>Ga0315904_10002470_pt1 | contig 28579 bp, 24 predicted proteins | sample LakEriMetagenome_6_FD_203529 | JGI IMG/M metagenome (GOLD analysis project Ga0315904, IMG submission 203529) | Freshwater fungal communities from buoy surface, Lake Erie, Ohio, United States - Buoy 12 MA120 | ecosystem: Environmental > Aquatic > Freshwater > Lake | place: USA: Lake Erie, Ohio...
TTGGTCCGTCGAACACGATAGCCGCATCGATTCCAATCTAGGATTCGAGAAGAGCGAAACACTGTTGAACGGGACTGCCTGGGTTTCACCCAACATCGCCCGGGTAAATACTTATTGCATGACTGCGATCGGAAGCGATGGCAAGATCCATCCTCAAAACCGAGATCCAACCTTTTGCCGAGACCAGTTCCGGCACATCCTGTTCCACGATCGAATCGAACGACCTGTACCAATTCCAAAACTTGCACCCATCTCCTTCGTGTTTGAAAAGCCACAATCGTTCCCGAGCACGAGCTTGGGCGCATTGGTCCAGCTCTCTGCATTGGCCCCAGTCCTAGCATGGAATCCGGCGTTGGGCATCGCTGATCGCGAGTTTTTCATCTCGGAGCAAACAGCAAAATACCTAGGCCGGCAAATTCCAATACTGAGGCAGTCATCCGCACAATTATCACGAATGGAGCTTTGGATTGATCCGGAAAACGGGAGTCGTGTTCAGCGTTTGATTCTGTACCAAGATCAACAAAAAACGGGGCAGATCGATTTAGAGTACAACGGAGCAAATCCAGCGGGATGGAGCGTACTCGAATTCGCGCCAGATGGCTTTGTCATCGATTTTTTGAAAGTTGCGGTCACGAACATTGAAACGAAAGAGCGAATCGAAAACTCTGCCTTTGAATTACCGAATCCCAGCGGCAAGCTTCGAAAGCCCGTACGACTTGCGCCTAGCCCATTCCGGGACTTTATCGCGTTTCTTCGCCCTTACCGTTGGTTCGCAATGATTTCGTTTTGTTTGGCATTGATCAGCGTCTGGAAATGGAAAAACTCGCTTCCGATCCGTTGGATCTCCATCGTAGGTGTGACTTTTGCGATAGGCGTCGCAGCAAGTGGTTTCTTGCCGATCGGAGAGATAACGTTGCGTCAAGCCTACGACGAAATAACTTGTATCCTACAAGACGAAAGAAACGACAGCAGTTCGATTCAAGATTTGAAATACCTTGCTCGGCATCTGTCGCAATCGTATACGTTGCGAAAGTCAAACAGCCTAATTGCTAGATGCTTCGGTCAGGACATCGCACGGGAGAAAGCCACCCTCGAATTGATGAAAATGGCTCAATACAACATCCCCAACGCCATGAAGATCCAATCACGGGATACGGCCGAATGGGAGATCATTCGTGATCGCCTCGCCAAAGTAGATCTTCATTTATCCAGCTACCTATTCTCACCCTACCACCGTCCCGTTCCACTTTCGCAACGTATCGAAACAAAGTGACACAACATGAGAAACCCAAAAATGCCGAGATATCGACTATCCGTTCCCAGGCAGTGTGGCGTCACGCTAGTTGAGCTGCTAGTCGTGATTGCGATCATAGCCGTCCTAGTCTCGCTTTTGATTCCGGGAGTACAGTACGTTCGTGAAGCAGCTCGACGTTCGCAATGCCAATCGCAAATCCGTCAAATCGGCCTATCATTGCTCAACTACGAATCCGCTTACAAGAAATTTCCAATGGGTGGCTCAAGCACCACGGAACTGAGTTGGCATGTGGCAGTACTGCCCTATTTGGAGCAAACGAATCTTTACAACGAATTCAATTTCTCCAATGGTCCGTACTTGTCCAAAGGAAAAAACGATCCTCATGGCTTGCGGCGAATGCCCATGTACCTTTGCCCAAGTGGTTCTGTTGAGAAGTCGCTTACGAATTCCGATTCGGTCGAAGGCCAGCGTACGTTCACTACCCATTATTACGGCAGCATGGGCCCCAAAGGTCCGAACGGAAGAGGGGGAGAATACAAAATCGATAGACAAACACCAGGCTATGGCGACTTCGGCCTACAAGGGCTATTCGGTCGAGACATTCAACAGGCTCTTGCTGACGTTACCGATGGTACTTCTCAATCGATTGGAGTCGGAGAGCTTTCATGGAAGGACGCGAACGTGTATCGCACTTGGGTTCGTGGTTCGAATTTTCACACTAGCGGAAGCCCGATGACGGGAGCAAAGAACGTCAATCATCCGATCAACGTGGAGTACTACAACAACGAGCGTCCAGGTATCAAGAACAACTTCAATGACGTCTCGTTCGGTAGTGAGCATGCAGGAGGAACGAATTTACTCATGGTGGATGGTCGCGTGACCTTTACCTCCGAGACCTTCGATACGATTGTCTACAAAAGCGCTGCCAGCATCGACGGCAAAGAATCCGAACAGTTCCCCAACTAAGCGGACTGCTAGGCCAGCGGTGCCCCGGATGGCGTTCATCGCCTCTTTAAAAACAGCCTCACCAAGACCGTGCCAGCGACCACGTTCAATCCCACTAACGCCCAAAAAACCACATCGCTTTCGACCCACTTGTCGACTATCCGTCTTCTCCGTTTCCAATCCTTTTCATTTTTTGCCTCCATCCGCTGTTTGTGCATCTCGGCATTATCCAAATGACTCTTCACCACGTTGAGGATGTCATCGCGCCCCATCGGCTCGGAGCGATCCATGTAAGCCCGTGGCAACAAATTGGCGGCCCATCCCAATTCCAATCGATCTGGACGCTTTGCCGATCCCTGTTCCATCTCAGCCATGTACTTCTCAACAGCAACGTTAATCTGTCCCCCCAACGCACTCCAATGCTTTTTTTGATCGGCTGATTGCTTACCCTTGGGTGATGATTCCATCGCCTCGACAAAGCCACGAAACATGCGCAAGTATTCTGCTTCTTTCGAGCTTTCGGACAATCGACTCCAGCGTACACCGTAAATCGATCCAGCAATCAGAGCAACGGCCAATAGACAAACGACGCCAACCCATTGTCGCATGAGCCATGCCTGGGTCGAGGCTAGCAACTTTGTTGCGAATGAAGGATTCGTTTTCGGTGCATAAGATCGCTTTTCCAATTCGAGAATGGACCCGAAATTTGTGTGAACCGTTTGCGCATGGGCATCGCTGGCTTCTTGAGTCGACCTGCGCGCTACGAACGACTCTGTGAATGCGATTTCCTTCTGAAAAATCCCGTTGAGTTCATGTTGAACGATCAGCATGCTGTTGGGTCGATCCGATGGATTTTTTTGCATCATCTGGTAGACCAAATCCTCGACCTGCTTTGGAACACATTCGTGTCGCTTAGCGACCCTCGGAATGGCACCAGCCACATGCTTGTTTAATAGTTCAGATTGAGACTTTCCCGAGTACGGAGCCTTTCCTTCGAGCAGTTCGAACAGGATGCAACCCAGATTGTAGATATCCGAGCGAGGATCCACTTGCCTTTCTTGAATCTGTTCGGGCGAAGCGTAATTCAGCGTTCCGGAAGGGTACTTCGACGAAAACCACGAGGTCATTTTGCTTTGCGGAAACCGCCGTGCGGCGTAGAGGCCTGTCAACTTCACGTGGAAATCAGGGCTCAATAGAAAGCATGACGGATTCAAATTGCCATGAATCCATTTCCTTTCATGCATGTGTTGCAGCCCAGCCGCCATCTGGAACGCCAGCGATTGAAGATTCTGAATCACCTTATCCTGGTTCACTCCCCCCATCATTTGCCGCAAGGTCTTAGCTAAAAAGTAATCCCGAACAATGAACGGAACGCCATTGACGACACGAGATTCCCTCGCTTTGAGAAGATGGGTTTGATCGAAGATTTGGCTGTTTTCGAACTCTGCGTGTAGTAGACTTGCAATGCCCTTATCTAGTAGGTGTCTAGAAGCAGGGATCTCCAGCATGACAGGCTGGTTCGAACGCGAATCATCCGCGCTCCAGAACTCGAATAAAACACCTTTGCCAACACATTTGGTAAGGTGGTATTCGCCTAATTTTCTGGGAAGACTACTCATCGCACAGCATCTAGTAGGTTGGGCAAACCGTACGTTTGTGGCGTGTCGTTGATTAGCCGAAGCGATCTGGCCCACGGTTTTTGGGTCAAGTTGTGACCATCGCCGTCATCCTTATTATTTTGACTTCGGTCGCAACAACAGGAGAACTGCAATCGAAGCAAAAAGCAATAAGCAAGACCCAAGCCAAAGGATCATTTGACGAGGATAACTAGATTTTAGACGAAAAGAGTCCTGTCGCGTCGGAGTTTTTGCAATGTCATCTTTGGATGCTGGAACTAGGTTTCCGTTTCGCAAAACTCCCTTTACGATCTCGCTGCCAATGGAACCGTCTCGAACTTCGACAAGCTCGCCTTCTTCAACCCCTAGCCCTCGCCACTCGAATTCAGTTTCTTCTATTTTTCCATCGAGCGCAAACAGATCAACAGTGACCTTTTCACTGAATACATCGCTGCCCGACTTGGTCATATTTACACGCAAACTTTTTGGGAATTTGTCATCCATTTCTTTAATGAACACCCAGTCAAAGTACTCTCCTGATTGGATCGAACAGCCTCGGTATCGAAGTTCCAAATCAAAAAACGCCTTCATCGTGGCGTTGTCCTTCCGAACCACGGAAAGCGAAAGGCAGTCCAGCGACTGAAAAGACTCCTTTGCGAAAGTGGCTATACCACGTTCGCTGGCTATTTGACCGACCAAAGTACGGCTTACAGGCGTATCTGGCTCAAGACCTACGATCGGGTTCGGACTGAGGCCAAGCAATCTTACATTGACTTGAGTGTTGAACGGACTATTCGAGAATTCCAATTTCGCACCGTAAGCAGAGTGCTTTCGTAATAGTCTACCGTCCCTTACGACGACTTTTTCTTTATCGCCGACTTGAGATTGGTTCGCCCTGAAGGCTAAATGCTCGCGGTCCGTCCGAATTAGATTTCCGAGAATCTTCGTGGTAAACCGGATTGTGTAACTCGGGTCTTCAGCAATCGCCACTACCATAATAGAGTCGAGTTGCGTCCGGTAGTCTACTAAATCAACAAGCCGTTTGATTACCGAGTCCCGATCAGGCTCTTGAGATTGCGTTCCACCGCCAAGACAAAGCACGAGCGCGAGGAATCGCCCAACCATCAAGAACATGTTCGAGGACAAAATCCTGTGCCCACGAGTTTCGAAAGGCAACTTACTCATGAACAATACCCAATACTGTGATGAAGCCAGCCTTTAATTCCGGAAGTTGAGGTTCTGTAAACTCAACAAGAATTGTCTGTTTAAAACGACCAACTTTGCCTCCGGTCCGCCAAGTAATAGGAATCTCGCAAGACTCGCCTGGACTCAAGATACGCGGCAAACCGATGTCGGCACTTGTGCATCCGCAGGAGGTTTGAATAGAGGTAACTGAAAAAGACGATTCACCATTATTACGAATTTTTGGAAGTATGGTGTAAGCCGAATTCGTCTTAACATTTCCCAAATCAAACACGGGCTTCGGCAGAACTTCCAACCCGCCTCGACGCGAACCGTTCCTTACCCTTTGAATTTCCCATAATCCCGATAGACCCAGGCAAAATATAAGTGCGCTCACCAGAACGACAGAAAAATTACGCACTAACATACACGTCGAACGAAAAGAGTTTTGGAGTTTTACTGTTCGCAAACAGCCAAAGCAGGCCACGTTCAACGTATCAACCGCCACAACTGCCATTATCTTTATTCACGGCCTTGTTGTGTTTCGTTGGTTCCCCGGGCATGCATTTCAGAACAGTTGCGTTCCAATTGCACCGGGCTGTTGAATAACATAACTTGCTTTTACCACCACCTACAATTATGTCATCACCAGTTGAGTGTTGCGTCCCCCAGTCGCCTCGTTCGGGAGCCTCTATTACATTTGAGCCGCACACTGATTCACCGTAAGTATCGCATAGCGCCGAAGTGTAGGTAGACAACACCGGGCACTCAATGTCCGCAGGTAATTGATCTGGACATGCACTTACTGCCAACCCAACTGGAACTGCGACAGCCAAAGTTGTAAGGAGACTCGCGTGGATTCTACGACGAAACTTCATTTTCTGTTCCTCATTATTTATTCAAAGTGCCTGCCCAACATGACAGTGTTTGCAAATCATTTACGAGATCAGTGCTCGAAATCTATTTTGACTTTTCCAAATCAACTTGTCGTTTTTCGCCGATTTTCGAAAATACTACTCAGCTAGAGAAACTTTCGTGGCTTCATACGCGGTTTTGAGTTGATTTGCGTCGAAGATCAGTAGCGAGTTCCCCACGCGATGAAGTGGCAACTCTTCTCGAAGCATGCGCAGCGGTCTCGTGTCGATTTGGTAACGAGTCCCATCGAGATCGCGAAGCGGCCAAGGGTATTCATTCAGTTGGTTAACGCTAATCGCGTAAAACCCGTAAGGGATCGAAGTGGATGTAACGATTCCATCGCCTCTTTCACTTCGCATGGGCCATGGTTCGACTCTGGCAATCCCTAGTACAAAAGGATTATAGAAATTGTCGAATGCAAGATAGACTGGACTTTCAATGCCTTGCGTCATCGCCCATTTTTCCAAATGGAGTAAATCTTGCCCCCAGTCGATGTTGCTGTTGAGGAGATGCTTGGCTCCGTCGCGCGGACCGCCTACCAATTCGTTGAAATAGGATAGGCTGTGGGGATAGTGGTAAAGGCTGCTGCCGAGCGTCCAAGTCAGGCATCCTATCCAAAGGAAGGGGAATAAACAATAAAGTCGACGTGTTTTGGGCCTCGATGGAATGTGAGGTTGATGGGTTTTGCCCAAATCAAGGCTGTACCGGGCGATCTGGCCTAGCCAAATAAAGGCTAATGGAAAGCATGGGAAAATGTACCGCAAGTGATGACTGAAGCCCCATTTAGAACTGACTACGACAAACACAAATAGCATCGGGAACAGTAAGGTCCACTCGTCGCGGGTAGCTGCGTTTTTATTGCCCCCAAATCGAACTAGGCGTGTCGCTAGAACCAAGATGGCTAAGCCCATCGTACCGACCGGAGTCTTTACCAGCAGGGCGTAGCAGTAATAGTACCACCACCCTTGTTCCTTGAATTCACCTCGCAAATACGACGGTCCCCAGAAATTCTCGAAGTCGCGCTGCTGGTGATCGATGCCAAGCATGTAGTCGTATGGCAAAGGGACGGGGATTTCTCCTAGCCAACTTTCGCGGAATCGATTGCTGTAGCCGCTCTCGGCGGCATCCACCAAACCAAACATGTTGCTGCGGAATTCGTATTCCTTGAGCTGCACAAAGCTGCCATTTCCCAAGTAGCCAAGGTTGACGATGTACAGGCCAATCAGCATTCGAACGATCAACATGCTCGCCTCACGACGCCAATTGAGCGATAGCCCCGGTTTGGTGACTTCGCCACAGGCAGCAACCGAGGCTGGCGCCCGACGGCTCACCATGAACCAACAAGCCGGGCCTAAATCAGCAGTCCCTCGGGGGGCGAGGGGAGAATGTATTTGGCTGCGATGTTCAGACCATCGATAGGCTAACCACAAAATCGGCCACAAGGGATAAAAGAGGATGAGTGTTGTTTTCGTTAGTTCAGCCAATCCCAAAATGATTCCGGCCGTGAACGTCGAACGCCAAGTCGGTTTCTTGAGCCAGCGCCAAAAGGTATAACATGCCAACGCACCCAAAGCTGCTGCTGGTGCATCCGGCGTCATCAACGCTGCGTGACCAAGGATCATGGGAGAGAAACACCATAGGAGCATCGCGATCAAGCCAGATCGCTCACCATACAAATCTCGACCCCATAGATAGCATGTCCAAGCTGCGATCAGACTGAATGGAATACACATCCATCGCCCAAAAGTAACTAACCACAGTGTCCAACTCCGATTCTCTGTGACGAATTGCTCCCCCAAGTGGAACTCATTGCGACTGAATTGGTCGTTAAGCACCTCCGGGAAATCGAAGGTGTACCCGCACAAGATCGACGGGATAGTTGCCACGAGTCGTACCAGTGGAGGATTCACACGGTACAGCGAAAAATCACCACTACGCCAATGGCTAATCCCAGACACGAGGTGTGCAGGTTCGTCCAGCGTCGGGCTCATGAGTGTCGCATTCCAGCCGAGCAGAACGGAATGAGCAACAAGGATAATCCCTATCGCAATGCTATGTCGGCGAGAGCTAGGGCTCATGTGATTTCATGAAGTGCGAGCAGGGCTAAGAACGAGGCGAAATCTCAATTGCCCTTTTTCTCGTTATCTCGAAGATCAGTTTAGGATGCATCGGGTCATTTGTCGCTATCAAAACCTGGACAGACTGTGTAATTGGTTTGTCGATAGTGACATTCAGCTCCACTTCAGTCAACGGCCACACACGATATTTTTCCAACGTGGCGCCTGTGCAATTACAACTACTTTTAACGTCTGTGACAACGAGTGTTGAGAAACCTCGATTACGAAGTCGTACTTTGACCGTTTTCGGAAATGACTCATCTTGAAAATCTACTTCAGACTTTTCTGGTACCAATTCAGCAACTGGGTCTGATAGGGCGACCAGTGTTAGGGTTGCCCCCACAAGAACGATTAGGAATGTACCCAACACCTTCATTCCAACCCAATTACGCTTGACGACCAATGCGACGCCCCCATAAAAGATATAACAAGAACCCACAAGCCAAGATATTTGCGATAACGAACAATGAACGACTACTGAACGTCGATTTGGGGGCGTGTTTGTTCTCGTCGAGATTGCTTGCCTTGCGAATCTTGTCCACGTCATGAACAAAATTAACCTTGCTCTCATCCAGCGTGAAAAGCTGTTGATCGACTGGTTGATTTAGCAATAGCGTTGATTCGTCGACATGGATTGTCTCCTCCATGGGTAGAGATACGCCGTCTGCACCGAGCTCTTTACGAAACAACTTGATCGGATAAGCCACAATCCCAGTTGCAGACTTTTGAGTTCGAATCTCTTGGACTTCAAAAACGGTGGTAAGCTCACCGGTCGAACCAACAAAACGTTCGTACTTTATCGGGAAAAAACCTAGATCTACAGCAAAATGAACTTGAAATTTACACATTGTCGTCGCGCAGGTTTGCTCGAATTCGAGTAGCAGCGTGTTGAAGCCCTTAAAACTGCTATTGCCCTTTAAGACACATAACAAAAACTGCGACTCCCAATTGGATTCGTTCATCAAATTGTCGTGCGTAGACGGAATGCATTGGCAGTTCGGCAACCATGCAAAGGCAACCAGTAGAGGGTCAGTGTGACCGACACCTTGCATATGATCGGACAGTTTGAGATAGCCGGTATCGTCGAGCGACTGGTATCGATTGCCGTCGTACGCCCATGTTCCCTTTTGAAGGGAATAGGTGCGACCATTGATTACCGGTGAAGAACTATCTTCACGATAGACCCGATACTTGCCGTCAGCCTTTAAATAACGGAATTTACTTACCAAGCCCTGAGAATTGAATCGACTCCCTTCACAGCTTGAAGAAGCAATAGACTTAAAGGTTTGGAAAGCGACACGCTGCACGGATCGTGATTCTTCCGCTACCGAAACGGCACACGGCATACATACAACCAAAACGAAAAGCTCGCAAAAAGTCCCGATGCACATCGTGAAACTGCAAGATAGCAACGCTCTTCTATAACTTCGGGAACCGTCGTTAACGTTCATTCATCCTCCGGGACATGGACCTTGATTGCAACCACCTTCCGCTACATCTCCTCCGCAGTCGCCCAAACCAATATTACTGCAAACTCCGTTCACAACCTCCACTTCAGTCCCACATCGCCTCGTAGGGTTTTTCACGCACGAACGATACGACACCTGGATTCAAAACTAAATCCGTTGCATAGCTTTCGATAAGCTTCGTCATGAGGTATAGAGTGATTCGAGAACGCAGGTAGGAAGTCCGAGTTTTTTCCCAGAACTTCACCTTTTTTGGATAATGAATGACGAAGCGGATGTACTGAGATGCTTGGCAACATCCAAGCTTTCCCCTTTCGATTGCTGGAAAAAGTCCCGTTGGATTTTGGAATGAGCGTGACCGATTACGAACTCGACTTGCAATTGCTGTTGTTCGAGTCGCAGCATGACTTCAATCAAATTTTTTAGTCGTCATTAGCTTCGATTCATGTTCCTACTATCGCATCGGTCTTGGGGAAGTGTGGGATTGCGTTGGACGGGTGCAGGACTGCTTGGAGTAGCGGCGGTAGCAAAGGCTTGGCAGTCTCCCATTCTCTTGCGCGGTGATGGAATACTCTCGAATCCGTTTTTGCTGGATGCCGTTATCGTTTTTGAAGTCGTTGCCGCTGCCATTGTTTTGGTTTCCAGTTTCCGAGTCTGCTGGTGGATGATCGTAGCTGTCTTTGGTAGTTTTTCGGTGGTATCCGCAATTGCTCTACTGACAGGCAGCGATTGCAACTGCTTTGGTACCTGGGGCGGTGCAATGGTGACTTTACCAATCGATTTGGGAATGTTGGTGGCTTGCGCGTTGGTTTGGTGGAGGGATGATGTCGGCAAAATGGGCAGATCTGAGTTGAGTCGCAATGAAGTAGAAACTCACGTTAGTCAACATACTAAAGTGGCCTCGCGGCTTCAGATCGTTCCGAGTGGGGAACGCGGAATTACCAAACGGTTTGCTCTGTTTCGGTATGGTTGGTGCGCCGGAATTCTACTTGGCTTCGTCGTTGCATTGGGACTTGTTTCTCTAGGACATTATCGGCTTCAAGCTTCTGCATCGGATGATGGGACGCAATTCTTACTGGCTTCTCAAATGATCGGGAAGCCTTGGCCGATCCGTGCTCGAATGAACGCCAAGTTAAAAGAAGTCGAGACTGGAAAGTGGCTAGTTGTAGTTGTCCGGCGTGACTGCGACCACTGTGCTCGATTGCTGCGTGAAACATTTTCCGATCCGTTGTGGTCCCCAATGAACAGTCGAACCGTGTTGTTTGTGGCTGGGAACAACGAGTGGACTTTCTATTTGGATAGAATGTCCTGGGACGGAGAACCATCAGGCATCGTGAATTGGGTAAGCGAACCGTTCGTGGCCAGTCCAGCTTTAATCATGCTGAGTGACGGTTTCGTAGCGGATGGAGCAGATGGTGCTGAAGCAGATGCGTTTGCGCAGAGAATCATCGAACAATAGCGGATTGTGTGTGCCATCCGATAGAAGCGTCTAGCACCGGGACTGCAACCCTCATCATTACCCTCATCGTTCGTGCTCGTGCTCCTGCTCAATGAAATGGTGCTCGTAATCGAACTATCGTGCCAATGTTGCGTTGTAAAACCCCGTCGGGGTTTGGATGACTCGATGCGTCGCCTTCCCAGGGTGCGCGGCAAAACCGCGCCCTTGGGCTCAGGAATGCAACGCCGTTGGCATATAAACATTTTGGGTTTTCGATCGGTTTTGATTCGGCAACTCGCGTCTCCCCCCACAGCGGGAGAGCGACAGAGGGGTGGCAAGAATCGATCCAAATCTGAAAAAATCTTGTTGCATTGCGCGATTGCATTGGATCTAATCCATCGGATCTTGGTCACACCCGACCTTGAAGTTGACCTTCCACGCGACCGTTGTCCGTATTCGCCGAGGCAAAAACGATGGCTCAGACTTCAGACTTCAGACTTCAGACTTCAGACTTCAGACTTCAGACTTCAGACTTCAGACTTCAGACTTCAGACTTCAGACTTCAGACTTCAGAAGGTTCGAGAATCAAGACTCTCCACCACGGAGATTGAGTCATGATTCCAGAAGCATCTGAGCAAATCCGACAGGCGTTGTACGCCTCAGCCAAAGGTGACCAACATGCGTTCGAGGACGTGTGCCAATGGTGTAGCAAATGGCTGACTACTTATTGTCGTTCGCGACTTCGGTACGAAGATCTACGAGCCAGCTATGAAGAAGATTTGCACAACGAAGTCTTATTTCATTTCTGGTTGGAGCTTCAGCGGATACCTGAGCCTACGGCACTTGATTGTCTGAATTTTTGGTTCATTCTTCGCCGTATTGCCAAAAGTTTGGCATACGATCATTATCGCGCGAACAATTGCAAAAAGCGTCGTCCTGCGAATGGCTTCTGCAGTTTTGAATGCGAACAGCACTACAGGGCTGCACAGAACGATGAGTTGCTAGAGCTAGAAATCACAGAAGAACGGGACTTAATCCTAAGGTCATTGAGCCAACACGATCAAAAGCTTTTGGAGCTGCGTCGAGAATGCATCGATATCGAGACGATTGCCAAAGAACTCAACGTTGGGACCAGCACTCTGTACAATCGCTTGCAGGAAATAGAAAAAAGTGTGAAAGAAACTTTTCGGGAGTCGATCATATCGCTGTTGAAAAGCGTGGGTTAACGCTCGAAATGCCAATTGCGATCGAGATACCGAGTCTGCATCAAACGATCATGCTCGGCGGCTAGTTCTGACTGAAGGGGGAAGCCTTCCCACGCTTCATTCGCACCCCAACACTCTCTCGCGGCGCTAATCCACTGATTCGCAAACTCATCGGATGAAACATTGTCGTCGCTCAATAGGTTTCTGACAAAGCTCCGATGCGTTCGCTTTTCTCGGTAGTCAGGCTGACGAGGTGGCTCACGCAAATAGCGATCGATCCAATCGAGCGGCATCGATATCAAGATCGTCCCGTGGTAAAGCATCGTGTTGCGTTTGCAACGAAGTGCGTTTCCCGAAAACTTTTGCCCCTGAATCGTCAGATCACACGTCCCTTGCATGTCGATGGTCAATGGGATGTGAAACGCGTTGAGTGACTTTTGGGTCGCCATGGCAACTTTCGACATCACTCCTTCATGAGCAACATCCAATCCTCGCCAAGCGGGCCGTTTTTGATACGAAATCAAGACGGAATACATCAAACAGCCAGGCCCAGCGATGATCGTCGACCCGCCACTGGCACGTCGCAATACTGGTACCGCATCTTCCAAGCAACGTTCGAGATAAACCTCGTCGTTCAACCGGCTGCCACGTCCAATGACAACCGTCGGCGCGTTAAACTGCCAAACACGCAACGTCTCAAGTTCTTTCGACGACGAATCTCCCTCCACGAGGGATGCTCGATCTGCAATCTCTACCAACGCTTCATCCCAAGCAACGTTTTCTTCAGGGCTTGGGAAAGAATGATTCCAAAAATACATGGGTCCAGTATAACGCGTCTCGAATTCTCGCCCAACCGACGATTGCACAAGACGAAATCTTTCGCGCGGCGCGCAGATATGGCTACAATGAGTTCTTAAGACAAAGCCGACAAAAGTCTAAAGTAGTAGGCACATTCCATGTGCCGTCCACCCAGAATTCAAGCCAATGTCCAAGAGCGGACGGCACGACGGAGCGTGCCTGCTACTTTTGTCGGCGGTGTCTTCTCAGGGTTGTTGAACCTTTCGCTCCCGAACCAAAACTTTTCCCAAACCCACGCGTCGGCGTTATTGGAGTTCCGCGAATGTCCATTGGCTCAGTTTACCGGATGGCACTTCTAGGAGTCGTATTCGCCTCAGCCCTCTTTCGTTTTGGCCACGCAGACGATGTGCCAAAGGAGACGCCGAAAAAAGTGGGGAACACTCAAGTGCCCGATTCTTCCTCGGCCGGCGGCGAATCCTCGTCCGTCGTCAAAGTCGGGAACCTGATCTATGCAGGCACAAAGACCAGCAAATGTTTTTCGGATCACTTTCTTCAAAGCGCCGCTGAAAAGAGTTCTATCACCACCAGTCGTCAACTGCACACCGTAGCCTTGGCGTCGGACGAAATCTATAACTTTCCCATGGTTGTGATGAATGGCGAAGGAGAATTTACGCTCTTGGAATCTGAACGTACCAATCTGCGTCGTTTCATCCAAAAAGGTGGCTTCTTGCTCGCATCGGCTGGCTGCTCCTCTGTCGAATGGAACCAATCCTTTCGACGCGAAATGAAGCTGGTGTTTGCGGACAAAGAAATGCAAACAATCGGGATGGATCATCTGATCTTTCATACGGCAACCGATATCGCCACGCTCAACGCGAAACACGGCACCCCTCAACCGCTCGAAGGAATCCATTTCGGCTCACGTCTCGGCGTCCTCTACTCACAAGATGGACTCAATGACACCTCGAACACCACGGGCTGTTGCTGCTGCGGAGGAAACGAAATTACCAACGCGGAAGAAATCAATCGCAACGTGCTCGTCTATTGCCTGCTTCAATAATGCGAGGCAATCTTTCTCTTCACGCCACCTTCGCAGGTATCATCGCGATGTGCGTAGCGATGTGCGTAGGTTGCGGCCAAAAGAGCGTCGAGCTCCACATTCTCACTTCCGGCGACACTGCAGGTTGGATTACTCCATGCGGCTGCACTTCCAATCAAAGCGGCGGACTGGAACGCCGTGCTACACTCGTTCAATCGATTGGCAACCGAGAGAGCCGCATCTACTTGGACGCTGGTGGCTCTGCTTCGGGTAATACCGAGTATGAGAAGACGAAATTTGCAGCCATCCTCGATGGGATCAAATTGATCGACATCGACGCTCACAACATTGGAACGAACGAGACAAAGCTATCCCCCAGCGAACTCTTCGAAATCGCAAAAGCCACTCAAGTATCCTTCGTCTCAGCGAACTTGAAATCCGCAGATACCGCCATCGCTATCGCCCCTTCAAAAATCATCTCACGCGGTGGTCTTCAAGTACTCGTGACAGGCGTGATTGCCCCTGCATTCATTGAGAACTCGGATTGGGTCGCGAGCGATCCATTGCAGGCTGCAATTCGTGTTCTTCAATCGGCAGAAGCAGACTGCAAGATCGTCCTCGCCTATATGCCAGAACCCGAGTTGATCAAGTTTGCGCAATCGCTACCGGAAGCCAATATCATCTTGGGAGGGCCGACCGATCAAGTTATGCAGCCAACATCGACCGGCGCAGGAATTGTTGCCTCAGCTACCAACAAAGGAAAATTCATTTCACATCTCAAGGCCATCAAGCGATCGGGAAAGGTCACCGTTGAACCAGCTCCCGTTCTTGAAGTAAAAAGCGATCTCGATCTCTCCGAACTCCAAACGAATAACCTGCAGCGCTATCTGGAGGTGTTAAAGAAAACGGACTTCTCTGCAACAGAAAGCGGTCTATCGCGCCGATTGACTCGCCCCTCCGATCCACTAGCATTCGCTGGATCGGAATCATGCAAGCAATGCCACTCAGAGATCTTTCAGCAATGGAAAAGTACCAAGCATGCACACGCATGGGAAACGCTGGAACACAAGAAGTCCAACGTGGATCCCGCTTGTCAGCTATGCCACACGACAGGTTACGGAGAAACAGGTGGTTTCGAAACAGTTCGGTCCACTCTGGATCGAGTCGATGTAGGCTGCGAAAGTTGCCACGGCCCATCGGCCCGTCACAATCAAACCCCGACGATTAAGACGCCCTGGACTGCTAAAACACAATGTGCGTCTTGTCACGATCATGAAAACAGCCCCACGTTTCAGCTTGATTCCTATTGGGCGAAAATCGCTCATGGCCAACGCTAAGACCGTCTAAAAGTCGCGGTTGTCTACAATACGAAAATCAAGCACGATCCCGACAATCGACACCTCGTGTAATGATGGCATAGATGGCTACTGCTGAGTTCTTCTGATTCGATTCGGTGGTCTTCGTCTTGTGCGATGGATAAGAAGAGGCCGAAACGAAGATAGGGTCAAAATCGTGGGACATATGTCTACCCATGCATTTCTTGATCAACCCGCAATATCGTCAGGGACAGAAAAGCTTTCCATGCGCGACGTGCTCCAATCCATAGCGATGTTCTCGAGTCCGAAAAACACTTGCCTATGCAGTGGTAAGAATCTGTTGAAGAAAATTATAGCCAGTGGTTTGGCAATCGCCGGACTGTCTGTGGCCGTTGACGCCCAACAGCCCGCATTCACACCTCGAGGCTCGGAACAGATTCCTATTTCTGTTCGCAACAAACCTGAGCCGATGACGAATGTCTCGCGAGACAGTCAATACGCGCAAATCGCACAAGAAGTCGACGTCTTGGAACGGCAACAATCACTCTTGAGACGCGTGGTACGGCTGGTTGCACCCACCGTTGTTCATATCGAAGCGATTAAGGAAGAGCCAGCTTCCGAGAAGAATACGGGACGCAGCCGAGAACCAAAGAAGATCGAAGAAGCGGGTTCCGGAGTGCTGGTGCTCATCAATCAATCCACGGTGATTCTCACCAATAGGCACGTGATTCACGGTGCGGAATTGCAAAGCATACGTGTCGAAACCTCCGACGGAGCCCTTCTGTCACCGAAAAAGGTTTTAGAAGACCCGTCCACCGACATCGCGGTTATCGAGATTGATCAAATCCCGTTACCGAACGGAAAGATCGCTGATAGTCGAATACTGGACATTGGAGACTTTGTCTTTGCAGTTGGCAGTCCGTTTGGTTTGAACCACTCGGTGAGCTACGGTATTGTAAGCGCCAAAGGAAGACGGAATCTTGAGCTCGGTTCCAAAGCGATTGTATTCCAAGACTTTATCCAGACCGATGCGGCCATCAACCCAGGCAACAGCGGCGGACCTCTCATGAACATGCGCGGTGAAGTGGTTGGGATCAATACCGCTATCGCCAGCAACAGCGGCGGTAATGAAGGGATCGGATTCGCGATTCCCATCAATATCGCAATGAATGTCGCAACGCAATTGGTTGAACGAGGCGAAGTCCAGCGTTCTTACTTGGGCGTTAGCGTGGAACGTGCATTCAACGCGACTGCGACCAACGAAGCAGGGGCTCCTCCACCAAGGGGGGCGTTTGTCAAAGTCATCAAGGCGAACAGCCCGGCAGCACTCGCTGGATTACGATATGGAGACGTGATCCTTGAGTTTGATGGTACTCCAGTCGACAACGATGAACACTTAGTGCAACTCGTCGGACTCACCAATCAACGCAACCCTGTGGATGTGATCGTATTGCGAGATAGGCAGCAGTACAAATTCAACATCCAACTTGTACCCTTGCCGCAATCCAACTAAGATCGCTGCGTGAGAATCCTCAGACGTCGCTCAATGGCCGACGAGCAATTGATGTAATCGTCTGTTCTCTCCCCTCCCATAAACTTGAACTTGAACTTGAACTTCAACTTCAACTTCAACTTCAACTTCAACTTCAACCTAGACCTAATCGGACATTTCTCGTCGACCGCCCGCAACGAAGTGGTGACGGCTGATTGAGCCGTTGGGCGCTAGCCGGCTAGCGCCCCTCATCTTTACCCACATCTTTTGACTTTGCTCCCCTCGCCCCTTTTAGGGGAGAGAGGCTGCTGATTTAGTGAGCCGATGGGCGCTAGCCCCGGTTTAGTGGCTTCGCCACTGCCGGCAACCGGGGCTAGCGCCCGACGGCTCACCAAGAACCAACAAGCCGGGCCTAAATCAGCAGCCTCAAAAAGGGGAGAGGGGAAGAAAATCGCAGAGTAGCAGTTTAGGCCCGATCAATTCCTTGTTCCATCCACCATTGCTGCACCTTGTCCCAAAGCTGTTCTTGCGTGCCATCGTTCACCAGAATAAAGGTCGCATTCTTTCGTTTTTCCGCGATCGACAATTGCGTCGCCTCGCGAGCGGCTAACTGTGATTCGCTCCACCCTCTCGCCGCGGCAAATTCTCGCCTCATCGCATCGGGCGTATCTACCATCAGCACGCAATCGCATTGCTTGACCCAGTCGCGCTCGATCAGCAACGGGATGTCAAGAACCAAAACGCCAGAGTGATGCGTTGCCTTCCACTGGTCAATTTGTTTTTGCAATTCGATCCGAACCCGTGGCTGGACGATCGCTTCCAGTTGAGATCGTTTTGCTACGTGATGTTCGCTGGAACCAAAGACCAGAGCCGCTAATTTTTTCCGATCGATCTGGGGCCGCTCATGGTCGGCAAGCACCGACTCACCAAAACGACGAACGACTTCCTTGACCACTTCTTCCTGTCGAAGAATATCATGTGCAATACCATCCGCTACCAGAACAGTCGCACCTAACTCCTCAAGCCATTGGGTCACTAGACTCTTGCCGCTCGCGATCCCGCCGAGCACGCCAACGATCAACTTCTTAGGGGCATCCGCAATCTCGGAACTCAAGGCACTCATGGCATTGCTTCGCAATCTGCCCAATTGGGCCCGAACTTGACATCCACCTGGAGCGGTACACGCAATGGCATCACGCTAGTCATCGCATCACGAACCAATTCTGCCAATCGTTCACGATAATCATCGCGGCAGTCGAAGATCAACTCGTCATGAATCTGCAAAATCATCTTGGCTGGCCAATCGACTTCCGACAAACGACCGTGGATTTCAATCATGGCTAACTTGATCATGTCCGCTGCAGAACCCTGAATGATCGTGTTGACTGCCATTCGCTCCGGTTCGAGAAGTTGCTTTTTCTTGTTGTCTGGCAACGATGGAAAATCACGAATGCCACGCAAGAATCGTTTTCGACCCGACATGGTACAAACGTATCCATCGCGACGACACTTGACCAACGTATCACTGATAAAGCTACGAACGGCTGGATATCTATCGAAATACGCGTCGATAAAAGTGCTCGCGTCCGAACGAGAGATGCCTAAACTCTTAGCCAAACCAAATGGACTCTGACCGTAAATGATTCCAAAGTTAACAGCTTTCGCATTGCGTCGCATGGCCGATGTCACTTCGGACACGGGTACTCCGTTCACTTCGGCCGCAACGATCGTATGAATATCTTGCTTCTCGTGAAAGGCTCGACTCATGCTGACATCTTGAGAAAAATGAGCCAGCACGCGAAGTTCGATTTGCGAATAGTCGGCTGCAACCAACGACCATCCCTCTTCGCGAGCCAAGAAAGACGAGCGAATGGAACGCCCCTCCGCGGTTCGCACAGGAATGTTTTGAAGGTTAGGCTCCACACTGCTGAGTCGCCCTGTAGCTGCGATATCTTGGCGAAACGACGTATGCAACCGACCCGTCTTCGGGGACACCAATCGAGGTAGCGCATCAATGTAAGTGTTCTTCAATTTGGTGAACTGACGATACTCAACGATCTTGGCCGGTAACGGATGCTCCGAAGCTAATTCTTCGAGCACTTCGGCATCGGTACTTGGACCAGTCTTTGTTTTCTTAACAACCCGCAGTCCTAGCTTTTCAAAAAGGATCGTTGCCAACTGCTTCGGGCTATCTGGGTTGAACGACTCGCCCGCGATCTGCATGATCTCGTCAAACAATCGCAATAGCTCAACATCGAACTGCTTCCCCAACTCTACCAATCGATCCGTAGAGACGCGAACTCCTTCCATTTCCATATCAGCCAGCACTCGAATGAGCGGTAATTCCAACCGATCCATCACCTCGAGCAATTCTTCCTCTGCCAGACGCTCCCTCATTCTTTCGTACAACCGAAACGGAACATCGACATCCTCGCAGGCATATGTAGATATTGCCGGCACAGCCACTTGGTCCATCGTGATCTGATCTTTGCCAGAACCGATCAAGTCGGTGATTGGAATGTTCTTATGACCAAGCCATCGTTTGGCAAGCTCATCCAGATCATGGTTGCGTCCTCCTGCATCCAAAAGATAGTCGGCGACCATCGTATCAAACCCGATGTTGCTAATGGGCAACTGATGCACGCACAACACGATCGCGTCATACTTGATATTCTGGCCTACAAACACTTTACTAGGATCCGACAGAATAGGACTTAGCCGATTCTGAAGGATCTCAAGTGGTATCACCGACTCTCCAACTGGAGCTAGGATCGGAATATAGGCCGCTACTCCTTGCATCCAGGAAAGGCTGATTCCCACCAAATCCGCATCGCGTGGGCGAGTTGAGGTCGTTTCACAATCGATAGAGATCAACGGTACATTTTGGAGTTCGTCGATCAACTGCGAAAAGAGTGTTTCAGAATCGACCGTCCGATAACCCTCCGTCGGCAATTGTTGTGAAACCCCAACAACTTCAGGCAAGTCTCCGAGCAATGTCATGTACAATTCGGAAAGCTTGCGAAGCCCCAACTCGCGAAACATCGCGCTAGCTCCTTCACGATCGAAAGCGCCAGGTCGCATCTCTGCCCAAGTGAGTTCGATGGGACAATCCACCTTGAGTCGAACCAGCTCGCGACTCATCAGGGCTTTGTCGCGATGAGATCGTAGATTCTCTTTTTTCTTGTCACCCGCAACAGCGTCGATGTTCGAGAGCAACTCATCCAACGTGTCAAACTGCTCCAGCAATTGTTGTGCTGCCTTGGGGCCGATCATGGGCACGCCTGGCACGTTGTCCACGGAATCTCCAACCAACGATTGAAAGTCGACGACTTGGTCCGGGCGAATTCCCCAGGTCGCCTTTAGCTCCGATTCTCCAAACAACTCGTTCTTTCGAACGTTCAACATTTGAACTCGGTCGGTGATCAACTGCCGGCAATCTTTATCGCTCGTGACGAGAAGGACTTTCGCTCCACGCTCAGCCGCTTGGCTCGCGAGCGTTGCCATAATGTCGTCGGCCTCATATCCGGGCAATGTCACTTTCGGGATGGATAGGTTGCCCAAGCAATCGTGAATCATACTCAATTGAGCTCGCAGTCCCTCCGGCATTGGATCGCGGTTTGCTTTGTATTGATCGTAAATCTCATTACGAAAGGTAGTGTCGGACGCATCAAACGTGCATACCAAGAAATCAGGCTTCCACTGCAAGAGTAGGTTCGCAATGTCTCGCAAGAAACCTTGAATGGCTCCTACTTCCTCTCCCTTGGGGCTCGTCATGGATGGGAGCGCATGAAAAACTTGGTAAATCAAAGAATGCGAGTCTACCAAGATGACTAAATCCCCTTCCTTGGGAAAGGGGGCCAATTCAGCCGCCGGCAACGCAAGCGACTCTGCGACAGTCTTTGACTCGATATTCGAGGCGCTGAGGCTATCGGAAGAAGGGTTCGTCGGAAGTGGTGCGATCTCCTCGAGCAAGGAATCAAATCCCGCCAGCATGGGTTGATTCTTCGAAGCTTTCCTCGGCATGCATAAGCCTTATAGGTGATGGGAAGCGAGAGAGGCGAACACCACAAATGCAATGATCAGCAAGACAAGAGCGAACACGCCTGCAATTACGAACATCAATTTCGTATTCGAGAAAGGAGCGATTCCGTAGACTTCGCTCGTTTGGCCGTTCACCAATACGCGAAACGATTTCTCCTTGTATCGATAGACCATAATCCAAACAGGAAGCAGCACCGGGACGCTCGACATGTCTTGAGCGCGGACGTTCACACGCAGGTTGCGAATAGAACCATCTAGTTGTTGACGAACTTCTTCTGCAACGATTTGGTCGATCGTTCCTTTGGCAATAGCCCGCGCATCGCGGCGCGTTACTCGAAACTCTTCGACAACAACATTAAGCAAATCGAGGCTCTCTGGATCCACGGATTCGGAGAGATCGAACGGGGCGATCTCGCGAATCTCCATGGGAGTCAACGTCCCGCTCGCTCCGACCAACACACCTCGGTACGAACGGTGGGTGGTACCAGAGATGGGTCTCCATGTACCTCGGGCTCCTATGGGTACTCGCGATGTGTCGGCAGTCCAGGCCGTTTCTGCTTCGGCGGAAAAAACCCAAAACGGAACATACACTGGGGTCGCTTTGCTGATGACGGATTGTTCGGAAGCATCGTTGGGTCGCCAAAAACCTTTCCCGAGCCATTCTCGAAGGAGTCCATCCACATGGTCGCGATTGACTCGAAAGGGAACGACCGATCGCGGCTTGAGAGTTCGAGCGTTCGGTCGCGAATGAAGCTTTTCACTACCACAGAACGGACACCGCAATTGTTTGGCGGACGCATCGTAACTCATGGATGCACCGCATTGGTCGCATTGAAAACTGAGAACGCTTGCGATCTGCTGCGTCGAGCTATCAACCTCTCTTGCTATACCTTGTGAGTCGAGGCCGGACGGATTCTCCGTTCCGCAATTGCTACAAAAAAGATCCTCACCATCCAAATAGGTACGACAGACTTCGCAACGTGTTTCGAGCATCAGTTACCAATCCTCGGATGAGTTGTCAACACAACGAGAGCAATTAGAGCTACCAAAAGTATTGCCACTCCAATAACGGCCACAGTGATACGTGAACTTGACCAAGGCTTCTCGCCATAGATCTTCCCCGTTTGTCCATTTACCAAGAAACGAAACACTTTATCACGGTATCGATAGCTCAGAACATGAACTGGTAGAAGGATAAGGTCCGTTCCGCCTAAATCCAATTTTGTTGAGACATCCAATCCTGATTGTGTGTCACCCGGAAGAAAGTTCGTGATATTCTCATGTTCGCGTCGTTGGAACTCAGCCCGAGTGATCTCCAACGCCTGCTCTTTCGATATAGAATACTCTTCAACCAGCCAGCCGGCGAGATAGTGCGGGCGGTACCGCATCATATTCGATAGTTGGTAGGGTTGAATGGCTAACGCTTCGGCTTGAGGGAGGCCTTTCGATGCCGATACCATATATCCCGAGTAGTACTTTCGAAATTCACCAAAGAGCGGCCACCACTCGGTTTCTTGAACGGTTCTAGTACGTGTCTCTGTTTTCCCATCCGACGTCTTCACAACATACGTTTCGGTGCGATACCAATGCTCACCAATCTTCGCAGACCAGTTGCTGTCTGCCACCATCGAAAAGTGCCAAAACGGAAGGTATATCCCTTGCTGTCTGTCCGTGCTGGCTTTCGCTTGGAGATCGCCTGGGCGAAACCAACTATTGCGACCCAGCCATCGAAAAAACAGCTCGAGCGCCTTCTCTCGGGTGATGGTAAATCCAATCACAAACTCGGGTGGTTCCGTACGACGACTCTCTTTAGGGATCTCGACCACATAGGTGGAATCGCAGAACGGACATCGCAAACTAGATTTTCCCGGCGGGACGTCCACATTGGCTCCGCAACTATCGCAATGAAAACTGCTGCCGTTGGGACCGCTGGCTAGCTCGAGATCTGCTTCAAAGCGATGGCTGGGCTTTGCGTTAGGAAGTTGCCAATCGAGAACGACCGGGGCCGACATCTTTTCCTTCGGTGTCTCGAATGGTACCCCACAAGCGGTGCAGAATCGAGCAAACAATTGCCGTGGAGAACCACACGCTTCGCACGGCAAAGCGGCCACCGTCCCCATCTCTCCGAGTAACTCGGGTTGGGGGGGCTGAATGATTGGTGATAAGACCGGAAGCGTCTCGCCGTTTGCCATCAATTCCTCGAACAACACTCGCATTCAAAACCACTATAATACAGCCGACAAAAGGCAACCTAGTAGGCACACTTCATGTGCCGTCCACCAAGGTATGCCAGTAGGCACATTCCATGTGCCGTCCACCAAGTATGCCAGCAAATGTCCATGAGCGGACGGCACGACGGAGCGTGCCTGCTACTTTTGTCGGCCGTGTCATTATTTGACAGCCGCAGAACGATTTTCGCAACGCAGGCTACGGTCGCTTACACTATCAGAACAATCGATACAATCGGAAGGTTCGATGCAAATCTTGGTCGACTTACTGCCAAAACTCAAATCCCCGCCGATTTTTGACCTAGCGTTCTCGTGGAGTTTTTGTTTCCAACACGTTAGAAGACGATTATGGCAGTATCCAAGAAAGAAAAACCTGACGCTGCAAAACAGGTCAAAGATGCGCATGGGGACAAACCAGCTCAGGAGAAAAAAGGTGGTGGTCTCGTTGGGAAACTAGCCCTCGGGGCCTTTGTTAGTGCTGTTATCATTACGGAAACGTTTGTGTTTTTCTTCCTCGTTCCCTCGGGAGAAGAAATCGCTGTCCTCGCAGAACAGAGATTGATTTCCGCAGCTCAGGAAATCGATGCGAAGGAACGAGAAATGGCTCACAAAGAAGACAAAATCGTCGAGTACGATCTGGGCGACCCCTATAGCATCTCTTTCACTCCGCCAGGTGCAGATGCTCCTTACCGAGTCGAATTTCTCCTCTTCGGTGAATTGCATGCAAAAGACCTAGAACAAATGGAAGAGTTGTTCGCGGAAAAGAAGCGACGCTTCGAAGCGAGAATCAACCTGGAGATTCGCAATATGTCGTTACAAGAGCTAGAAGAAAACCAACTGGGCTTGATTCGCCGAAGACTTTTGGCGACAAGTACAGAAGTTCTCGGTGAGCCACTGCTGCTTAGCGTCAACTTCCAAAAGTACCAACTTCTTGAAGACTAATCCGAGTCGCGGTTTTGCGATATATTCGATGTCCAGCAGCATATCACCACAGGTCAAGGAAGATCGATGGCAGACACCAGCACAACTCCAACGAGCGATGGCAAAACGGCTAACCAAGCCGAAAACATCCTAGAACGCGCCGAAGCGGCATTGCGTGACGTGGAGGATTCCTTGCGAAGCCCGAACGTGCATCGGTACGCTCTCGAAGAGCTCATCGGTAGCGAAGGACCACCGGAAAAGGTCTCGATCGACTTGCTCCGCGATGTTACGCTGGAACTGAAGATCGAGCTCGGTCGTACGCGTATGAGCCTCGACGACATTTTGCAGCTTCGCAAAGGTTCGGTTGTCACCCTAGACAAACTCGCAGGCGATCCCGTTGATATCTATGTCAACGGCCGATTGGTCGCACGAGGTGAAGTTCTCGTGCTGAATGACAACTTCTGCGTTCGTGTCGCTGAACTGGTAGGTAGCGATGCCATTTAACAGCAATCATCGTCTAAGTATTCAGATAATTGCGACAAGGATTGTTGAGAGTGTCTCTGAACTTCGACTGCTCGCAGTACTTTTCCTGCTCTACCCCATAACCGCTTTCTCTCAGCAACCTCGAGTTAATCCTTCGCCAACAGGTGAACCTGCCCTGGTTCGCCCCCCGGGATACAGCGTTCAACCCACCAACGGTTCCACCAACGCAGCAACTCGCGCTGTCGAGTATCGCTTTCAAGATAGCAATGCAGGACTTCCCCCAGCGGACAATCGATCGGCAAATAACAGCATCAACACACCGGTCCAACCAGTCGCGTTTACGGAACCCACGCGACTCTCGCAACAGCAAACAATACCAGCTACATCTGCGTCGCAACCATCCAAGCTTGGTAGCATAGCACTGAAGCCATCCGATCCAAACTCGAAAGGGGACATCAAGAAGCCGACGAACTCGATCGGTTCATTCCTCGGCGTGATCTTCTCGATGGGGATGGTGATAAGTCTATTCCTCGGACTCGCATGGGTTTACAAAAAATCACTTCCCAAGAGCATGGGCAGATTGCCCCATGAAGTCGTACAGGTACTAGGCCGAACCAGCATCTCGCCCCGACAACAAATGTACGTGGTCCGGTTTGGTAAAAAGCTGCTTTTGGTGAGTCAGCAGCCTGGCCAAACCCAAACGTTGAGCGAGATATCGGATGACGAAGAGGTTGACCGACTCACCGGCATCTGCGAATCGAATCTCCCCTCGTCATCCACGCAGTCTTTCTCGGATGTTCTTCGCCAAGTAGCGTCAGGCCAACGCACGACCGATCGCCGCCGTCGCTCGCAAACCACCGCTTAGTTCGGATTGCCTCGGATGAGCCCGATCAAATCATCGACCGAAAGTTTGCCCGAGGATTCTGTACCGGAAAGAACACTTTCGACGAGGTTCTTCTTGGACTCATGGAGCATCAGTATCTCTTCCTCGATCGTATCTTTCGCAATGATACGATATACCATCACTGGCTTCGTTTGACCGATGCGATGGGCTCGATCTGTCGCTTGATTCTCCACCGCAGGATTCCACCATGGATCCATATGAATGACGTAGTCCGCCGCTGTAAGATTGAGACCCGTTCCACCTGCTTTGAGCGAAATGAGAAAAGCGGTTGCATCACCCGTCTGAAATCGATCCACTTCCGCTTGCCGCGAGATGGCTGGTGTGGAACCGTCGAGATACTGATAAGTGATAGATTCCTCTTCCATCATCGTTCGCATCAATTTCAAATGGGAGGTGAACTGACTAAAGATCAACACGCGATGCCCTTCCTCTCGCAACGCCAGTAAACACTCTCTCAACTCTTCTAGCTTCGCCGATGTTCCCTCCCAGGAGTCATGCACCAACCCGACATGGCATGCGACTTGCCGAAGCCGTGTGATCAACGCTAACAGCTTGAAACGCAACTCGAGGTCGTCTCGGATCTTGGCGACTTTATCCACTTCGCCAATCACCGACCCTCGTACGCGTTCGTAAATAGCCCGCTCCGCATCGCTGAGTTCCACGTAGCGGTTCATCTCGGTTCGAGGTGGCAACTCCTTGAGCACCTCTTGTTTCGTTCGACGCAGAATGAAAGGCTTGATTCGCCCTCGAAGCGATAATCTTCGCTCTTCGTTATTCTCGGATTCGATCGGCCCCGCATAGTTTTGTCGAAACTGTTGCCATGTCCCAAAGACACTCGGAGCGACCACACTGAACAGACTCCAGAGTTCCCCTAAATGGTTTTCTACCGGCGTGCCTGTCAACGCGATCGACCATTGCGATTCAAACGATGCGATCGCTTGCGACGTTTTGCTCCGACTATTCTTGATCGCCTGCGCCTCATCGAGAACCATCGAAGCCCAATCGATTTCTTTCAGCTTCTCTTCATCGCGCCAAGCCAAACCATAACTACAAACGATCAAATCGTTTTTTCCCAAGTTCTCCAACATGCTGTCCCGTCCCGAATCTCGGTAAAGTTGTGCCTTTAATTGAGGAGCAAATTTGCGAACCTCTCGCATCCAATTAAGAGACACCGATGTCGGAGCGATCACCAGTCCAGGCCCCAACTCGGCTCGATCGAGTAGCACGGCAATCGTCTGCACCGTCTTCCCTAACCCCATATCATCCGCCAAAACACCTCCAACGCCCCACTCAGCAAGGCGTCGCATCCAGCGAAACCCCTCTTCTTGGTAATCTCGCAACGATGCTTGCAACGTGGGTGGCACTTGCGGATGGAACTTCTCCGCTTTCTCCAATCGCTGCAGACATTCTGTCCACGCTTTCGTCTGCTTGAACTCCACTTCCTCTTTCAAATCTCGCAACGCAGGGGCAGACGCCATATCAAACTGAGCCTTGCCTTCCATCATCATCGCATCGCGGAGACGCAGCAAAGTCGTTCGCAATTGTTCGCTCAGATGCACCCAGCCGGCTCCCGCGACATTCACAAACTTTCCATCTTCGTAATCAAAGCTCACTCCCGAAAAACTGGCGATCAAATCTCTGATCTCGATCGATTCGTTGCCGATTTCGCACTTCCCTTGAAGCTGAAACCAATCGCGTTTCTTCCCAACTTCGACTTGAACATTCTTTGTCTGTGCCTTTCCGATCAATCGAATGGGTGGCTCCGAACCTTTGGCCCACAAACATTCGATCTTGCCATTCGTCGATTGCACTTTTTCGACGAGAGCGATCGAATCCAAAAGGGAGTCGATCGTTCCAGACATGACTCCGCTTGAGAGTTGCAATTGCTCGACGGCCTCATGAACTTGCCTCCATTCGGATTGCGCTGAACGTCGCCATTGGATGGGTTTTCCATCGACGATCTCCGCACGCAGCAATGGAGCAGCACCAGGATGCAGAAGTTTGCCGTCTCGATTGCGAAAACGGAACCCATAATCGAGTTGCCCAAGCGTATTGGATTTCAGCAACAGCACCAATTGCGAGTCCTCGAGCTGGACGCTTCCACCGATCTCTTCCGGCAATTGCAAACTGACAATCGATTGCAACATCTTGGCTCGGCGTAGCAACTCCCCTTCAAACTCTTTCCTCGGCAGCTCGCGCATCCAGTCGAACCCCTTCAGGATGGCGGACTGCTCTTTCGTCACGCGAAACAAACCGATGCTTTGTTTAGGGGTCGTGATGATTCCAATCGTGTCGGAGAGAAACAACTTTTGCTGAAAATCCCACCCCGATGGCCGAATGGAAACACGATCTTCCCGCACATGCAATTCAAAAACGCCATCGATAGGCAAAACGTCCACCGGTTCGCCATCGAGCAGCACATTCGATTGACCTATCAGCTTTTCAGCAACCGACAGTGGATCAAACCCATCGTACTCGCGAGCAAACCAGCGGTTGCATAGTTGATCGTCAACGATGGACTTTTCAATGAACTTAGGCCAATTCATGTAATTGGCCAAACTACGACCGTTACCCCAACCTTTACTCTTTTCCAATTGCTCCCATGGTTCCAAATCAAGCGTTGTACCATCGGTGTTAAAATTCCAGGCGATTCGAATTCGCTGTACCGGTCGCGCGACGAAAAGCTCGTCAGCCGGGATTTCATAACCGCGAGGCCGATTCTCGATGACTCGGTCGAGTACATCGAGCTCCATTTGAAATTCGCTGGAGCGAACGACCGGATCTAGGGGCTTTGAGGAATCCTGCGGCTTGTTCAATACGCACTCTTTCGAATTCGAATCAACAAATCATTCAGCGCGGTACCAGCAGTACTGTCGCTCGGTAGATGGGTGCGATGATACTCCGCTTCCAATCGAGCCAACCACGTGCGATAGAGTTTCTCGATGAACTCCCTATCGACATCTTCAATGGAATCCTTTTCTCTGCCCGTCTTCTTGCGCTCGATCCAATCGGCCACCAGCGGGAGTTCGTACGACTCAAGCAATGTTGACAAATTGGCTTCGACCACGCCCGCTTCCATCAAATGAATGCCCGTCAGCAGCACGCGGAAGACGTAGAGCAACGGCTTGATTCGTGGAGGAGATTCTTTGCTAAAGAGTCGCCATTGTGTTTGTGCAAAGCCGAGATAATGATGCGCGTGATGTCGCGTCAAGCAACCT
>Ga0315904_10002473_pt1 | contig 28549 bp, 46 predicted proteins | sample LakEriMetagenome_6_FD_203529 | JGI IMG/M metagenome (GOLD analysis project Ga0315904, IMG submission 203529) | Freshwater fungal communities from buoy surface, Lake Erie, Ohio, United States - Buoy 12 MA120 | ecosystem: Environmental > Aquatic > Freshwater > Lake | place: USA: Lake Erie, Ohio...
TGAAAATACGTTGATTTCTATGCAAACGTTGCCAGCAGGAACAACGCCAACGACACCAGTAACGCCAAGTGTTATTCTAACCGCTACTCAAGTATAGGTGATTTATGCCATTGAAGAAGTGTGCAAGTAAAGCGTGTGTATCCAAGAACATTAAGACTGAGATGGCATCGGGAAAATCGCAAAAGCAAAGTGTGGCGATAGCGCTTGATGTTGCTAGAAAGGCGAAAGCAAAGAAAAAATGAATGATCTAAAAATCAATGCGCAACACATAGCAGATTTAAAAAATGCTATGCAGCAAGCCATTGATGACGGTGAAATTGCTAAAGTTGACGCGCCATTAGAGCATTATTTTGCTGCTGGATTATATGGGCGCAGAATCTTTGTTCCAGCAGGCACCACTGTAGTTACAAAGGTCCATAAAGTTCAGCATATTGCTATAGCTTTAAAAGGAACTTGTACAGTTATTGATCAGGATGGCAAGAAATCAATTGTTTCTGCGCCATCTGTATTTATTACAGAACCCGGAACGCAAAGAGCTATTTTTTGTCATGACGATGTTGAATGGATAACTGTTCATGCATCGGAATCAAATGATGTGCAAGTTATTGAAAAAAATGTAACTTGTGATTCATTCGAGGAATATAATATGTTGATTGAATCGCAGAGGGCATTGCCATGAGTTTTTTAATGTTAGGCGGCGGGTTGCTGACTATGGCTGGAGGTCTTGCAAGTGGCGCAATGGCTTCTGGCGGTGCTTCTGCTGCTGCAAAAATGCAGCAGTACATTGCGCGCTTGCAGGCTGAAGAAGCTAACAAATGGTATGCATCTGCGAAGAATCGCATGAAACCATATCAGCAAATTGGCGCACAACAGATGCCAATTTATCAGCAAGCGCTGCAAGATTATTCAAACGCAATTCCAGGTTATTGGGATCAGCTTGGTAACTATCAGCAAGCTGTAGACGCATATCGTCAGACTGCAATTCCTGGTGTAGAGCAAGCAATTAGAGATTATCAGACAGTCGCGCCACAGTATCAGCAAGCAATGCGTGACTATGGTGGCGCTTTACAGCGTTATGAAGGCATGGTTGGCAACCTTGGCGCAACTGCTGGCGAAATGGGCGATCTTGCCAAGCGTTATCAGCAGGCAGTAAATCGTTACTATGGTGCTGCTGGAAGGTACGAGGGTGCTATTCCAGAAATGACTCGGGCTTTTACGCAAGCGGACTATGAAGCAAGCCCAGTTTACACACCAATGGTGCGTAATCTTGCTGAATTGCAGGCTACGCCAGGCTACCAGTTTGAGCTTGAGCAAGGCCAGAAAGAACTTGCACAAAGTGCTGCTGCACGTGGTGGCACGTTATCTGGCGCACAGCTACAGGCATCAAGACGTTTCGGTCAGCAGCAGGCAGCTACAGGCTTCCAAAACGCATGGCAACGCGCTCAGAACGCTTACCAAACCGCACTTGGACAACATCAAAACTATCAGAAACAGATGGCTGGTGTGCTTGGTGAGAATGTCGCAAACTTTGGTCAGGGCGCACAGTTAACTGGTGCAGAAGCCAACATTATTTCTGGTAAAGCTGGTATTCAGGCGCAGCAACTTGGAGGTATGGGTACTGCGCTTGGAGGTTACGGTACTGCCGTTAATCAGGTTGGCGGTCTTGGCGATCTTTTAGGTGCTGGAGTTCAGCAACAAATTGGACGCGCTGGGCTTTATGGTAACGCAGCAAATATGGCGCAAACTGGCGCTGGTTTATACGGTGCTGGCATGAAACTGCTCAACCAAAATATTGCAAACAGACTTGGTGCTGTTAACTTTGGTTACGGCGCTAATATGGACATGAATAATCTTGGCATGCAACGCCTTAATCTGATCAATCAAGCTCTTGGTGGATACGGCAATGCATCAGCGGCCAACTCAATTGCACAAGGAAATATTGCTGGCAATATGATCGGTCAGGGTCTTGGTGCCATTGGTGGCATGATGGGTAATTTTGGCGGTTCTGGCGGTCTTGGCAGTTTGTTTGGCGGCGGTGCTAGTGGCGGTGGCTCTGGCGGTTGGGGCGGCGCATTTGGGGGCGGCGGCTACGGCAGCATGGGTCATGGTGGAATTACAAAGCCGCTGATTATTGACACAAATGTACCAGGCAGCATTCCAAGATAAATTTAAATAAGGTATAGCTATGGCTGATCTATTAACTACGTTTGCTAACGCATACAGATACAACCCAAATGCTGCATTTGAGGGCGCTCAAAACATGCAGAATATGATGACAAACGCGCTTGATTATCAGCAGAAGCGCGAAGCGTTAGAGGCGCAGCGTAGCATTAAAGAGTTGTACGCACAAAATCCGCAACCTGGCTTTGAAGACATTGCACGCATTGATCCTGCATTTGCTATGCAACAGCAGATTGCAAATATGAACATGCGAGAAAAAATGCTGAAGTCAGAAAAGACGCAAGGCGAAATTTCTGAACAACAAAAAACAGCGTTTGCACGTACAGCAGCACCAATTGCTGAAAAGTATGCTGGTATGCAGATGAATCCACAAACTATGGCGCAGTTTCATAGCGAAATGGGTGGCGCACTTGCGCAATTTGAACAGCAAACTGGTATTAAACCACCTCCGGGATTTAATGTGGAAGCCCTAAGTCCAGACAGTGTTTTGATGTGGGCGGCACCATATTATCAGTCTCCAACAATGGCAAACAGAGCAGCGGTTGATCGTCAGGCTGCTTTGAATCAGTTGCCACCTCAGATGACACCTAATCAAGCCTTTGGGTATTACAACCCAACAGAATACGGAATACAGCGTGTTCCTGGCATGGGCGGCATGAGTGGTCAAGCAGGAATGTCGCAAGGTCCTGTATTAAGGCAACAAGGTGTAACGCCATTTGCGCCTACAGGCGTGCAGCAAGAAGCGTACACAACCGAAGGTGCTATGCCATCTGGTATGCAGCCTGCACCAATGACGAATGTTGCAGAAGACCTTGCAAAGATGAAAGCGGTGCGCGCTCAGATGCCTGCTGGTCGTCAACGAGATGCAATGGACAAGTTAATTGCGGATCTTGAGGCTGGTAACGTTGGACAAGCTCCAGTGCCGACTGATGAGCAATTTGTCACTGGGCAAGATATTCAGCGTGCAAAAGAAGAAGCGCGTCAGAAAGAGATTTTAATGCAAGCTGAAGGTGCTGGTTTGCGCAAAACCGCTGAAACAGAAGCAGAACGCAAAGCAGAGGGCGAAAGAATCACCGGCGCATTTAAGCGTGCAATGGGTGAGGGCGGCGTATCTCGCGTTATGAAGCTAATTTCAGAGTCTACTAGTGGCCCGACTGAGGAGTTTGCAGCAGGCGTAGTTGGTGGCATTCCACGTCCAGGTGGGTCACGCTCAACTGCTGGCATGGAAAAGATTGGAGCGCTTACAACTGTTGCAAAAGAGCTTGCAAAAACGATTGAACGCTCACCTGGCCCGCAGTCAGACAAAGATGTTGCACTAGCAGCATTGGCAGCGGCTGCAATTGACAATCCATCTATTCCTTACAACCAAAGAATGGCTGGTTTCTTGGAGTTTACTAGAATCATTTCGCAGCGCGCTAATGACTTGGGTCTTGATCCTGCATCAATTGGTATTGATGTTGATGTGTCTACTGGTGCTGCAAACGCTCCACAGGCACAACCGGCATCTGCTGGGCGATTACGCATTGGTGACATTAAAAACGGTTACGAATACCTTGGCGGCAATCCTAATGATCAATCTAGCTGGAGGAAGTCACGCTAATGGCTAATCCTTGGGAACAATCATGGCAAACTGAAGATGGGCCTTGGTCACAAGATTGGTCTGGAGTGCAAGCTGCTCCAGCATATAAATATCAAGCGAAACCGTATGAATTTCAGTTAGATATTTCAAAGCCAGAAACCGAATCTCCCGCAATGCAGGCGCTCAAAGGTGGCGCAATTGGATTGCGACAGACACGACGTGGCTTACAAGGTCTCTTTAGTGAACCTACAGAAAGTGATCTTGCTGAGCAGGCGGCAATGCAGGATTATTTGAATCGATCTGGATGGGCTACTCTTGGAAAAACCATAGAGCAAATTCCACAATACGCGCTAGCAACTGGACTTGGCCCAGCGACAATGCTTGGGCGTGGAGCAATGTCTGGATTGACTGCATTTTTAACGTCACCAGAAGACAGAGCAAAAGAAGCTGGATTAGGCGCTATCGGATCTATTGCTGGAGAGCAAGCTGTCAATCTTGGCGCGAAAGCCCTGCGTGGTCCAATCGCACAAGAATATGTATCTGGCTTGTATGAAAAAGGCATTAGGCCAACTTTAGCGCAAGCACTTGGTGGCGGTTGGAAAGAGGCAGAAGAAAAGTTAACTAGCATTCCATTGATTGGATCGGCTGTACAAAGAGCGCAAAAACGTTCTCTTGAGTCATTTAACACTGCATCAATTAAAGGAATCATTGATGAGCTAAATACTGGGCTTATGGAGTCCAGCGAGGGGCGTAATCTTATTCCTGCTGGCGCTAACGCGCTTCGTCAAGAAGTTACAAATATTGGCAAGATTGAGCCTGGAGCCAAAGGGATTGAACAAGCCTATGGCGCTATTTCGCGAGTTTATAATGATCTTGCTGAAAATTCGAGAGGATCAATTACGCCAGCATTGTCTGAATCTTTAACAATGGCTAAAGACAGAATGCACAGCATTTCACCAGAAGCCGGTAAAAGTTTTGATGCGCTGTTTAATCAATATATTGCTGGTCGTATCGATCCAAATGGCGCTATCTCTGGCAGAACCATGAAAGAGATTGATTCTGATCTTACTGGGCTTATTTCTGATTTAAAGCGCGGTAATTCTGTTGACAAAAACATGGCAAGCGCATTTGAAAGCGTACAGAATAGCTTTGATTCAATGATGAATGAGTTGAATCCAGGTTATCAAGAAATCAAGCGCAATGCAGATGCCGCTTATAGAAAGTTAGCGTTGCTTGGTAAAGCATCCACTAGCTCAGTTGGAAGTGAATTGGCTACACCAGCTAATCTTGCACAACAATTGCGTGCAGAAGACACTTCTGGCTGGAACGCTAATTTTGCTATGAATCGTTCTAATTGGTCAGATTGGGCAAGACAAAATATTGATTTGATGGGCAATAAATTCCCAGAATCTGGTACAGCGGCTAGGTCTGCATTGTCTGATTTAGTGACTGCTGGCATTGCCTCGCAGTTTGGCGCTATTCCGCAAGCATTAGCGACCTATGGAGCAGCTAGAGCGGCTTGGAGTCCAGCAGTACAGGATTATTTAGTACAACAAGCGATGAAACAGCCTGGACCACAACGCACTGTTGCAATTGCTGGTTTACGAAAACTTCTTGAGCCAGCGGGTGTTGTTGGCGCTTCTTACGCTACTAGCAGGTAAAACGATGTCAAACGCCTATCTATCTCCAATCCTCCAGCAGTCACAGTTTGATGACAACGGAAACTTTCTAGCTGGTGGTCTCATATGGTCGTATGTCGCTGGTACGACTACGCCACTGACTGTTTACACTACTAGCGATGCATCCACTGCATGGCCTAATCCGATTGTGCTTGATGCACGTGGTGAGTGTGGCGGTGAAATCTGGCTAGCGGCTGGATCTAGTTACAAGTTTGTACTAGAAGGCGCGCCACAGTACGGACAAACGCATGGCCCTGTTGTATCGACATTTGACGAAGTAACTGGAGTAAATGACACGGTTACGGTGCCAAGCACCAATAACTGGATTCAGTTTGCTGGTACGCCAACATATATATCTGCAACGTCTTTTAGCGTTGCTGGCGATCAAAGGACTACATTTCAGGTTTATCGCAGACTGCGTTCTAGCAATAGTGCTGGTACGATTTACTCATCTATTCTCACCAGCACATACTCCACTGGCATTACAACGGTTACAGTTCTAAATGACACTGGAACGCTTGATGCTGGATTATCGTCTGTCTATTACAGCTTTGTAGAGACTGATCCTAGCGCTATTCCTCCTCCATTTGCATCTGGAACGCGGTTGACGTTTGCACAGGCTGCTGCACCTTTTGGATGGACACAAGTAACGACATATAATGATTACGCATTGCGCCTTGTAAATACTGCTGGTTCTGGTACTGGTGGCTCAGTAGCCTTTACTACTGCTTTTGCAAACACAAATACTGGTGCGCATACATTATCTACATCACAAATACCTGCGCATACTCACGATGCTTATCAAAATACAGGAACAGCATCTTTTTTTAGCTCTGGTCCAGGTGTTATGGGTTATGCATATGTTGCAACAGGTAGCACTGGGGGCGGCGGGTCACACACCCATCCATTGACTCAAGCAGTTAATTATCTGGATGTAATTCTTTGCGAGAAAGACTAATGAAACTTACAATTATTCCAAGTGATGGCACTGTTTGCGAAGATAACGTGTGTTACAACAATCTTGTGTGGGTTGGTACACCAGCAGATGTACATGCGCTGCAATGGCAGGATGTTGCAGGCTGGATTGAATACAATGATGGCAAGCCAAATGAAGACATTACTACGCTGCCTGCATGGGTAGCCAATGCTGAGGCTGCATGGACTGAAGCTAATAAGCCTCCAGCACCTCCTGGGCCACCAACTGCTGAACAGAATCAGCAAACTGCAATTGGCTTGCTAGTCGCTACTGACTGGGTTAATCAGCCTGATGTGCGCAACACTGCAAACGTTCCTCATTTGTTAAATGGACAAGCGTTTGATGACTACAGGGTTGCTGTGCGCATTTACGCTGTTTATCCAAATGCTGGCTATATCGATTGGCCGGTTAAGCCAGTAGAACAATGGTCAGATCCTTTTGAAGGTATCTCATGACTGTAGAAGTTAAGTTGTCCTGTCCGCTAGGGTCTAAGTGCGAAGAGGCTAAGGATGGCGCTTTGCACAGATGTCACTGGTACATGCAAGTGCGCGGCGTTAATCACAACACTGGCGAAACTGTAAACGAATGGCGCTGTGCAATGGCTTGGATGCCAATGTTGTTGATTGAGAATTCTGGCATGCAACGTAGCACTAGCGCGGCCGTAGAGTCATTCCGCAATGCAATGATTGAAGGAAACATTCGTATCCAGAACGCAATGCAAGCAGCTATAGAACAGAAAGATGTACCAACTATCAGAGAAATCAATTAGTAAACTTGCTGGCGTGCATCCTGATCTTGTAAAGGTCATTAAGCGCGCTATTGAGATTACGCCAATAGATTTTACTGTGCTTGAAGGACTGCGCACTAAAGAGCGTCAAGCGTACTTAGTCAAAAAAGGCGCGTCTAAAACGATGCGTAGCCGCCATTTGACCGGACATGCAGTGGACATTGCACCAATCGTTAATGGTAAAGTTAGCTGGGACTGGAAGGATTACCATTCATTGGCGGCGGCTGTTAAGCAGGCGGCTAAAGAAGTGCAAGTTTTAGTAGAATGGGGCGGCGATTGGAAAGGCTTTCGCGATGGCCCGCATTGGCAATTAAGCAGGAGCGTTTATAAATGAACAAGTTTGGCGTAGCGCTATCACAACGTAGCACATGGATTGGCTTGACGGCGCTTGCGTCAGTTCTTGGTGTTCAGCTTGATCCAGAACAGTGGGAAGCTATTAGCAGTGTCGGCATTGCTGTTGGCGGCTTGTTTCTCACTTTCTGGAAAGACTAGCGTGCGCTGGATAGAGCTAGTCATTCCAATCTTAGCTGCTGCGTTGACTGCTTGGAGCATGATACAAAACAACAGCTACAGATTGGATAAACTGGAGGATGGCTTTGAAAAGCATCTTGAGAAACATGAAATACAGCAAAAGCAATTTCAAGAAACTCTTTATGCGATTCAGCGTTCCGTAGATCGTCTGGCACCAAAAGACAAGTAGTTACTTCGGCCAGAACATGTCGTAGATCGGCGCTACTGGCTGATACTGCGGCGTTACTGGTACTACTGGCATCACTTGCATGTCTGGAGTCTGTATAGGGCGCATGCTAGTGCCAAATGGACCGTAATCATATTCCTGTCTTGGTGGCTGTATGATCGTCATGTTGCCAATACTGCGTGCTGATGCGCCATTGGAGCAGGATACAAATCCATCGCCGTAGTTCATGCATGTGACGCTAGCGCTTGCAATTGAGGCTACAAGTGTTGCTACTAGAAATGTCATTGCTTTCATTTAATACTCCCGTTTCTTTAGTCGGCTTTTGCCATAAGTTTCTATACTTTGGCGGCGATACCACTGGTCGCGTGTGATCTTAGCGTGTTTGCAAGCGCTGCCGATGGATGATCCAAGTGCTACCAGTTCTTTTGCCTTATGATATCGTTTAGTTAAATTCTTATCTAGTGGCTTTCCTCCAGTTGGCTTTGCGGTTAGCTGCGTGTAAGTTTTAATCCATTCGTGTGCTAAGTGCTGAATGTCTTCGCCATCAACAGCGTCTTCCATGATGGATAGAGCGTCATCTAGTAGCTCTCTGCACTGTTTATACGTCAGCATCAGTTATGCCGTGGTGCTTTTCTGCGAAACGAACGCCTTGGATAAAACAAGTCTGTCTTGAATCGCCTGTTAAATAGCCAGAATCAACAAACGCTTTTTCAATCTCGTGCCTTTTTAACGGATGTAATACTTTCCCTCTGGCTTCAATAGCTCTAGCAAATTTATCAAAGTGAAAAATGGTTGAATGCACAGACGTTTCTTCTTCGCATTGGTTGTAAAGTTCTAATATCTCCTCCTCCGTCATCGGCTTTCTTGCTGGCTCCTCAGCATCATCGGAAGTGGTGGAAAGGTAGGCTTCAATGTCATCTTGAATATTAGTCCTAGCGGGTAAACCGCTTAGATATACAAGGGCTTTTTTCAGAAGTTCGCGTTCTTTGGTCACAACGATTTCCTCGCAAAACCCGCAGCATCATTCTTAGCAATAAACACCTGGTTAAACCTAAACAACTCAGCATGTTCTGGATACACCAGCGCAAACAATCGAGCTAAATATGGAGTGCTGTTGTTGCGAATTTTAAAGGCTCCGTTCTTTTCAGTTAACGCCGTGTGATGCCGTAAAAACTCCAGAATTGTTCTAGCGCTGTAATGCTTAAATCCAGCGTTTATCACGGCTAATGACTCTTTTTCAAATGCCTTCCAAATGTGAAAGTTGTCTGTTAACCAGTCTAAAAATGCATCTGGAATTTCTTTGTTTGTTTTGCCAAGTAATGTTACTTGCGCTAACGTTAAATTTTTCACTTCACTCTCCGCACATAAACATCACACCTAGTACCAAGTCCATCTGGTGATGACTCAGCGCATCTAAACTCTTTCTCATTCAGAATCACTGATTTATGCGCGTTCAATGCAAGTGTGATAGCACTAAAAGCTAAGATTAGTACGGCAAGGTTGATCCAATGATCAATAATCCAAGATCCAAGGTTTTCAATGTTTTTCATCATAGTCTCCAGTGTAACTAACATCAGTCATGTAGAAAGCGCGCACCATGCCAGCTTCTGAAAAGTAATCGTGCGAGTCAAATTCATGCACAAGCTCTTTTAGTGCCGCCTTGCGTCCATCTAAACGCGCCTGTCGTATATCATGCGCTCTAGCCATCCAAATATATTCAGCATCGCCTGGGTTCATCTTCTCGCGCATCTCTACTGGTAACGATTCCCAGAACTGTCTGAATGATCGACAATCGCCCATGTGTTGCTCCTCTAGTACGTAACGCATCTTGTTACTCATATCCAAGCTGAAAAAACTCTTCTATTGCATCCTGCAATTCGTAATCAACGAGTCTTGCCCAGTCCCAGCGATCGTATATTTCCATTGCGCCAATCATTCCACGCCTGATCTGAGTGCTTGCAGGCGCTCTGTAACCAAGTGAGAGTAGCCAGCTAACAGACTCTACGACAGTACGCATATCAACCTCATAGCGCGCTTTTGGTAGATTGTTCATTTGTATTTCTTCAGTTCTGCTGATGCTTTTAGGATGGCGGTTGCAATGTCTTCCAGTGCATTGGCTAGTATCTCTGTGTGAGATTGTCTAGTTGGCTGCTGGTCTTTTGCTGGCTGGATAGATTGGATGGCTTCCTTTGCTTCCAGCACTGCTTTATTTTTCTTTGCTCCTGGTAGATCCCAGACCATGATGCCCTTTGACTCAACCATTGTGCTGATGACTTTGCCTTTGGTGCGCAGTTCTGCAAGACGCGCTGAGATTCTTGCTCGAGCTGCCCGTGGATCTGTGTTTGCGTATGCACCTTCCTTCACTACGCGCAGATAAATGTCGTTGCTAGATGCTGGTCTAGGCATGCTTTTTAGCGTTGCGTAAATCAGATCCGTAGATGTTAATGGTCTCACTTATGTCTCCAATGTTTGTAATTAAAGGTGCCAAGCCCACGCATTGAACAGCACAGGGTAGGAGAGAGGCTGCCGCTCTGTCTTGGCTCAGTCGATGTTGACGCTCTGACTGCTTACGTTTGCTTCTACTCGTTGTGGTGAATTTTTGACTCTAAGATAGATTTCTTACGTACAACTACGCCAAGGTCTGCGCCTAGTTGATCTATCTGTTGCTGCAATCTGGCTATCCTTGCCTTGTAAAAATGAAGCCTGAATAGTCTGACTGCGCGCATGAGGTTCATTTTGCCGCCTCGACAGTTTTGTGCTGCAACATCTTAGTGTTGTAGTCATCGTTTGAAACATACGCAAATGCGCACAGGATGAAGACAAGTGCTAGAAGTTCCTTAAGCATGTGTAATCCTCCAAGTACATTAGTGGAAAGCGTGTCTCTTTGTCTGGGTGTGCGCCAATCCAGTTGCAATATGTGCATTCCCAGTAGTTACGTGTAGCGTTCCAGATGTCTGCTGGTTTGCCACATTCTGGGCAATAGCCAGGTGCTGTGTTTGGGGTGTCGAAGTCATCCATAGCGGCAACAATCAAAAAGGTTCGCAACCAATGCTAATCATGTTTTCAGCATGGACTTGCAGATCAGCATGCGACCAGTCGTACCAACGCATTGCAATTAGCAGCATTTTTATTGAGTGTCCCAACAAAAAAATGTCTACTTTCTCTTGCTCAGATGAAATCATTAAATTTCTGAAATTTTCGATTGACTTAACATATACAACGTCCATTTATCTCTCCGGTTGTTGCTCTGGGACATCCCCTCGGCTTGGATGTAAGAATAAGACTACATACACTACATGTCAACAACTATTTTTAAAATATTCCCCACTGTTCTGCCATTGCATCTGCAATGCCTTGATAAGTGCGGCTGCGCTCTTTCCAGCGATCTGCGCTAGGCGCTAACTTGTTCTGTCCGCTTTCTGTCTGGTTGCCACGCCTTGTTTTGTTATCACCTGGCAGCATGTCTGTTGGGGTCAGTGCTGGCAGATTCTTTAACCATAAGCATGTTTTCTTGCTGGCATCATCGCCAAACCACCAAGGCTGAATGATCTGATCTGGCTTGCGTATGCGTGATGAGATGACTGATACAGGGTTCTCAAGCGCTATGCGCTCTATGGGCGCATTTAAAAGCGCTTGCACAAACATCAAAGCATCTTCAGTCAATTGCGGATCACGTAAGCCCCTGGTGGTCCAGTGCATACCAGACACAGCAAGATAAGTGCATGGCGGGTGCGCGATCATCAGATCCCAGCCATCATTCAACAGCGTCAAAACATCACCAACAATGTGATGCGCTGAATCATCTTCTGCCGGTAACAGATCACAACTCCATGCATCATGTCCGCGCTGTCTAAACGCTTGACGCACGCGCCCCGAATATTCACAAGCTACAAGTACTTTCATTCCGTAATCCTCGCATCAAACACTGAGCGCAACTCCTCAACCGCTGCATCTGCATGCGCACAGGCTTCTGGGTTAGCCAATAACTCTGCACTACTGTAAACGTTCGTATCCGCCTCGCCATTGCGCACTGGTACGTTGTCTATCAAGTACAAGGCTTCATGCGGATTGTCTGCTGGTAGGCGCTTGTACGGCAGGACATCTGGGTGCAACACATGTTGACTGCAGCCTTTCAACTGGAACTCAAATGGAATCTCTGCATTGTCGTTGCGTGCGCATAAAAACTGACTCTGTTCTGTTGATGTTGAGTGTGCGCAGTTCCTACAAGACACATTGTCTGTAATGTGCGTTTCATGGCAGAAGGCATGGTAAGAGCACAACTTACACTCAAACCAACTTGGATCTGCGCTAATAGGTTCTGGAATGTAATCACTAAGAGCTATTCTTTTTGCACGTTCTACGGTTTTCTCAGCAAACTCTTTGTCCAGCTTCACAATCTCTGTGTAAATGTCGCTTGTGTTTTTATTAAGGGCATAGAACAAGCAACGATCCAGCTTTAGGCCAAGCATGTAACAATGAACTTGCGCCCAATAGATTGGCTTTGATTCTTGCAGTTTCTTCTTTTTTAAATCGTTAAAAGATTTGTCAGACAATGTCTTAATTTCAAGCAACAGCGTCTGTTTTTCTCGTCCAGGTACGTTTGTGATAATGCCATCACAAGATCCGCTAACATGACTGCCAAAGTCTATTTTGGCCTGTCGATGTACGATCCTGCATCCAATAGCTTTTAGCTCTTTGATTACTGTGTCTTCGTAATCATGTCCAAATTTAAACAGTTTCAGTATGCGACCAGGAAACTTTGAAGAAACAACATTACGAAATCCCAGCCATAACTTGCGGTCGCACTTTTCACCAATTTGACTGATCCCCATGTGTGGTCTTGGTGGATCTGCATTATCTTGATAACTTTGATAGATCAATGACTCTATAGAATGCACAGCTTCTGGAATAGCTGTCATATGTGCCTCCATGTTTTTTTATTTCTTACCGCATAGATTACAGAAATTGATACGCCATATTTTTCTGCAATACTTTTATGTGTTCCTTGCTCTTGTCTGATCATCAAAACTTTTTCATTAGTCAGTTTTGCGCTTCCTTGCTGCTCTCCTTTGCATCGTGGCACTTTGACGCGCTGACGCTGTGATGCTTGTCGCATGTTGTCTGTTTGCGTGCCAAGCTCTAAATGATCTGGGTTTATGCAAGCAGGAACATCACATTTATGCAGCACAAATAATCCATCTGGAATCTTTCCATGCGTAATCTCATAAGACGCTCTATGCGCTAATATTCCTTTTCCATTCATCGTAAAACGCCCATAACCGTGATTATTTTTTGCGCCAATCCATAAAATGCATCCTGTGCTTGTTGTTTCTCCGGTGTGTTCAGCTAATCGCACATGTACGGGCTGACCTCGCATATGTCTGCCATTGCCAGTTTTTTTCATAAAGTTTGTATAAAAAAATGCCCAACATCCATGTCGGGCTTAGTGCTATCGCTCAGTGAGGAATTACTTTTTCCAAGGCGGCGTGTTAGTAGACTTGGCTGTACTTGCTGCTGGTGCTGAGTCATCAGCCCTGTAGCCGCCAACTCTGTTTTGAGTACCGTACTGCTCGGACTCTTCAACGGTCAACTTAATCTTTAACCGCCCGCCAATAAGCTGATCTGAGTCCTTTAACGTATCAAGGCCAATGGCGCGCATCAGTTCACCAAGCTGCTGGCGACCTATCTCCTCAGCGCGCTGGTTTGGGTTGGTCAAGTTCACCATGCCAAAGACAACACGGCCAGCATGTGATGGCCCAGTGATGTCATAACGTACGTTAAGGTACTGACCTCCAGACTTAGCAGTTTTCAGTTCTGCGTTTGCGATGGTTGCGCTGTAAAAGCCAGCAGGTAGTGGATCGTAAGAGCCAGTGTTACCAGTAGGAAGTGCGTCAAGTGAGAATGATTCGTTAAGAAGTGCCATGTTAGTTAGTCTCCAAAGGTTTTACAGGGTACAAGTCATATTTTCTGCATGCAAGGTCTGCTGTATGTAGCAATGCATGCACGCATGTTTGCGGGTCAACTCCGTGATCTACATATGTTTCTATAAGAGACAGATATTGATCAGCAATCTGTTCTGCGTTTACTTTATCCATCGTTAAACTCAATACTAAAAGTTGCTCGTCCAGGTTCAGAAGTAATTGCTGGCATCAATGCTTTAACAACCTCTGGCGGTTGCTTGCGCCATGCGGACATGACTAGTTCACACTTCCATTTGGTGAAGTCGTTAATAGAGATGCCATCACGGTCTGCAAGCATCAAGAACGTTTCTGGATTGATCTTGCGGTTAACGCGACACGTTGCTTTAACTGTGTAGTTATCAACAACATGTTTTACAGTTCCTTCTTCGTCATCTGCAATGCGTAACTCCTTACGCATCTGATCCTCTAGCTGTCTACGTTCCTCGGCCGCTGAGCGCTCTATCTCCTTGAGTTCTAGCCAACGGTGTGCGTGTGCGCTATTCATCTTTGTCCTCTGTCTGTTCTTCTAGTGCTTTATGCTCAATGCCAAGCATTGCCTCGATAGCCGCTAAGCGCTGGTCGTATGCGCCAAGCAAAGCTGAGTGCATGTTATGGATCTGAGCGAACTCAGTTAGCACATTCTCTACGTCATGCTCTTGGTTGTTTTGATCTACTAGTGTCAGTTTCATGTTTTGTTACCAGTTACAATTTTATTGATGATGTGTCCAAGGTCAGCGTCCTCCCATGGGCTTAAACGCCCTGAGCGATCCTTAGCGGACCATAGGCCATCTGAGTCACACATCAGCGCGCGTTGTGGCTTTCCTTCTTCATCTTTCTCTACTCGTAGCGCTAGGACTTCATCAAAGAAATATGGAAGCTGCTGTGCCAGTTTGTTCCCCGGCATAGATGGTCCGTACAAAACGCGCCCAGCTTCGTCCTGCATCTTCTCCATCTTGGCTGACATGTAAACATGCTTGCCGGGAATGTCTCTAAATGCGCGAATCAAATCCGTCATCTGTTCCTGTAGCGCTCCATACGCTTGGCGAGGATCTTTGGTCAGCTTCTTCTCAGCGTTCAGTACAACTTCTGCAATCTCGCTGATGCTATCGAGCGCGACTGACTGAAACTGTTCAGCTTCTTTGCTGTGAGCCGCCCATTTGTAGGCCTCGTGTAGCTGCTCAATTGTCTTAACCTCGACATACGGAATGTCGTAACCATTAAGAGACAACAAGCCACCTTCAGCAGAAATAATGACTGGCGTTGGTAGCGTTGCCACTAGCGTTGTCTTGCCAGCACCAGGAGGACCGTAAACCAGTAGTTTGGAATTGTCAGCACCAAAGTTCTTAGTGCTGGAGAGTGAAATAGCCATTAAAGACTCCAGTTAAAGCCCCGGTTTGCACAATGCAGTTTGGGGTGCGTTGACAATGCTAGTGATTCTGTTCTAGCATGTCAAGGGGCAGTTACAAAAAACTTGGAGTACGTTAAATGTTGACTTTGGAAGAGATTAGAGAGCTTTTGCTAGATAGACGGCTAGATATGGTGGCTGATTCGACTGGCGTTGACTACAGCACTATTTGCGGCATCAAGTCGGGACGCAATGACAATCCTAAGTACAAGACCGTTAAGGCCTTGAGTGACTATTTTCAGAACAAGAGCAACGCATGATTGCAAACTCAGAATTTCTGGGGCATCTACAAGAACTGGTGTCACCAGGATCAAGCCTTTGGTGGAATGCATTTGCTGGAGACATAGACGCACCAGGGTTTACACCACCTTGGGGCGGTCAGCGGTACATACATGATCAATCAGACGTTGACTCGCTTGTTAACCGCAACACTTATTACTCGGTGGCAGCGTTAAAGCCATTCAATGGAGCGCTTAACAGGCGCAATGAATGCTTTGATCGTCTGTTAGTGTTGGTCGCTGACGATCCAGATATTACAAAGCTCAACGGTGAACCTAGTTACATCCTAGAGACCAGTCCAAACAACTTTCAAGTTGGATTGTTTCTTGATGTGGATGACGCGCTTGCAGCGGATTTAAACGCCGTAAGCGCATTGATGTCCGCAATGTCAGCAGTTGGCCTTATGCCAGCAGACTTGTCTGGCAACAATGCAGTGCGGTACGGTAGGCTGCCAAGAGGTATGAACCAAAAAGGTAAGCACAACAACTTCCAGCACAGGCTTGTTGAATGGAACCCAGAAAACAGCTACACGCTTGCAGATGCTGCTGATGTCTTTGGAATCACATTTGATGCAACCGCCAAGGTCTATTCATCTAACTCGCGCTTTGAGGAGCAGGGTGAAAAACTAGCTAAGGCTGTGCATGACATTATTCATGGTGTTGCGCTGCATGACAACATTAACAGACTCATCAGTAGCCTTGCTGCGTCCGGCCTGGATGATGGCGCAAACGTTAATCTTACTCGCGCTATCGTCAATCAGTCTGCGCGCAAGCATACAGATCCAAAAGTCTGGCAATCGCGGTACGATGAGATTCAAAAATCAGTTACTGACGCTTCCAAGTTTAAGCAACGTCAAAGCGCTGCACCAGACCAAGAAGGTGATGATGAATATCAGTATGAGCTTGACAAGCTAAAGCCAGTTGAGTTTGTCATTGATGGATTTATAAGCAACAAAATTACAGTCATTGCTGGCCCTCCAGGTGTTGGTAAAACTAGCTTGCTGGTGCCATTGTCATTTTATGCGGCACATTTGTGTGCCCCGGAAGCTGAATTAAAGCCAATGTTGAAGCGCAGAGTGATCTACGTTACAGAAGATGCGGAACAGGTTGAACGCATCATGTACGGCATTGTGAAGCATGAACAACTTAAAGAGCCAGCAGAAGGTTTTGGTTACTGGTTCAAGATTATGAACGCTAAACGGCAATCAAAAGAGGAGTTAGCAGACTTAGTTGAAGACATAAGATCCAAGTATACAGTAAACCTTGGGCCTGAGTTTAATAATTATGTCACTGAGCCGTTAATAGTATTAGATACTAGTAACTCAACGATTGATTTAGATAACGAAAACGATAACGCAGAAGCCGGAAAAGCAATATCTGGCATTAAATGCGCAATGAATAGATCAGCTATCTGGCTAGTTGCACATACTGCAAAAGTTGCCAGCAAAACAGAAGTTGAACAAATATCTGCGCGTGGTGCTGGCGCGTTTGAAGGTGATGCAAATGCCGTAGCATACTTATTAAATCTTGATGGCAATAGGTTTTTAACCCTCGGTAAGCGCCGCTTTGAAGCAGATTACACAGACATTAGATTTGAATCTTTTGCTGACTCAGAAACCGTATCAACGCCGTGGGGTACGCAGCAAACTGTGCGTTACAGGTATGGCATTCCATGCGTTTCAAGCGCACAGGAACGCGATGACGTTAAGAACTGCGGTGCAGAGGCAGCTAAGGTGCAGACTAGAGCGCGCATCAGGCTGGAGATTCTGACCGCCCTAAGCAATCATGGCGAGATGTCTAAGAACAAGATTAAGAGCTTTGTGCAAGGCAAAGACACGATCATCAGCGAGGTGCTAACTGCCCTTCTAAATGAGTCAATGATCGTCATGTCGGAGTTCGGCCAAAAGCATCTTTATCGAGTCGTCAACGAACGTCCGTACAGAAAAGACTAAAAAAAAGGGAATCGGTTAGTGTGAATTTTTTGTCGTTTTTTGTAGTGTTTTGTCGGGTGTGTAGTGTTTCAAAATCGAGATTTTTAACCGATTCCTTCCCTAAGGAAAATAACGAGGGAATCGGTTTGTGCGCTATTGAGCGCGCACTACACCGTCCCCTGATCCCTTGCAACCGAGGCCCCGGGGGAATCGGTAAGGGAAGCGGGGAACCGGTTAGTGTCATTTGCAAGGCAATAAAAAGAATGTAACAATACCAGCATGCTAACCCTTCAGCTTCCATATCCAGTGTCAATGAACAGCATCTGGCGCGTCTACAAGGGTCGTCAGGTTCAGTCCAAGGAAGCGATCAAGTACAAAAATGAAGTCAAGTACATAGCGACACAAAAGAAAGCACCAATCACACATGACAACGTATCCGTCATTTTGGAGCTACAGCCAAAGCAAACAATCTCTGGCCGCGCCTATGAAAAATGCATTGACCTTGATAACTGCATTAAAGCAACCCTAGACGCATTACAAGGCGTAATCATCGCAAACGACAAACAAGTAAAACGTATATACGCCTATTATGGCGATCCAGTACCAGGTGGCGGTTTATTAATAACAATAGAGAAATATGTCTGAACGATACGCGGCTGAATATCAACCAATTTGGAAACACGTAGAAGAGATACCGCCACCAAAAGGTGCAAAGGTTTTATTACGCACTGAGTATGGTCAGGCAATCATTGGGCAGTATTATCCAGAAGGAAAGTTTACGCACTGGTGTGGGCTTCCGAGACATGCTCCTGGAGACAAGCAGTAACTTATGGCGAAGCCAAGACATAACTTAATTAATATGACATTTACACGCTGGACAGTGATCAACGATGCAGAAAACTCTGCCCACGGCAAACATGTCGTAGTCGTCAAGTGCAGATGCGGGACAGTACGTGCAATTCTTGCACAGAACTTACTGCGCGGTCAGTCAAAGAGCTGCGGATGCTTGCAAGTGGAAAGAGCATCTGAAACACAACGCGCTAGATGGGCGGCGTTACGCAATAAAACATGATATGATTTATTTGCGGCAGGGAAATGCATATCCCGTTGAGCTAGTCACTCAACAGCCGCATCCCACAAGACTACTCTATGACTGGAGGTCTAAATGCTTACTCAAGCACAACTCAAAGATTTAGTTGTCTATTGCCCAGAACGTGGTGGTTTGTATTGGGTAAAGCCAACAGGAAAAAAAGCAAGAATTGGTCATCGTGTTGGCGCAAAAACGTTAGAAGGATATAGGCAAACAAGCATCTTAAGGATTCAATATAAAGAGCATAGGCTTGTATGGTTGTATCATTATGGATGTTTGCCAAACAACGAAATTGACCATATTAATGGCGTGCGAGACGATAACCGCATAGAAAATTTGCGAGATTGTACGTCAGCGCAAAACAAACAAAATCTAAGAAATTGTACTGTTAGAAATAACAGCACAAAAATTTTAGGTGTGTACCAACAGTTAACGCATTCTCCTAATTTTGTTGCAAGAATAAGCGTAAATGGAAAAAACGTTTATCTTGGTACATTTAAAACCAAAGAAGCCGCAGCAAAAGCGTATGTCGCGGCAAAGCGTAAACATCACAATTATGGAACTTTATAACAATGTCATCTTTTGAGAGCTTAGAATTAGATGTTTGTCGCTGGGCAGATGCACGAGGGATTCTCAAGAATGGCAATCCAAAAACCCAAATGCTAAAGGGCGTGTCAGAGCTTGGTGAGCTAGCTGACGCGGTTGCAAAAGACGACCTACACGGCATCATTGATGGCATTGGAGACACTCTAGTAGTGCTAGCAATCGTAGCGGACATGTACAGTCTTAGCCTTAAAGACTGCTTGCAAGCAGCCTATGACGAAATTAAAGACCGCAAAGGCTATCTCAACAGTGCTGGTGTATTCATCAAAGAGGAAGCCTAGCTATGGTTGAGAAAGAGCTTGCGTACTACATGCTTGCTGTAATCATGATGTTAGGTCTATGGATTGTGTATTTGCTTTACAGAATTGGCGAATTGAAGATAGACATAAAAGGCTGGGATCATGCCTTGGTGCGCTGTCATGAAGAAAAGCAAAAGCTAGAGATTAAAAAAAACACAATGGTTGAGCGTGTAAAAAAGGTGCTAGATGTATACGAAACAGGAAAATAGAACAGAGAATGGCGAAGACATAAAAGTTCTGCCAACCGTTGGCTATTGCATCATTGATGGCAACGCAACTGTTAGTTTACTAACAAAACAAGATGACAATCAGTTTACGCTTTTTGCTTATGATCCAGAAGAAGCGCGCATGATTGCTGAAGACTTAAACACTTGGGCTACAAGGGTTGAAAAATTAAGAGAAAGCAAACAATGAGCGATTACATCATAGAAACTGGCTGGATCAACATTTATCCAGCACATAGCGTCTGTTCATGCGGTCATGCAACCGCAAAGATACATCCAACAAAAGAACACGCTGATGCACATGCTGACGACAAACGCATTGCATGTGTGCGTGTAGAGTACGAGGTGAAGCAATGAACGCAGACGACTATCAAGCTGGTGGCACCCACTACAAAGACATGGCCGTACAGCCATGGTCCGTCATGGAACAACTATTGACAAAACAAGAGTTCATAGGCTATCTAAAAGGTAATATAATCAAGTACGCAATGCGCGCTGGCCTCAAAGACGAACACGATGGCGAAAAACTTAAACATTACATGCAAAAGCTCAACGAGTTCGGCATCAAGGTCCTGTAATGATTGCGAGTATTATGAGCCACGAATTCATGTACCTGGCTTCGGCCATTGTTATTTTAACTTTCATGGCTTTGACGACCTGAAGGATGGCATGTCATCTGACACATGTGAGTTCTGGATAGAGGTTGATGATTAGTTTGCTAGTTACATTAACGTGTCGGAGCGTTTGGCTTCTAGCAATGACAGCCAGGAACAGACTGGCGCTTAATTCTTACTTGGAGCACGTTTATGCCTAGACCAACACTAGCATCACTCTTGGAAGACTTCCGTAACTGGAACAAAACACAAGACTGGATGCTTAACAAGCAGCGCGACATCTACGGCAACGAAGATCCAGACACAATTGCATTGAACGAAAAGCTAGCCGGTATCGGTACCGCTGACATGGGGATAATGGGTTCCAGTGTTGGTGGATTGGCTGGGATGCTAATTCCAGCTATTGGAGTCAATAAAATCCCAAAGATAGAAAATCTTGCTAAAGCTGCTGATAAGTTTATTTATCATTCTGGAACAGCGGATATGGCTCCTGACTTGCGCTATGGCATTACACCAACAAATGAAGGCGCTTGGATTCGTGAGGTTGCAGAAGGCGCAACAGATGATGTAGATAATTTATTAGAGCAATCTACTCCATTATCTTGGTATTCAAGCACTCCAGAATGGATAAAAATTAAAGTCGCAAGAAAATTAGGTAAAGCGCTAACAGATGTAAATGAACAGGACATTTTGGAGCATGGTCATTTAGCTATGGTTCCAAAAAAAGGACAACATGCTAAAGATGTTTGGTATGTTGGCAGCGGAGGATTGCAAGATGACGTTATCAATTTGCTTGGACAAAAGAAAACACCAAGTTTGACTGATCTTTATGGCGAAAACAATTACGGACAGCGCACAGAACCGTTTGGTGTTGAAAGAAACGAATATGTTACAACTCAAGACATTGAGCCAATGTTTCAGTTAACAGGAAATGATTTGTTGTCTTTTTTAAAAGCAATAGGGTCATCAGGTGGAAAATAAAGTACGGGAAAATACGGGTGTTGGTAATCGCGGTCGCGGCAGGCCAAAAGGCGCGCCAAACAAAAGCACAGCAGCCATAAAAGACATGCTGCTAGCCTCACTCGATGAGGTTGGCGGTCAAAACTACTTCAAGCAACAAGCGCTAGATAATCCAAACGCTTACATGGCGCTTATTGGCAAGATCATTCCAGCCGAAGTAAAGAATCAAATCACTGGTGCAGATGGCGGTCCAGTTCAACACAGCGTAAAGCTAAAGTTTGGTGATTAAGCTATAATGATTATGCGCGGCAGGGAGGCATCCCGTCAGATTTCGCAGCTGACAGCCGCGCCACTCCATGCGAACCTTAGCGAGAGGAAGCCAATGATTACGCAAGAACTTCTGCATTCAATGTTTTCTTATGACCCAATTACTGGGTCATTGTTGTTTAAGACTCATTTGGCTGGGACACGTAAAAGACAAGTTGCTGGCTATGGGCAGAACAAAGGATATTTGTCCGTCAGCATTCAAAACAAAAAGTATTTATTGCATAGACTTGTATGGATGTTCCATCATGGATCGTTTCCAAAAAACAGTTAGATCACATCAATGGAATTAAGCGCGACAATAGAATAGAAAATTTAAGAGAAGCAACTGATTCTGAAAATCAGCAAAATCAAAAAAAGCCACCAGCACACAACACGTCTGGATTTCTTGGTGTCACAAAATACAAAAGAAATGGAAAATGGGTTGCAGGAATAAAGTTAAATGGCAAAAGAATAAACCTTGGATACTTTGATACGCCAGAAGCTGCACATGCTGCATATCTTCAGAAAAAGAAAGAACTGCACCCGTTTCAAACGCTAATATAATGGAAACAATTGCTCATTTTCCCCCCAAGATGCGTGGTCTTTTCGATCCATATCGATACAAGATTTATCACGGGGGGCGAGGATCTGGAAAGTCTTGGGCATTCGCTAGAGCATTGTTAATTCAAGCGGCGGCGGAACCGTTGCGCGTTTTATGCTGTCGCGAGGTTCAGAAAAGCATCAAGCAATCTGTGCATCAATTGCTTAAAGACCAGATTCAAGACCTTGGATTTGGATATTTGTTTGACGTTACAGAAACAGCAATTCGCTGCAAAAATGGTTCAGAATTCTATTTTGCTGGTCTCGCCCAACACACAACTGAGTCGATCAAAAGTTATGAGGGCATTGATCGTGTCTGGATTGAGGAAGGGGCTACGATCACAAAGAAATCTCTTGATATTCTTATTCCTACAATCAGAAAAGAAAATTCAGAAATATGGATTAGCCTTAACCCGGATCTTGATACTGATGAGGTTTATAGTCGCTTTATCGCAAATCAGGTTCCAGGGTCTTTGGTTGTTCAGGCAAATTACAGCGATAATCCATACTTTCCAAGCGTTCTTGAAACAGAGCGTGCGCATTGTGAAGCGCATAGCAAACATGACTACGAAAACATCTGGCTCGGTAAACCCAAAACTGTTGTCGATGGCGCAATCTATGCAGATGAGTATCAGAAACTGGTCGAAGAGCATCGTATTAACCTTGTAACGTCTGATCCAATGCTGAAGTCACATGTTGTTGTAGACCTCGGCTGGAATGACGCAATGTCTATCATTGTTGCTCAGCGTGCAGGCTCTGAGTGCAGGATAACGCATTACATCGAAGAGTCATTTCAGACGTTGGACTGGTACTCTGCTGAACTGCGCAAGCTCAACCTCAACTGGGGAAAGATGTGGCTTCCGCATGATGCTGTACACAAGGACTACAAGACTGGCAAGAGCGCTGCTGAAATCATGACGATGCTAGGCTGGGAGACAGAAGTCATACCCATTGGCAACGTAGAGCATGGCATTAAGCTATGTCGCATGATGTTTCCAAGGGTTTGGATGGATAAGGAAAAGACTAAGCGTTTGCAGGAATGTCTCAAGCGTTATCGCCGTAGTATCAATGCAACGACTAACCAGCCATCTGGCCCATTGCACGATGAATACTCACATGGAGCAGATGCATTTAGGTATCTAGCAACATGCATAGACCTATTTAGGAATGATAATATACGGCAACGCAAACCACGCGATCTTGGCGCGTCTAGCTGGATGAGCTTTTAGGATACAAACATGGCTAACTTAGATACTGATTCCGTACTGAACTCTCTTGGCGTAGAGCCAGAAGCTAACGAACGTAGCGATATGGATCAGGAGACGCTAAAAGAGATACGCGAACGGTTTCAGCAGGCAACAAAATTTGAAGGTCAAGGAAGACAAGACAGGCTAGATGATATTCGTTTTGCACGCCTCGGTGATCAGTGGTCAGAGGCGGCTAAGTACGACAGGAACCGTCCAGGCCAAGAGCGGCCAATGCTTGTTGTTAACAGGCTCTTGCAGTTCCGTGATCGTGTCGTAAACGAAATCAGACAGAACACGCCAAGTATCCGTTACCGGCCATCGAACAATGAAGCTGATGTAGAGACAGCAGAAGTATTGATGGGCCTTGCGCGCCACATACAAGACAACAGCAACGCACCGATTGCATACGATACTGCTGTTGAATGGCAAGTAGACACTGGCCTTGGATACATTCGCGTCCGCAATGACTGGGCATCAGACACTAGCTTTGATCAGGAAATCTACATTGATCGTATTCCAGATCCAATGAAGGTCTATTACGATCCGCATAGCAAGACACCAGATGGCTCAGATGCTGAGTGGGCGATTATTGCTGAGGAAATCAGCAAGGATGAGTTTAAGCGTCTGTATCCAGATGTTGATCTAAGCTCTTGGGAAGCGGCTGGTAATGGCGACATGCAAGGCTGGTACACCAGTGATTCAGTGCGTATCGCTGAGTATTACTACCTTGAGCATGAGATGAAGGAGATATATGACGAAGAAACAGGCCAGTCTCGCATGGCTGACATTAAGCGCTGCATGTGGTGTAAGGTTGGCGGTCATACGGTACTAGAGCGCACTGAGATTCCATGCAAATACATTCCAGTCGTACCAGTCATTGGGCATGAAGTCTGGTTGCAAGGTAAACGTCATCTGTCTGGTCTTGTTCGTAACGCTAAGGATGCACAGCGACTGTATAACTACTATCTGTCAGCAAATGCTGAGAACGTAGCGCTTGCGCCAAAGGCTCCATTTATTGGCGTTGCAGGACAGTTTGAGACTGATCCTAACTGGGCTGTTGCGAATAAGACTAGCCTTGCATATCTCGAATACGATCCTGTCTCTATTGCTGGCACTCCTGTTGGCGCTCCACAGCGCGCACAGCCACCACAGGCATCAAGTGCAATCATGCAGGCTATTCAGATTGCCGAGAATGACATCATGCAGTCTATGGGAATCTACCAGCCTAGTCTTGGTGGTGACTCTAACGAAACTTCTGGACGCGCATTGTTGCTGCGTCAGAAGCAAGCAGAGACTGGTAACTTCCATTTCCAGGACAATCTTAATCGTTCAATCCGTCAGGTTGGGCGCATTGTGTTGAGCATGATTCCGAGGATCTATAACCGAGCTAGAGTTGTACGTATCCTTGGTGAAGATGGGTCGCCAAAGTCTGTCAATCTTGATCCAAGCCTGCCGCAGGCCAGCGCTAACACTGACAATCCAGCAATCGATAGCATCTATAACCCAACCATTGGTGAATACGATGTTGTCTGCGATTCTGGGCCTAACTACGCAACGAAGCGTGATGAGGCAGCAAATATGATGCTGTCATTGACTCAAGCGAACCCACAGCTATTCCAGATGATTGGCGACCTGATGATGAAGAACATGGACTGGCCTGGTGCTGAGGAAATCGCCAAGCGTCTGCAAGCCATGTTGCCGCCACAGTTCCAGCCCAGTGCTGATGGTACTAAGGTTGATCCACAGGTTATCCAAGCGCAGCAGATGATGGAGCAGATGGCTACGCAGATGGAGCAGATGGCACAACAGGTCCAGATGATGAATCATCAGAACCAGTTACTGGTCGATTCCAAAGAACGCGAATGGTACGAAGCTCAGACTAAGCGCATGGATGTCGAAGGTAAGCTGATGATGACTGATGCGCAGTTACAGGCAGCAGTGCGTGAAAACCTGATGACAATGATGGCGGCTGGTTCAGCAGAAGTCATGGAATCTAACCGCGAACTTGAAGAAGCAGAGAACGCATTGATTGCACAGCAAATGCAGCCAGCACAGCAGCCACAACAGCAGCAACCAGCAATGCAAGGTCAGGCATTAAGCGTTGGCACAATGAGACGACAGCCCGATGTACAGGCATTAACAGGCGAAGCAAAACCAGGAGAAAGTAATGAGTGATGAGACACAAGTATTTGAAACAGTAGATGACGATGCTGGCGTACAAGACAACGATCAAGCCACTATCGATAATCAAGACAATTCACAAGAGGGGCTTGAAGAGGCGCATGAGCAACAAGCAGACGAACAAGGAGAGAAGCAAAAAGATCCGTGGTACAAGCGCAGGATCGATGAACTTACGCGAGACAAACATGAGGCTCGTCGTCAAGCTGAGCGGCTTGAGAAGATCCTTGAGCAGCAGGAACAGCTTCTCAAGCAGTACCAGCCAAATGGACAGCAACAGCCTCAGCAATCAACTCTACAGCCTCCTAATCCAGCCGATTTTGCTGGCGGCCAGTATGATCCTCGATACATGGAAGCAATGCTTCAGTACACTCGGTCTAGCGCTGTCGAAGAAGCTAAACAGGCAGTTGCCGCAGAGTACCAGCAGCGCGCACAGCAAGAAGCAGTTATGGCTGCACAGGCGCGATTAGAGACCGCTGAAACCGCTGCACGCGCTAAGTACTCAGACTATGACGCGGTTATTGAAGGTGTAACCTCAGATCCACGGCTTGCTCAAAATGAAACCATTAAAGCAGCGCTACTAGGATTGGATAATGGGCCAGACGTTGCGTATCTCCTTGGACGAAACCTGGATATTGCGTATGAGATTGCGAATACCCGCAATCCTATTGCTGCTGGAATGAAACTAGCAGAGCTGATGAATCGCGCACCAAGGAAGGTTGCAAACGCGCCAACGCCAATTAAGCCTATCAATGGCGCGGCTGGTGGCGTAGCTGGTGCAGGACGCAGCTACAGTGAAATGTCTACGGCTGAGTTTATTGCTGCGCGCAATGCTGAAGAAATGGCGAAACGGCAAGCACTCTACAAACGGTGATATAGTGAGATAGTCAGCGCAATGCTGACAGTCTCCATATCACTCAAAGGCCAGCGTTAAAAACTGGCCTTTTTTTATGCTAATATATGTTTGCGGCAGGAGGTTCGAAACTCCGTCTGGATTCACGCCCAGACAGCCGCACCCTCAAGCGTGACCATTCGTGCTGGTGATCTATGAAGCAGTTCTACGTCTACATCCATAAAAAGCCTGATGGCACGCCGTTTTACGTTGGTAAAGGCACAGGAAGGCGTGCATATCAGTTCTATAACAGATCAAGCTGGCATAAAAACATCGTAGCCAAATATGGCAGAAACAACATTATCATTGAAGTTGTGAACTGTTTGAGTGAAGCGCAAGCATTTGATCTAGAAAAGATTTACATAAAACAGTTTAAGCATAGTGGAGTGTGTTTAGTTAATTTGACTGATGGCGGTGAAGGACATAGTGGCTTCAGGCAAACACCGGCAATGAAGAAAAAACGCTCTGAAACCTTAAAAAGGTTTTATGCTTCAGAGACTGGTAAGCAAGTTAATGCTGAGCTAAATAAGCACAGGATCGGGAGAAAAAACACCCAAGCAACAAAGATAAAAATGAGTAGCGCAGCAAAAGGCAAACCAAAGACTGCGCAACATGCTTTGAATTTGTCAAAAGCTCGGGTTGGAAAACCAAGGACAGGAAGCGGAATTGGTTTGGCTGGCGTTAATTGGGTGAAATCACAGCAATGTTGGAAAGTTGTTGAGTGTTTCCGTGGCAAAACAACTTTTTATGGAAACTTTAAAAATTTGTTAGATGCCGCTGCGCATAGAATTTCTTTACAAAATAAAAAACAAATGGTATAAGTCGGATACCAAGCGTTGACACGGCCCTTGTAGCGCTTGCGGCATATCAGATCATTCGAGGGATTGGCTCCTATCTGAAAACATATATGGGCATACCATTTATTTTTTCATCATTAGGAGGTTCGCATGTCGAACAATTTGCTTACCATAAGCTCCATTACTAATGAGGCTTTGCGTGTGCTGACCAATAACTTGGTTTTCACTCGCGCAGTATCTCGGCAGTATGACGACCGTTTTGCAATTGAAGGGGCCAAAATCGGCACTACTATCAATTTGCGTAAACCGCCGCGTTATATTGGTCGTACCGGTCCTGCACTTCAGGTTGAATCTTCAGTTGAAACGTATGTTCCGCTGACTCTGGATACTCAGTTCGGCGTAGACATGGCGTTTACGACTCAGGATCTTACGATGAACATCAGCGACTTCTCTGATCGTTTCATTAAGCCTGCTGTTGCAGCGATTGCTAATAAGATCGATTATGACGGTCTTCAGCAGTTCTACAACGTCTACAACCTTGTCGGCACGCCTGGTCAGTTGACTGATGGCGCTACGACTCAGGCTGAGGCGATTGCTTCTATTCTGGCTGCACGCCGTAGACTGAATGAAGAAGCTGCACCGATGGACGAAGATCGTTCATTTGTTGTAGATCCCGCAATCGAAGTCGGCATTGTTTCTGGTCTGACCAATCTGTTCAACCCGCAGGGTACGATCAGCGCTATCTTCAAGAAAGGTGGCCTTGGTGACTCTACGCTGGGCTTCAACTTTGCGGCTGATCAGAACGTTGGTAACTTCACCACTGGTACTGCTACGAACTTCACGGTTTCTGCACAGTCTGGTGGTTCAGTACAGACCAATGCTCAGACCACGTTTACGCTGGCTGTTAGCTCTACCTCTGGCACTCTGACCAAGGGTACTGTCTTCACCATTCCTGGTGTATATGCAGTTAACCCGCAGAACCGTCAGTCAACTGGCTCACTGCGTAACTTTGTTATCACCAGCACTGCTGCTGGTAGCTCTACCAGTCTGTCTATCTTCCCGACTCCGGTCTTTAGCGGTCAGTTCCAGAACGTTACCAGTGCTACTGGTGCAATTGCTTCTGGAACCGCTACGATCCTGTCTGGTGCGTCTGGCTCTGCTGCAAGTTATGCACAGGCTCTTGCATTCCACAAGGATGCATTTGCACTGGGTACGGCTGACCTGATCCTGCCGCAGGGTGTGGATATGGCTGGTCGCGCTTCGGCT
>Ga0315904_10002474_pt1 | contig 28534 bp, 18 predicted proteins | sample LakEriMetagenome_6_FD_203529 | JGI IMG/M metagenome (GOLD analysis project Ga0315904, IMG submission 203529) | Freshwater fungal communities from buoy surface, Lake Erie, Ohio, United States - Buoy 12 MA120 | ecosystem: Environmental > Aquatic > Freshwater > Lake | place: USA: Lake Erie, Ohio...
ACATCGCCCACGGCCGCCTCGGCAACATCGGCCCGCGCAAGCCGAAGGAAATCGGCATGCACACCCTGCGCGGTGGCGATGTCGTGGGCGACCACACCGTCATCTTCGCCGCCGATGGCGAGCGCGTCGAACTCACCCACAAGGCCTCCTCGCGCCTCACCTTCGCCGCCGGAGCCGTGCGCGCGGCCGTCTGGCTCCAGGACAAGCCCCCTGGACTCTATGACATGCAGGATGTGCTGGGCTTGAAGTGAGCGCCGGCCGGCCTTCATTCCGGCCACTTCACATCCGGGGCCTTGCCGCCCCAGAAGGGTTGCGAGGGATCGAAGAGATCCTTGCCGTTGATCCACACGCGCCCGGATTTGTCCACGGGGAGGGATCTGACGCTGCAGTCGATGCAGAGAATCACCGCTTTGCCGCCAAAAAACTCCTTGCAGTGCTTGTAGTCGAATTTCCTCTGACCGGGGACCAGCGGAGCCATGGCAAGCGGCGTATCGGGCGGATGGCTGGTGGTGGATAGTCCTGCGATGTAAGCGAAGCCGCATTCGCCTTTTTCGAGGGCATTTGTCCCAACGAAGTTATTGTCCGGTCTTCGGTGAGGTCCGCTGCCGGGTGGGCGCGAGTAAAACATGCTTTCGGACGGGGCGACCTCGGTGACTAACAACTGCCGGAACAATTCGTTCGAAGTGCTTAATCCCAAGGGGATGGTCGTGGACGGATCACGCTCCTTCACCTGTGCGATGGTGCTCGAATCGGGGAAGCGGCCGAAATCGGTATCGAACTCAAGTAGAGCTAAGCCGATCTGCCGGAGATTGCCGGCAGACTCACCTGTTTGATGAGCCCCTCGGCGACGCCCTGGCACTTCAAAGATCAGGAATCCGAGTCCCAGCGACAGAACAACACTGATCATCCCCACTCCGAAAATCCAGTTCCGCCACCGAATCGACCGCCGTGCCGCCGAGGACGCTGGCGGCGCGGGTGCTCCGGGCGGCGGTTGGGGCAGGTTCTCTACCATGGGATCGGTGACAGCATACGGCCCCAACCCCGCCTGTGCGAGCCAACAGTAGGCGCATTCGTGAGAATGCGATCTGCCTGGTTCTGCGGCCGACTCGTTCTGACGAACGAGCCTACGATTGCGGAATGAATTCCGCGCTCCGTTAGATCCTTGCCAGGATGGCGTCGCCCATGGCGGCGGTGCCGACCTTGGTTTCGCCGTCGCGGCCGGTGGCGATGTCGCCGGTGCGGAAGCCGTCGGCGATGGTTTGGGCGACGGCGTTTTCGATGGCCTCGGCGGCTGCCGTTTCGCCTAACGAAAAACGCAGCAGCATGGCGAGCGAGAGGATCTGGGCGATGGGGTTGGCGATGCCCTGGCCGGCGATGTCGGGTGCGGAGCCGCCGGAGGGTTCATACATGCCGAAGTAGAGCCCGTTGTCCTTTTGCTTGCCGAGCGAGGCGGAGGGCAGCATGCCGAGCGATCCGGAAATCATCGCCATTTCATCGGATAGAATGTCGCCAAAGAGGTTTTCGGTGACCAGCACATCGAAGGACCCGGGGCGGCGGATGAGTTGCATCGCGGCATTGTCGACATACATGTGGGACAGCTCGACCTCGGGAAACTCGCGGGCGATTTCCACGACCGTCTCGCGCCACAACACGGAGGAGGCGAGCACGTTGGCCTTGTCCACGGAGAGCAGTTTCTTCTTCCGTCCCATCGCGGCGGTGAAGGCGACGCGGGCGATGCGTTCGATCTCGGATTTCTTGTAAATCATCGTATCGAGCGCGACCGGTTCGCCGTTTTCCTCGTGGCGGCCCTTCGGGCTGCCGAAATAGACGCCGCCGGTCAGCTCGCGCACGCAGAGCACGTCGAAGCCGTCGGCGATGAGTTCCTGTTTCACCGGCGAGGCGTGGGTGAGCGCGGGCAGGCAAACGCCGGGGCGGAGGTTGGCGAATAGGCCGAAGTGCTTGCGCAGCGGGAGCAGCGCGCCGCGTTCCGGCTGGATGTCGGGCGGCAGGGACTCCCACTTGGGTCCGCCGACGGAACCGAAGAGGATCGCATCCGCTTTCTCGGAAGCGCTCACGGTTTCCGGCGGCAGCGGGTGGCCGGTGGCGTCGATCGCCGCGCCGCCGACGAGGTGTTCCGTGCGGGAAACCGTGAAGCCGAACTTGGCCTCGACGGCGTCGAGGACGCGCAGGCTTTCGGCCATGACTTCGGGTCCGATGCCGTCTCCGGCGAGGATGGTGATGCGGTGCTGGCGTGACATGCGCGGGAACGTGGCGGCTCGCCCCGCAAGTGGCAAGCCGCGGATGCGCCGGGGTCACTTGATTTCCATGCCGCTCTTCGGCCAGATCCAGCGCTTGACCTTGCCTTCCTGGATCAGCGCCTTGGCCTGGATGGTTTTCACGCCGAAGATGGTCTCCGCCTTGTAGGCCACGGAACCGGCCTGATAGACCGCGCCCTCGACCGTTTCATCCGGCTCGGCCTTCCATGAAAGCACCTGGTCAAACGTGAACTCCTTGATCTCCGCGGCGCGGATGCTGTCCTGCATCACCTTGACGACATTCACCGGCCCGGCGGCGGGAGTGGGTTCCGGAGCAGGGGCTGGCTCGGGCGCTGGCTCGGGGGCCGGTGCCGGTTCGGGCGCCGGAGTCGGTTCGGGAGCGGGAGTCGGCTCAGGTGCCGGCGTCGGCTCGGGCATCGGCTGCACCGGTGGCTCAGGCGCTGGCGCGGGTTCTTCGGAATCGCCGGTGGGCGCTGGGGCGGGCTCGGGCACCGGGGCAGGCTCCGGCTGCGGGGCTGGCGGTGGTTCGGGCGCGGGCTCGGGTTTCGGCTTGGGTGGCGGCGGGGGATTGGCGGCGAGTTGCTCGAGCAGGTCGGTATTGGCGATCGGCAGGAGAAGGGTGTAGGCGGTGCTTCCCGGGCGGACCACTGCGTTGGTGCCTTCCACGCGGACCAACCGGACCTTACCACCGGGCGCGACGGTCATGGTCAGGCCGGAGGTTTCATCGGAAAACCGGATCTCGCTTTTGACGCTCAGGTGCTCCGGGAGCTGCTCAGGCGCGAGCGTGGTGGGGTCGATGTCGGTGATCGGCGCGGCGGGTGTGGCCTCGGGCGTGTTGCCCGCGGCGGTTTTCTCGCCGATCCCGGTGACCGTCGGGCGCAGGCTCGGTTCCACCAGATAGCCGAGATAACCCGACACCGCCATGCCCACGAGGATCAGGAACAGTTTCATGTGCTTGGGGATACGTAGCGTTTGACGGCGTCCTTTGGAAGAAATTTAGCCGGGTGTTTCGCCGGAGATCGCCTCGGCATGGGCGAGGGCCTTGGCGAAGCTGGCGTTGGCGAGGAAATGGCGGAGTTTGCCGTCAATGGCCGGATCGTTGGCGCGGGCCCAATCGCTGATGGCTTCGGAAACGGAGCGCAAGGCATCCAGATGGCTGGAGGGATCGCGGTCCCGCCACGCGTGATCGGCGATCACGGACTCGCGGCGGCGGAGTAGCTCGATGAGCGGGGCGTGCATGCGCCCAATCAATCCGGAATCCGGCCGATGGCCAGCGGATTACAGCCCCGTGCGGAAACTCGATGGCGGCATGCCGAGGTGACGCCTGAACAACCGGGAAAAGTAAAACGGATCCTCGTAGCCGACCTCGCGCGCGGCTTCGGCGACGTTGTGGCGGCCCTGCGCGAGCAGGTCGGTGGCACGCTGGAGGCGCAGGCGGATCAGATAGGCGACGGGCGGCATGCCGGTCTGGCGTCGGCAGAGTTCGGTGAAATGCGCGGGGCTCATCGATGCCTCGCGGGCCATCTCATCGAGCGACCATGGCCGGGCGGGGTGTTCGCGCATCAGGGCCAGGGTTTCCAGGAGCCGACCTTCGGTGCCGAGCGAGCGTCGGGCGCGGTTCTGGCGATGGATTCTCGCCAGTGCCAGCAGGCGCGCGAAGCCGGTCGACAAACCTGTTAGAGCCGCCTCGCCGAAACCATGGTTCACATGCCGGTAGGTGTCTTCGAAGGCTCCCATCAGTACGCCGGTGTCGGCATCGCGGAAAACCGGACGATCGCGCGTGACGCCGAGGTTTTCCAGATGGTCGGCCGCCCGCAAGCCGCGGAAGTGGATCCAGAAGATCGTCCATGGCGAGCGTTCGTCGGCGCGGTAGGAATGGGCTGCCTTCGGTGGCAGGAAAAGCAAGTCGCCGGCCTCGATCAGCCAATCGCGGCCGTCCAGCCGGCACTGCCCGCGGCCGGACAGGCAGGCGATCAGGATGTGCTGCGGCGTGCCGTGTGCCCGTTGGACGAAATGCTCGGCTGTCGCATGAAACGCGCCGATGTGGGTGACGCTCAGATCGCGTGTGACCGGTCGGCCCGAGGCGGCGCTGATGATGTCGCGCGGCACGATGACGAGGCGCTGGCCGGGAAAGCCCTCGGGGCGGGTGTGGCGCGCGGAGTCCATGGCTCCCAAGACTGAATTGAATCCGAAGATTGTCCATGCATTTCCGGCAATCTTCCATGGATGCGGCACCCCGGGTCACTTATCACGGAGGAAACCCGGAATCACCAACGCATGAACATCACCGCCCCGGACCTTGCCGTTTTCATTGGATTCTTCGTCGTGGTCGTGGGACTGAGCGTCTGGAAAAGCCGGCGCGGGCGAGATCACGCCGAAAACAGCTCGGACTTCTTCCTCGCAGGGCGCGGGCTGACCTGGCCGCTCATCGGCATCTCGATCGTGGCGGCGAACATTTCCACCGAGCAAATGGTCGGCATGGCGGGTCAGGCGGCGGGTTCCACCGGACTTGCGGTGAGTTGCTGGCAGTTGTTAGGCTCGGTGTTCATCGTGATCATTTCGATGACGCTGCTGCCGAAGTTTCTCCGCGCGGGCATCTACACCATGCCCGAGTATCTCGAATACCGCTACAACGCCGCCGCCCGCGGCGTGATGGCCGCGATGACGGTGGTGATCTACGCGGTGGTGATGCTGCCCGCCGTGCTTTACTCGGGCGGTGTCACGCTGCGCGCGATCACCGACATCAAACTGACGGAAGCCGTCTGGCTCATCGGTCTGATCGGTGCGGGATACTCGGCCATCGGCGGTCTCAAGGCGATCGCCTGGGCGGATCTGGTGCAGGGCCTCGCTCTACTCGCGGGCGGATTGCTGATATTTTTCCTCGGCCTCAACGCCATCGGCGGCTGGGAGAAATTCGCCACCGCCAATGCCGACAAACTGCACATGGTCCTTCCATCCGACAACAAAGACCTGCCATGGACCGGAGTGGTGGGCGGCATGTGGATCGTGATGATCTATTACTGCGGCCTCAACCAGTTCATCGTCCAGCGCAACCTCGCCGCGAAATCGCTCAAGCACGGCCAGCTCGGCATGATCTTCGCCGGCGGGCTGTGGCTGCTGGTGCCCTTCGCCATGGTCATGCCCGGACTGATGGCGCAGCAGCTCTACGGGGAGAAACTCGCAGGCAAAAGCGACGCCGCGTTTCCCACCATGGTCACCCAGTTGATCCAACCCGGCGTGCGCGGATTCATCTATGCCGCCATCGCCGGAGCCGTCACCAGCACACTCGCCTCCTTGCTCAACTCCGCCTCCACCATTGCCACCATGGATGTGTGGAAACGGATGGTCCAACCCGCTGCCGGCCAATCCTCGCTGGTGTGGCTGGGCCGCGGGCTGACATTGGCGTTTGTCGCCGCCGGCTGCATCATCGCCCCGGTGCTGGATGATCCGAAGTTCGGCGGCGTGTTCCAATACATCCAGCAGTTCCAAGGTTACATCTGGCCGGGTGTGGTCGCGGCGTTTGTCATGCCGATGTTGCTGCCGAAGATACCCTCCGCCGCCGGTGTGGTCGCGCTTGTCACGGGACCGCTGGCGTATGCCGCGTTCCAGTTCACGGAGAAAACCGCCAAACGTCCGGATGGACTCCATGAAATCCATTTCCTCATCCAGGTGCTCGCCGCCTTTGCCATCGTCGCGGCGTTGATGGTGGCCATGACGCTCATCTCCCCGAGAACCACGCCGAGCACGCTTCCCCTCCGCGAGGAGATCGAACTGAAAACCGAACCCGTGGTGATGATCGCCGGTGCCGCCGTCATCCTCGGCGTCATCGCCTTCTTCATCGCCTTCTGGTGATCCCTCCACTCACTGATCACTCATTCTCATGTCCGTCATCGCCAAGATCGAGCCCCGCGTCATTCCCACGTATCCGGTCGGTGCGCCGGAGAAGAACCCGGTTTTCTTCGAGAAACGGGTCTATCAGGGATCGTCCGGCAAAGTCTATCCCGTGCCGTTCATCGACAAGGTGTTCGACGAAGCCTCCCCGGTCACTTATCAGTCCGCGCGGCTGGAGAACGAGTTCGTGCGCCTCGTCATGCTGCCGGAAATCGGCGGGCGGATCTTCATCGGTCAGGACAAAACCAACCGCGACTATGATTTCTTCTATCGCCAGGATGTCATCAAGCCGGCGCTGGTCGGTCTCGCGGGCCCGTGGATCTCCGGCGGGGTCGAGTTCAATTGGCCGCAGCACCACCGTCCCGGCACCTTCATGCCCTGCGACGTGTCCATCGAGGAAGAAGAGGACGGCGCCCGCACCGTGTGGCTGAGCGAGCACGATCCGCTCAGCCGCATGAAGGGCATGCACGGCATCCGCCTGCGGCCCGGTTCCTCGCTCATCGAGCTGCGCGCGCGGCTCTACAACCGCACGCCCTTCACACGCACCTTTCTGTGGTGGGCGAATGTGGCGGCGATGGTGCACGAACAATACCAGTCGTTCTTCCCGCCCGATGTCCGCTACGTGGCCGATCACGCGGTGCGGGCGATGTCGTCATTTCCTGTGGCGGAGAATCCCTACTACGGGGTGGATTACCGCAATCGCCCCGGTGCCAACGACCTTTCATGGTATGCGAACATCCCGGTGCCCACGAGTTATATGGTGTGCCAGACCGGCTCCGACTTTTTCGGGGGATACGACTTCCGCGCCGGCGGTGGATTCGTGCATGTGGCGGACCGCCACATCGCGCCGGGCAAGAAACAATGGACCTGGGGAAACCACGGCTTCGGCCATGCGTGGGATCGCGAACTGACCGATGTCAACGGCCCCTACATCGAGTTGATGGCCGGAGTTTTCACCGACAACCAGCCGGACTTCAGTTATCTCGCGCCATATGAAACGAAAACCTTCTCGCAGTTCTGGTGGCCGATCCAAGGCATCGGCCCCGTGCAACAGGCGAACGAACGCGCCGCGTTGCGGATGATCGTTCGTGACAATCGGGTAATCGAACTCGGCCTTTGCGTTTCCGAATCGCTTCGCAAGGCCATTCTCACCGTCCGACGTGGCACGGAGCGCCTGCTGGAGACGCGCATCACGCTGCGTCCCGGCGAATTGTGGTCCTCAGCGGATTTGAAATTCGGTGGTGAGGACGAAGCGGAACTCCGCGCCGAACTCCACGATGCCGATGGCGGTCTCATTCTGGTCTATCAGCCGCCGGGATCATCCGAAATCCCGCGCCAGCGCGAGGTCGCCACCGAACCGCCGCCACCGGAGGAGATCGCATCCGCGGACGAACTCTATCTGACCGGCGAGCACCTTGAGCTTTACCGCCATCCGACTCGCTCGCCCGAGCTGTACTGGCGGGAGGCGCTCCGGCGCGACGACGGCGACGCACGTTGCAACATCGCCGTGGGACGCCGCGCCCTTGGCGAGGGGCGCTTCGCCGAGGCGGACGATCATTTCCGCAAGGCCATCGCGAGGTTGACCTTCCGCCACCCGAATCCCGAAACCGGCGAGGCCCACTATCATCTCGGGCTTTCGCTTTTTCATCAGGGCCGCGTTGACGAGGCCTATCCGTTTCTCGCAAAGGCCACATGGAACCATGCGTGGCGGAGCGCCGCGCTCTATCAACTCGCGTGCATCGAATTCCGCCGCGGTGAATTCGAGCGCGCGGCCGAACGCCTCACCGAGTCGATCCCGCAGAATGGCGATCACCACAAGGCGCAGGTGCTGCTGGCGGCGATCCTACGCCATCAGGACGAGGCCGAAGCGGTGACCATTCTCGGCGATGTGTTGGAGGCGGACCCGCTCGACCACTGGGCGCGCTGCGAAATGATGTGGTGCGGGGAAATGACCGAAGCCGAGTTTCTCAAAGGCTGCCGCAACGACGCTCAGACCATTCTCGATCTGGTGTTCGATTACGCCGACGCCGGCCTCACCTACGAAGCCGCGAGCCTGCTGGAGATGCATCTGGAAAACCGCACGCCCGGCTGCGCCGTGCCCAATCCGCTCTCGAGAGCGGTTTCATCCGCTTACGTGCTTGCATGGTTGAAACGGGACCACGCCTTGCTGGCAAAGGCGCGAAGGCAGTCGCCCGATTACTTCTTCCCCTCGCGGATTCACGAACAGGTCGTGCTCGAATGGGCGATGGAACAACCCGGCGCCGATCCGGTGGCGGCTTACGGGCTGGGCAACCTGTTCTACGATCGCAAGCGGCATGCCGATGCGGTCCGCTGCTGGCGGCGCTCCGTGGATGAAGGAGCGAAGTTTGCCACCGTGTTCAGAAACCTCGGCATCGGCGTGTGGAATCTCCACCGCGATGCCGCCGAGGCCCGGCGAAACTATCTGCGGGCGATGGAGATCGATCCTGCGGACGCGCGCCTTGTTTCGGAATACGACCAGTTGTGCGCCAAGTGCAACGACGAACCCGCCGCGCGCCTCGCGTTTCTCGAAGCACGCCGGGAAATGGTCTTGCGCCGCGACGACAGCGCGGTGGCACTCGCCTCCTTGCTCAATGTTTGTGGCAGGCCGCAGGAGGCCCTTGATCTGCTCGTGTCACGCCGCTTCCACCCGTGGGAAGGCGGCGAGGGCGCGGTGCTGAGGCAATTCACCGCGGCACACCTTCTGTTAGGCCGCAAGGCGCTCGCCAAAGGCGATGCCGCATCCGCCCTGCGCCACTTCACCGGAGCGATGGATACGCCGCCGAACTTAGGCGAGGCCTATCATTTCCTGCAGGCGAAGGCCGATGTGAACTACTGGATCGGCAAGGCGCTGGACACCCTCGGTCGTCACGACGAAGCCCGCGCCCACTTCGAGGCCTCGGCGGGCGAATCCGGCGATTTCTCGGAAATGGCGGTCGTCGCCCACAGTCCGCTCACCTACTTCCGCGGCCTCTCGCTGCGCGAACTCGGCCGCGAGGAGGAAGCGCGCGGCTTGTTCGCCGCATTGCGTTCCCATGCCACGGAAAAACTCGGAGAACCCGCGCGCATCGACTATTTCGCCACTTCGCTGCCGAACCTGTTGGTCTTCGACGAAGACCTCCAGCGCCGCCGCGACGCCGAGAATCATCTCCTCATCGCCTTGGCCTGCCACGGCCTCGGCGAAAACACTGAAGGATTGGCGGCACTCCAATCCGTATGCTCCTTCAACCGCGCCGACCCCGTCGCCACGGATCTGGTCGGCCTCTTCGGAAGCGCAACATCCGGATCATCATGAAAACCATACCCGCGTTACTGGTTCTGATTCTAACGTCACGGATTCTGGCCTTGGATCACATCAGTCTCGCGGGTGAGTGGCGCTTCGCCCTCGATCCCAAGGATCATGGCGCGAAGGCGACGCCCGAGCAATGGCGTTTCCCGGACGCCATCCGCCTGCCGGGCACCGTGGCCGCGCAGGGATTCGGCGAGAAACCGTCGATGAAAACCGCATGGACCGGCGACGGTTGGCGTTACCCGGAGATGTTCAAGGAGTGGCAGGCGGACGATCACTTCAAGTTTCCCTTCTTCCTCCAACCGCCACTGCATTATGTCGGCCCCGCGTGGTATCAACGCGAGTTTGAGATTCCCGACCATTGGCAGGACCAGGGCGTGACGCTGCACCTTGAACGCGTCCACTGGGCCAGCACGGTGTGGATCGATGGCATCAAAGCCGGTGAGGGCGATTCGCTCGGCACACCGCATGAGTTTGATCTGGGGAAACTGGCTCCGGGAAAACATGTCATCACCTTGCGGGTGGATAACCGGATGCGCGAGATCAACGTCGGTCCGCTCAGTCACAGCATGACCGATCACACCCAGGGAAACTGGAACGGCGTGGTCGGCAGGATGGAACTGCGGCGCCATGCCCGCGACAACCGGATTCACGGCGTGCGCGTGTTTCCCGCAGCGGATGGCTCGGTGAAGCTGCGGATCTCAGGGCAATGCAGGAACGAATCCATCGACGGACCTTCCATCGTCGTTCGAGATCCGGATGCCGGGCTCGCCGTGGTCGGCCGTGGTGTGCCCAAACCCGCGGCCGACGGATCATTCGATCTGGAAATCACCGCCAAACCCGCCGCACCATTCAAAACCTGGGACGAGTTCTCGCCGCATCTCTACCGTTGGACGGTAGAGCACGAATCCGGTGATGACATGCCGTTTGACCGGAAGGAGATCACCTTCGGCTTCCGCGAGGTCGGCACCCGGGACGGGCGCATTACCCTCAACGGTCGCAAGGTCTTCCTGCGGGGCACGTTGGAATGCTGCATCTTCCCTCTAACAGGTCATCCGCCCGCCGATGTGGAGTCGTGGAAACGCATCATCCGCATCTGCAAGGAGCATGGATTGAACCACATCCGCTTCCATTCATGGTGCCCGCCCGAGGCGGCGTTTGTCGCGGCGGACGAACTGGGGTTTTACTATCAGGTCGAGGTTTCCTCATGGGCGAACCAGGGTGCGGAGATCGGCAGCGGAACACCCTTGGACGAGTGGATCGAGAAGGAATCGCTGCGGATGATCGACGCCTATGGCAACCATCCGTCGTTCCTGCTGATGGCCTATGGCAACGAGCCGGCCGGAAAGAACCACGCCAAGTGGCTCCAGCAATGGGTGGCACGGCGCAAGGCGGAGGACCCGCGGCGGCTTTACACCACCGGAGCCGGATGGCCCGTCATGCCGGGAAGCGACTTCCACAGCACGCCGAAGCCGCGCATCCAGCAGTGGGGCGAGCGATTGAAGTCGATTCTCAACGGCCAGCCGCCGCGCACGGACTTCGATTGGCGGGAGCGCATCGCCGCACATGGAGCCACTCCGGTCATCTCGCATGAGATCGGCCAGTGGTGCGTCTATCCGAACTTCCGTGAGATCGAGAAATACACCGGTTATTTCAAGGCCCGGAACTTCGAGATCTTCCGTGAAACCGCGCGACGCAACGGGCTGCTCGACCAGGCGGAGGATTTCCTCATGGCCTCGGGGAAACTCCAGACGCTCGCTTACAAACATGACATCGAGGCCGCGCTTCGCACTCCGGGATTCGGTGGATTTCAACTGTTGGACCTGCACGACTTCCCCGGCCAGGGCACGGCGTTGGTGGGGGTGTTGGATGCGTTCTGGGATTCGAAGGGCTATGTGACGGCAGAGGAATACCGGCGCTTTTGCGGTCCGGTGGTGCCGCTTGTCCGCATGCCGAAGATGGTGTTCACCACGGCGGAGACGCTCGATGCGGAGGTCGAACTCGCGCAGTTCGGCCCGCGGGATCTGTCGAATCTGGCAACGGCATGGAGCCTTGTCGCAACCGGTGGCGAAGTGGTCGCCGAAGGACGATTGGCCGCGAAGGATCTAACAACCGGCGATCTGCACACACTGGGACGGATCAAGGTGCCATTGACCGCGGTTCGCGCCCCGGCGAAGTTGAAACTCAGGGTTTTCTCCAACGAAGGCGGCTTTGCCAATGATTGGGATTTGTTCGTCTATCAGGACCGGCCGGAGGAGACGCCCGCCGCCACCGTGCTGGTCACCCGTGATGCCGGGGAGGCCAAGACGGCGCTCGCGGCGGGCCGCAAGGTGCTGTGGTGCCCGCCCGCCGATTCGATTGCAGACGATCCCTCCCGTCCGCTGGTGGCCGGCTTCTCGCCGATATTCTGGAACACGGCATGGACCAATTGGCAGGCTCCCCACACGCTGGGCATCCTCTGCGATCCCGCCCATCCGGCGCTCGCGGCTTTCCCCACGGACGCGCATTCGAACTGGCAATGGTGGGAGCCGCAACAGGGCGCGCGGCCTTTCATTCTAACAAAACATCCGGATCTCCGCCCGGTGGTCCAGGTGATCGACGACTGGTTCACCAACCGCCGCCTGGGATATGTGTTCGAGGCGAAGGTGGGCAAGGGTCGTCTCATGGCCTGCGCGGTGGACCTCACCCGCACGGAGGGCAAACCGGTCATTGCGCAGCTCCGCCATTCGGTGATCCGCCACATGGAGGGCGATGGATTCGATCCGAAGACCGAACTCACACCCGCCGATATCGACGCATTGATCCGGAAACCCTAAGAGCCTGTCTGAGAATTGGCAGGGACCGTTCTCCGCAACGTTCCGGCGAATGGAACAAGAATGCGTGCGCCCATGGGATGCCGGAAAAACGAGGCATGGACGATGATTCACACCTTATTCTCGCGGACCGCCCGGAGGTCGGTCCCTGCCAATCCGGATGTTTCAGACAGGCTCTAACGGAAATCATGCGACTCCGGCGCGGGCGTGCTCTCCGCGCCGGGGAGAGCCTCCAGATGCGTGACATAGACGGTCGGCTGGTCGCCTTCGGAGCGTTGCAGTTTTCCGAAAACGAGCAGGTAGGCTTCGGTGGAGATCAGGATGCGGTAGGCCTCGAAGGTTTTCTTCGGCACAAACAGGTTGGCGATGCCGAATTCGTCCTCCAGCGAGATGAAACAATGGCCTTTCGCGGTGGACGGGCGCTGGCGGCAGATGGCAAGCCCGGCGAGGACGACCGAATCGCCCGCAAGCAGGTGATGCAGGCTGGCGGAGGTTGCCAATCCGGTGACGACAGTGGCCGCTTGGCGCCAGAGTTTCATCGGATGCGCGCCGGTGGTCGCGCCGGTGATGGCGAGATCCGCTCGGAGGCGTTCCGCCGCGGACATCGGAGATAGCGGCGAGCCGTTGGACAAGGTCTTGGCATCTAACAGACTTCCCGCGGCATGGCAGGGACCGCTCTCCGCAGCGGTCCGGCGAATGAAATGCGAATGAATCGGTCCATTGCCTGCCGAAAGGTTCTGCCATGCTCGTTCATTCACCCCGCATTCTCCCGGACCGCCCGGAGGTCGATCCCTGCCGTCGGCCATGTTCGGGACACCGTCTAACAGATCCGCGTGAAGCGGCAGTTCCGCCTGCCAAAGCGCCTCGCGGCGGTGGCTGGTGTTCGGCAGGCCGTTGAATGTGCCGGCGGCGGCGAGGGCGCGCTTTTCGGCGAGCGACGGGCGGACCCGCGCGAGCAGGTCGGGCAGTGAGAGGAACGGGGAGTTTCCGCGTTCCGCGACGATGCGCGCGGCGGTGGAGTGGGTGAGGGATTTCACGCGGTGGAGTCCGAGGCGCAGCGTGTGGTCGTCGGTGACGGTGGTTTCCGCGGCGCTGTGGAGGCAGGAAACGGGTTGGATGCGGATGCCGTGGCGTTTCGCGTCCTGGATGAGGGTGTTGACCGAGTAGAAGCCCATCGGCTGGTGGTTGATGAGTCCGGCGTAGAACTCCGCCGCGCGGTGGACCTTGAGCCAGCACGAGGCGTAGGCGATGAGCGCGAAGGAGATGGCGTGGCTCTCCGGAAAGCCGTAGAGGGCGAAGGAACCGATGCCCTTGACGATCTTGTCCTGGGCTTCCGTGGCGACTCCCCGGAGGGTCATGCGTTCGCGCAGCAGGCGGGTCATTTTCTCCATCTTCTCGGTGGAGCGGCGCGAGCCCATGGCGCGGCGCAGTTCGTCGGCCTCCGCGCCGTTGAAGTCGGCGAGGATCATCACGGTGCGCAGGATCTGTTCCTGGAAAAGCGGCACGCCCAGCGTGCGGCCCAGCACCGGCTCTAACAAAGGATGGATGAAATCCACCGGCTCGCGGCCGTTGCGGCGGTTGAGGTAGGGGTGCATCAGGTCGCCGACGATTGGCCCCGGACGGATGATGGCCACCTCGATGGCGACATCATAGAAGGTTTTCGGTTTCATGACCGGCAGCGTGGCCATCTGCGCCCGGGACTCGACCTGGAAGGTGCCGACGGTGTCCGCGCGGCCTAACAGATCGAAGACCGCGGGATCATCCTTCGGAATGGCGGCCAAGTCCACCGGCCTGCCGCGGCTGGCGGAAATCTCCAGCGTGGTTTCCATGGCGGCGAGCATGCCGAGTCCTAACAGATCCACCTTGACGATGCCGAGGTCCTCGCAGTCCTCCTTGTCCCACTGGACGATGTGGCGGCCGGGCATGGCGGCGGGCTGGAGTGGCACGATGTGGTCGAGCCCGGCATCGCAGACGATCACGCCGCCGGAGTGCTGGCCGAGGTGGCGCGGCAGTCCGAGCACGGCGTGGTAGAGATGTCGGATTGAAGATTGTGGATTGTGGATCGTGGATGAATCGCCTGCGGGCCGTCCTTCCGCACTCCCATCCGCGATCTTCGATCCACGATCTCCGATCTCTTCCCATGGCAAGACGCGGGTTTGGGAAAACCGGTCGGCGAGCGACTCGGGCAGGCCCAGCACCTTGGCCATTTCGCGGAACGCGGACTTGGGCTGATAGGTGATGACGTTGGCGGTCATCGCCGCGCCGCGTTGGCCATACTTGTGGAAGACGTATTGGATGACCTCCTCGCGGTGCGGGCCGGAGGGGAAGTCGATGTCGATATCCGGCCATGACTTGCGGTTTTCTGATAGAAAGCGTTCGAAGAGCAGGCCGCACTCCACCGGATCGACATGGGTGATGCCGAGGGCGAAGCAAACGGAGGAGTTGGCGGCGGACCCGCGGCCCTGGCAGAGGATGCCGCGCCCGCGGGCGAAGGCGACGAGGTCCTCGACAATGAGGAAATACCCGGAAAACCCGAGGCGGTGAATGAGCGCGATCTCGTGTTCGATCTGGCGTTTCACCGCGGGGCTGAGCTTGCCATGGCGTTTGGCGGCTCCGGCATAGGTGCGGCGGCGCAGCAGGGTGGTTTGCTCGGCCATCGACAGCGGATGGCCGGTCTCATCGTGCCAATCGGGGAAACGGTAGCCGAGGTTTTCCAGGGTGAAACCGCAGCGCTCGGCGACAATCAAAGTGTGATCAATCGCCTCCGGCAGATCGGCGAAGAGAGATATCATTTCCGCCGGAGAGCGGAGGTGTCGCTCGGAGTTTGGCGTGAGCAGTCCGCTTGCGGCGGCGAGCGTGGTGTGGTGGCGCAGGCAGGTGAAGGCATCCGCGAGCGGGCGGCCCGCGCGGGTGGCGTGCAGCGGCGCGTTGGAGGCGATGAGCGGCAGCTTGAGATGGCGGGCGAGTTCGATGAGCAGGCGGTTGAGCTTGCGGTCGTCGCGCACGCGGTGGCGGCAGAGTTCGACGTAAAGATTGCCCTCGCCGAAGATGGTGAGCAGGCGTTTGGCCGCCAGCAGCGCGCCGGCATGGTCGCCGCGCAGCAAGCGGCTGGCGAGCGGACCCTCGCGGTCGCCGGTCAGCGCGATGAGGTCGCCGTGAAACGATGGCGGCGGGAGTGCTTCGCAGCCGTTTTGCCCGGCGAAGGCTTGCTCGGTGAAATGCCGGCAGAGCGCCGAGTAACCACGGCGGTTCACGCACAGGACCGGGAGATGCGTGGCGGGTTGTTGACCGCCGCCGAGTTCGATGGTGCTGCCGACGATGGCGCGGAGACCGTTCTCAAGCGCGGCGGAATGGGCCCGTGCGGAACCGGCGAATCCGAGGTGATCGGTGATTCCAAGTGCCGTCATGCCCAGCTCCGCCGCCCGTTTCATCAACTCCTCCGGCCCGCTTGATCCGCGCAGAAACGAAAACGCGCTGCGGGCATGGAGTTCGACAAAACCGCGCGACATGCGGAAAAGGTGATGGGTTTTGTGAAATGTTCAAGAGAACAGTTAGCCGCGGGCAATGCATCGGACGACGACGAGACCGGTGCCGACCCGCGAAAACCTCACGCCAGACGCTGAGGCGGCCTTGCCGGGGCCGCAGGCGGATTCGCCTTGCCGCCCTACGGCTGGAACCGCCACGATCCGCGTGTGACCCCCTCCCTTGACGACCTGTTTTCGTTTTTGCGCTTTCCGAGTGTCTCGACGGATTCCCGCCATGCCCCGGATGTTCGCGCCTGTGCCGAATGGCTGGTGGGCAAACTGGAGGGCATGGGGCTGGCGGTCGAGTTTCACGAGACGCCGAAGCACCCTCTGGTCATTGCGCGCAACGCGCACGTGCCCGGACGCCGCACGGTGCTCATCTACGGCCACTACGACGTCCAGCCGGTCGACCCCCTCCGTCTGTGGACCAGCGATCCGTTTCAACCCGAAATCCGAGACGGCAAGATCTGGGCGCGCGGCGCGGCCGACAACAAGGGCCAGATGCTCGCCCACGTGCTCGGTGTGGAGCAAACCCTGCGCGAATCCCGCGAGCTGCCGCTGAACCTGATCTTCCTCTTCGAAGGCGAGGAGGAAATCGGCAGCCCGAGCCTTGCTCCCTTCCTCCTGCATCATTGCGATGAACTGCGCTGCGATGTGGTGGCCATCTCGGATACCGGCATGGTCGCGCCCGGAGTGCCCACCCTCGGCTACGGTCTGCGCGGCATCACCTGCTGCGAGGCCATCCTTCGCGGGCCGAAACGCGACCTCCACTCCGGCCTCTTCGGCGGCACCGTGGCCAACCCCGCCGCCGCCATCGCCCGCCTCGTTTCCAGCCTCCACGCGCTCGACGGCCGCGTGGCCATCGACGGTTTCTATGACCAGGTCCGCCCGCTCGAAGACTGGGAACGCCACATGTGGTCGCATGTCCCCGGTGTGAGTGATGCGGATTTCCTGAACGTCACCGGTTCGCCCGGACTCTTCGGCGAGCCCGGCTACACCTCGTCCGAACGCACCTGGGCGCGCCCCACCGCCGAAGTGAACGGCATCGGCGGCGGCTATCAGGGCGAAGGCTCGAAAACCGTCATTCCATCCGAGGCATTCGTGAAACTCTCGTTCCGCCTCGTGCCGGACCAGAACCCCAAGGACATCATGGAAAAGGTCAAAAACCACCTCGAATGGCACTGCCCGCCCGGCGTCGAGATCGAGGTGATCCCCGGCCACGACGGCAAACCCTACATCACCGATCCCAACTCGAAGTTCGGCCTCGCCGCCCAGGCCGCGCTGCGCCAGGCCTTCGATGCCGAACCCGTCCTCATCCGCGAGGGCGGCAGCATCCCCATCGTGCAAACCTTCCGCGACATCCTCGGTGCCGACACCCTTCTGTTAGGCCTCGCCCTGCCCGACGCCCAGATCCACTCGCCCAACGAGAACTTCCCCGTCGCCAACTTCGAAGCCGGCATCCGCCTCAATAGGGCGCTGCTGGAAGAGCTTGCCCGCTGAGACGCAAGAACGCTTCGCTCCAAGACCCAAGACGCAAGATGAAGACCTCGCCATTGCATTCACGATACTGCGGCACGGCAAGATGTGCGCTTCCTCTTTTCTTGTGTCTTGCGTCTTGAAGTCTTGCGTCTTTCCCATTCTTTCCCATGTCTGACTCCGACTCCGCATCCAAGCTCGACTTCATCCGCGAGATCATCGCCGACGACCTCGCCGCCGGCAAACACGCCACCACCATCACCCGGTTTCCGCCGGAGCCGAACGGATATCTGCACATCGGCCATGCCAAGTCGATCTGCTTGAACTTCGGCATCGCCCTGGAGAACGCCGGCACCGGCGCGCGCTGCCATCTGCGCTTCGACGACACCAATCCGGAGAAGGAGGAAACCGAATACGTCGAGAGCATCAAGGAGGACGTGAAGTGGCTCGGCTTCGACTGGGGTGAGAACCTTTATTTCGCCAGCGATTACTTCCAGTTCTTCCACGACTGCGCCGTCCATCTCATCAAGCAGGGCCTTGCCTACGTGGACGACGACAGCGCCGAGGACATGCGCGCGAAGCGAGGCAATCTCACCACACCCGGCACCCGTTCGTCGGGAGCGGAGCGATCGGTGGAGGAAAACCTCGACCTGTTCGCGCGGATGAAGGCCGGCGAGTTCAGGGAAGGCGAGCGCGTGTTGCGCGCCCGCATCGACATGGCCTCGCCGAACATGAACCTGCGCGACCCGGTGCTCTACCGCATCATGCACGCGGAGCATCACAACACCGGCGGCGCGTGGTGCATCTATCCGATGTATGACTTCGCCCACCCGTTGGAAGACGCGCTGGAGCACATCACCCACTCGCTGTGCACGCTGGAGTTTGAAAACCACCGGCCGCTTTACGATTGGTTCATCGAGAACTGCCCGGTGCCCAGCAAGCCGCGCCAGATCGAGTTCGCCCGGCTCAACCTGACCTACACGGTGATGAGCAAGCGCAAGCTGCTCCAGCTCGTGCAGGAGAAACACGTCACCGGCTGGGATGATCCGCGCCTGCCCACCATTTCCGGCCTGCGCCGCCGCGGCTATCCGGCCTCCGCCATCCGGGATTTCTGCAAGCGCATCGGCATCACCAAGTTCAACGGCACCACCGATGTCGCGCTGCTCGAATTCGAGGTGCGGGACACGCTCAACCGCGAGGCCCCGCGCCGCATGGCCGTGCTCGATCCGGTCAAGGTCGTTCTTGAAAACTGGGACGCCGAGCCGCTGGCCCGCGCCGTGGTGCCGAATCACCCGCAGGACCCTGACATGGGCGAGCGCGAGGTGTCCGTCAGCCGCGAGGTCTTCATCGAGCGCGAGGACTTCATGGAAGACCCGCCGAAGAAGTTCTATCGCCTCGGCCCCGGCCGTCATGTCCGGCTCAAGGGCGGCCACATCATCCGCTGCACATCGTTCGAGAAGGACTCTAACGGAAACGTTTCCCTCATCCGCGCGGAAATCCTGCCGGGCACCGTCGGCAAGGACGCGCCCGAAGGTGTGGAATGCCGCGCCGCCATCCATTGGGTGGACGCCGCCACCGCCGCCGACGCCGAAGTCCGCCTCTACGACCGGTTGTTCACCGTGGAAAACCCGGACGACGCCGAGGGCGGCTTCGTCAGCGTGCTCAACCCGGATTCGCTCAAGACCATCACCGCCAAGGTCGAGCCCTCGCTTGCCGCCGCCGCCGCGGGCGCGATCGTCCAGTTCGAACGTACCGGCTACTTCGTCGCGGATCTCAAGGACCACGTTCCCGGATCACGCCCGGTCTTCAACCGCACCGTCGCCCTCAAGGACTCCTGGGGAAAACAGGGGAAGTGATCAAAAGGCGGAACGCGGTCCGCAAGGCCTGACACGAAGGAGGAGGTATCCCCGTCCCTCCGATTCCGGCGCTGCCCTTCCGGAAAGCGTGGAAACCAATGGATTGACGGCCGTTCCACTGCAAGGGTAGGCTCCGAGTATGGAGAAAATATCGCGCCCTTCCTCCCTTTCCCGCACGCTCGCATTGGTCCCACCGGCCGTCGCGCTGGTGACCCAGCATGCCAGCGGAGCGTTCAATGTGTTCATCAAGATGGACAACATCACCGGCGAGGTGACCACCAAGGGCTATGAGGGTTATATCAAACTGGAATCGTTCGAGTGGGCTTTGGGCCGCACGATCTCGTCGCCCACGGGTAGTGGCGGCAGCCGGGAAGTCAGCTCTCCTTCGTTCAGCGATCTGACACTTTCAAAAACCGTGGACAGCTCGTCCGCCGCCATCTTTCTCAATGCGGTGGGCAACTCCCCGATTCCCACCGTAACCCTGGTGTTGGCGGATACCACCACCAATGTGGTGTTATACCGCCTCACGCTCAATGATGTGCTGGTCTCCAGCCAGGCGCATTCCGGAGCCGCCGGAGCGGACAAGCCTGCCGAATCCATTTCGCTCAATTTCACCAAGATCAAGATCGAGACGTTTGACAGCACTGGGAAAACCCCAACCGGCTCGGCGGGTTGGGACCTCACGAAGAACGCCAAGTTGTGAACCTCATGCGGCGTCGGATGCACACCGCCTGGCTGGCCGTCCTCTGCGGACTCGTTCCGCTGTCGTCCAGCGCGCAGCTGGATGCCTGGCTGAACTTCGATGGGGAAATCCCCGGTGAGTCCACCCATCCCGCGCACCCCGGGTGGATTGATATTGAGGGCTTCGGTTTCGGATTGTCCCGCGAGATCTCGACGGGCGGCGCCGGAGGCGGTGAGCGCCAGCCTGGGGCTCCCTCCGTCCTCGAATTGTCGCTCGTCAAATCCGTCGATTCGGCTTCAGCACCGCTCTTCAGTGCCGCGACTGCCCGCACCACGCCATTTCCGGAAGTCACGCTCGACCTGAACATCGGTGCCTCGCAGCCCATCGCCCGCGTCGAATTGGAAAACGTGCTGGTCAGTTCCCAGGGCTTCCGTGGCTCCGCCGGCGGCGAGGCGCGCCCGACGGAAACCATAAAGCTCAACTTCACCAAGATCACCTTCACTTACATCCAACCCAACGACAGGACCACCTACACCACCTACAACCTCGTCACCGGCCAGTCGTCCACCGGTGGCAATGCCGGCACCGACACCGACAATGACGGCATGCCGGACGCGTGGGAATCCCTCTACGGACTCAGCGTGGGAAGCAATGATTCCAACGGTGATCGCGATGGCGACGGACTGAGCAATCTCCACGAGTTCCAGCTTGGCACATTGCCGAACTCGGGAACCTCGTTCTTCAAGGCCCAGCTCACGCCCGATCCGTCCAGCCCTAACAACTTCCTGATCCAGTGGAACAGCGTTGCCGGGAAAACCTATCTCATCGAGTGGAGTCCGGATCTGACCACTCCCTTCACGACCATCCGGACGGTCACCGCCACGGCGGCCAGCACCACCGAAAACATCACCCGGGCGGGCAACCTGGGATTCTACCGGGTGCGTCCCCAGTAAGCCTCATGACTCCGGGCTGCCTTTTCCAGAACCTCGCCACATGGGATCCCGCACCCTTGCGGAACCAACTCCGCAAGGGCGGATTTCATCTGGAGGCGCTCGAAACCCTCGGCATGCCGGAACGTTGGTTGCGCTCCTCCATCCGTCGCGCCGCCTTGCTCGGTCACGCGCCGGAGGGCACGCCCATCAATACCTTGATCCGTCTGTTCACACTCGGCGATGAGATCGATGGCCAAGCCGCGCTGCATGCGCTCGGTGACACCATCCATGGTCTGTTAGGTATCGGATTTCTGGTTGCCGGAGGCGGACTGGTCAGTTCGCGTTACCAACTCATCCCGGTCGCCGACGGTTGGATGGCCGCTGATTTCCACCGCCGCCAGGGCGAGGATGCGGCGGACTACGTGATGGGCATCGGCCCTTCCAGCATCCTGCTCAATTCGCTCGCGCCAAGGCTCGATGGCAAGGCCTTGGAACTGGCGTCCGGCATCGGCTGGCTGTCCGGAAACCTGGTCAAAGCTGGCATGCGGGTGGTTGCCACCGATCTCAACCCGCGCGCGCTTGATCTCGGACGCTTCTCCGCCCGGCTCAATGGCATTGACGGCATCGACTTCCGACAGGGCGACGGGTTTGCCTCCGTCGCCGGCGAGACATTCGACCTCATCGTTTCCAATCCGCCCTACGTGCAGTCGCCAGGTGGAAACATGACCTTCAGGGAGTCCACCGAGGGCGATCCGATTTGCGCGCGCCTGCTGCGGGAAATTCCGGATCACCTCGCGCCGGACGGCATTGCCATCGTGCTGCTCAACTGGTCCCACGCCACGGACGACGACTGGCAGGACGTGCCGCTGTCGTGGGTTCCGGAAAAAGGAACGCGCCGCTGGTTGTTCCAATCCGACTGCTCGTCGCCCGCCGATTACGCGTGGACATGGATCAATGGCGACCTGCGCTTCAAGGACGAGGCGGCGGCGGTCGACGAAATGCACCGCTGGCTGGAGTACTACCGGCAAACCGGCGTGAAACGCATCAGCGGCGGCTTCATGCTCATCCAGAAATGCGAACCCGGCGGCGAGTGGACGCACTGCGAGTCGCGCTCGCCGGACAACATCCATGTCGCGGCCGGTCCGGATATCATGCGCGTGGTGAACAACCGGACATGGCTGCTCACCGGCCCAAACTTGTTAGATAGCAGTTTCTCCGTGCCCGAAGGCGTGCGTGCGGAAGCCCGGATGAGCCTTGCGGCCGGCGGTTGGACCCGTGAAACCATCCGCCTGATCAGCCCGGCGCGGCTTTCCTACGACGGCCAGATCGATGAAAACATCCTGCGCCTGCTGGCCATCGTCAGCGAGGGCAAAACACCCTCCGACATGGTGCGTGAAATCCAGGCAAAACCGGAATTCGCCGCGATGGAGGACCTGCCCGAACGCATCACCGGCCTGGTGAGGGATCTGGTGGAGCAAGGCATGCTGGTGCCGGTGCTGGCGCGGAAGTGACGGATGAGTCACGCAAACTGATTGGCCGTTTGCTTGGATTTCGCCGGAAACCCCGCCAAGTGATAACTAGACCCATTGCCAAAGAAAACTTCCGTGATTTGGAATGCGAATCGTCGCAATCCGCCAACAAGGAGTGGCGATCTCCGAATCGCCATGTCCGTGAGGAGCCAATGATTTGTGGAGCACTGCCATTCATGGGCCACGCATGGACCCCGGCGGATCGGAGTCCGCCGCTCCATGAGGCCTTGCGTTTCGGCAATTTCTTCTGGCAGATACTCTAGATCCATTGCCAAAAAACTTCCGTGATTCGGAATGCGAATCGTCGCAATCCGCCAACAAGGAGTGGCGATCTCCGAATCGCCATGTCCGTGATGAGCCAATGATTTGTGGAGCACTGCCATTCATGGGCCACCCATGGACCCCGGCGGATCGGAGTCCGCCGCTCCTTGAGGCCTTGCGTTTCGGCAGTTTCTGCTGGCAGATACTCTAGAGCCATTGCCAAAAAACTTCCGTGATTCGGAATGCGAATCGTCGCAGTCTGCCAACAAGGAGTGGCGATCTCCGAATCGCCATGTCCGTGAGGAGCCAATGATTTGTGGAGCACCGACATTCATGGGCCACCCATGGACCCCGGCGGATCGGAGTCCGCCGCTCCTTGAGGCCTTGCGTTTCGGCAATTTCTGCTGGCAGATACTCTAGACCCATTGCCAAAAAACCTCCGTGATTCGGAATGCGAATCGTCTCAATCCGCCAACAAGGAGTGGCGATCTCCGAATCGCCATGTCCGTGAGGAGCCAATGATTTGTGGAGCACTGCCATTCATGGGCACCCATGGACCCCGGCGGATCGGAGTCCGCCTCTCCTTGAGGCCTTGCGTTTCGGCAATTTCTGCTGGCAGATACTCTAGACCCATTGCCAAAGAAAACTTCCGTGATTCGGAATGCGAATCGTCGCAGTCCGCCAACAAGGAGTGGCGATCTCCGAATCGCCATGTCCGTGAGGAGCCAATGATTTGTGGAGCACTGCCATTCATGGGCACCCATGGACCCCGGCGGATCGGAGTCCGCCGCTCCTTGAGGCCTTGCGTTTCGGCAGTTTCTGCTGGCAGATACTCTAGAGCCATTGCCAAAAAACTTCCGTGATTCGGAATGCGAATCGTCTCAATCCGGCAACAAGGAGTGGCGATCTCCGAATCGCCATGCCCTTGAGGAGCCAATGATTTGTGGAGCACTGCCATTCATGGGCCACGCATGGACCCCGGCGGATCGGAGTCCGCCGCGCCTTGAGGCCTAGCGTTTCGGCAGTTTCTGCCGGTAGATGCTCTAGAGCCATTGCCAAAAAACTTCCGTGATTCGGAATGCGAATCGTCTCAATCCGCCAACAAGGAGTGGCGATCTCCGAATCGCCATGTCCGTGATAAGCCAATGATTTGTGGAGCACCGCCATTCATGGGCCACCCATGGACCCCGGCGGATCGGAGTCCGCCGCTCCTTGAGGCCTTGCGTTTCGGCAATTTCTGCTGGCAGATGCTCTGATTTCGAATGCCCCAGTCCGGGAATGGGAAATCTGAACGGAGTCTTCATCCCGTGCCACTCAGGCTCGCCCCCATTCATGTAGCCCGCGATCGGTCACATGGGTCTTCAAGAGGCCGCTCATGGTGAGTCCAACACCGGTTGCGCAAATCAAGGGACGAATGGTGCGGCGTGATCCGTCTCAATGGTCGGATTACCCCCTGCTCACCCCGCGACCGCCTTGCGGCGCTGGAGGAAGAGGTCGATGCCGTCCACCAGCGCGAGCCATGAGGCTTCGATGATGTTTTCCGAAACCCCGACGGTGCCCCAGTTCGACTCGCCGTCGGTGGAAACGATCAGCACGCGGGTTTTCGCGGCGGTGGCGTCGTGACCGTCGATGATGCGGACCTTGTAATCGACAAGCGAGACGCTGGCGATTTCCGGATAGAAGGGGAGCAGCGCCTTGCGCAGCGCGAGGTCGAGCGCGTTGACCACGCCGCGGCCTTCGGCGACGGTGAGTTCGGGCGTGCCGTTGACGGAGAGTTTCACGGTGGCCTCGCAGACCGGTGGGTGGCCGTCGCGGTATTGGCGGAAACTGGTGTGGTATTCGGTGAGGTCGAAGGGCTTCTTGTGATCGCCGAGTTCGCGGCGGATCAGCAGTTCGAGCGTGCCGCCGGCGGCTTCGAACGAATAGCCCTCGTGTTCGAGTTCCTTCACGCGCTTGAGCACGGCCTTGGCCTCGGTGGAGCCTTTTTCGAGCGGCAGGCCGAGTTGTTCGGCGCGCATCAGGATGTTGTCCTGGCCGCTGAGTTCGGAAACGAGGATGTTCTGTTCGTTGCCGACGCTGGCGGGCTCGATGTGTTCGTAGGAGCGGGCGAGTTTCTTCACCGCGTTCACATGCATGCCGCCCTTGTGGGCGAAGGCGGTGCGGCCGACGAACGCCGCGCGGGCAAAGTGCGGATTGTTGGAAACATCGTCCACGAAATACGAGAGTTCGCGCAGTTTCTCCAAATGCGGAACCACCGGGATGTCCATCTTGAGTTGAAGAATCGGGATCACCGAAGTGAGATTGCAGTTTCCGGTGCGTTCACCGTAGCCGTTGATGGTGCCTTGCACTTGCACGGCGCCGGCCTTCACGGCGGCGATGGCGTTGGCCACGCCGAGTTCGCAATCGTTGTGGGTGTGGATGCCCACCGGCGTGCCGGGAATGCGCTGGCGCACGGCGGTGCAGATGACCATCACTTCCGAGGGCAGCGTGCCGCCGTTGGTGTCGCAGAGCACGAGGCAGGAAGCACCGCCCTCGGCCGCAGCTTCGAGCGTGGCCAGCGCGTGCTCGGGCGAATCCTTGTAGCCGTCGAAGAAATGCTCGGCATCATACACCACCTCGCGGCCGTTGGCCACCAGATGGGCCACCGTGTCGCGGATCATCGCGCGGTTTTCCTCGACGGTCGTGCGCAGCACTTCGGTGACCTGCATTTCCCAGCTCTTGCCGAAAATCGTGACCACCGGCGTCTCCGCCTCTAACAAGAGACGCACCTGTGGATCGTCCTCCACGGCGATGCCCGCGCGGCGGGTCGAGCCGAAGGCGGCGAGTTTCGCGTGTTTGAGCTTCAGCTTCTTCGCCTCCTGGAAAAACTCGACGTCCTTGGGATTGGACCCCGGCCAGCCGCCCTCGATGTAATCGATGCCGAAGGCGTCGAGCCGCTGGGCGATCCGGAGCTTGTCGAGGCCGGACAACTGGAATCCTTCGCCCTGCGTGCCGTCACGCAGGGTGGTGTCGTAGAGGAAAACGGACTTGGCGCTCATCGTCGGGAGCGCGGACGCTACCGGCCCGCCGCCGCTTCGGCAAGGGGGAAGACCGTCCGGCGCGGGGCCACCTTGTTTTGAAGTCAACCCGCAGTCCCGGGGAGGGCGAATCCTCTCAAGGAGCGGCGGAACGTGTCCGCCGACGTGAATGGCAAGTCCATGGCAGGCCTTTTCGGCGCACCAAGGATCGTTCATTCACCACGGCGATCATGCATCGCTGCTCCTTGTGGCGCTTCCTATCGAACCCCGCCCAAATGAGGCGGCCCTGCCTGCCCGCCAACGCCGGAAACTGAAAGGCCTGTCCCATGAACGGGGTATTTGCACGATCCGGCCACGCCTCCATGATTCGGAGAAACCAACGCCGGAAACCCCTACCTGAAAATCCCATGAATCGACGTGAAATCCTTCGCACTTCCACCCTTGGCGGCCTCGGCCTGATGGCCGCTCGCACTATTCCCACCGCGCTCGGGCAAACCCGCGCCGCCGGAGCCAACGAGCGCCTCCGCGTGGGCATCGTCGGGTTTTCCGACCGCCTGGTCAGCTCGCTGCTGCCCGCCTTCAAGGCCTACATGGAAGCCCAGAACTGCGAGATCGTCGGTGTTTCCGATCTGTGGAGCCTGCGCCGCCAGGAGGCCGAGGCATGGTTCACCAAGCATATGGGCAAGGCCGTGCCGACCTATCGGAACAACGAGGAGCTTTACGAGAAGGCCAAGCCCGACGCCGTCATCATCTCGACCGCCGATTTCCAGCACGCGCTGCATTGCATCGAGGCGGTCAAGGCCGGCTGTGACGTCTATTGCGAGAAACCCTTCGCCGAGACCATGCAGGACGCCCGCGCCGCGCTTAAGGCGGTGAAGGAGGCCGGCAAGATCGTCCAGATCGGTTCGCAACGCCGCTCGGGGAAAACCTATCACGCCGCGCACGATTATCTGAAGAGCGGCAAGTTCGGCCCGATCGTCTCCGCCGAGATGTCATGGAATGTCAACCAGCCCGGCCGCTGGCGCAGACCCGCGCTGGTGGCGAAACTGCGCGAGCAGGACATCGACTGGAAACGCTTCCTGATGAACCGCCCGGACGCGCCCTTCGACGCCCGGAAATACCTCGAATACCGGTTGTTCTGGCCCTACTCGTCGGGCATTGCCGGCCAATGGATGTGCCACCAGATCGATACGATCCACTGGTTCACCGGACTGCCGCACCCGCGCTCGGTGGCGGCCAACGGCGGCATCTATCAGTGGAAGGACGGCCGCTCGAATTTCGACACGCTCACCGCCGTGTTCGATTACGGTCCGCTCGATGATCCGACGCAGGGTTTCCAGGTCACCTACACCAGCCGCAACAGCAATTCCTCCGGCGGCATCCGGGAAATTTACTATTCCAACGGTGGCGAACTGAACCTCGATACCGGCAAGGTTTCACCCAATGGCGGGCTTTCCCAGCAGTTGGCTGATGAGATGGGCATGAAGGCCAATCTTCTTGAATCCTTCAAACTCGGCGGTGACGGCCCGGCCACCACCGCCGCCAACACCGGCGCCGATCCGATGACCAGCGCCCACATGCTCAACTGGCTGGAATGCCTGCGCTCGCGCAAGCAGACCAACGCGCCGGTCGAGGCCGGATACCAGCACTCGATCGCCTGCATCATGGCCAACGCCGCCGCCCGCACGGGCGAACGCGTCACCTTCGACGAAAAGACCCAGGAGGTCATGGCCGGTGGCAAGGTGTTCCATCTCTGAAAACCCCACGCGAAAAACCCGTCATGTCACCCACCCGCCGCCGTTTCCTGAAATCCGGAGCGCTCTCCGCCGCCGCCCTGTTAGGTCCGCGCCAGCTCATCGCCGCCGAGGCGAAACCGGCGCTGTTTTCCGCGATGGGCGTTTCCGGTCCGATCGGCAAGGCGGCGGAACTCAAGGCGCTCGGCGCGGGGTTTCTCACCGTCGGCACCGGCGACCTGCTGGTGCCTGACCAACCCGAGGAGGTCTTCGCGCCGCTGTTGGAAAAGGCGCTCGCCGCGCCGCTGCCGGTGCTCGCCTGCAATGGCTTCATCCGGCCCGCGCACTTGCTGTGCGTCGGACCGAAGGCCAACCACGACGAGGTGCTCGTATGGGCGGAAACCGCCTTCAAACGCCTCGCGCGGGTGAAGGCGAAGTTCATGGTCTTCGGCAGCAGCGGATCGAGGAAAATCCCGAAGGACTGGCCGAAGGAAAAGGCGGAGGAGCAATTCGTCGCCCTGCTCAGGCGCATGGGACCGCTCGCCGAAAAGGCGGGCGTGACCGTCGCCGTCGAACAACTCCAGGCGTCCGAGTGCAACTTCATCAACCACATCACCCACGCCGCGAAGCTGATCCGCGCGGCGGAACATCCGAACATCCGCCTGCTCGCCGATCTCTATCACATGGCGCAGGGCGGAGACACGCCGGAGGATCTCAAGGCCGCCATGGATGTGGTGGTCCAGGTCGAAATCGCCGAAAAGGGTGGCCGCACCTATCCCGGCGTGACCGGCTATGATTTCCGCCCGTATTTCCGTGTGCTGCGCGAGGCCGGTTACAAGGGCGCTGTCAGCATCGAGGGCAAGGGCGAACCCGCCCAACTTCCCGCCGCCTTCGCCGAAATCGCCAAACAGGCGGCCGAGGCGTGATCCGGCTTCTCCTGGAAAGGGAAATGAACCGCAGATGGACGCGGATCGACGTTAGACCGGTTGCCAAAAATCATTTCCAGTATTCGGAATACACGGTCGCTTGCGCCGAGGAGGGGCGATGCATGATCGCCCGTGCGGATGCTTGTTCGATGCCACGTGCGAAGCGCTTTCCATCGTCATTCCATCCACGTCGGCGGACGGATTCCGCCGCTCCTTGAAGCGTTGCGTTTCGGCAATCTTTTTTGGCAAGCGGTCTAATGATCAGAGTTTCGCAAGAAAACACTGAAACCCTGTCGATTAAACCCGAAATC
>Ga0315904_10002475_pt1 | contig 28533 bp, 23 predicted proteins | sample LakEriMetagenome_6_FD_203529 | JGI IMG/M metagenome (GOLD analysis project Ga0315904, IMG submission 203529) | Freshwater fungal communities from buoy surface, Lake Erie, Ohio, United States - Buoy 12 MA120 | ecosystem: Environmental > Aquatic > Freshwater > Lake | place: USA: Lake Erie, Ohio...
TAGAAACTGTACAAGATTAGTGTTGAAAAATACACTATATTTTTAGTAAGTAAACTAATATCAATCAAACAAATCTGAGGATAAATACCTGTCGCCACGATCACAAATAATGGCTACAATAACCCCAAATTCAATTTGGTTCGCAATTTTGAGTGCCGCTGCAACCGAACCACCACTGCTCATTCCAGCAAAAACACCTTCCTCACGAGCGAGACGCTTGGTCATTTCACGAGCTTCTTGTTCGCTAACTTCAATAATGGTATCCACTTTTGAAGCATCAAAAATTTTAGGTAAATATTCTTGTGGCCATTTTCTAATACCTGGAATTTGTGATCCATCACTAGGCTGTGCTCCAATGATTTGAATGTTTGGATTTTTTTCTTTTAAATAGGTCGATGTGCCCATAATTGTTCCCGTGGTTCCCATTGCAGAAACAAAATGAGTTACAGTTCCCTCTGTGTCGTTCCATATTTCGGGACCAGTAGTTTTATAGTGTGCTTTCCAATTATCGTCATTTGCAAATTGATTTAACATCAAATAGCCTCCTTCAGCTACTTTTTTATCAGCATAATCTCTAGAACCAATAATTCCCTCTTTTGCTGGAGTTAAAATCACTGTGGCCCCGTAGGCTTGCATGGTTTGTGTTCGCTCTTTTGTAGCGTCTTCGGGAAGGACTAATTCAATTTCTATGTTGAACAATTTGGCAATCATAGCTAGGGCAATTCCTGTATTCCCACTAGTAGCTTCAATGAGTTTGTCTCCTTTTTTAATATCTCCTCGCTCTATTGCTGATGCAATCATATTGTGGGCAGCACGATCTTTAACACTTCCACCAGGATTGTTTCCTTCTAGCTTCAATAAAAGTTTTACGTTTTTATTTTTAACCAAAGTAGTGCTTTCCATTAGAGGAGTGTTTCCTACCAAGTCTAATAATTTCTTAGGTTTCATGCTCTTATAATTCTTTTATTTTTACTTCTGTAATGGTCGTATTGGTTACAACAGAGTTAGAAGGAATTGATTTCGTAATCCAAGTATTTCCACCAATGATACTATTCTTGCCAATGATTGTTTGTCCTCCTAATATTGTAGCATTAGCATAAATACACACGTTTTTTTCCACTGTTGGATGTCTTTTGGAATTTTTCATGTCTTTACTAACACTCAAAGCTCCTAGAGTAACACCTTGGTATATTTTTACATTTTTTTCTATAACTGTAGTTTCGCCTATAACAATTCCTGTAGCATGGTCAATAAAAAAAGGAGAAGCAATGGTTGCACCAGCATGAATATCGGTTCCAGTTATTCGATGTGCATATTCACTCATTAATCTTGAAAATAATAGTAAATCAAGCAGATAGAGTTCGTGACTTAATCTATAAATTGCAATAGCATAAAATCCTGGATAGGCTAAATAAATTTCTTCAATGGCATTTGAAGCGGGGTCATTTTCCAAAATATAAGCCGCATCTTGATTTAATTTCTCGAGGACTTTTGGTAATTTTTCAAGAAATTTTTCCCAAACGGTATCACACAATATGTTAGATTTGTTGCAAGCTATTGATGCTATTTCTTTGAACTGTTTTTCAATTTCTTCTATGCTTTCATTTAATGGAGCATTGGAATCAAACAAGGTGTAGAATAATTTTTCTGTAAAAGCTTCTGTTTTTGTTTTTATACCATAATTCAAACAAGAGTGCTTCTTTAATGAACTGATGCTATTGATTATGTGATCTTTTGACACTAGTATAAAATTGATTGTTAATAGAAAGGTATAAAAGTAAGATGTTTTTTAGAAATTGTCTATACTACACAAAAGAAATTGAATCATTTAATTGAGACTAAATGATTTTGAGAAGAAAATTTGCTACTGATACTTTGCGTAAGAAACTAGTATTTTATGTCAAAACTTCCTTCAGATACTAGTATAGACTCTGATTTATAATTTAACAGCTGTCCAGAAAAAAATCCTTTCAGAGAATTTTCAGAGTTTTCGGTGATATTGATGCTAAATTTATCTCTATCAAATCGTCTAACATACTGATAATCAGTACCAATATCATCAGGATCGTTAGGTTCTAGATCTCCAGTATAAACAAAATAATAACAAGTTTCAGTTCCTATTTCTTTGTCTGCTAGTTGAATTATAATCCTTTTGGTTGGATCTCCACTAATCGTTAATATTGCAATTAAGTCAGTATAAGGTGGATTGCCATTTGTTGGAGTAATAATTTCTTTTTTAATTTTAGCGGTATCAAAAAATAAGGGAACTCCATTAATATTTACTTTTAAAGCAAAAGTATCTACATCTGCTGGGTTATTACTCGAATCGCAGGATAGCAGAATGAGCGAAAATAAAATCAAAAATAAAGATTGTAATTTTTTCATTTGTACATGTTTAATAAGAAATATCAAAACTTCCGTTAGGTATAATAATTGTGCCGCTTCCTCCAACTTGAGTTACACTTCCTGTGAAATTACCTTTTACCTTTTTTTCAATATTTTCAGTAATATCAACTATTAAAGATGTATTTTCTCTTGGGTAGATTATATAGTAATTTTCTCCATCTATATACTGAAACTCAAAACAGGGCTCAGTTCCAGTTGCTAAATATTCCATTTCTAAAATAACTGTTTTAGAAGGATCGCTACTTTTTGTTGCGGTTATTTCTATATCAGAATAGTCACTATAATCTTTTTTCAGAACTTTAAAAGTATCAAAAACAACTTCAGTACCGTTAATGGTGACTTTTAAAAAATTAGTAGATTTGGAATCGTCATTATCTTTAGAATCACAAGACAATAGAAAGGCGAATACAAAAAGGGTAAAAAATAAGAATGTCTTTTTCATTGTAATCTTTTTTACAAATTTACATAAAGATACGAATATAAAAAGCGAGATATTCTTTAAGTTATCTAAATTTTATTAAGAATTAATAATTTAATACATTATGGAGGAATAAATTGAATATGTCTTGCTTTCTGTAGTAGAAATATCAAAAATAATTATGTTTTATTCTTAAAATAAAGAGATGTTTGAATAAAAATCATAGATAATATTCATTAATTTTGAAAAAAAATAGATGATTTCTCTCTACAAGCAGGAATTTTATTTATAAAAATTTAAAAATAATTTCAATGTCAGTAATCGAAAAAGCAAAATCCCAGTTTCTAATAGATTTAGAAAACAAATACGGTGCGCATAATTATCATCCGTTACCAGTAGTTTTGAGTAGGGGCGAAGGGGTTTATGTGTGGGATGTTGATGGAAAAAAATATTATGATTTTTTATCGGCATATTCTGCAGTCAACCAAGGTCATTGTCATCCAAAAATTGTTAATGCCATGGTTAAACAGGCACAATCACTAACACTTACTTCACGTGCTTTTTACAACGATCAATTGGGGCCTTATGAAGAATATTTGACTAAATCTTTTGGTTTTGATAAAGTTTTACCTATGAATACCGGGGCTGAAGCTGTTGAAACTGCATTAAAATTAGCACGTAAATGGGCTTATGAGGTAAAAGGAATAGCTGAACATGAAGCAAAAATTATTGTTTGTGATGGAAATTTTCACGGTAGAACAACAACCATAATCTCGTTTTCTAATGATGAAAATGCACGTAAAAATTTTGGGCCATATACAGAAGGATTTATCAAGATTCCATATAATTCGATTGATGCATTGGAAAAAGTTTTGCAATCTACAACGAATATAGCAGGATTTCTGGTTGAACCTATTCAAGGAGAAGCGGGAGTTTATACTCCAGATGATGATTACATGATGTTAGCAAAAGAATTATGCAATAAACATAATGTTCTTTTTATAGCCGATGAGATTCAAACAGGAATTGCCCGAACTGGTTCTTTATTAGCTGTTTGTGGTAATTGTTCATGTGAAGGACATTGTGAAAGACAAGCCAGTTCTTATGCTACTCCTGATATTTTAATTCTTGGTAAAGCATTGTCAGGAGGTGCCTACCCAGTATCTGCAGTTTTAGCAAATGACTCGATTATGAATGTAATCAAGCCCGGTCAGCATGGCTCAACTTTTGGAGGGAATCCTGTCGCTGCTGCTGTTGCTATGGCTGCACTTGAAGTGGTTAAAGAAGAACGATTAGCACAAAACGCACGAGTGTTAGGTAAATTATTTAGAAGTAAATTAAACGAATATATCAAAACAAGTTCAATAGCCAGTTTGGTTCGAGGAAGAGGACTACTTAATGCCGTTGTAATCAATGATACTGAAGATAGTGATACGGCTTGGAAAATATGTTTAGCACTGAGAGACAATGGGCTTTTGGCAAAACCTACTCATGGTAATATCATTCGCTTTGCACCACCATTGGTAATGAACGAAGAACAATTATTGGATTGTGTTTCTATTATTACAAATACATTAAAACAATTTGAAGTGTAAATAGCTAAACATTATAGGTTTACTAAATAGTAAGAGAATATAAAAAAGTAAAGCCTCTGGAATCAGAGGCTTTGCTTTATAAGAGATATTCAGTATCTATTTTTATTTGATTTTGAAAGTAACTTTTCTTACAAGTCTTCTTGCTTCTGGAGATTTTGGATCTACAGACTTATCGATACCACCAGGTATTACATTAAGTCTATATTGATTCACACCTGATTTTAATAAAATATCTTTTACAGCATTTGCTCTATTAGTAGCAAGTTTATCATTATAACTACTTCTTCCAATCTCATCAGCATGTCCAATAATGTCAACAGTAGACGACGGATTAGCCCTTAAATAATTCAATATGAAACCAATTCCATCTGACGACATATCAGTTGGTTTTAATTTATCAAATTCAAAATAAGCTGCTACATAGCCATCATTAACTAACTTTTTAATCATATCTGAATTAGCAGCTTCTATAGTAGTATTTACAGTAGATTTATCAACATAAGAATCTGCCAAGAATTTCTCCAACTCATCAGGTACACCATTTTTATTAATATCTATCATTCGACCCTTCGTATCAACTGCAACACCAGCAATAGAATTATTTTCGATATCTAAATAATCAGGCACGCCGTCTTTATCAACATCATTCATCATCGCCTCTAAGTCACCAATCTTTTTATCTAGAGCATCAAGCGCTTCCATTTCTTTACTTGTGATTATAGCCCAATCACCGTGTAAATCATCCTTACCAAAAGAATAAGTAACACCAATAGAAGTAGTTATCATCTGACCAGATAAGTTAGTATCGCTTTGATTAGATCGATTACCATCCCATGTAAAATGTTGTCTATAATTATAAATCAAGCTGACATCGGTAATAATTGAGAAATCCTTAAACACTCTAAATTCAGGAGAAACACCAAAAATTAATCCTCCATTATCTTCAGTATGATTATATATACCAGATCCTAAAGATTTTGTTTTAGGTGTTATTTGATTTAATTGTATACCACCATGTAGCAAAAAGTTAAATCGTCCCAATTCTTTTTCAATGTTAAAAAGTCTTGCTGAGTTCACTACTCCTTGAAATCCGATACTGTATTGTTGGGTCTCGAAAGGAAGACTTTCTGTTCCACTTGCATTCTTTAACAAATTAGAAGTAAAATCAAATTTAACTCCAAATTTTGGACTAAACATATAGCGAACTCCAATATTATAACTATTGAACTTGTATACTCCCAAATAGGTTTCAGAGTCACTTGAAAAATATCCATCAGTGTAAGGTCTTATTCCCTTACTATTTCCTGCATTTACTTCAACAGTCCATTTATTATAGGTATTTTTAACAATCTTGGCATCATTTGCCTCATTTGAAACCTCTTTTTTATCTTTTTTTTGTGCAACACCAGTTGTTATTGCTAATAAGCTGAAAGTTAGTAGTAGTAAACCTTTTTTCATAATTTGTTTAAATATTAGTACTAATAATAAATCTAGATTTTAACAGATATTTTGCAAATATAAACTTTTAGTTTGATAATGCAATGTTTTTGTCAATTATCGATATTTTTAAATTATTGATATTGATAAGACTAAATATTGAAGTTAATGCAAAATATGATTCTTTTTTTATTGTAAAATCTATTTCAAATAGGTCTTGTCGAATAATTTTGATTTTTCAATAGCTATAAAATACTCTTTTTACAGAAATTTATTCAATATAAAACATGTAAATTATTGAAAATCATTAAATTGTAGCAATAAGTAAAAAACGCATCTGTTTTTTTAAAACTATTGCTTTTTTTCTGATGGTAATTCGAAGATTTCCAAATCAAAAAACGCAACAGAAGCAAAGATATGGTCAAATATATCAGACATTATGTATTCATAATTTTCAAAGCGTTTATCTTTAGTAAAAGCATAAATCTCGAGCGGAATTCCTTGGGCAGTAGGCTGTAATTGTCTACATAATAATATCATTTCTTTATTTAGTCCAGGATAATTTTGAAGGTATTGAGTTATATATTTTCTAAACAATCCAAAATTGGTCAAATTTCTTCCATTGATAGGTAACGATTTATCAACATCATTAATTGTATTGTACTTGTGTATCTCAGTTTGCCGACTTTCAATATAAGAACGTATCAGTTGAATATTTTTCATGCTCTGAACTTCCTCATCACTAAGAAATTTGATACTTTTTGCCTTAATGAGTATGTGTCTTTTAATTCTCCTTCCATCAGAATTTAGCATTCCTCGCCAGTTCCTAAAAGAGTCAGCAATCATACTATAGGTGGGAATAGTAGTCGTTGTATTATCAAAATTTCTAACTTTTACGGTGGCAAGATTGATTTCAATTACATCTCCGTCTGCACCAAATTTTTCAAATGTAATCCAATCTCCAATTCTTACCATATCGTTTAGAGAAACTTGAACACTGGCCACAAATCCTAAAATGGTATCTCTAAAAATTAAAATGATAATTGCCGAAACAGCTCCAATTGTAGTAAACAAAGTATTGGGTTTTATTTCAAATAATTCTGAAATCATGACAGTAATACCTATCATCCATAAAATAATCATGATTACTTGAATGTAGCTGTCTATAGGTTTGTCGCTATATACTGGATTCTGTTTTAAATAGTCCCGAAATGCGTTGAATATAGTACGAACTATCCATAAAACTAACAAAACAATATAAATACCTATCAATTTGCCAAATATAGATTCCCAATACACAAAGTCATTTAATATTATCGGTACCGATTTGTATACAAATACTAATGGTATGAGGTATGAAATATATTTTGTGGTTTTATTTGTAATTAATAAGTCATCAAATTTTGTCTTAGTTTTTTTAGCCACAATTTCCATTAAACTGACTAAAATAAATCTGAATATTATATATATTATGTATGAAAAAAACCAAAGAAGTAAAATATTAATCAAAAGGCTCAAATAGGAAGCCAACGTATCATGAAACCCCCATTTTCTGAACAAAGGATAACACCAACAAAATATTTTTTCTAAAAATTTATTCATTTACTACATATTTTTTTTCTATATAAAAGGTTCCAAACGGTACAATTGACCCTAGTATAACAAAGAATAAATCTTTTAAAGACCAATTTTGTTTGTCTTTTATTATAAATGCCAAATAGATATACGCCATAAAAAGTATACCGTGAGTCATGCCTATAGGGAATAACAATGACTTATATAACTCCATATTTGATGGTTTTACAAAAAGCATATTAATCAATAATAGGATGTAAGAAATTCCCTCTGAAATTGCTGTAAATTTGAAAAATTTTGTCATTGTAAACTATTAATTTTAGTGCAAAATTAATTATAATCATTGATTAATAAACACAAAAACAATTTACTTTTATGCAAAATTCAATAGATTATGAGTAAACGTGATTTAAAAAAATATCTTAACATTCTTAACAAGGAACAATTAGAGGAACAAATTATTGAGTTGTATGATAAGTTTAATGAAGTAAAAGTATATTATAATTTTGTGTTCAATCCAAAAGAAGATAAATTATTTCAGGAAGCTAAACTCAAAATTTCGAATGAATATTTTCCTGTTAGAGGTAAAAAACCAAAATTAAGACGTTCAACAGCACAAAAAATTATCAAACATTTTAATACACTTGGAGTAGATTCATTTATTATAGCAGATATAATGCTTTATTCTATAGAAATTGCACAAACCTATTCTGCAGAAAAACTTATTAAGCAAGATTCGTTTTATAAAAGCATGCTTAATTCCTTTGAACAAGCTATACAATACATGATTGAAAAAAATAGTTTGGATACTTTTAAAAATAGAGTAGGAGCCATTGCCAATAAAACAACAGAACTAAACTGGATTAATCAATATGAGTTCAATGCAATTATTGAGCGTTTTGAATATTAATTCTTGTATAAATTTCATAAATACCTTTTTTTAGATGTACTTTTGCAAAATTGAAAATGCAGTATGTCTCAAAAAAATTTAGAACTAGAAATAGAAGATAAAAAACAGCTTTATGGTTACCAGCAAGGTGATATAAATGCTATTTTTGAGCGTTTGGATAATGCACCAAGCAATTATCATTTATTGTATCAGCTACCAACAGGCGGTGGTAAAACAGTTATTTTTTCTGAAATTGTAAGACGTTATTTATCAAAACACAATAAAAAAGTTGTTGTTTTGACACATCGAATTGAGCTTTGTAAGCAAACTTCAAGAATGCTCAAAACATTTGAAGTTAAAAATAAAATTATCAATAGTAAGGTAAAAGAACTTCCAGATCAAAATGATTACTCTTGCTTTGTAGCAATGGTAGAAACCTTAAAAAATAGAATTAATGATAAAAAACTTCATCTAGACAACATTGGTTTGGTAATTATTGATGAGGCACATTATAATTCTTTTCGGAAATTATTAAGCTCCTTTAAAAATGCTTTTATATTGGGTGTAACTGCTACTCCGCTGAGTTCCAATATAAAATTGCCCATGAACCAAAATTATGACGAATTAATTGTTGGTGATACAATCTCTTCATTGATTGAAAATGGTTTTTTAGCTAAAGCAACAACATACAGTTATAATGTGGGATTAACTTCTTTAAAAGTGGGTATAAACGGAGATTATACTGTTAAATCGTCTGATGATTTATATTCTAATATGGCGATGCAAGAAAAATTATTGCATGCTTATACAGAAAAATCATTGGGCAAAAAAACTCTAATTTTCAACAACGGAATCAATACGTCTTTGTACGTTTATGACACTTTCAGAGAAGCAGGTTTCCCAATACGCCATTTGGACAATACAAGTAGCCCTGAAGATCGAAGGCAAATCTTATCTTGGTTTAAAAAAACTCCCGATGCCATATTAACTTCAGTTGGAATTTTAACAACTGGTTTTGATGAACCAACAGTAGAAAGTATCATTTTAAATAGAGCTACAAAATCATTGACATTGTACTATCAAATGATAGGAAGAGGCTCAAGAAAACTGCCTAATAAAGACCAATTTATAGTCATTGATTTAGGCAATAATGCCGCTCGATTTGGTCTTTGGAGTGAGCCTGTAGACTGGCAACACATCTTTAAATCACCTGAATTTTATTTGGAAAATTTACGTGACGACATTGAAATAGAAATGCATTTTAAATATGAGATGCCTCCAGAATTACGAGCAAAATTTAGTAAAACTTCTGTTGTTAGTTTTGATGTCGATGAAGAGCACAAACTTGCCATTGCTCGAAATCTTCGTTCCAAAGTAGTCGTTGAAAAATCATTAGAGCAACATGCTTCTATGTGTGTTGACAATGCGGAGGATTTGTATGAAGCTAAACAACTTGCCAAAGAACTTCATGATGATATCGAATCAAGAATGAAACGTTACTCAAATTGTTTGAGCCAATGCAGTAAAAATTATCGTGAATGGCTAATTGAAGATTACAAATTGAAATTAATTTTACTCATAGGAAAAAAATTTAGAGAAAAACTGTTTTAATTTGTTTGCAACTCGATGAAATACATCATTTTACCGATGTACTTTCCCTCTTTTTTTTTAGCGTTTTTTTAGTCCGTCTTTTATCGGTGCAAATTGTGTATTTCATCGAGATTATCAGTGTTTACAACAGATTTCACGCACTTTTTTTTTTTATTAAATAAAGACAAAATACCTTTGTAAAAGAATCAGGTTATAGAACAACAATTTTAAGTTAGTTTGAAATAAAAAAAATAATATTGTTTTTTTAGAAATGCCACCAGCTAAAAAATAAAATGTTAAACAAACTGGCCCCATAAAAGCCAATTACAAAGGAATACTTTATGAAAATAAAAGACAAATACGATGTGATGTTAATATTAGAAGGTACCTATCCTTTTAATGGCGGCGGTGTTTCAACCTGGGCACACATGTTGTGTAATAAAGTTAAAAATGTAAATTATACATTGTACTCAATTAATGCTGATTTTGAACAAAAATCAAAATACGAATTGAGCGAAAATGTAAAAAATGTTATTCAAGTTCCATTATGGTCTCCTTTAGAGCCACAAGAATTATTGAGTTACGGAAAAAAATTCTACAAAACAGTAAATAGAAAAGAACAAAATGACGAAGCAGAAATTGTAGAAAAATTTATTCCAATATTTAAAAGGTTACTAAGTAATATTTACGATACAAATGTTCATGCCGAAGAAATTGATGATACCATATTTGACATGTGGCAATTTTTTCAAAAACATGATTACAAAAAAACAATGAAAAGCGTTGCTGTATGGAAAGCTTTTTGTGAAACTCTAACATCTATCATAGCCAAAGACAATCATTATGAAGCTACTTTGTATGATTTTACAGTTGGTATGCGTTGGATTTATCGTTTTTTAATTCCAATTTCTATTGACGTTCCTAAGGTTGATGTTTCACATTTGACTTTATCAGGTTTTCCTGTAATCCCAGCATTAGTTTTAAAATACAAATATGGTACGCCAATCATAGCTACAGAACATGGAGTTTTTATCAGAGAAAGATTGATTGCAATTAATTCTTCTGAATATTCATTCTTCTTGAAAAATTTATTAATCAAATTTTCTGAGTGCATTACTAAAGTTGTTTACTATAAATCAGATCTTATTTTATCAGTAAACAAATTTAACATGTCGTGGGAAAAAATGTATGGAGCCAATCCTAACAAAATTGATGTTATATATAATGGTATTGATGCTGATCTTTTTGTTCCAGGTTCCAAACCTGCACATTTAGAGGGAGTTCCTACCGTTGTAGCCGCTGCACGAATATTTGAATTGAAAGATATTATCACAATGATTAAATCATGTGAAGTTGCAAAAAGATCTATTCCAAACGTTAAATATTTGGTATATGGTGATAATAACGCTGTTCCTGAATATACTCAAGAATGTATGGCGCTTATTGAAAAACTTGGATTGCAGGATAATTTCTCATTAGCAGGTTATCATGATAAACCACACCAACTTTTCTGCGAAGGAGATATTTCTATTTTAACTTCAATATCTGAAGGGTTTCCTTACACCGTTTTAGAGTCAATGAGCTGTGGTATTCCAGTTGTTGCAACTGATGTAGGAGGAGTAACAGAAGCATTAGATGAGAAATGTGGATTTATATGTAAACCCAAAGATTTTGAGGCATTGGGACAAAGTGTTGTTACTTTATTGCAAGATGAATCTCTAAGAAAACAGATGGGTGCCAATGCTCGTAAGAAAGTTGTTGATAATTTTACTATCGATAAATTTATAAAAGAATACGAAGTTGCATACGAATATATTGTTAACAAAGAAGTTCAAGAACCAATTTACTTAAACACTCAATTAGAACAAGAAGAAGCGATGGAAGCATCATAGAGTTTTTTATATTATTTAACCAAAAATAGAACCCCCAATCTACTATGGAAAATCACTACAGAAACATTAAGTCTTTAATAGAAAACACTAAAGACAAAATCGGTAAGCCCGTAAGTAGCCAAGTTGTTGCCGCTACAATAGAATCATTAGGTATTCGTGAAAAAGACACCATGTCAGATTATGGTTTTCGGTCTATTCAAGAATTAGCAGAATTAGTTTTTTATGAACTAACCACCGACAAGTATTACATAGGCGCAAAGAATGCTAAAGAACTTGAGGCCGAAGCTACACAACCCAAAACAATTCAAATCTCTGATTACCTAAGAGTAAAAGCTAAGATTTTTGCTCAGTACTATTCCTTAGGAATTTTTCACCTGCTGCCCGTATTAATACAAATCGCTGCTATCATTTTGTTTGGATATTCATTATGGACCTATGTGGGTTTTAATGAAATCCAATCGACAGCTGTGGTTTTAGGTGTAGTTGTAGGCTTGGTTTCCACTGGTGGATTCGTTCAAGTCATAGGAAGGCAAGCTTCCTTTTATTGGAATTATGAAGATTATTTAATGACCAATAAAACAATTAATTATTTATTGAAAAAGGGAATTTTATCAATTTTCTTTGTTTTGACTTCTATATTTGTAATCAATCTATTTTTTCATATTTATCCCTACGAGATTCTTTTTGTAGTCTTTGCATACGCTTTCTTCATTGGATTGCTATTACTAGTATTGGCTCCTTTACATACTATTAAACAACGTTGGGTAATTACTTTTTCTATATTCATTGGTACTGCAGTTGCTATTTACTTGAAAGAAACTACATCTTTATTAATTTTTGCAACGCATTGGATAGGAATTGGAATTACAGTTATCACAGCTAAACTCTTTTTAATTATTTATTTTCACAATTTAACTAAAAACAAAAAGTCAATAAGCGGAAATAAAATCAAAACACCTGTATTATTATATCATAACTATCAGTTCTTCTTTTATGGCGTATTTATCTACGTTTTTATTTTTATCGATAGAATAATGGCTTGGTCATCAGGAATCAACGGAAATTTACCTTTTTTAGTTTATTTTGAAAAAAATTATGAATTGGGGATGGATTTAGCTATTTTAGTTTTTTTATTATTAGCTGGAGTTTTAGAATATAGTATAGCATCGTTTACAAGATTTATTGATATAGGTCAGAAAATTACCGATCACAAAACCCCTGAAGTATTTAATAATCAATTGCGTAAAATGTATTGGCAGCAAGTACTTTTATTGTTTGCAACTAGTGCATTAGCCTTTGTGTTTATATATTATATCATAAATGCACCATGGGGATTTCAGGGACAATTTAAAGAAACACTTGTAAGATTAAGTATTAAAGTTAGTGTTATTGGTGGTATTGGTTATGTTTTACTGGCTTGGGGAATGTTAAACTCATTGTATTTATTTACTTTAGGTCAAACTTTAAAACCTCTGAAAGCCATTATTTATGCTTGTATAATTAATATATCTTTGGGTTTTGTTTTAAGTCGATTTTTTGCTTACGAATACAGTGTTGTGGGAATGCTCTGTGGTGCAGGTGTGTTCACAATTTTGACTTTAAGAGCAAATATCAATTATTTCAAGAGTTTAGATTATTATTATTATGCAGCGTATTAAGCCTCTATTTTTTATTTCCTTTTTATTTTTATTTATTAATTCTGTTCAAAGCGATATGAAAAAAAATACCGTTTTAGTTTGTTATGGAAAAATGAAACCTGAAGCGGTAAAAGGCTATAAATACATTATCCTTGAATCTAAACATTATTTACCTAGTAATATTAGAGTGCTAAAATCTCAAAACGAGAAAGTATATGCCTATATTAGTTTGGGTGAGGTCAATAAAAATGCGCCTCATTATCCAATTTTAAAAAATAATACCTTGGGGAAAAATAAAATATGGGATAGTTATTATCTTGATTTAAACTCAAAAAAAACGATTGAGATTTTAATGATTCTGGTGGATGAACTTTTTGCAAAAGGTTACGATGGTTTATTTCTTGATAATTTTGATAACTTTACCATCCATGGACCTCAAAAAGAACAAAAAGCAGCAATAGTCAATTTATTAAAAATGATAAACGAAAAATATCCGAACAAATCTTTTATTCAAAATGCGGGATTAGATTTAATTGCTGAAACAACAAATTATATTGATGCCATTGCTATCGAGTCTATAGCTACCGATTACAGTTTTAAACAAAAGAAATACAGTTTGAGGGAGAAATCGCAATATGAAACTTTGATGAATCGATTGCAGTCCATTCATACAACCTACGATGAACCTATACTTTTGATAGAATATGCCAACACACCTTCGCTAGCAAAACAGGTTGAAGACCGCATTCAAAATTCTAGTTTTGATTATTTTATTGGCAGTATCGATTTACAGTCTATACCCAATTTTAAATAGTAAACTCTATGATGACTTTTTTAACAAGTTCAATACTATTAGGCTTTATAAGACTCTGTCTTATACTCCTTTTTTTATTCTACTTGAATAGAAAATTCATCAACGTTAAAAACCGTGTTAATTTTTTAGATTTTATCGTAAAAAACTGGTTTCGTTATGGTAGCGTCATGGTCATTGTAATTTTTATTCTAGTTCAATTAAATGCCTACAATTTATTCAATTGCATTTTCATTTTTACTATTTTAATGTCGATTGATTTGATTGGTGTCAAAAATCTAAAAAAACCTCGTGAATACTTCAATTCAAGTATAAAAACCTCTTTATTAAATTTCCTTAGAAATATTGAAAATAAAAAATCATTTTGGTTTTGGTTTTCTCTAGATAAAAGCAAAAAAAGTAAGAAAAGTGACAATACATTCATACTCATTCTTACCATACTAATAGGCGGTATCACTTTCTTTAGTAGATATTATTTTATTATCTACGATAATTATTCGCTATCTGATGCGTGGATCTATGATTTATTTAAGGTGATTCAATTTGACAATCAATTTTGGTTTACTTATGAATTGGCAACAGATGCTGAATTGGCAGTTGTAAATTTTTATGGCAAAATTACTGATGTTAGTCCAACTATTGCTCTCCAAGTTATTGCAATTTTAGAGTCAACACTTTTATCAATTATTATTTTTTGGGTGATTCGGAATGTAACTTCATCAAAATTTCTTGCTCCAACAATTGCAGCACTCTTTTTTGCATTAGTCTATGTGTTAACTCCATTGAATGTGTACTTTTTATTAAAAGGAAACCCAACTTTTTTAGCGCTGACCTTTGCATTGCCTGCTTTCGTTTTTTATGTCAACCCAAGCCTCAGCAAATTAGGAAAATTAAGTTATTGGCTTTGCAATCTTTTCTTATTTATAACAATAGGACTTACAGATTTATTTACACTTTGTATATTAGTTCCACCTTTCCTAATTATTGGAATAGTACTGACTAAAAAGAAGTATAAATTATACAATTTATTAGGATTACTGGCATACCTAGTTGCTTTGTTAGTATTATATGCAGTATACAGCTTTGCTTCTTATTATCATAGGGCAGACATTCTAGAATACCTTCAGAATAATTTACTTTCGGTAAGTTCATACACTTATGTTCCTCAATTAATTATACCTTATAGTGAGATTATCCGGTATGCACAATGGAGTACAATTATTGGCGCTGTTCTAGTGTTACTTCTAGCCATTTTTAAGATAGAAAATTGGAGAGCAACTGTAATTTTTTACCTCTACTTCAATTTTCTAATTCTTCTAACGTTCATCAAAAATGAATGGTTAGATATTGATTTAGTAAATAATTCAATTTCTATTTTTATACCAATTATTATCGGTTTGAATGCAGCAGTAGTGATTCGAATTTTTAATTTGGTATTGTACAAATTTGAAAAATTTAGTCCCATTACAGTTAGCTTACTTATTGGAGGAATGGTTTATGCTGCCATTTTTTACCAACAAAAAAATATTAACTCTTTAACAGTTTCTGAACAAACACCTAAAGATATTCTGCATGCATACGATATGATTTCAAGAACTTTTTTCAAGAATTCATATTGCGTTGTTAACGACCCAGCAACACAAGTAATTAGTAACAATTCTCATTTTTTTATGAATTATGACTTTTTCATGAAAGACTATCCTAGGATTGATTCTATCAACACTGCTCACAGAAAAGAACCCAATTTTTTAGTTAAAAATCCAGAATATTCTCTATCAAAAAGTGTTTTGGTTTTTGTACTTAAAAAAAGTCATGCAGATGAAAAAAATACTTTTGCAGAAAATAAATTTATTCAAGACAAACTGGTAAATACAATCAAACTTTTAAGAAGTCGCAAAAGAACGGTCAAACTTTTTTATGAAACGGAAGTCTTAAAAGTTTATGAAATTGTAAACGAACCTGGGGAAAGTAAAATTTCTGATTTAATTTTTTAGAAATGAAAAAAACAATATCAAATACATACCTATCATACCTATTGGTGCTACTACTGTCAGTAGCTTTATTCAGTTGTGAGGGACTAGATGATTGGACGGAATTACAAAGTATTGATTTATTCAATTCCAAAAACGATAATCTAGGTCAAAAAGCATTAAAGAGATATTCACTACCGGGATTAAGTTCACAACCCGTAGTAGAATTCATTTATGATCCAAATGCCAAGTTTAGTGCGCTCTATCATAATGAGATAAAAAAAGCATGCGATTATACTAAAATGCCTTTTCATTCCATGTCAATAAATACTTGGAATAGTGTCTTGAAAATTGCTCCAACAACGAGAGTTTTTGTTGTTTATGACACAAAAAAACTTAATGATGCTTCAATACCTGTTTTATTAGATTTTGTAACAAATGGAGGAACTATTTTTATACCATTTGCAAATGAAGATAAAAGAATGGCTTATCTATTAGGATTTAAACCCGAAGCTGAATATGCTTTTAATACAAATGCAGCTGGATATTATTTCAATACCCCCGTTTTACCAGGATTGAAAGATAAAACCTATTTAACATATTCAAAGCTGTATGGATTTGCAATACAGAATTTTTCTAATAAGATAAAAATTTTAGCAACAGCATCAAATGATGCTCAATATCCAACAATCATTGAAAATACAGTAGGAAATGGTAAGGTCATTTTATACAACACCTCAGGTGATTTTGGAAAAATGGATCGTGGGCTATTATTTGCAGGAGTGCTCAAAGGGCTTGAGGGAATACCTTATCCAATTGCTAATACAGCTACCATTTTTTTAGATGATTTTCCTTCTCCACAATATGAAATATTTGCTGAACCAATTAAATCAGAAATGAATATTAGTACTTCTGACTTTGTTCAAAAAGTATGGTGGCCAGATATGCGCGATTTGGCTAAAGAATTTAAAATTCCATACGCCGCAATGCTGACATTTGACTATAGAAATAAAATTGTTCCACCTTTTACATTAGATCAATGGAACTCTGAAAAGATTAAAACTAAAGATAATAGGGTAGAACCACTACCAGACTGGTTAGTAAAGGACGCTGCTAAGAATGGTCATGAGCTTGCATTTCATGGTTATAATCACGTTTCTTTGCTGAAAGAAGATTGGAAAAATCCAAAATTTATAGCCACTTCAATGGGAACGGTAAAGAAAAAATGGGAAATTAGTAACTATGGAAACCTTCCTGTTACTTATGTACCACCATCAAATGATATTGATAAAATGGGGTTGATTGAGCTTAAAAAAGCCATGCCATCCATCAAATACAATTGTAGCTTATTTTTAGGAGCTTTAAAAGAGGGTTGCAATCGAGAATTTGATTTTGATCCTTTTGAAAAAAATATTTTTGATTATCCTAGAATATCTAGTGGTTTCTATTTTAAAGATGATGAAAAATTCAATATCCAATCGCTGTATCTATACACTGGAATATGGACACACTTTGTTCATCCTGATGATGTCTATCAAATCCCGAATAGAGCAGATAAAACTGCGGGTGGGTATGGTCTTAGAAACAGTTTGAATTATGGCTGGAGAAAAACCAAAGGTTCCAATAAGGCCATGTTCCCTGAATTTAGAAATTACATAAAGCAAGTAACCACAGCCTTTCCTCAAATGCGTTTCGTAAATGGAAAGGACGGAGGAGCTATTGTTAATGATTGGAGAGCGTCTCGTTACAATCACAAATCAGAATATGGTTTATACACAGTTAAAGAAATTAATCCAGACGATGAAAAACAATATTGGTTTCTTTATGGTAGCAATACAAATACAGAAAAGATTGAACAGCAATTAAAAAGTCAAAAAGTTTTATTTGCTAAAACTCCATTTATGGATGGATTTTTATTTTCAGTTTACAGCAACAAGCCTAGTTTAACATCAGTCGATTTATATTATAAAAAACCAGCTGATAGAGTAAAAATTGAAGCTATAAATTTGTTTGTTAAGGCTGATTTTGCAAAATACAATACATCAGTTAAAAATTTTATTAGTGGCGCTATTTGGAATGATGATTCTGATGAAAAATTAAAATTAAAGATGGATGAATTGAAAACAAAATTGTTGTCAAATTCAGTTATAGATTCGGTACTTTGGAACAAATATGCTAAATTCATGTCATGGGAAAATAAAGCAAATGAAGTATGGGAAATGTATGAAAATCATGTTTCAAAAAATCCAAATCCTAACAACATTATGTATTCTGGTGAGTTGGATAAAGTTATAGGCTATACCACAGACGAAATGAAAGAAAAATGGATGTCTGAACAAATTAAAGTCAATCCTAACGATAAAGAACTACTAAAAAGTTATTATGTAAATTTTGATACTGATGAGTATAAAGACAAAATAAAAAATGTATTAAAAACATTATATACACTCGAAAATACGCCTGAAAATTATAAAAACTATATTCGACATTTATTAAATTATTATCCCGATGAAGCCTTGGCAGAATTGAAAGATAAAAAGCCTGATGAAAATTTAAGGGAACTTGCAACACCAATAACATGGTTATTTGCGGATAACGCTGAATACAAAAAAGCCATTGAATGGTCTCCATATAGCAATGAAATTGATTTTGTGACCAAAATGAACTGGTATATCGATTCTGGTAAAACAAAATTATTAGAGGCAGAATACTTAAAATACATTGCTACTCATCCAGATGATTATGCTGCAAAAGTGTTAATGAGTTCTGTATACCATGAACAAGGAAAATTCAAAGAAGCATGGGTATTAGCAAATTCACTCCCTGAAATACCGGAAAAAGAAGAATTAAGGAAAACACTCAACAAAGATGTAGTTTATGAAGAAGATGAGCTTCAACAAGATTTAATAGCAAATCATTCAGCCTTGTTTTATCCAAATGTTTTGAAGAAATTAATAAAGGAAAGCCGTCTAGCAAAAGGGGATTTCATTGATTTAAATAGTTCAGTTCAAACAAATCAAAATGACCCTACTATATTCAAAAACTTGTTTTCTTATAATTTTTATAATAAAAAGGGTAGTCTTCATGGTTTATCAGTAAGTTATGATAAGTATTATAAACTTGAACTTGGGGATAAAAAATATGATGCCAACAAGGATAATTCTACAATGGGAATACAATATAAGTATACATCGGCTGTAAAAGACGAAAAACCTCAATATTGGTCAAGTGCTAGAGTAGAGGTAGATCAAAAAACAAGTCTATACTATCAATTTGGAACAGGAATTAATTATACAAAAAACACTAATTTTAAATCAGCCGATTTTAACCTGATGCCAGTAGAAACTGCATCTGGACTTAATCAAAAAATGTATCAAATGAAATTGAATCTGTATAACGAATTTTATTTATTCAAAAAAATAAATACAACCCTTTCATTTGAAGGTAGTTATTATACAAAAGGTTTACTTTCGAGAGATACAATAACACCAATTATTAATCCTAACCGTAAGTTAACCAGAAAAACGTATACCCAACTTGATAATGGAGATACAGTTATAGAGGATTCAGGAGATGCAATGGATGGAGCGCTAACTTTGAGAATGATGTTGAATGATAGAGCGGTGAAAAAATCGAAACTAATTCCTTTTGTTGAAAGTCAAGTTTCATATGGAACAAAAGATTTATCGGGGGGGTATCCTTATTGGATGATTAAAGAGCGTTTATATGGTGGAGCTGGATTAGGTTGGGAATTTGGTACTACAAACTTTCATTCTCGAATTGAAGCAGGCTATTTCCTCGACACTTTCACTAATCATTTTGAAAGATTTTCAGGTATAATTAGTTACCAAATATTTGATTTTACTGCATTAACTATAAATATGGAACTCTTTAATCAAGATAAGTTTTATTCCAATTCCCTTCAAGTAGGCATAAAACATAATTTGAAAAGAAGAATTAGAAAATAGAGTAAACAAAAAAAGGTGTTATAAAATTTAGTAACACCTTTTTTTAGGCTTATTTTTAATGTTTTATAATAATTTTACGAACATCAGAAAACGAATCTTTAGTAAATTCAATAAAATATAAACCATTACTTAAACTATTAGTTTCAATAATCATTTTGTCTTTATCTAAAACGCTTGAAACTTTTACTCTTTGCCCTATTGAATTTATAACATTAACTTTATAGTCTTGTATGTTTTGTAATTCAATAGCAATCTCATTGTTAGCTGGAACTGGATAAATGGTCATGTTAAGTTTGGAATGATTAGCAGTTCCCAAAGTTGTTCCGCTTACCACATTAAGTGTATAATTTAAATCATTGTAACCTGTAGTACTATCCCAAACATTTTCATTGGCAAAACGAATAGCATATTCAGGTTTTTTTGCTAATGTGGAAGATACATCAGGTAAATGCAAATACATCTTGTAATTACCTGTTGTTAGATTTGATGGGAGTTGTAAATTTTCAGTGATTGTTAATTCTCCTGTTCCAACCAAATTTCTAACATCAGCATTCATTAAAATTGGAAAAACCTGGTTTGTAGCGGTATTCTTCAAAACTATATATGCATTTCTTTCATTAAACGGAGAAGCAAAACCAGTGTTCATTAATTTAATTGTCAAGGGAAGAGTTGTCCCTAAACTAACCGCTTGAGGAAATGTTGCTGAAGTTAACTCGAATCGATATCCCAAGTTTTTTTGAACAGTTTCAAAACAATTATTAGTTTCAAAACCATCAATTACAGCAGGATAATAATCTATGTTTAGAAAAGACCAATGAAATTTTGTCATTTCAGCCACAGCTGTTGTACAATCTGTTCTAGGAGAATTTAAAGCACATGTTTCTCCTCCCATTGGAACAAATTTTGTATCCTGTTCTAAATATGGATATTGAGTAGAAACATTATCATAGGTTCCAAAATCACTTGAACTTGCCAAAAAACAATCATTATGATGACCAATTCTAGCTAAACTAGATTCTGAAAAAGCCTGTGTGTTGGTGAGGGCATTTTTTGAATACAAGCCTTGTTTAAATGTAGGAGTTCTAATTTGTATCATCCTACTCTTAGGTAATGCACTCAAAATGGCTTCAACAACTTCTTTTCTGTTGGCAATATTTGCTGCCGTTAAATTTGTTTGATTGTATCCATAACCACCAAATTCAGCTTGGCTGGTATAATACCATTCGCCCCATGAACCTATAAAACCCGCCTGCATAACACTAATAACATCTTCATTAGCTTGCAATATTGGTTTTAATTGTTGAAGATGTGATAAAATTGTGGCTTTTGATGCATCTCTTGGAGTAGCATCCTGATCGTCGGAATAAGTAAAACGAATAATACATTTCAATCCAGCATTTCTAATTGTATTAAAATCCTTCTGCATGTTAGCTAAATATGAATCTGCTATTGGGGAACTTACATAATCATCTAGAGGAAATCCTCTGTAAATTAAAGTAATACCACTATTAACTCTGTAATTTGTTAAGGAAGATTGACTCAATAGTTGGTAAGTGCCCGAGTGAGCAGAAGTATGCTTATAAAAACCTCTTTCTGGATTAGAAAAATTTAGAGTAGTAGGTTTATAAGTAACATTTGTAGTTTGAGCATTACCGAAATAAAATAGAAGAACTCCAATAAAAACAATAAATTTCTTCATAATTAGTAGGTTAAGATTTTGAATTGCTAATTTTTATTTATGTACGATTAATGAATTTGGGTTCAAAATCACAGTTGACAAATTTATAAGATTAAATGTAAATTTTATCGACGAAAATGTTAAAATTCCTTTTTTCATCGACTAAATACATTTATATTTATATTTTATAAAAATTATACTACAAATTTATGTCTCGTTGTAGGAATACATCCAAAGAATTGTATAAATTAGTTTTTAACATTTTTTCAAACTAATGTTGACAACTCAATTATTAATAAGAATTGTTTCACAGTATACTAATTTCAGAGTTCTATTATCTCGAACAAAATAAATTTTTTTGTCAAAAGTTAGAAGAAAAATAATTTAAAAAAAAAACAAACTATAATTTATATTATGTAAAATAGATTTCACAATTATTACCCCTCTGTATAAAATAAAAAATGTTAATCAATTGCTCATTACTTTTTTGCAAATAGTACTCCATTCAGTAAATCGTTTTCTATTTTTGCACTATATCTTAATTTAAATGAAAATAATCTTTTCTATTAAGTAATTGAATCATTATGAACGCCATCACTGAACGAATCGCTGACTTTTTAAAGGAATATCCACCTTTCAATATTCTTTCCTTTCAAGAATTAACATTAGTTGCTTTGAGCATTCGTGTTTTAAATTTAGAAAAAAATAAAACTTTATTTCAAATTGACGACCCATTGCATGACAGTTTTTATGTAGTAGCGTCAGGAGTTATCAATTTATCAGTAATTGCTGATGCTGAGGAAACACTTTTAAATAAATGTATTGAAGGTGATGTTTTTGGTTTACGCCCTTTCTTTGCAAAAAACAATTACATGATGACGGCAAAAGCTAGAGAAGAAAGTGTTGTTTATGCTATACCTATTGCTACTTTTCGCCCATTTGTCGCTCAAAATGGAGAAGTTTTAAACTTTCTTTTAGAGAGTTTTGCTAGTAACACCGCGAATCCGAATGATAGAGAAAATAAAGGGAAATTACTATCAGACAATGTTGTTCTGGCTTCAAAACCCTCTGAAATTCAATATTTCCAATCACTATCATACAATAGAACTCCTCTAAAAGTTGCTGCGTCAGCACCAATAAAAGATGTTGCTCAACTCATGACAGATAATTTACTTGACAATGCTCTAATTATTGATAAAAATTTTCCTATTGGAATTGTTACCGATACTGACATGAGATCAAAGATTGCCACAGGTAGAAATTCAATTAGTTCCCCAATTGATAAAATTATGTCCTCTCCTGTCATTACAGTTCCTGAAAATGTTTCTCTTGCTGAAGCACAATTATTGTTACTACGATATAATGTTAGTCATCTTTGCGTTACACAAGATGGTTCAGAAAAATCTGAAATTAAAGGAGTGATTTCAGAACACGACTTGGTAGTAGCTCAAGCAAGTAACCCTGGAATTTTAATCAAAGAAATCAAGCGTTCACAAGATGCAAAAGATTTAAAGAAAGTTAGAGCTAAACTATCTGATTTAATTCAAACTTCTATAGCTAAAAACATACCCTTATTACACTTAACTAATATAACTGGCGAAATCAATTTAGCATTAATAAAACGTTCCGTTGAATTGGCAATATTGGATTTAGGCTCTCCTCCTGCACGATTTGCATGGTTAAGTATTGGTAGTCAAGGTAGAAAAGAACAGTTATTGATTACTGACCAAGACAGTATATTGGTTTTTGAAGATGTAGCTGCAGATAAGTACCGTGATGTAAAGGATTATTTTATAAATCTCGCAAAAAAAACTGTCGAAACATTAGAAAAAGTGGGATATCAACCCTGTACAAACGGACATGTTTCAAGTAATCTACATTGGTGTAAATCATTGACAGACTGGATAAAACAATATATTAATTGGATAAATACTCCAGGAGAAGTTAGTAATGAAATTAGCAGTATCTTCTTTGATTATGAAATTGCTTTTGGCGAAGAAAAAATTGAGGAGGCAATTACTGATACCATTTTTAAAAATGCATTTAAGAATAAATTGTTCTTTGATTATTTAGGGAATGATGCATTGAGAAAGCCATCTCCTCTTAGTTTCTTCAAAAAATTTAATGTTGAAGAAGAAGGTATCAATAAGGATAAATTTGATATCAAATTACGAGCATTGATGCCACTGATTGATGGTGCTCGCTTGTTTACTATAAGTCATAATATTAGAGGAATTAATAACACTTATTTACGTTTCAAACAATTAGCTATTGTTGACCCAAAGCATTCCGAAATATATTTGAATTGTGCCGATGCTTTTTTGACACTCTCGAAATACCGAACTTTAGAGGGATTAAAAAATGATACTAATGGGCAATATATTAATTTGGACGAGTTATCAAAAGTGGATAAGGAAACTTTAAAAAATGCTTTAGCTCCCATGAGAGAATTAGAAGAATTAATAAAAGACTCGTTTCAATTGACGCAATTTTCATAGACATGTTAGATTGGATTAAAAATATTAATAAAGAATATCCCGAATTTTGGAAAAGTTATCTTTCTAAATTTGAAAAAAAACCTACTAGATATGTTGTTCTAAGTACAGAAACAACTGGATTAAACCCCACAAAAGACGTTATTCTATCATTTGGAGCAATTGCGGTAATCAACGATAGTATTATTATTGGAGATACTTTTGAAGTTGTTCTTTTACAATATAAATTTTTACACGACAATGGACTTTCAAATGAATTCATAATTGAAAGTCAACAACCCAAATTGGGTGAACGTGAAGCGGTGCAGGCATTTATAGAATATATTGGAAACGCTGTTTTAGTTGGACATCGCATACATTTTGATGTAGATATGATTAATGAAGCACTTGAACGGCTGGATTGCGGACGACTTAAAAATGAAGCCTTAGATATTGAAATAATGTATCGAAAATTAATGGATATATCTGATAAACAATTTTCAATAGACGATTTGTGTTCAAGGTTTAAAGTAGTAAAAAGCGATAGACATTCCTCTGCCGAAGACGCCTATACTATTGCATTATTGTTTCTAAAATTAAAATCAAGATTAGGAATTACTTTCTAATTCAACCTTTCTTTCAAATCGTCCGTGATGGGTCACTGAAACAGGGGTTCCACTCATCAAATTATAAGGAATACCATACTTGTCTTTTGAAATATGTTTTGAATGTGTATTCGTAATATTTTTAAAATCTGCTATTCTTAAAACACATTCTGAGTAGATAAAATCTTCGTTTATAATGGTTTGTGTAAAATAAAATTTTTTCTGATAAAGAGTTTTCCCAAGAATTTTATTGTTATTAGTTTCAATATCGAAACACTCTAATTGTAGCGGTATAAATACTCTTTTTTGCGTTTGACGGTTAATGATTTTATAAGTAGCTTCTTTCCTGCTCCACAAGTTCCAAACTGTAATTTCAGGATTTTTAGAATTGGAAATCAAAATTTGCTCTTTCTCAGTAAAAATTTTATCCAAAAAACCGCTACGTAGCCAATTGCTTTCTTTTCTGGCTAACACCAAATCAACAATGTCGTTCCCTATCATTTTTCGATTAATTTAGTTTCAATAATCAACAAAGTAGTTTTCACATCCAACATCTTTTCCATAGATTGATTGTCGATAACTATATCAAAGACTTCTTCAATATCAAGTATAATATCTACAAGATTAGCTGAGTTTATTCGTAAATCTGAAATAAAATCAGTATTCTCATTTAAGTTTTCAAATGCTTCATCATCTTTGACATAAGGCTTTATGATACTTTTTAGTTTCTCAATAATTTCAAGTTTGTCCATTATCTATGTTTTATATTTTTTAAAAATAATGCAACTGTTCACATCTCCAAAACCAAAACTTGCTTTAGCAATAAATTGTAGGTCTTTGTGTACTATTTGCTGTGGAATTTTTGAAGGATTAACTATTGCAGTAATTTCTGGATGTAAGTCTTCGCAATTCCTATTTGGGAAGATAAATCCATGATACAATTGTAAAATTGAAGCCACGCATTCAATACTTCCTGCGGCTGATAAGCAATGTCCTACCATCGATTTTAAAGAATTAATATACGGAAAATCATTTCCTTGCATTTGCAACGCTTTAGACCAATTCAAAATTTCCAAACTATCCTTCGAAGTTGCGGTAAGATGTCCGTTTATAACATCAATCTCTGTTGCTGATATACCAGAATTAAGTAAAGCTTGTTCGATACATTTTTGCACAGCTTTAGAATTTGGTGCAGTCATTGTTCCTCCTCCTCTTTGCCCTCCAGAATTGATATTTCCTCCAATTATTTCTGCATATATTTTGGCTCCTCTTTTTTGAGCCGTCTCTAAATCCTCTAATACTAAAGCCCCTGCCCCACTTCCCGGAACAAATCCAGAAGCACTAGCACTCATGGGCCTTGAGCCCATTTCAGGAGTTTCATTATGCTTGAATGTACATACCTTCATTGCATCGAATCCACCCCAAATGTAAGGTCCACTGTCACTCGTGCTTCCAGCTAAAATACGTTTGGCCTGGCCTGACTTAATTCTTTCAAAAGCCATTACTATACTTTCAGTTCCGGTAGTACAGGCTGAAGAATTTGTTGTCACCTGATTTCCTAAACCTAATTTTCCTCCAAGATAAGCACTTACTCCACTATTCATAGTTTGAGCAACGGCAGTACTTCCCAACCGACGAGTTTGAAAATCATCGATTTTGTATATACTTTCTCTAAATTTATCTATTCCTGAAGTTCCTGTCCCAAAAATAGTTCCGCTATCCCAATCGGGCTCATCATTAATTTCTATAGACAATCCCGCATCTTTCCAGGCATCGATTCCTGCAATTACACCATATAAAATACCGGAAGAGTTAAAATTACGAAGCTCTAATTCTGAAAAATAATGTAATGAGAACTCTGTTGAAATTTCAGGTTTCCCTGCAATTTGACATGAAAATTCTAAGCGTTCTAATTCAGAATCATGCTTAATTCCTGATATGCCATTTTTAATTGCATTTGTAAATGCTTCAAGCCCTACTCCATTTGGAGCAACAACACCTAGACCCGTTATTACAACTCTTCTTTGCATTTATTTTGAATATACTATTCCTGAAATGATACCATTACAGACTTCCTCTTCTCTTTCATTGATCATCTTCACTTTGCATTTTAATTTTCCGAATCTAAAAAATATTTTTTCAGAAATCACCATTACTTTTTCATTAGGAAACACAGGTTTTAAAAATTCTATATTTGCTGATGTTAAGGCAATTACATTATTTTTACTTAATGTATTATTTAATAAAAATAACCCCAAACAAACCACCCCAATTTGTGCCATAACTTCAGTTAAAATTACTCCTGGCGTTACAGGGTTATCTTTAAAATGTCCTTTATAAAAATCTAAGGAAGCATCAAAAGTATAGCTTCCTTCAACGCCATTTTCATCAATATTTAGGATTTCATCCACAAATAGAAAAGGCTTGGAATAAGGTAAATTAGATATGATTTCTTGTTTTGTCATCTCAAAATTGCAATAAAATTCTTTGAGCTGTAAATCCAGGACCAAAACTCAACATCAATCCTTTATCCCCTTTTTTGGGCTGATTATCCATAATTCGCTCTAAAACATACAATACGGTTGCGCTTGACATATTTCCATATAAACGTAAAACTTCCTTTGTCTCGTCTATATTTTTTCCTAAATCTAAAAATAAATTTTCAACGGTTTGAACTATTTTTTTTCCACCAGGATGAAAAATTAAATGATCAATATCTTTCATTTTCAAATGATTTTTTTCCAAAAAAGGATTAATAATCTCTGGAAAATGTGTTGCTATAGTTTCCGGAACTTCAATGTCTAAAACCATTTGTAAGCCAGAATTGGTTAATTTGAATCCCATCATATGAATCGTATCAAAAAAATGATACATTTCTTCTGCAATTATTTCTGGGCCATCATCTTCTTCATGAGAAGAAAGTAGCACACAAGCTGCTCCATCACCGAAAATAGCAGCACTTACAATATTTGCCATTGAAAAATCATCTAATTGAAAGGTTGCTGTTGGACTTTCTACTGCAATTACAGCAGCACGTTTTCCTGGATTTGCTTGAAGAAAATTTTTAGCATAAATCATTCCTGAAATTCCTGCAACACAACCCATTTCTGTGACTGGAAGCCTAATAATATCTTGACGCAATTTTAATGTATTGATTAAGTATGCATCCAAAGAGGGTATCATAATTCCAGTACAACTTACTGTAATGATATAATCTAAATCTTCAGGTTTCCAATTGGCTTTTAACAATGCTTTTTCTAAGACTTTTTCACCTAAATTTATTACTTCACGCACATAAATAGCATTTCTCTCTTCGAAAGATGTTTTGGTAAAAACTTCGATAGGATCCATTATAGAATATCTTTTATCAACACCAGCTCCTTCAAAAATCTTTTTGACTTTTTTTATGAATCTCTCTTCTTGACCCGATAACCAAGCATCAAGAAATGGTATAATTTCGTCTGTAGTTCTTGAATATTTAGGCAATTGCTTGGCTACGGTTTTGATTTTTACACTCATGATTTTGAAATAATCCATTGATAACGGAAGGCCCATTTCCATTGGATTTTATAGTTTTTTAAGTTTATT
>Ga0315904_10002479_pt1 | contig 28517 bp, 31 predicted proteins | sample LakEriMetagenome_6_FD_203529 | JGI IMG/M metagenome (GOLD analysis project Ga0315904, IMG submission 203529) | Freshwater fungal communities from buoy surface, Lake Erie, Ohio, United States - Buoy 12 MA120 | ecosystem: Environmental > Aquatic > Freshwater > Lake | place: USA: Lake Erie, Ohio...
ATATTTCTCGCAATGGCATTCTTGACGGGGTGCGAGACACTTGGAGTTTCCCTACAGACAGACTATGGAATGTTTACTTATGAACTTCCAATACCGAAAGGAACAAAAAAATGAAAATTGTAAACGCACTACTTGATAAACTAAGTGAAAACTCCACATGGCGAGGATTGATTTTGATTGCTACAGCAGTTGGAGTTAAACTTGAGCCAGAACTGCAAGAAGCAATTCTTGTCGCGGGCCTTGGCCTTGTTGGACTTATTAACGTAATCCGTAAAAGCTAATGGTTCCAAACTCCAGACCACAGCAAGCGAAAGAAAAAACACTCGCAATGGTTATCAGGGCGGGTATAGAAGATCGTGTCGCTTTGGTTGGAATTAGAGGGTATTATTCTGAAACATTTGCTCCATCGGGAAATAATCGCGGCATCTATGACGATGCGATTATATTACTATCACCAAGTGTCCATGCTACATTTAATGCTAATACTGATCCGTCGGTTTTTAAAAAAGGCATCGCGGTGCTTAAAACGGGTGTTCATAGGTTTCGTAAAGGGAATCATGGCATTAGTAAGCCCGGAGGCGGCTACCCAGCGTTACGACCTGCTAACGCAAAAGAAGAGCTACCGGTTACGCGAGACATTACTGGAGACGATATGGGCATCGCTATCAACATCCATAAGGGCAGTTACAAATCAACTTCGAGCGAAGGATGCCAAACGATCTATCCCGCGCAATGGGATGGATTCATCAACCTGGTCTATTCAGAAATGAGTCGATACAACCAAAAGACAATTCCCTATCTTTTAGTGGAACAAACATCTTGACATAAACCTAAACTATCGTTAACGATAAAACTATGAGTTGCGGAAATTCCAGAAGTTCTAAATGCAATCCGTGCGGCCCAAGTGAGGCGGCAATGAATGAGATTGTAAATCGTGCAGCTTACTATGCTCGTATTGCGGTAGAAGCCGCAGGAGGAACAACTGGCGGCAAAGCACCAACTGGTGGAAATACCTTTGGAGTATTCTACGAGAATGACCAAGTAATGGTAACTGACTACACCATCACAACTGACCGCAACGCAATGTCAGCAGGGCCAATTACAGTAAATCCTGGGGTCACACTAACAGTGCCAGCAGGTAGCACATATACAATCGTATGAGTCTCATTAAAGCAAACGCAGTCCAGATCGGACAATCTAACACAGCAACGCAGAACTTCACGCTGGCAGTTCCATCGTCACCAGACGGCACGATTAAACTGGCACGGGGCAATTCTGGAGCAACTACGCAGGATGTATTGACTGTGAGTAACGCTGGCGTTGTATCGTTTCCGCAGGGTTTTTCTGGTAACGCATCAAGTGCTACTGCGATTGCAACTGGCAGCACAACTGCTCGTTCGTTAGCAAATAGGTTTGCTGATATTGTAAATCCAATTGATTTTGGAGCTATTGGAGATGGTGTTTCTCGTCCACTTTCTACTATTTATGCAACTCTTGCTGCCGCTCAAAGTGTTTATCCATTTGTAACATCATTGAGCCAAGAGCTTGATTGGGCTGCAATTCAAGCGGCTGTAAACGAATCAATGAAAACCGGAAAAATGGTTTACATTGTCGGCCCCGGCCCATACATGATTTCTGATACTATTGTTGTTAAAATCACAAGAAATGCAGCCCCGACACCTCCTTCTCCCGGATCAGATGTTCATTTTTTGGATTTAACTAATGCCACAATTATTGGATATGGAATGCCAACATTGAAAGCAACAAATGCAATTGCATCAATGATGGAATTAATTTATGATACAACTGATAGTGATATTGGGCCATTCTATTCAAAAATAGAAGGATTGGGATTTGATGGAAACAACATTGCAATTGCAGCCATTAAATCAGATTATACAATGCACTGTTCAATTGTTAGAAATAGAATTTGGAATATTGAAAGAGGAATTGAATACAATGGATATGCAGTTTCTCTTATTATGCACAATACTATTAGGGCAAAATATGCGTTATATTTCCCCGGCCCCGGCGGTGGAGATAGCATGATTTTTGCAAATGATTTTTATTCACCACAAGGAATGGATTCATCATGTTGTTATTTTGGGTATTATTCTGGAAATACAAAAATAAGCGGAAATACATTTACAAATGAATATGGTTCTACATATTTAACAATTGGAATTCAAGTTGCTGGTGGCCCAACGTCTGGACAAGAATCACGCGATCTTATAATAGAAAATAATGAGTTTTCTGGATTTAAGAATGCTATTAGAATGGATGGACAAGCATCTGGAAACAAAAATATTTACAGAATAATTATCACTGGAAATAGAACATTGCCGTATAGTTCACAAAATGATGGCTTGCTTGTATCGGCGGTAGATTGCCGTGGATTGCATATTGTTGATAATTTATTTAATTCAGACGCTTTAAGTGTTGCTACTGGTATTGGAGTTGATCTTACAAGATGTCAACAAACTAAAATAGCTGACAATAAATTTATAAATTACAATACTAATGTTTTGGTATTAACTAATTGTGAAGACACTGAAGTTGTAAATAATACATTTATTGATTGTGCAAAAAGTGGAATATCATTTGTTGTTGTAAATTTATATGGTTCATCTTCAGCAAGAAATTATTTTAAAAATAATTATTTTAAACAATCAAATAGCACAAGTTTTGGAGAATATGCTATTCTTGAAAATACTGGAGTAAACTATACATTTAGTTTTGATAATATATTTGATGGATTTGAACGACCGCACACGAAAGTTGGAGCAAATTCAATCATGCAAAGAAAAGAATATTCATCCACAATTCCAGCAACTGGTAGTTTTTACCAAGGAGATATAGTTTGGAATACAACCCCATCTGCTGGAGGAACACCCGGATGGGTATGCACTACAAGCGGAGTAAATACATTTGTATTTAAAGCAATGGCTAACCTTGCACCATAATATGGAAAACAAATCAGACAGATACGAGGATAGAGGGAACTTTTTTCCAGACATTAATGCAATAAACAAAATAAGTGAAAAAATAACAAAATCTTCTTACTCTAATAAAAATATTAAAGAAGAACAAAAAATAAAACATGAGCGCAAACATTAAAGCATCCACAGACGGAACGCAGGCAATCATCGGGGTAGGTGGCGTTGACCAAATGACTGTGAGCAACGCTGGCGTAGTCACGGCAAATAGCTTTGTAGGGAATGTGACTGGAGGAGGAACATTTTCTGGTAACGCATCAAGTGCTACGGCTCTTGCAACCGGATCGACTACGGCAAGGACATTGGCAACCAGATTTGCTGATGTGGTGAATGTATTGGATTTTGGTGCTGATCCTACCGGAGCAACAGATTCAACTACGGCGTTTAATGCTTGTCCAAATGGAATGGTATTTATTCCAGAAGGCAACTACAAAGTAAAAGGGTGGATTCCAAAAAACGATACGACTTATTTTGGAACAAATAATACAATTCTTACTCTTACATCTCATGGGCTACCAATTTGCGACATCCCAGACGGAGCGCAAAATATAAATTTTAGTAATATAAAATTTGTCGGTATTGCAAGTTCAACTAATGTAGCAATTCAAATTTTTGATACTAATCTTTATCCATTTGAAAATAATATAAATATTGATTTTTGTTCTTTTTCTACTTTTGGAGGTCATGCAATTATTGCTGGAGGTCTTAAAAAAGCAAGAATTACAAATTGCTCATTCACGAAAACGGCACAAGTTAACATACCAAGCGGAACTGCAAGTTGGCCTGCTATATGGATGAGCGGGCCTACTGCATATGCTTCTCAAGCAAGGGATATTATTATAGATAATTGCAATTTTCATGATACATATTGGTCTGCTATGTATGTTCCGGGTCATTCAATAACAGTTAGCAACAACCATTTCTACAAAATAAGAGAATCTGCACTTTTTATAAATCAAGATGCTCGATATGTATCTATTATAGGAAATACTATTGACACAGTTAATGTGCAAAATATTTCAGCGTCAGGTGTTGAGCTTGGCGGGCAATATAATAGCGTGATTGGTAATATAATAAGAAACACAGAGCTTTATGGTATTTCAGTCCAAGATTGCTTCAACTTTACAGTTGTTGGAAATAGTATTGATACAACATCAACTGGTATCGGAATAATATCATCACTTTCCAGTAATCCCCTTGGTTTCCAAACAAAAGATGGTGTAGTTACAGGAAACAGTATTGAAAATGCAGAATACGGAATTTTTGGGTTTAGAATGATGGCATCAGACCCGCCCATTAGACTATGCAATATTTCTGGAAATAATATTACTTCAAGTGTAACTAAAGATTATTCACAATTAAATACTCTTACTACTTTTGCATTCAGCACAAGATTAAAAGATAATAAATTTGATGATAATTTAGCAACAGACACTATTGATTTTTCTTCAAAAGGAACTGGAAATATGGTTTTATTTAGTCTTCCATTCCGACCCAAATCCCTTCGCTTTGATTCTGTATTAAATAACACTACAGCAGGATTTAGTAATTCAATATCAATTGCAAAATTTGGAGACGATGATAACGGAACACCATACCCAAGATGTATATCATCAACGCCAAATGGATCGGCAGTTGCTGGAGGTAACGCTATTAATATTTACAATGCTACATTTACTACAGTTAAACTACAAATGAATCTTGTTAGCGTCACTTTTAATACATCTACTGATTTGTGGGATGTAAATGTCAACATTGTTACAAATACAGGTGAAGCAGTTTGGGCTATTTATACAGCAACAGAATAAAATCATATGAACGAACATACTTCAGATTGTAAAATTCACGATGACGGATCATGCTGCGATTGCGGAGTGATTGAATCAAAAGAAAAACAACAATACTCAAAGGAAGAAACAAATAAAACAGTATAATATTATGGCACTTACAAAAACAATTAAAAAAGAAAACAACTTCGGACAACAATCAACGCTTAATGATGTTTATATTAAGGTCGTTTCTACTTCTTCCACTAAAAAAGAAGTTCAAGCTGTTGTTAATTTCTTGGAATCAAAAGATGGGAAATCTTTGTTTGGTGAAGTATATTCGTTCCCATTGAACTTGAACGGAGAAAACCCAATCAAGCAAGCCTACCTCCATCTTAAAACTCTGTCTGAGTTTTCTGACGCAGTAGACTGCTAATACACTATGAGTTACTGCACACCTTGCCCACCATGCGACACGAACTTTCCGTTGTTGTGTGAACCACTTGAAACAACTGCCAATGGCAAACGATTGGTAGTAGAAGACTCTGCTGCTTGTCAGAAAACGATTCAGACTCCAGTTGCCCAACAGGTCTTAAAGACTGATGGTGCTGGCAATCTAACTTGGACTAACGGAGCAAGCGGAACTGTATTGAGGAAAGATTCAACCGGATTGCTTGAGTTTGCTACGCTTAATAGCGTCCTTCAATCTGGCCCAGTTGATCTTGGTAGCCAACCATTGACTACTACTGGAGCATTGACTGTAGGTTCACTTTCTCCAACTCTTGCTATTACGGCATCGTCGCTGACTGTTTCTGGTGTAGTTACCGCAGCAAGCGTAACTCTTGCCGCTGACCCAACTATTGCTCTTGGAGCAGCTACAAAGCAATACGCTGATTTAAAAGTAGCAAAAGCTGGAGACACAATGACTGGTGCGCTGATTGTGAATAGCACAATTGCATCAAACAGCACAATCCTTGCAAATGGTAACTCATCAAAGATTGGATACAATACTGGTGCAGGTGGAACGATTACCCAAGGTGCAGGCGCAAAGACGAACTCTGTTACGCTGAATCGCCCTACTGGAATTATCGTTACCGATAATGCGGCCCTTGCAGCCAATACTGCTGTTACCTTTAACTTGAGCAATTCAGTTATCGAGGCTACTGACATTGTAGTTGTGAGTCACATATCTGGAGGAACGCTTGGTTCATACAATTTCGCGGTGGCTCCAGCGGCAGGCAATGCTAATATCGTAATCCGCAATATCACAGCAGGAAGTTTGTCTGAAGCATTGACATTGCGTTTTATCGTAATCAAGAGTGTCAACGCATAATGCCAGCAGAAGGATCAGTATTCGATGGATTTACAAGTATCGTAGCGCAGGACGCAGATACTCATCCATCGTATTTGCCAGAGTCTGTAGTATCAGAGTCGGTAAATAGGACATTCCGAGGCGGCATCAACCGAACCAGGCCAAGCATTCGGAACATCCCAATTGTTGCAGGAGCAAACCAACCAGAGACTATCGTTAACGATATTCTTGGTGGTAGCTTCCAAGGTGCGTATCCATATCGGGCGACTAACTACAGAACAAGCGATGGACTACTGCTATCTGTATCAGGAATTATCTACTTCCTAAAGATCGTAAACAACCAAGCATACGCATACAAGGTCATCGAAGGTAACGATCCGGGCATGATGCACACATTCTTCGTGCAAGCTGAAGATCGGGCCTACATCCAAAACGGCTACCAGAATGCGATAGCATGGGATGGAGTATTAGGAACTCTGACAGCAAGCGAAATCCAGAACGGAGACTACTGCGAGATTGTTTCAGTTGGCACTACAAACTTCACTCTAATCGGTGCGCCATCCAATACAGTCGGAGTAAAATTCACGGCAGTTATTACAGATACTCAAAGGGGAACAGGGACAGGAACAGTAAAACTTCCTGCTTATCGTTTGAACCCATACCTCGCCAAGATGCCAATTGGGACTGTGATGGAATACGCCTTTGGCCGAGTCTTTGTTTCTGACAGGTTCAATCAAATCTACGCTTCAGATATTATCTATGGTGGTGGGTTTACTGACACCAAAAATACCGAGAACTTCACAGAGATAGGATACTGGGCAGAAGGTGGCGCGTTCTCTACTCCAGCGATGATGGGGAATATTACTGGCATGAGAGTAATGCCACAGATTGGAACCAACCTTCGCGGCCAAGGTGAGCTTGTAGTCCTTACTGGTAACGGGGCATTCTCAATGGATGTATCTATACCAAGAAGCCAATGGAACACATCGAACATCCAACGCATCTCATTACTTGGGCGGGGATGCACAAGTCCGTATGTCGGCCTGGCAAACTCTGAACTTTGGTTTAGGTCACACGATGGTTGGGCATTCTACTCCAATAGCCAATCTGAATTTGCGCGATACTTCTCACTGCGTAAACTATCAAGGGAAGTAAACAAATGGGTTACGAACGATACACCTTGGCTGAAGCAATTCGCTTCTACGATGTTCTTTGATAACTATCTTATCAGCACAGTAGCTCCACAGACCTATCGTGCGGCAGAAGTAGAAGGATTGAACAGGTATCACAGGGGAATGGTAGTTCTTGACCTTGACCAATCATCTTCACCCGCGCCGGACGCACAGCTTTCCTTTCGCTGGAATGGCATCTGGACAGGCTTTAGACCTACTCAACTACTCACAGCACTAATCCAAGGTGAGAAGCGCGGATTCGGATTCTCGTTTGATAAAGACAACAAGAACCGACTCTACGAATTTACAACGAGCCAAGGCGACGATTACGGCCCGAATGGAACAAGGCAGATTGAATCCTTCTTCACCACTGGTAGGTATGACTTCAACCGAAGCGGGGCGACAAACAAGTTCCTCCGCAAAAAGATTACTGGTGGAGAAATGTGGATGAGTGAGATTAAAGGAACAGTAGATAGTGCTGTTGAATTTCGTGCTGATTCTAATCCATGCTGGTCAGAACTTAAAGTTCCAACAACATTCGGGTGTGATCCATGCTCGCCGAAAGTAACAGAATGTGTCCCACAGAAGGGTGGCAATCGCTATAAACGCTACAAGTTTAACACGCCGGACCCAAGTGAGTGCAATGACTTGGCAGGCATCCCGTCGGTAGAGGGAAGCGAGTTTCAGATCAAAGTCAACCTAACTGGCGCAGCTACTGTTGACCGAGTTCGACTGATGGCAAACATCAAGAACAACGACGATTCCCCAATTGGCGACTGCCCAGAAGAAAATGAGGAATGTGAACCATTTTTGTGTTGCCAAGAAAAATATTGGGAATACAATATCGTAAATTAATTTATGGACAATCAGGATTCAAGCCCAGCACTTACATTCCCAAATGTTCCAGATGACTTCTGTCCAGTTGGTAACTGGCAGAATGTGTTCCAGATATTCATTGATGAGGTTCTGGCTAACGGAACGATCAATGTTCCCGGCCTTGGAGATGTAACTCCATCGCAGATTGCTCAAATCAACGAAGACCTTGCTGACCAACAGACTCAGATTTCTGCTAACACGACAAACATCACCAATCTTACTACGCAGGTAAATGCAATTCCTGTTGTTAATGTAAGAAGGGGTGTGGTAACAGGAGTTCCTACTCTTGACTCTATTCAAACTGTTTCTTTTGCTGCGCTTCCAAATGTGAATTATGCAGTATCAGTTACTCCAGTTTGCGCTGGCACAATTGGTGCTTCTGCAACTCCGTTATTTGCATTAAATGACGCAAGCAAAACAACTACAGGATTTTCAATTCGCGTCGAAAATAACATTTCTAATATCACAAGTATTGAATGGATGGCAGTTCATACTTCGTAACAACATAGCCATAAAGAAAACCAAACATATGACACCACTAAAAGGAACCGATCCTAAACTCGTCTCTGGCGGCTCACCAACTCGCGGCATGATCCGTGAAGGTATGGGCAATATGAACCCGCCTAACACTGGCAAGAATCCATACTCCAGCGCACCGCTTCCCAAATCTGGAAAGCCCGTTGGCGGAAAATAATTATCGGTAACGATAACCTATGGCTGATACCCTCGAAGAGATGGTTGAAGTCGTCAAAGGGTTCGTCGGCGATTCAGGCGTTTGTTCTTATGACAGAGCCGTTAAAGCCGTAAACCAAGCAAGACGACTGCTCTGGAATAAGAGAGCTTGGACAAGCCAAGAAGAGTATGTCCAGATTTGTTGCGTGAACGATTGCTTCACGCTGCCGTCTCGCTATGAGCAAATCAAACTTGCATGGATTGGCAATGAATCCGCATCTCTCGCAGATGAATGGTTCAATGCGACCAATGCGTTTGCTCTCCATGCCGACCACTCATGCCATAGAGGAATTGTAGAAGTAGGAGGACTCCATGTTCTCTTCCGAGATTATACTACCCATCCATACCAAATTGGCGTGATGGCAGAGGAAGTTGAAGACATCGGCGTTGAGTTGATGTTTGAAGCACAAGACCAGTATGACACCTATCATAAGGTCAAAGTCACTACTGCCAATCCTCCAACGCTGGCTAAATCCGATCTCCTTGTTAAAGGAATTCGCGGAGTAACCAAGCCAATTACTAAAGGCAGGATTCGGGTATACGCCTACGACACGGCATTGGAAGCAAAGACTCTCATTGCCATCTATCAACCTAACGATGCCAACCCTACATTCCGTAGGTTTAAAGCACCGAGGACTTGCGAGTGCATTACACTCTACGCATCTAAAAAATACTTTGACCTAACCGATCCAAAGGAACTGGTAGAGTTCATCCCAGATGCAATGATCTATGCGGTTCTTGCATTGAACTCGCGTGAGAATCGTAAGGCTCAAGAGTTCATGAGCAATCTGGCATTGGCCGTGCAGGAGCAAGAGAAAGAAATGGAAAACACAGAAATCCCAACTGCCGCTCCAATCCGTTTCGCAAACTATAGTCGAGCAGAAAACCTAATCGGGTCTGACCTATTGTCACCATCACCGAACGATTACTTTCTATACAGATGACACTGACAATTCCAGACAAGATTGATGCGAGAAATGTAGTTGGATATGGTGATCCAGACTACGAACTCAACTTAATGGATTTGGAGATTCTGAAGTTACCTCCACGGGAATGTCCGCTGGTGCATAGGTTCACGCCGGGTATGTATATTCGGGAAATCTATATGCCGAAGGATACGATTCTCACAACTTTACTCCATCTTACCACGCATCCGTTCTTCGTAATGAAAGGCGATGTGACTGTCTGGTATCATGGCATCCCCGCCCATCGCTACAAAACAGGCTACAGCGGCATCACAGAAGCAGGAACAAGGCGTATGCTCTACACTCATAGAGACACAATCTGGACAACCTGCCATGTTACAGATTTAACTGATCCAGACGAAATTATTGACACGATCACTTCAAGAGACTTTAATCCTCACATCGCCAAGGAAGACCCAAGGGTACAAAAGTGGCGGCACAACCGAACCGACTTAATCAAATGAGATTCCTTTTACCAGACCCATTAGGCAACGATAAGCATTCACAAATGTTTCACTCCAGTGCATTTGCTATTGCTGCTGGTGTGGTTGCTGTAGGTGCTGCGGCAGGATCAGCAGCTATTTCCATGTCGGCAGCAGATCGCGCAAAGAAAGCTCAAGGCGCAGCAGCAGGAGCATTTAAGAAACAACAAAGAGAAGCGGTTTCCGAATATGAATCGGGCCAGAAAAAAGTTGGTAAGATGATTAAGGGTGTTAAAGCACCTCAGTATAATCTTGGATCAATGATCGGTGATGCAAGGCAGATTACCCAATACAACATTGAGCAAGGAAAAAACATTTCAGATTACTACCGCCAGCAACTTGAGCAATTTCAACCTGGAGCGGCACAGCAACGCCAGCAAGCCCAAGCTCAAATTGGACAAGCGATGGATGTTATTTCTCAATATCTTAAAGGGGAAGTGCCACAGGATGTTAAAGAACAAATAATGCGTAATGTGGCTGAAAGTGCTGGCGCGGGATTTAACCCGGCAACAGCAGGTCAAGTTGGTGGATTTCAAGCGGCACAAGGGCAATTCGCCCGTAACCTTGGACTAACCTCTCTTGATATTCAAAGACAAGGACTCGCTGCAATCCCAAGTATCCAGGGTACAGCGCAAAACTGGCAGCAATTGGCAAGGGCATTTACAGCTGATGTGAGGGCATCGGAACCACTTGATGTTGGTAGACTGCAACTTGGCTATCAAACAGCAGGAGCAGAAGTCGGATTGCAAAAAGCCAGAATGACATCTGATATGTATAATAACATCTTCAATGCTCAATCTGGATTGGCTACGCAAATCTACGGAGCAAACAAAGAGAATGCCGCCGCAAGCTATGCCGCACAGCAAGCAGTCGGCCAAGGTGTCTCTGATATTGGTAAAGCTACCTCTGGCGCGTTGATGGGGATGGGTGGTGGTTATGGTCAATTAGCTCAATCCGCTATGTCTGGCGGCGGCGGATATGCTTCAATGGGACAAGCACAACAAGCCGCACCATACGCGGGAAGCATCAGTCAAGTTTATGGATCGGGATATGTTCCAAGAGCAACAGCCGTGTAAAATATTATGTCTATCGCAGAACTCATAATGCAGGGAACCAATCGCGCATCGGAATCTACCTCATGGGTTGGAGATTCTTTGGCTAAACTTGGTCAGAATGTAGGTGCAGCGTTGGCACAGAGAGAGCAGCAGAAGCAAGCTCAAGAGATGCTACCATTCTTGCAACAGAGTATGCAGGAGTCGATGAGTCTTGCTGGAGAAGGAAAATCTGGTGAGGCGTACAGTAAAATGCTTGGCACATTGAATCCACAGATAATAAACAATCCACAATTGTTGCCATTTATTAAACTTGGATTTGATGCAATTGGTAAATCAACTGATGACTTCCAAAGGCAAAGTCAGATTAATGCCTACAACGCTCGTTACAATACAAGTAATGTTGGAAACATAATTCCCGGTTCAGAAGCAGCAGAACAAGCTGTAATGGGAACGGAAGCGCAACCTGATATAAATCTTCCCGTAGATGAAATGTCTGGATTGCCAGCAACGCAACCTCAATTAACTCCAGAAGAACGAGCAGCACAACTTGGAGCAGAAGGCAAACCATTTAAAATGCAACAACCAGAAATGGCTGGCCCAACTAAAGAAGCCGCACAAGCTCAAAGAGATTTTGAAAAATTACCGACATACAAACAAGCGTCAGTTGCAAATGTTGCTGGCTATAATGCGTTGCCTGCACAACAAAAAGTTCAAGCTGCAAATCAAGCTATAGCATTTGACCCCGGTGCTTCCAAATATGAAGAAGCTAAAATTGATCTTGGTGAATATGGAATTGATATTGGAAGTATTGGTATTCCAAAAGTAAATGAACAAGTTAGGATTAAAATGACAGCAAGTGGAACTAATGATGATCCAACTGTTCGTAAAACATTTTCGCAAGACTTTGTAAAAGTCGGAGAACAACAATACAAAGACAACCAAGAATTTGTTTCTAAGATTAGGGATTCATCTGCGAAGCTATCTAAAGAAAGACCCGCTGCCGACCAACCAACATTTAAAGAAATCTTTCAACAAAATGGTGGCATTCTAAATGCAACGCTTGCTCCTGCTCCAGAAGATGAACTTGCAACTGGCAAATCTAAATTCCCATTTGTTGTTATTCCAAGACAAGGCGCAAATCCAATTCCAATTACTGAAAAACAATATGAAATGATTCAAACAATTCAAACTGTTCCAGCAATTGCTGATTCTACAGGATTGAATTTGTCTGCATCTAAAAATATTCAAAAACCATCTTCTCAAAATCAATATGCAGAAGGAACCGTTGCAGAACAAGGTGGCAAAAGATATAAGTTTACAAACGGAAAATGGGTAGCTATACAATAATGTCATGGCATTCGATCCATCTCAACCATTCAGCATTATTCCTGAATCGGAACTAACTGGTTTTGATCCAAATAAACCATTTAAAGTTTTATCAGAAAAAGATTTAGAACCAGTAGGCACTTCTATTGGTCAAGAAATCTCTCAGCTTCCAGCAGCACTCAAGCAATCGTTTGGTCAACCGCTTGAAGCTATGGGTGAGACGGCACAAGTTGCTGGATTCCCCGCAGTAGCCACAGCATTGAAGGGCGCAATTCAAGAGCCAGAAGGTTATGTTTCCGCTGGTGAACGCTTCATGGCTCCACAAGAGGGTGAGTTTCAAGTTGCTGGCTTTGCTCCTCAGTATGCTCCAAGGGCTATTGCAGAACAGACTGGTCAGATTCTTGGAAGCATTGGAACTCGTATTGCTGGTGCAGTTGCTGGTGGTGGACTTGGTGCATTGATAAGTCCCGGCGCAGGCGTTGCTGGTGCGGCGGCTGGTTCATTTGCAGGGCCAGCATTGTTTGAAGCAGCGCAAATCGTTGGGCCAGTTGCATTGGAACGAGCCAAGAACAATGGTTACACAGAACCTACCGATAAGGATATGGCTTATGCTGTAGCAACTGCCGCTGGTTCTGGTTTGCTAAATGCTTTTGGAGCCAAGTATCTTCCGGGTGGAGAGAAGGCAGTTGGTTCATTTTCTAAACGCCTTGCCGCTTCGTTTATCGGAGAAGGAATTCCAGAAGGTTTGCAGTCTTTGACTCAACAAGTTGGTGAGACTATAGAAACCCAAAAGGGAATACAGGTTAATCCTAAACAAGCAGTCGGTGAAGCATTGATTGGTGGCGGTGCAGGCGCGGCAGCTACTATTGTTTCCGCACCATTCACGCCAGAACAAATCGAGGAACAGAAGATTACTGAACGCGCAAACAAAGAAGCTGAGAACCTTGTTATCGGTAACGATAATCCTCAAGGCAAAGCGGTGCTGGCAAACAAACAGAAACTTGAGCAAGAAATTGCTGATGCAAAGCAAGTGCTGTCAGCCATCGAATCAACTGATCCTGTTGCACAGAAGCTCAAGTTAGAACTTAAAGAGAAAGAAGCTATCCTTGCCGCCGCACAAGGACAAGTTGATAGCATTGTAGATTCTAATGAGCCAGTAGTAGAAGCAGAGAGACAACAGATTGAATTGGCAAAAGCGATTACTGCACCCGAAGTTGCCGCGCCAGTCACAGAAGCCATTACTCCTCCCGTTGCCGAGGTTATTCCAGAAGCTCCCGCTCCACAAATAGTAGAAGGATTGCAAGCGGTATCAGAAAACACCGCAACACCAACGCAACTTACTGAGCTATCTCAATCTGGTCTTGTAGATATAGTCAAAGGTGAACCAGTCATTAATGAAGAGGGGCAAGCGGTATTAACGCAAGCTGAAGCACCTTTACCTAAACTAACACCAGAAGAAAGACGAGCAGAGATTGAAACTGCACCCGTAGCCGAGACTCCTGCTGTAGCACCCGCGCCAGAGATTGTTTCCCCATTAGATGTAACCGTCGTTCCTGCATCTGAAGCTGGTTACAAGGGGCCGATGGCAAGGGGTAAATGGGCTGTTATTGGAGGCCCGATGGCAGACACTCCAGAGGCTGCTGTTGAAGAGTTCAATAAACTTGAGGCACGCAATCTTGAAGTCGCGCAACAAAAATCAGATTTTGAATCGGTCAAAGAGAAACTTCGTTTAGGAACATGGCAAGAAGTTGACATTAAGAAAGCTACAAGATATGGTAAAACTTCCGCGCCAAGGGGCGAGGTTGAGGGAATCTTGAACCAACTTGGACTCAAAAAGTCTGAAGCAAAACAAGTTGTTGATTCTGTTCCTCAAATATATGAAAGCGCAAAGGGAACAACATATTACGAAGTTGGAAATGTAATTGAACGCGCTCGTTTCCGTGGGCTTTTGCCAGCAAAGGTAGCTCCAGAACAAAGACCCAGTGCAAAAACTGAAGCGGGAATTCGTGATTTAGAAGCAATTAGAACCACAACCCCCGCTATCACGCCTGCCCCCGTAGCCGAGACTCCTGCTGTAACAGAAGCACCCGCCGCAGAGGTTGCGAAACCAACTGGAGGAATTGATTACTACAAACAACTTGGCGAGCAAGATGCGCTGGATTCTAATCGCAAAAAAAAGCGAGCAGTTCCACAGAACTTTAAGTTGGCATATGAAGTAGGATGGTCTAACGCAAGAAAAAAACTTAGAGCAGAACCAACCCCCGCAGTATCGGAAACGATAACACCCGCCGCAGAACCCGCAGGTAAAGCAGAAGACAAACGCTACAATCCATTAGGCTACGACATCGCGGATGTAGTCGAAGATGTTAAAGCAGGGAAAACAAATACCCCTCTCCGTGCTGTTAATCAAGTAATCAAAGAATCTACTGAGCTTCGCAAACGAGTAAAGGCAGAGTCAGAACGCAGGCAGCAACCTCGTAAGCGGGGTAAGGCGGCAATCCTTGAGCGTGTAGCAAGGGAACGCAGTGCTGGCAACATCACAGAGAAGACAGCACAAGCCCTCACCGACTTTGTAAATCGTATCCGTGAAGACGCAATAGGAGACACAGCAATCTCTATCCGCGAGAAAGGAGTCAGTAACTTTGACTTCGCAGACAACCTCGTTACATTCTTTTTGAACCAAGATAAGGGCAATCTCGGAAGGGAAGTAGCTGTGCATGAGTTCTGGCATGGACTATCCCGCTTCTTACCAGAGGCAGAGGTAGAGCAGATCAACAAAGATTATGTTCGTGAACTGGCGGCATACCTAAAGAAGAATCCTTGGTTCCTCGCTTTCGTCGGAAGATACACTCTAACTCCAGAGCAATACGAAGCATACAAGTTCTTCAATCCGAAAGAGGCTGAAACAAAGCTAACTCCTATCCTTGATGATCGTGGAAACATTATCAAATATAAGATCAAGTTTGATAAGGATAACTACCGCTACATCATGCTGGATGAGTTCATCGCGGAGAAGATGACTGATCTTGTCCTTGGCAAGCAAGCGATACCAGACACATTCCTTGGTAAGCTGGCAAAAGTATTCCGCGAGTTTCTTGCATTGATTAAAACAAAACTCGGCATTGATCCCTACGAGAAGTTTTACCAACTTGTCACAGATACCAATGAAAGATTAACTCTGCAAAGGGAAAGTGGTGTAGCCCCACCAATCCAAATCTACGAGCCACAAGAATACGACTACTCTACACGCAGAGGAATAGAGGCAGAGACGGCACAAGATGCCGAGTATCTTGCAGCGGTTGAGAGTGGAGATATGGATACCGCCCAAAGGATGGTGGATCGGGTAGCAAAGAAAGCAGGGTATAATGTTGGGCCTGTATGGCATGGAACTAAAAAATGGCCGTTCAATTTTTTTAAGCTACCTGAAATTGACGATGGGACTGCTGATTCAATGGCTTATAGATTTATTCTTGAAGATAGGATAAATGATATTTTAAGTGGTGCAAAAATTATACCAGCAGATACAGCACCGCTCGGATTATGGTTTACCGCAAGAAAAGGGATTGCTGAAGGTTTTGCAGGTGTCGTTGATAAAGCTATAGCGGATGCATTCCGAGCCGCCGGATTGCCATACGGAGAATCAAAAGTTGTTTCGGCATTCTTAAAATTGAAAAGACCCAAAGTTTATCCTACTCTACAGGAGTTACTTGATGATTTAGCAATATTCAAGAACCCATTACTATTGCGGAAGCAATTAGCCGAAAGTGGGCATGATGGTATTGTGATTTCAGAATCTATCACAGATGCAGACTATGTTGGTGGAGACTTAACCCCAAGAAAAGACTTCGTTGCATTTTATCCAGAACAAGTAAAGTCAGCAGACCCAGTAACATACGATGACGCAGGCAATGTGATCCCACTTTCACAGAGGTTCCAGCCAAGCGAACCTGACATCCGCAGGATGGCAGTAGAACCAACACCAATAGAACCAGAAGCAAAAACAATTACTGAAGGATTGGTTCAAGGAATTGATATTGGCAAAGAAAACAATATGCCAATCAACAATAAGATTGAGAGTCATATTAAGAACTTCGCTTTTGTCCGTGGTATTTTTGAATCGGCAAGTGACAGGTTGCGTAGGGCTAAATTCACTAAGCTGGCTACGGCTATTGATGATTACTACGATCAAGCTCAACGCCGACTTGGATTCGCTAACAAGATTCTACTGCCAGCATTTGATGAGTATTCTAAACAATCTAAAGCAACCAAAAAAAAGATTGATGAAGAAGTCAAAAGGTTCTTCGCGGCACAAGAAAACAAGCGAGACACCGCTGAGTTCTTTGATGAACTAAATCCAATCACTCAGAAGATTGTTACTGCTTGGCAAAAGTTTGGTGAAGAATCTGGAAGTGAAAACCAAAGAATCGGAATCAAAGTCTTTGATAAAGGGCTACAAAGATGGCGACCAATTGGAAAGGTAGAAAAGTTTTGGCCGCGAGTTCTCAAGCCAGAGTATAAACGGGCATTGATGGAGCCAGACAAATATCAGAAGGAATACAATGAAATTGTAGATGCCTTGATGAAGTCTGGAAGGATTCAAACTCCAGAAGAAGCAGAGGTATTTATCTCTGACTACCAAGGAACAGGAAGTCAGAATGATTACTTCTCTGGAATCGAAGCTGCCCGTGGGCAGGCATTCCCAGAAGAACTTTACGATTACTCTACGCAAGTGATGACAGATTATGTTGCACGATGGGCGCAGCATAGCAGCCGTATTGAACAATTCGGTCAGAAACTTGGGGAGAACTCAAAGACCCTTTGGGATAGATCAAGGGAATCAACCAGAGATCGTAGGACGATTGACTATATCACAGCAGCACAAGAGCGAGTCGAAGGCTACTATCCGAATGATCCGATTGTAAAAGGAATGGCAACGCTGAATATCTGGTCATCTGGACTTCAGCTTGGAAACCCTGCCTCATCCATGCTGAACTTCTTTGGTGGAACAACTCTCAATGCGATGGTTGGACAACCGGGTGCGCTTTCAAGTTATGTTTCATCCTTCGCAGAACTTCGTAAGCTTGGAAGAGAACTCAAAGATGCAAGAGAAAAAGGTATCGTATCACGCGACTTGATGAACATCGTTGGCGACCATCAAGTTGTTCTTGAGTCAAGTGGACTCGCTAAAGCAGGACAGAAAACAACCGACTTCTTGTTGAAGTGGTCTGGGTTTACACCAGTAGAGCAAATGGTCAGAACTCAAAGCATGATTATCGGAAAATCATTTTTGAGGAAAACACTTTCAAGTCTATCCAAGAATCCCAATAGTTCATTTTCTAAACAAGCATTAACATGGTTGAACCGAAACAACATTGACGCTGACAAGCTGATCGTTGAGCAAGGCACAGGGCCAGAGACGGACAAACTACTCCGCTACTTCGCTAACATCTCACAAGGAAGCTACACGATTTCTCAAACTCCAATCTTCACAGATACACCTATCGGAAGGTTCTTGTTTAAGTATCAGAAGTTCTCGACTCAAGTAATGCGTCAAAGCTGGAAGAATACATTTGAGCCAGCATGGAAAGCAGTAACCAACAAGAATGAAACTCTTCAACTTCCAGACCCAACTCGCCAATTACTATATCGTTTGAGATTGGCAGAAGCAAAAGAGCTTGGTGACAATCGTAAGATTACACTCGATGAGATACCGAAAAAGGTAACGAAAGCAGAAGGCAAGGCACTCACTATTATTCCTGTGATGATGTGGCTTGGAGCTTCATATGTCGGAGGTGAAGTGATCCTTCGTATGCGTGATATGCTTTTCGGTGTGCTGATGAAGGGGCCAGACTACGAAGATATTATCAAGGCATTTGAAGATGACGAGGATGACGATGAACTCTATCTGTCTCTTGAACGCGCATGGTATAACCTAATTGGCATGGGTGCGCTTGGACTCATCGGGAATTACGCTCAGTTCTTCATGGACTGGCAGGATCGTGAACGGGTAAAGAATCCTCTTGATCCTCCTGCTCTCAGCATCTTCAAAGAGACTGCAACATTTATTCAGAATGCTGTAGATCAAGGCAAGATCACAGTTGGAGATGTTAATAACTATCTCAACCGAACATTCTCTGCATACCGAGTTTCACAACGCTTATATCAAACGGCAGCGAGTGGATTGGGGTATTCAGACGCTCCAACAGTAGCAGAAGAAATGTTCAGAAGAGAGGTTGCTTCGATCAACAAGTATGCTCGTAGATGGGCATCAAGTGCAGGCTTGGAATACCGGACTAAACGCCCAATGGATATTGCCCCAAGCAAGATGACTCCAATCAACAGAGAGATTGCAAATTATCTCCAGCGCGGTGAACCCGGAGCAGCGGCAGCATACGCAAAAGAGTATCTGAAATCACTTCCCAAAAAAGAACGGGCGAATGCAATTCAGAGTATGGAATCGGGCGCAAGGAATCGTCAACCATTGCGACTTGGAAGTGGGCCAATGGATCAAGCAGAGAAAACGGCATTCAAGAAATGGCTCAAAGAAAAAGTGAGCAAAGAAAAATTTGATGAGATTCAGAAGCTCGATAGCCAGTATCAAAAGAACTACAATATATTTTTGAACAACCTTCCGAATAAATAAGGTTGACACCCGCAGAGGCTCATGTAATCTACCTCCGCAGCTTGTTGCTGTTTCGTGTTATTCATTAGGGGACGCACCTCGGACTAAAATCTGGGGTGCGTTTTCTGTTATCGGAAACGATAATAAAAAAAACTACAAAAAACTATTGACACGATAATCGTGGAATGTAGATTCGCCTTGTGAACGGCACAACACCCGTCCATAAAACACTAATGAAAGATAAACCTACACCTACAAAAGCAACCGCTCCAAGTGAGCTTCAAAAAGAAATCTACCTTCGCCTTATTTCTGCTACAGCAGGAGACGGCAAGTTCGATCTCGGCAACCTGGCAAGTGCATCAACAGTCATCAAGATCGGCGACCACCTCAAAGGCGTGTCGGAAATCCTTTCGGTCTGCTTTGAAGGCAAGCTCCCAGTTACCGAATAATGGACGACATATATCGTATTCGCCGACCATCTGACGAACCTGACAATGACGATCACGAATAATTTTTCGCTTCCTGCACCCATGTTCCGCGCCTTGTCCCATAACGGGTATATGGCAGGAACGAAGAAGGCAGACATCTCGGTGACAACCTTGATTGGCCCACCGAAAATCAACCAACTCAAGAAACGCTACGCTGACCAGATCGTGGAAGACGCATCCGACAGGGTGTGGGCATTGCTCGGTCAGTCAGTTCACAAAGTTCTTGAATTGGCCGGAGGAGAGGAAGAGATGACTGAGAAGCGTCTCTACAAAGAGATCAATGGTTGGACACTCACAGGTCAGACTGACTTGTATGAGACAACTAACCAAACTATCTCCGACTTCAAAGTCACCTCGGTATTCTCCTTCCTCCTCGGAGGAAAGACAGAGTGGGAAGCTCAGATCAATCTGAACGCTATGCTCTGGAGAGAGTATGGATACGAAGTCAAGAAAGGTCAGATCGTAGCTATCCTTCGGGACTGGCAGGCGAGCAAGGCTGAGTTTGACAAAGAGTATCCCCAGTGTGCAGTCCACATAGTAGACATACCATTGTGGGATAACGAAGAGGTAATCCGCTATGCTACAGAGAGGATCAAACTTCACCAAGCGGCGGCTACCATGCCAGACGATACCATTCCGTGCTGTGAACCAAAGGAACGCTGGGCAAAACCAGATACCTTTGCTATCAAGAAGGACGGGAACAAACGAGCAGCAAAAGTGTGCGAGACATTTGAGGAAGCGCAACAACTCCTTCCTACCTATGGCGCGAAACACTCAATCGAAAAACGAAACGGCGGGGATATGCGATGCGAGCGTTACTGCTCCGTAGCACCCTTCTGTCACTACTACAAAGCAACATACAAATCAAATGAGTAACCAATTAGACGGCCTTGAGCCAAAAGACATCATCAAAAAAGTAACAGGGAAGATCACTAAACTCTTCCCAGAGAAGCAACACGAAGGCAACTACGGCCCATACACCATTCAGAATGGTGAGATCGAAGTGGATGGTAAAACCTACAAACTCGCCTTTTGGAAGAACACGCAACCAGAATCTGCCAAGGGTAGGACAGTCACCTTGTCCTCGACTCGCGGGAAGCATGGTATGAACGGAGTTACATTTGAGGAAGAATCCTACAAGAACAAAGAAGGTCAGCAGATTCACAACCAAGTCATAAAGGTTTCAGCTTCAGCGAAGGTGGAATACGATGGCGTGAGTGAAGAGCCTGCCCGTGTCGCATCTTCTGCAACACCCAAGAGTATCGTAACCGATAATCCAGAGCAGGAATTGGATCGGATCGTGGAGACTCATGTCTATATCGACTCCTTGGTACGTATGGCTTATCTCGGCAAGGTAACAGATGAAGAGACTCTTCGGGCGTATGTCTCATCGGTTTTCATCGAAGCTAACCGGAAAGGCATCTCCATCTCCAAGTCAGAACCAAAGTCTGAACCTAAAGTGGAGGAACCTAAATCGGATGAACTTGATCCCAAAGATTGGGCATCTGTCCTCGTTCCAAGTGGATCGCAGAAAGGTAAGAAACTCGGTGAGATTGGCAAGCCTGCACTCACTAAACTCTACCAATTCTACTTGGAGAAAGGATTCACAACTCCATTCGCCAAGTGCGTAGAACAAGCCGCGCAAGACTTCAGCCTCGATGCTCCGATAGAAGAAGCAGACGACATCCCGTACTGATTCCGTTCTCCTCAGAACACCTAACCTAATAACACCAAAATGAAAAAGAAACCAGAATTAGAATTGTTCAGTCCAACTCAAGAGGGAATCATTGTCCCTCTGTCCACATACCTTCGCCAAATGGGCGAGTTCGTTAAGACCGAATGGCCGGGTATCAACATCACCGAAACCCACATCAAGAAGGCATGGCAGAAAGTATTGAAGAATGAATATCTTGAAGACGATGCGCCAGACGAGATGTTGGAGATGTTTGAGAAGATGTCAGCAGACTTGGACATGGCCGAGGAAATGGCAGAAGAACGCCTTGCCAATCCAATAGTGGAAGAAGCTGAAGAAGTTGAGGTTGAACTGACCGAAGATGAACCAGTTCAAAGCGAATCCCTCGCCCTTGTGGAGAGTGTTAAGAACGGGCTTGAACTCTCATCGTTCACCAAGAAGTTCGACATCGGATCAGGCATGACTCAGTGCGTTCCTAAAGGTGAAGTAGATATGAAAGACTGGGTGGCAGCCTTCGCCTTCGGTCTTACTTTGGAATCGGGCGCGCAATGGATCATTGGCGATTCAGTGGTAGCGTTGGAGAATGCGGGGCATGAGGATGTGGTGAATCAACTCTGTGCTAACTTCAAAAAAAGTTATCCAACAGTCTCCGGTTACGCCCGTGCTTGCCGCGCCTTCCCCGCCGACAAGCGTGATCCTGCCCTTCCATTCACAGTCTATCGAGAGATTGGCAACGCAAACTTCGGAGATGACAGCACCAAAAAACAGCAGGAGCTTCTTGAAGCAGCAAAAACCGAGAAACTATCCTCGACTGAAGTTAGGAACCGAGTGCGTAGCGAGCAAGGTAAAGACGACAAACCATCCGGTCATCGTTTCCTTCTTCTCAATGTCGGGAACTTCAGTAACTCTGAAGTCCTCCGCTCCATGCCGCAAGAGGTAGAGGAACATCAGCTATTGATCGACTTGTCCGATAAGTCATGGTTTGATCCAGCAGAAAACGAATGGCTGAAATTTCTGAAAGAACAATAATTTATGTCAGAACCAACACAACAAAACGAAACCTCGAAAGCTATCCTTGAAGCATTTACCTTCATCAAATCAGCCGACGAGACACTAAACGAACGAGTCCACGCAATGGCAAGCCTGTTGCATACAGCATCAATGATGGTCATCAAATCAGAATCCCGTAAGGGTGAGGGGTTTGAATGCATCAAGTACCTGGAGCTGGCATTCATGTATTACCAGAATGCACAATTCCGCAAGCGGTTTGATAAGGAAGAGGAGAAAGAAGAAACTCCTCGGATCATCAGTTAACCATTCGGACAACAAAAAAGCCCACCTTGGATTTCTCCTTGGTGGGCTTCTTGCTTTTTAGATTAGGCTACTTCTTTTGGAGCGAGTGAGATTGTTGGATCAACCTCACCATCTGCCAAAACATCGAGCCTCTTCAACTTGGTATCTAACTTTTCACAGATGGATTCCTCAATCCCTACACCCGCTGCATACACGATGTATTGCAGGGACTTTGATTTGCCTCCTGACCTATGAACCCGGCCTAAGACCTGTTTCAAGTCGAAAACGGAAGGCGAAGGCATGATTAGAGCAACACGGGGATGATTGCCGTTGAGATCGTGGAGGTTTAATCCTTCTCGGCAGGCTTGAATGATACCAACGATAACCCGTGCATCATCTCGCTGGAACGCATCAATGTTACCCCGTCTTTCCATTTCATCCTGTCCTCCGTGGATTGAGCAGGTTGTCTTTAGCTCATCCAGAATGAACTTGCGTGTCTCTGAGTAGTTGACCCCAACGAATACTGAATTGCCTTCTTCAATCATGTCTCTCACCATAGCGCAAACCGCCGGGGCTTTGTGGAGTTCGATTCTTTGCCTTGCACGGGTCTGTTCTGCCAGCACATTGGCCGAGAAGTTTTCCAATCCTCGCAACTCCTCGATTCGGTTGCAGAGGTCATCATATTCACCCGCGATCTTTTTAGCATTATCCATGTCGAATGCTTTAGCCTTAATCAGCGTCTCAGGGAATGCGTCACCGAGGTCAGAGTGTCTAAGCCGATTGCCTCGTTCGGGGTAGATACGGCTATGGAGTTTCTTCAATACCGAATGACCTCCTGTGAATTGCATTCCAAAGCGGGTCTTCCTGCATCCGTTCTGACTGAGGAATCGGAAGTAGTCTTTCCCGCCTTGGTGTAGACCGAGGAACTGACCTAATGCCCACAATTTAGTTGGATCGTCGGCAATGGTAGCAGACAGAGCAACAGCAGGGATGTTTTGGACTACTGAGTCCCGCACAAGGTAAGCGTTTTGCGTTGCCTCGCCTTTGCCACGATGAACCTCATCGAAGATCAGCATGACATCAGCGGGGAGCATGAAACGGAACTCTTTCTTTTTATCGCAAGTCCATCTTCCTAACTGACTCTTTCCGGTCTTAGTCCACTCCCATCCACAAATCTCGAAGACCTCGACTCCCATCATCTTCGCGGCCCGATGCCAATCTGTAGTGATCGGTTTGGGACAGATAACCGCAATGCGTTTGCCGAGTTCCCGCGCAATACCTAAAGCACAGAATGTTTTACCAACACCCGTGGAATGGCCGAGGAGGGCGCGATTGTATTTATTCATCGAGGCAACGCCCATCTGCACCGAGGTAATCTGATACTCTAACAAGCCTTCGGGGTGGAGCAGAGGAACTAAATCCAATTCTTGAATCGCTTCTTGTTGAGTATCGGTTACGATAATCTGCTTAAATTTCAGATCGTCGCCAGACCACCAAGTAAGTTGCCACTCATCGCGGAATTTTCCGAGTTGGATGCCAGCGTCACCCATCTGCTTTTTGAATAGCTCTTTATCTTCGCCGTAAACTTTCCAGAAAGCCTGCTCAATGGGTGCTTTCTTGAGGAGTCGGACTCCTCGTTTTGTATTTAGTTGAATGGGTTGCGACCACTCGACGGTGGCCATTAAATCGTGGATGTTCATGGATTCCTCCTTGCTCTTTCGAGTGCCGCCTTGCACTGCATCATCAGGAGCGTGTCACCCTCTCCATAGCAATCTAAGACTGCCTCCAGGGCTTCCATTAGCTCGCGCTTCACGGACTCACCAGATAAATGAGTGTCCTTAATACGAAAGAGGGGTTTCTGTTTGTGCATGGTGTATGTTCTCATTTCTTTTTTGGAATGAATGTGGATTTGAATTTAGGTGTTGCGGTTTTAGCTACCGAATCCCAAAGGCGGATGTATGCCTCCGGTGGAAGGCAAGTGGACTGAGTTACTGTTTTGTGTGGTGTTATTTTCATTTTAGTTTTGTGTGTAGTGGAGGGAAATTATTTGACAATATATCAGTGTTTTGACAATATAAAACTATGAACAAAACACCCGAATTGAACGCCGAAAAGTTGGGCCGTGGAAAGGGACGAAAGAAGTGGGACATGGAGAAAATCGAGACTCTATTCATGGGAGGAGCGGAGATGAGCGACATTCTGAAACTGCCTGAGTTTGCTCAGATGAGCAAATTCTATCTCAAAAATTGCATGGTGAAAGGCCGATGGATTGAGAAGAGAAAAAGGCTTAGAGAGCAAGTGGCGAATGTAGTTGCGCCCAAACTTGAAGACTTGATGGTGGCAGAAACCGCTAACCACTATACCTTTATGCTGCGAGAGATTGCAGCGGAGAGAAAGCAGATCGAAGAGAGACACAAAACGGGGAACATTAAAGAACAGGCGCAGCGTCTGGATATTCTCGCGGAATACGAAAAGATTGCAACGAGAGCGTTGGGACTGGATGAGAATAATATGCACGATAGAAAGGGATTAAGCGTGAATGCGATGATCAATCTTCACGTAACAGGTCCAACGAAAGCGGATAAAATTGAGATTGTATCCGCTGAATATGTCCGTGCATCGGAGGAATCGGAAAACGAATCGGAATTGGCAACATTGGAAGAAAGCGGGGAAGGATAGGACTTCTCCGCATTTGTGGAGTTTACTTCCAAACAGGGCCGAGGGATTCTAAATAACGATACATCGGAGTGCCGAGCGGAATCAAACGCCGAGTGCCATCCTTGCGAATCCATTCGCAATCTGTCATCTTTCCATCTGAGTCATACCATGCCGAGCAATGGCCGGAAAAATCGCCTGTTATTTGATAGAGAACAAATGACCCTAAAGGGAAAATTTCTCCACTAAAAGTGAGTTTTTGAATTTTCATATTAGTGTGCGGATTCGTTGGAATCTTTTACGTAGTTTTCTCTGACCATGTAATAAGCCAAAACAGCATTGAATTTTTCAGCGAATTCCGGCCTATCACAGTAAGACCAAAGTGTCGCTTTCTTTTCGCTTTCGAAGTAACGCTTTGAGTCATTGTCTTTTTTGGAGTTGTGCCATATTCCAGCACAGTGGAAGGCGTGATTGCTTGCTTGGTTTTCGAGGAATTTATCCATGTTTTTTGTGTTGTGTTGTGTTTGGGTGTTGTGGAGGGAAAATCAGTGTGGAGGGGAAGATTATCGGAAACGATTAAAGGCACAGGAATGCGCGAGAGTAGAAAGGAAGGTAGAGAGTGCGGAAAGGTAGGAAAAGCGAGAATGCGGGGCGATTAAAGCAAAAGCAGGCAACGGATAGAACATTGCCTGGATGCTGTGGAGGGGATTACAGGATTGAATCTTTCAATTTGCGCCAAGTGTAAACGCGCCGCCCACAATCAATCCAATATTTGAGCGATTCATCCAAGGTGGACTGATACTCATGGACTGATTGAATGACCTCATTTTTCGCCCATTCCGGCCAATGCTCGCAAATCCCGCCTGAGATTGGAAAGCGATTTAATCCGCCAGCATCGCCGAACTGATCAGCAAAACATTTGCGAAGTGTAGATGATGCACGGGAAAGATTCTTTGCGTGATGCAAAAGGGATTCCGATTTGATGAGAAAGACGATTTTTTGAGAATAAGTGTATTTTTTCATAGAAGGATAAAAACTAAAGCCACGCCGAGTGTGGAGAGGATAAGCAAAAGGCTAAAGAAACGAGACTTTGCACGATTGTATTGAATAGAGGAGTGGAGTTTGTTCATAAGATGAGAAGGAAAAGCGGGACGGATCGAACATCCCGAATTAGGTTTTTACTTTGTGAAGGTCAGCCCGGCGATGAAGGCTGAAATACGTTCGTAAGCATCGCGTGCGGGAATGTGGCCATTCCAGACAACGCTCCAAGTGCCGCCTTCCTCGCTCATCTTTCCAACGCCATATCCCCCATAAGCCTGAGTTAAGATGAAAACACCCTCGTTCACTGTGCGCGTTCCGTCTTCATGGACGGTGAAGGGAGTTTCGGGCATTCCAAGAATGCTATTGATAGTTTCAATGCGAGCTTGGAGCTGTTTTTTAGTTATGCGAGTCATTTTATTAGGTTTTTCTATTTAGTGTTTTGGCAATCTCATCAGTCCACACTTGCCAAAGTGTGGAGACGGGGAAACCCCCGTTTCGATTTTATTCTTCACATTCCCAGAATCCAAAGTCTGAGCCGTCGCCGGGGTGTGCTCCGAAATAATATCCATCGGGAGCATGATCATTGAGAATATCAAAGAGCGATTCCAGCAAATAGGAAGCATCCTCAGAATTCCACCATTCGGAGGAATCCCCTTCGTCTTGAACATAGGAAGGAATCGGCCCGAATGAAGCGGCCATCATGCCTTCATAATGCTCCGGTGCTATTTCTGCCACTACATCGAGAAAAGCAGGAATCAAATCCTGTGGTCTATGTGTGCCGTGTATTATTGTTCCAAATGTGATGTTGTTTTGTGTTGTCATTTTGATTTTTCTATTTGTTGGATTTTGAGTTTAAGCGCGTGCATCTTTTTTGCATCGGTCATAGAAGCAAGTTTGAGACGCAGCGCATAGAGTTGTCTATTCAAAGGGAATTAAAAGATAGGGTCGAAGTCTTCAGTGATATCTACAATTTTTCCGTTCTGCTTTGTAATGGTAAACAATGGGCCTTTTCTATCACTAATGGATTTCTGGAACATCCTTGCGGACTTTCCCCATTGTTTGATTGCAATTTCTGCTTCCTGTTTGTCGTAGGTTTCAATGCGTTCAATTTTCATATTTATTATTTTTACCCATCGCGCTACCAGCAACGGCTGGCGTCTTGACTTTGGACAAGCGAATCGCTCACGGAGCGAATCGGTGCGTTTAGTAAATTAAAATTTCAAAGATCACTGACCAGCAAGCAAAGCAAGCGGGATTACAAAGGGAATGCAGGCTGTCGCCACAAGTGCAAGAATCGCACAAGCAGGCCCGCAGGCATTCAATCTATTATTCAAATATCAATTTGTGAAATTACTCGCAGAGCCTCATTCAGAGCCACTCCGCAGGCATCACGAAGACAAAGATACTACATCCTGTACTTCACACAAGGATTATTTTAAAATATTTTTCAAACAGCATAAGCAAATGCCATGCCATCGATATATCGTTATACAGCGATGATTGCCATATCAGGTATGGAATGAGACAAGGGAACGAACATATCAAAGAATCAAGATATGAAGATATGACAAGCAAAGCAGGGAACATATCAACATATCAAGATATGATGATGCGATGCGTTACTTCGATATATCGCTATATAACGATATAACGATTGAGCGATGTATCCGAGATGCGGGAATGATGCGAGAAAAAGCGAAAGCGAAAATCACTCTTCCAACTCATCACCGAAAACGCGATTGCACTTAATTTCCGCCAATGCCGATACACTACCCGATTGATTCAACGCAATCCTGGGCCATCCTCGCGCAAGGATTATTGCAAGCCGCTTGCATCTACTCATCTTCTTATTGCGAATGATATCTTCCGATAATATCAGTCATAAGCAATAGTGATAATCCAGTCTCAACAACGACAGCGATGCAACGCCACTATACTATAGCGACGCCAGCGACACAGGCAACGCAGCTATACTATGAGCATGAGCATGCCGCACGGCGCAAAGGAATCTCTTTTTCTATGGAGAGGCGAGGCCACCGGCCC
>Ga0315904_10002481_pt1 | contig 28508 bp, 12 predicted proteins | sample LakEriMetagenome_6_FD_203529 | JGI IMG/M metagenome (GOLD analysis project Ga0315904, IMG submission 203529) | Freshwater fungal communities from buoy surface, Lake Erie, Ohio, United States - Buoy 12 MA120 | ecosystem: Environmental > Aquatic > Freshwater > Lake | place: USA: Lake Erie, Ohio...
ATATATTTGGATTACAAGCAGAAGACCGTAGCATACTTGCATCTTTTGGTACGAACCTAACCAATCTAGTTTCACAACTAGCGCAAGTCAATATTCCTCCAGAAATTAGATTTAGTATGCAGCCAGTTCAGGTGAATATCACGGGCGCTCAGGGCTTAACAGATGCTGCTCAGAGTTTGGTAGACGGAGCAATTAAGAAAGCTTTTGATAATTTTTTGAGTATTAATGATTTACAGGGTACATACAAAGCCCCATGATGAAATTAGAGATAACAGGTGTATTTAATAATATAATCTAAAAGGAAGAAAAATGATCAAATCCCCCATAAGAGTCGTTGAAAATATAGGATCTTATTGCCACGAGACTAATGATCGATTAGTTTTGGGCGAGATTCTAGATGGATATGCTGGACTATCTATTAATGACCATAATACATATATACCATATATATGCAAGTCTTTTGATCTTAAAAACTGGGAGATAGGTATTGGTCTAGTGTCTGTTATGGACTCCAAAGTTACTGTGGAGCGTGTTAGGGTAATCAAAAAATCTTCAGAAAGTTATCAATTTGTTGGTAATAATAATCTATTTTATGTGTTTGCTAATGAATATAACTTTAATACTGGATTAAATAATTGTGTAGCATTAGAAGATCAAACAACTCTAGTTAATATTAAATGTACTTATTTAAAAACCAATGATTCTAAAGACACGTATGAACTACCCAGCAGCACAAATAATCAAGGATTAGCTATAGACTTTAAGAACACATCAGACTCAACTTTATATCTGCATAATTCAGATGAAAATGAGACATATGCTTGTGGACCCGGAGAATATCTTAAAGTTATAAGTGATGGAAATAGTTGGATTAAATTATACAGTGTGGTTGATTCTTTGGGTGTTGTGTCTTTATCAGCAGAACAACCTAACTATTTTAGTACACAAAATCTAACAGCTTCTGGAATATACGGAGCCATACAATATAATAATAACGGCTCTATAGATGGTTCTAATCTAGTAATTAGTAGCGGATTATTGTTATTAGGCAGTAGCTCAACGAACCCTTCGTCTGCTCAAAATATCATTCCATTATCTCTCTCTAATAAAGATACAATTTTTAATAACAACAATACTTCTGGCAATTTTATTGTTAAGGGTCTTGGTGATAAGAATTTAATTTTTACAAAAGATGGCAGACTAGGACTCAATATTCCCAGCGGTTCATTACCTCAAACAGCATTGCACGTATTAAGTTATGCTTGTCAAGAAGGTATTAGGTTGGAAAATAGAAATTCCTGCTATCCTGCAAATCTGACTCTATATCATAAGCCTTCTACTTTGCCATCAAACGGCAGTATAGTATCAACCATCAATCTATCATCTAAAAACTCCGCCAATGCACAAGTTAATTACTCACAACTAAGATCCAAAATCATTAATTCTGATTCTGTATCTAGCAGTGGCGAATTTGCTGTAGCAATACAGAATAACGGATCGTTAATAGAATCATTAAGAATTAATCCAACTGGATTTATAGCATCTGTTAATACCAATTCTATTGTAGTAAATAATAATGGTATTCAATTAAACGGATCTTTAAGAACTAATCAGATTGCTACTAGTGGTAGCTTTATGATGACTGATGGTAGTGGAAATTTAGTTTTGACAAGCCTTAATAATAGTCCTATAATAAGCTTGTTAGATGGTGATGTTGTCACATTTACTGGAGTATGTTCATGAAGATTAAAAGAGATATAACATCAGAATCAGCTCCAGCCGCAAATCAACTAGAAGTTGGCGAAATAGCTATTAATGCTAGAACAGGAATTTTATACTCCAAATTAGTAGACGGCACTGTTATAAAATGGTTGGGTGCTCCGGTCTGTGAATCAGAAAATAGTACTATTTGTCCAGTTCCAGTACCAGAGATTTCTTTTAGTGACATTTCTAATTTTTGTTGTGGTGGTGATAGTTTAACATTATATGTTAGTAACTTATTGGTAGGACATAGATATTTTTGTACGATAACAGATCTTATAGAGGATTCTACAGCAGTAGTTTCTCCAGAAGAACCACCATTGTTACCAAATAATAAATCGGATAGATCTGCTACATTTAATATCAATATAGATAAAGAATTACAAAGTATATCTATGTTTAAAGTTAGCGTATATGAAATTGTTAAAGTTAATAATATAGACACCAATATGTTGCGTTCTGAAAAGCTAATCAACATTTGCTGTCGTAACTGCGCAGGATAATCATGGTAGAAAAAATAAGTTACTCTGGATCTGTTTGTTTTAGTGGCGTTGTCGTATCTTTTAGTGGATTAGATTTGTCACTAGACGAAACATATAGTATAAGATTTGATAATTTAAGTACTATTCCTGCCGCTACTAACGTTACATTGAATCCAACAGGATTTATTTTGGCTCCGTCCGACAAATCCCCAGTATTATCAACAATTTTTAAATCAAGAAGTAATTATTCCAATAATGCTAGTTTAAATTTAATTAGTTTAAGTATATATAATAACTCTAACGAGCTAATACACAGAGACTATAAATCTATCTCATGTGAGAGTTTGTGTGGCACCGGAGTTCCTTTATCTCCCACGCCAACAGTAACACCAACTATCACGCCCACAATTACCCCAACACCAACCCAAACACCACCACCTCCCTCTCCACAACCAACATTAAACATTAGAACATCTTTTGATAGACTTATTAATGTGCTTCCAACATGTAATAAGGTTCTTATCAGAGCTAAGGCTTATGGAGATATTAACAAAACATATGCGTATACTTTTGGTACAGATATGACCAATGTTGACTTACAAATATCCAATCCGGCTGGATATATCACCATTTTACAAAATCCCACATACGTATATACTAATATTACATTACCCGAATCTTGTAAGGATTATGTGCTAGAATTTGGCCTATCTGATGATATTAATACCGTGCAATCGGCGGCCGTATTTAGGTGCGGCAACTGTTAATTTTAGTGTATTACATAAGTAAAGCAGACACAAGGAAACTATAATGCCTACTCCGCCACCGGCCCCAATTACCATTAAATTTGATTTTAGACACTATATACCCAACCAGGATTTATCTGCTGGTACTGTGCAATTGGACGGAATGGATTGTGCTGACAAGAGCTTTGTAGCCACCATATTGGCCGAAAATCTCATGCCAGGACGTAGTTATAGAACCACATATGAACTGGTCAACCCTCAAACTGATCAAAGGGTGTTTAATCCGACTTCTTCTGATTTATATGCTTCTTATGGATCTCAAAATTTTGTTACTTCTGTTGTACTACCCAAAGGCCCTAATAAAGAATCTAATAGTTATGTACTCAAGGCCACTATCACAGATCTAACAGAAGGATCTACTGCAACAGCTTCTACTCAGATCAATCTTATCTGCGGAATAGAGAGACAAGTATTTGAAGTAGAATTACTAGATCCAGATTCTACAACATCTAGAGACGATGTGGTAGACTTAGGAGATTGTACTAATGGTTTTCCATTGGTTGGAGTAATTAAAAATGCTTTAATCGGCAAAGAATATGATTATCAACTATATGACAATCCAGCAGGAAGTATAGTATTTGAAAAACAAACAGGAAATGTTTATGCTGGAGATATTAATCAAAATTTTAATTCTAAGGTAGCCCTATCAGGCTATCCGTACGTATTCGTTCATGCTAAGGTTACAGAAAAAGATACTGGAATATCTAGATTCAGTGATCCTTTACTATTAAAATGTTTTCAAACAGATCCGTGTGATGTTGCATTGCCAACCGGAATAGATTGTGCCGTAGGAGCATATACCTTAAAAAGATGTTCTTCTAGAGGTTTGACCACAGCTAGTTTATCTGCATTTTATGGAGGGTCCGGATTTTCTATTGGAGATAAATTAACCACTACGGGCGGAGGTGGATACGGAGCAGAAATTGAAATTTTATTTGGTGGTATTACCGTAGATACGTTTAGTTCATTTCATGGTGGTTCCGGCTTCAACATCAATGATCTTATTGAAGTTACTGGTGGTGGTGGCTCTGGAGGTTTAATTAAGATTATATCTGGTGGACTTACCAACGCGTCTATAGATTCTTTAAATGGCTGCTCAGGATTTAAAGTAGGAGACCTATTGACTACGGTTGGTGGAGGAGGCAAGGATGCATTAATTAGTGTAACAGCTACCGGGGTTAACGGAAGTATTTCTTCTTATAGCATAATTAATTCTGGTCACGGCTTCGTAGATGCTCCAACCAATGTTATCTCTATAAACGGCACAGGAAGCTGCGTTTCTGCTACTTTTAATGATGATAATTTCACTATTCCTTGTGCTGGAGGTGTTACTTTAGCATCTCTCAATTTAGAAGGCGGATCAGGATATAATGTCGGTGAAATTCTTAGTGTCGTAGGAGGAGGAGGCACAGGAGCACAAATACAGGTAGTTTCTGGATCACTAACCCCATCATCTATTAATAGTATTAGTGGAGGTTCTGGTTATGTAGTAGGAGACTATATTACAACTATTGGAGGTACTGGTTTAGATGTATTAATTAGAGTTACAAGTATTGGTGCCAGCGGATCAATCACTGGATGGGAAATATTAAATCCGGGTTATGGCTTTACAACCGCTCCTACTGGGCTGGTAACAAAAACTGGAGTAGGCACAGGAGCAACATTAACTGCTAACGCTAACAACTATAGTATAACGTCTAAAGGATCGATCACTAGATCAAGTATTAGTAATTTTGTCGGAACAGGAACAGGAACAGGATATGTAGTTGGCGAAGAATTATTGGTTGTTGGCGGTGGCGGCGGAGGAGCCGTTATTGTTGTTACATCAGTAGATGCTAATGGCGCTGTATTAGACTATGTTTTAAAGAATTCTGGTTCTGGATACACAACTTCTCCACAAGTTGTTGATGAAGATCAAGTTTCGGTATCTCCACAACCCACATGGAACATTAGTAAATTTACCAATTATAGCTATGTTATATTAAATGCTGGATGCGATTATAAAAATCCTCCAACGGCAATAACATCTACTAATGGAGATGGTAGTGGCGCAGAGTTTGATGTAGACGTTACTAAGTATACAGATCCAGCATTTATTGTTGTTAATACTGGTAGCGGATATACTTCGGCACCTACTGGTATAATAGTAAGAAGCGGAGATGGTTCTGGTGTTACAGCAACCTTTAACGATGACAGTTTCACTATTCCTTGTGCTGGTGGTATTACTTATGAATCTATCTCTGGACTTATTGGTAAGTCTTCTTTCTTAAATGGTGAAGAACTGGTGGTTGATGGCGGAGAGGGTTCTGGCGGCAGACTTAAAGTAACAGCAGTAAATAACGGAGCCATAGTGTCATTTGTGGTCCTAAATGCTGGTTGTGGCTATACTGATGTTCCTACGTTAAAGAGACTAAATGGTTTAGCTATAAATGGAGTGACTTTCGATGTAGAAGATTTTACCGATTTGGCTGTTATTGTTACCAATCCGGGTGCTGGTTTCTCTGATACTCCAACAGGCATAGAAGTATTGACCGGAGGAGGTAGCGTAGAAGATATATTTGTCGTATTTGATCCAGGGGAATTTGTTGAAATAGTAGGACCAATTCCTACTCCACCAGTGCCAACTCCAACGGTAACCCCATCTCAGTCTCCACCAGTTCTATGTAACGATTTACAAACAGCTGGTGGACAAAATACTATTTCTAATACTAAAACAATAAATATTGCACCAAGCGGACAAAACTTTATTGTGGTAGAAAATACAGAAGGACTTAATAAATATTCAATTGTAAGTTTAAACAATGTACCTGCTGGAACCTATATTGTCGATGTAACCAATTGGTTTGCTAATTTTGATAATCGTGTTCTCTATAAGAAAATTACTCTAAGTAATGCCACCACTGGCGAAGTGCCACTAAATACTCCTGTTACTATTTATTCTACAGATATTAGATTAATTAAAGTTCCTTATTGGCCCGGCAATATGACATTCTCATACGATGCCTATAGCGTACCAGACAGATTCAGAGTATTTGCAGTACCTATGGACTCTAGACTACCAGACGTACTATTGTTTGATAGTGGCTATAGAGGAAGTGAAGGTTGTGGATATGCCAACAATTTAAGTGGTCTTGGTTCCGGTAGTGTTCAATTGATGAAGCCGGATGGTTCTACTTTTATTAAGGTTGTGGTAGAAGCCCCATGTGAAGGAACGGCATGGGAATATGCTCTATCATGTCCACAAAGAGTATTTACTACTGTAACTTCTACACCCACACCCACACCAACTTTGACCCCAAGTATTACTCCTACAATTACCGTAACTCCATCTAGATCTAGCCTATAATAGAGACATAATATGAGTGATTATTTATTATTAAAAATTAGTATTCTAGAACATTCTACGGCCACAGAAAATTGTAGGCTTAGTGAGGATATTTTAACAGTAATTTGTGATCCGGTGCCAAGTCCAACACCAACAGCTACAAACACACCAACACCAACACTCACAGCCACTCCGACTAATACTCCTACAAATACATCAACACCCACACCGACCGCTACTGTTACAGCTTCTCCGATCACTCCTACGCCAACTCCGACAGCAACGAACACACCGACCCTAACACCAACATCTAGTGTAACTCCAACAGTTACGCCTACATTAACAGCCACACCCACCTCTACACTAACACCGACACCAACAAATACTTTAATTATTCCACCAATCGTTAGTTTTAATGACACTAGTGATCAATTATATTTCTTTAATCTAAATGACTCAAGTGTTCTACTACAAACACAAAAATCATTAGATAATGGTACTAGTTGGCAAGATATCGGCCCTTTCATCAGTGTAGATTCGAACTCCGGCATCTATGTTTCCCACACAGACAATTCCGCTGCTAAATTTAGATCTAGAGCATTTAGTTCCGGAGGCGGATCGATTGTTAGTCCTTGGTCATATGAATATGCATATGCTAATTCTGATAATTTAAATGCTCCAGTTATTAACTATAATTACGACAATGGACTATTACAATTATTTAATTTAAATGATTTTAATGTTATTGCCCTTATAGAAAAATCAGAAGATGGAAACGTATGGCATAATATTACTGACTATAACGTAACTATGAATGCTAATAGTAGTAGATCTATGGCAGTAAATGCTAGTATTAGCACTAAATTCAGAGCTTTAGTCTTTACTCAGTCATCTGGTGCTTCTGTTAGCTCTTGGGCTGTTACAAACAATCCTGTTGTAAGTCCCACACCCACAACAACACAAACATCTACGCCAACCCCAACTCCCACTTTAACATCTACAGCAACACCAACTCCTACTGTTACCGCTTCTCCTGGGGCTAATATAGTGTTAAATTCGGCCAACAATTGGACGTATGTGTTGAATAACTCGGTAATTTTAAAGTTTGTAAGACAAGACACAACCCAAACTAATATTAGTATTAATGTTCCGGCAAATAATATTACTCTTGTAGCTAATAATAGTGTTCCTAGTGTATCTAATATTGTATTTAATACAAACATTATTGGTCAGCTTATATATAATGGTCCTATATTCGAAAATAAGCCATTTAATATGCTCATTGGTTCTACGCCTTACTCTGGCACTATAAACTTCCAAACAATAACATTATCTTAAATAATAGAAGGATAGGCAATGATTATTGACAATATCTTCAACATCAAAACTTATGCCGGTAGTCAAGCGTTGCCTTTATTCAATGCCCCCAATAGCTTAGCGACTAACACAGCATACACTACGTTTCTGAATAATATATTTACTATATATGGAACACAAACAGTAGACGGTTCCATTCCAGTCTTCTATAAAACCAATAATGTTCCTGATCCTAAATCGTCTTTACGAGCACTAGATCCCCAGCAATCTTATTACTTTATTAGCAAGGCAGACGCCACTCTTCCCTACAATATACCATATGTTGGTAATTTGTTACCATCTCCGTATCGCAATTGTCCTACTGTGGACGTAATACCCTCTAGAGTAACACTAACAGCCTCTTCTGGAAATTATTACTATTTAATTAATGATGTTGGTAATTTAAATACAGCATATCCTTATACTTACGAAGTCAAGGTATTAAGTAGTAATTGGAAGGTCACAACACTCGCTCCTTCTGGTACAGTAGCTAGTTCACAACCAAGCAATACGATTATATCTGCATTAAGATTTGATACGGATGCTGGTGTTACAGACTACTCTACCTTTTTACCGCCATCTACATCATCAAGTCAAATAGATCGTAATAATTTATTTGCAATTGTAGAAGTGTCTTTGAATTCTCCTCAAAATATTGATTGCCCCAAGATTGTAGACTTGATGCTACTACAGTGCAACAACTGTATTCCTGCCCCATCCCCAACACCAACACCCACAGTAACTACAACTCCAACATTGACTCCAACACCCACCCCTACCAAGACACCAGCCCCTACTTTTGATAGCCAGTTGACTACCGTACAAAATAACACAGCAGTAGCAGCCAACGGCATTACTTTTACCGCTGGTCTACAAGATAGACTCGACTATACTTTAATTTCACCTAGAGTTGGTCAGGCTAGGGCCGTGAATATTTTTGTTGGTGCTACACAAGTGGCTAGAGTAGACTATACTTCGGATTATGTTGGTAGAAGCTTTAGATATTATAGATCTTCAACAGGATTATCTTATGTCGGTACATTCTCTGATACTGTGAATGGAAATATTAATTTTTAATTTCTAAAAGAAGAATATCAACATCATGCCAATAACTATAAATAAGCAATATCAATTTATTAAATTTTTAGGATCTTCTAATCTAAGTCTCAATAGTTTATCTGGTTCTATTACTAATCAAATTGCTATAATTTATGGTATTTCCGCAGATGGTTCTTCATATTTATCATGGAGCAACAGTGCTTTTTCTAGTTTACAAAATCTAGAAACTTATAAGACATATCTAATTGTTAGCAATAGTGCAAATCCTAATTATACTCTATATTCAGGCAGTGAAGTAGTCGATGCGAGCACGAGTACAGAGATTACTACCACTAGATCAATGGAAACATATAGGGGCGCAACACCTCTGACACTAAGTAGTGCTAGTTTTAAAAATAATATTTTGTTGATATATGGTATTTCTAGTGATGGCTTAGGTTTCGTATCTTATAGTCCATCGTCTCAATTTAATAGTTTAACAACACTACAACCAGATGTTGGATATGAGTTTGTTACCAACGGCACTCCTTTTACACTGTGGTTGGCTCCTGGAGCATCTCCCACCCCAACGCCAACCCTCACAGCAACACCAACACTAACGCCGACCAATACCCCAACAAGAACTCTTACCCCAACACCTACTTTAACAGCAACTGTTACTGCCACACCAACGCTCACACCATCATTAACGCAAACCAATACGCCCACACGCACACTCACTCCTACTCCTACGCTTTCTCCCACTCCAACGAGTAGTCCTCTATTAAGTCCTAATTTTGCTAATTATAATAATCAATCTATTTTTAAAGGACTAGCTAATAGTAGTACTGTTGGTACTAACGGAGCAAAAAGCTCGTATGGTTGCCATGACATGAGTGGAAATGTTTCGGAGTGGGTTGGTCAAGCCACCGATGTTTGTTTAAGAGGCGGTAATTTTTCGTCTTCTTCAAATGATATTTCAAAATACGGTAGATTAGTAGTAGCCGCTACCGTATCTGATCCAGCCACGGGCTTTAGAATTGCTACGTCTGGCACAAATGGCGACCACCTATCACTAGGTAATTTCATTACTATTGGAAATACTAATAACGTATCTGATCCTGATACGAGTTATGGCGCTGTGGCATATTCTTATCGCATATCTAAATTTCAGGTTACCAATGATGAATATTGTGCTTTCTTAAATAGTCAAGCAAAATTAGATACAAAAGCATTATATAATTCTTTAATGAGTAACGATGCGGAAAGAGGAGGTATATTGAGAGGTGGATCACCAGGATCCTATTACTATGTAAGCAAAATGCATCATGGTAATAAACCAGTTAATTATGTTAATTGGATAGATTGTGCCAGATACTGTAATTGGATACATAATGGAGCAACAGACACTAGCGATACAGAAAATGGAGCATATACCATCAATCCGTTGGGAGCTGTGGCAAGAAACACAGGCGCTAAATACTGGATACCTCTAGAAAATGAATGGTATAAGGCAGCTTTCTATGATCCAGCCTCTACCAGTTACTATTTATATAGCACACAAAATAATAGCACACCAACAGCAGCATCTCTTAACACTAATGGAGATGGGCCATTTTCTCCATCTTCAGCTTTTGATGATGGACAAATACTTATTGCTGATACAACCAAGATGGTGGTACTAGATACTAATAATCCTAGTAGTAATATTGTAAATATATCAGATATTAATACCACTCCACATAGTCTAACAGTTGGTCCGTTTAGAGATGATGCTTTTATCTCTAATTCCGCCGGTCTTATAGATGTGGTGAGCCTAACTGCACAAAATCCTAGTGGCTGGGCCAAGGTTTTATCTTTAGCGGCTGGATCTGACGCTAGAAAAATATTAGTTAGTTCTGACGGATCAAGATTATATTGTTTAAATTATAATGATAGAACTATTACCGTATATGACCTACTCGGATCCCCTAGGTATGCTACAAGACTCATTATGGATTATCGCGGTTCGGGCATAGTATACGACTTTTGCAATGGAGAAAATGCAGACACAATCTATGTAGCCTGCTCTAACGGATATGTAGTCAGAACCACTATTACTGGATCTTCTTATAATAATAATATTTATTATTACTATCATGGTTTTATTAACCAGCCAGTATCAATGACTTTCTTACAAAATCAAATATATGTAGCCTTGGTTGATGGTGCTACTACTATTAAAACCCGCAATATAAATAATGGCGCAGAAGCGACTATTAGTATTGTTGGATTAAGTAATTTTGGACAGGCTTCTACAGTGACTGTTGTTAGATTGGCTTTATACAATGATCCTTATAACAAATATTTAGTTTTGACAGGAGAAATATCTAATCTTAATAGAGGAGTTATATATTATTATAATCCCCTATATAACAGACAAATGTCTATCAGTTATACCGATACTGTATCAACAATCGGTATTTATACCAATATTGCACAAAATAAAGACTATGCATATTTATTTGCCGGTAATAGATTGCTAACTTTTGATTCAACTAATAAATATTTTAGAACCTCGGTCGTTGTATCTCCCACTTTCAATAGTTCTATTATTAGAGATGTTGAGTTTAGAAGCAATACCGCGATACCAGCACCGTCTCCTTCTCCAACACCAACTAATACTACTACTCCAACCAGAACACCCACTAATACGCCAACAGTCACCCCAACCAACACTGTTACCCCTACATTCACTTCTACCCCAACACCAACTCCAACACAAGAACCTCCTGTAGTATATTCTAACTCTATGGTGGCGGCTGTGGGTGCTAACGATGTGGGCCAATTAGGAGACGGCACTTATGGTTCATCCAAGGTCTTTAAGCATATAACTGCCCCATCAGGAAATGTATTTAATTATAATGTAAGAGCTAGTTCTTTAGGTAGTCATAATCTCATTATTGATTCCAGCAATAGACTTTGGGGATGGGGTAATAACGATAGGGGTCAAGTTGGTCCGTCAGCATGGACTAGTGTGGCTCCTTCTGGTAGTGGTTTGAATACCAATCCTTCTACTATGGCATATGATACAGTTAGTAATAGGTATGCTATATTTGGTCTTTCAAGTAATGTTGTTAATGTTTCGACTAATGGTACCGTTTGGACAAGTGCAACTATCGGAACAGCTCCTCCATCTTTAAATTGGACAACATCTATCGGATGGAATAACAATACTTCCACAGGTGGAGGATCTCCACAAACTAATCAATACTCTATCTTTGCATTAGCTAATAACTCCAATATTCTTGCAGCATATAGCAATTCAAATAATACCTGGGTATCACCCAGCTTGTCTGTTACAAGAAATTGGACCGCTATGGTACAATCAAGAAATAAGATTTTAGCTTTTGCTAGCAATAGCAACAATGTATTTACTATAGTTCCCGGAGCAAATAATACTATTACAACATCTGACGTAAGCCTAGGCTTAGGGTCTTTAAATGTGTTCTGGAAAACTGCGGCTGTTAATAGTAATGGCTCTACTATACTAGCAATTGGGTACGATTCAAGAACCATTGTTCGTAGTACTGATAGTGGCGCTTCTTGGTCGCAGGCTGGTGTTTCTTTACCTTTAGTTGCCAAATGGGAGAAGATTATTTGTTCTAACAACAGATGGATCTTAATCGCTTCTGATCAGGATAGTGTATATACTAGTGATGATAATGGATCTAATTGGACAGCTCGCTCAACCAGCAGCACCAACCCGTCTTGGACTCAAATATCAGTCTATAATAATACCATTATTTTAGTTGGATTAAATAATAACTATTACTTAACAAGTACTGATAATGGCACATCTTGGAAAAAACGATTCTTAGGCGTATAATATAAGTATAATATCAAGGATACATTATGGCTAATTTTAGAAATCTTATCACAGGAAATGGTATACTTCTAGGACTGTCTGATGATAATCAGATGTATGTTTTAGGGGATAATGCTAATAAAAATACAGTATCCAGAATCGGTAATGATGGTCCACTATACGCCGCCGGATGGAAATCAGCATCGGTTAACGCCAAGCATTCCGCAGCTATTACCAATAATGGACAACTATATGTATGGGGAGACAACTCCTATGGTCAATTAGGCATAGGAGGATCAGTAGCGTCTTCTATGGATCCTATATTATTAGATAATAGTGAATGGCTTAGTGTAAGTTGTGGAGCAAGACATACCGTAGGTATTAAAAAAGATGGATCTTTATGGGGTTGGGGATCTAATCAATTTGGTCAATTAGGACCAAACGCAGCAACTATACAATATGTACCTTATAGAATATCCGAGCCTTCTTTTAGCAACGTGGCCTTATTGTTGCACCTTAATGGTTTTGCTGGATCAACTACGATTTCTGATAGTTCTTTATTATCTAAAAATGTTAAGATTATAGGATCTGGGAGACTATCTTCTACTCAGTCTAGGTTTGGAGGTATATCTTATTATTATGGAGATACTGGCAGTAGTGGTATAGATGCCAACGGCTCATATAATGATCTAAAATTTGGTACTGGTGACTTTACAATAGAGGGATACTACTACTTAAATAGTAATAGTAGCGACAACTTCTTATATGATACAAGACATCCCTGGAATGCATCAGGAGGATCTTACGCATATGTTACTAGTACTGGCGTACTTAATGTAGAAGGTCAGACCACTATTATTATGCCAACCAATCGTTGGGTTCATGTGGCTTTTAGTAGACAAAACGGTACATTAAGAACATTTTTTGATGGAGTATTAGTATATACTCAATCTTCAACCACTAACTACGATTCGGGATACTGCTATATTGGTGCTGCTGCTTACTATCCTGCTGGTGCCGCACCCTTCAGAGGTTACATAGACGAGGTAAGGGTTACTAAGGGAATTGCTAGATACGTATCAACCTTTACGGCTCCCACAATACCCTTTATGGACTCTAGCGATTCTTATTTAAAAATTGCTACTGGTTCCTTCTTTAATTTAGCTATTAAAGCAGATAGCACTCTTTGGAGTTGGGGCGATAATTCTTATGGACAATTAGGAACATCTTCTACTGTCACATCTAGACCAACACTCACACAAATCGGTACAGATAATAATTGGGTTGATATAGTATGTGGAGATAGTCATGCTTTAGCAGTTAAGTCCGATGGCTCTTTATATTCCTGGGGATATAATGCTTTGGGTCAGTGTGGTGTTGGTACTTCTAACGAGAGTTATAATAGTCCTATAGCTGTAACCGGGGTTCACGATGGAGCTACTTATCGTCCAATTTTAGGCATTACTTTAGATAATGAAAAAAGAATAGCTTGTGGAAAAAATCACAGCTTTATTATCGCAAGAACAGCACTAGGAGATAATATCCTATTCGGCACTGGAGATAATAGCAACGCCCAATTAGGCACAGGAAACAATGATTCTAAAACAGTATTTACTGCCGTTGATCTTAGTAGAAGATTCATCTCTACAGACGCTGGTGTGAATCATAGTTTAGGCAAACTAGACTTACCAGAAAATCAACCAACTCCTAGTCCAACTCCCACACTAACTCCAACACCAACAGTTACCGCAACCAATACTCCAACTGTAACACCAACTAGAACCGCTACGCCAACACTAACGGCCACCCCATCTGCAACCCCGGTTGGACCACCACCTTCTCCATCCCCAACTGCCACAGTATCACCCACTCCTTCTTTACCAGCTAGGGCGGGCTTTAATTGGTTTCCTATCAATATTGTTTCCAGAGCTTTTAATAGTGTAGTATATGGCACTAAGCTCGATAGATTTATTGCTATGCCGAGAAACGGCAATATTCCAGCCATATCAGAAAATAGTACGGCCACAAGTTGGATTGACACAAACTCCTTGCCTTCTAATATGGCTCTGCCAGAAGTTATAGATGCTAGACACTATTTGTTTTCATATGATCCTTCTTCGAGTCCAAGAGCTAATGGTAATGCGATAGCAATCTCTAAAAATGGGTTTGATTGGATCAATAATACTGTAGTAAGAACAGACTCTAATAGTTATAGTATAGCAAGCGCATCGTCTTATACTAGTTTGTCTAGTGTTGATGGACATATTGTTGCTGTGGGACCAGTTGCTAATAGTGGTAACAGAATAGCTCTTAGATATAAAAAAATTACAGTTAAGGATACTGATAATATTTCAGCCAGTATGATTCCAGAGAGAGACTTTGCTCCATTCTTAGATGCAAATAATCGTCCTATCCTAACGACAAATACAGCTAATTATAATAATAATGTGGGCAGCGTAACAGATGTAAGATATAATGGTGGTTCTAGCGCATATGGCGCTTTCGATATGACAGGCAACGTAGATGAATGGACAGGAACATCTGGTACCGGAGGAACATCATTCTTTACTTTGGGAGGAAATTATACTACTAGTAATCCATCCAAAGATAATGTGACTACAACACAATCTTCGTCGTCTTCTATAGGGACAAGAGGTTTTAGACTTGCTAGTGTAACAAATCCAACTAATAATTATAGCACATTTGTGTCTGTTGGAGATATCAACAATGATTCGGATAACGGTGTTGGTTCTGTTACTTCTAATTATCGTATCGGTACATATCCTGTGACAAATTTGGAATATGTTGAATTTTTAAATGCTGTTCAGCCCACCGGCAGCATTAGTGAATTACACAATATTCCCTCAGTAGCTGATAAAGATGTGGGAATTAAATTACCATATACAATATCTAATACTATAGAGACTAATTCAGGCTATGCTTCTGCCATAGCGATTAATCCCAATACTAATAGAGCATATGTAAGTAAATTCTATGATAGTATTTTACAAGTTATAGATCTTAATACCTCTACAATTATAGCGACTATTAATGTCGGCCATCAACCATGGGATGTGATATGTGATCCAACAAATAACAGAGTATATGTTTCTGTAGCTGGTGTTGCAAGAATTAGAGTGATTGACGGAGTTAGTAATACTATTATAGGTAATATTACAACACAGAGTTCTCCACGATATATGGCATTAGATAGTTCTAATAGTAAGTTGTATGTATCAAATTTTGGTGCGAATAGTTTTAGTGTGATCGATGTAACAACAATTACAACTAATATGTTAGTACAAACAACCTCTTTTATGGCCGGTACTCCATTAGGTATGGTCGTAGATTCCACTAATAATAGACTATATATTGGGTATTATGATTCCACAGGGGCGTATATTAGAGTTGTGAATGCTTCTAATATTAATACGATTATATCAACCATTTCTTTACCATTATATGCGGGTCAAAACAATACGTATCCTTTTGATCTAAAGCTGAATAGTGATAGAAGTAGACTTATTGTAGCCGAAAGTAATAGCAAGTCATTAACTATTATTAATACTACAACTAATTCTATTATCGCTAGAATACCATTCACTACTACAATAGGTTGCTTCTCACTAGACGCACAAAACAAGGCTTATATTGCAGGACAGGGAGACAATAGTTTGATAATAGTAGATACCAATACGTCAGTTTTAATTGGAAAGGTTATATTATCCAATACTAATATCAGTCCACAAGATGTAGCTCTTGTTAATAGTAAAATATATATTGTAAATCAGGTCAATAGTCGAATATTTACTGTGGAAGTATCTAATACCTATACGACTATACCAGGAATGGAATATAAACCAGTATCTTATATAAATTGGTATAATGCTGCTCGTTATTCTAATTGGTTGTCAAACGGAAAACCTGTTGGAATACAGTCCTCAACAACAACAGAAAATGGCGCATATCAGCTCAATGGAAATACTGGAAATCCCACACTAAATACAACTAATCCCAATACAGGATCTGCTCCGGCTTATTATCTACCTTCTAGAAATCAATGGTATAAAGCAGCATACTATAAGGGTGGTAATACCAATGCTGGATATTGGCTATACGGAAACTCATCAGATACATTATCTCCAGCATATTTATTCGGCAATAGTCTAGAGAATCTACCAGCCGCCAGTAGTGTTGTCAAAGTTAGAAAAGACGGACTAGTGGTGGTTGCTGGACAAGGATTCGTGTTGATGTCTAACATGGTTCCAAATACTGTACCAAACTGGAATTATTATCCTCTTACACAACTAACTGAACCTACAGACATATTATTTGGGGATAATAACAGAATCGTTATTCTACAAAGCACACTCGGAGTCGTATCTGCTAATAATAGATACTATTATAGCGACGTTGTAAATTACTCTAATAGTTATCCTTCGGTTAGTTGGACAATAGGAAACCTTCCTGCGACAACACTAACTACATCTGTGGGGGCATCCGCTTATGACAATGGTGTGTTTGTGGTCATACCTCTTTCTGCTTCGTTATCTTCGTCTTCTTTTGTTTCTTCTGATGGTATTAATTGGAATACTATTTCTTCTAGTGTGCTATCTAATAAGATATGGAGAGGCTTAGCTAGTAAGAGTAATCTATTTGTAGCGGTTGGAGACAATTCACCACTAGCTGCTATTAGCTATAGTGATATCAGAACCACACCAACCCCCACAGCAACACCAACTGTTACACCTTCAAATTTAGGCATAGTTGTAACACAACAGCCTAAAAATGTCGATATTGTTCTTGTAGCAGATAATAATGCTGGAGGTGTCGCGGTCTTTAATGTTACCGCTAGTTCTAGATCTCCAATTACATATCAGTGGTATGAGTCTGTTAGCAATGGGCCGTTTACCGCTATTCCAAATGCTACACTCAATAGTTTATCTATCAATAATATTACTAGTAGTAAGCATGGTAATAGATATTATGTTAAATTAACATCTGGTACTATTGTAGTAGATAGTAGTATCGCAACCCTAAATGTATTCACAAATTCACCCATTACTATTCTACAACAACCTAGTAATACCACTGCGGTTAGTGCTGCGGCATCTTTTACCGTATTGGCCACTATCAACTATCCTTCACCAACCCCTACAATAACAGCTACTAGTACTCCAACACCGACCCCAACAGTTACCCCTTCTAGGTCTGTATGAATGGTGTAATTACTAATATAATTCATTTTAAATTAAAGGCTAAACTATGGGATTAACATATCAATGGCAAGTATCAACAGATAATACAGCGACAGTATTCGTTGACTTGCAAGACGGTCCATTGGTATCTGGAACCAAGACTCAAACACTATTATTTAACAATCTAACAGTAGCTGATAATAATAAAAAATATCGCGTAATTATCGGTAGTACAGATTTTAATGTGGCTCCTGTTGTTAGTGATGCTGCTACTCTTTTCACAGCCCCCTCTATTACTTTAAGTACAATCCCAGATATAGCCACAACAGCGACAACAGCAACATTTTCTGTTAGCGGAGTAGCTAATACTGGTACTATTAGTTATCAGTGGCAAAAAAGAGTACCTTGCGCGCCGACTGCTACAGAACCATGTTTTATTAATTTAGTAGATCAAACAGGTTCCGTTAGCGGTGCTCTTACTCCAAATCTTATTTTAACTGGATTAACAGCTGCGGTACATAATAATTCTCAATACCGAGTTGTTGCCAGCGCACAGTGTTGTGGAACAACCGCCATTACACAATCATCAAATATCGCAACACTACAAGTTGCCACACAAGGACAAACACTATTTATTACTAAAGACTTAACAGATGCAATAATAGCAACAGACAAAACTGCTTCTTTTAATATAGAGATACAAACGACAACAACCAATTCGACACCGGTCCCAGTAACATTCGGATGGCAAAAATTAGTTGCTGGGAGTTGGGTAAATGTAACTAATAATCAACCGATACAAAGTTCAGTTATTAATCCTACATTATTGCTATACAAACAAACACTAGCTATTACTAGTGCTATTGATAGCGAATCTTATAGAGTTGTGGTAAACGATGGAAGGTCATCCGCCACCAGCGCTACCGCAAAGAGCAAAAACCCCGCCACCTGTACCAATTGTGGAGGTAGTGGAACTGGAGATCCACACTTTTATATAGGCAATAATTACGGTTTTGATGATAATCCGATTATGAACGGACACAAAGAAATTGTAATGTTGTATATCAAAAACAAAAGAGACAACACAGAGCACGTACTTACTTGCAAAAATACTGGTGCTTTTGGTTCTTCTTCTCCATATAATGTTGAAAGAACTTCATATACACAATTTAAAGATGGTAAAATTGTTGGAGCCAGAGTAGATAACGGAAAAGCAGATATGATGGGTGTGGCAATGATGAACGCCGCTTCTGGACGTTTTGCTTTTACTTGGTCTATTCTAGATCCCTCTAATATCCACAAAGCTCAAGATTTAGATATAGTTATTGGCGGTGCGTGGTATTGGATGTGCAAGTCCCTAATTCAATATCTAAAAAAGAATCCGTCTTTCATGAGTTTAGGATGGCCATATATTGGTTGGATTCATGCTGATGGTATCGGTTTAGGATTGGCACCGTATAATCTTATCAGAGAGAATTTTGAAATAGATAATTTATATCTTAAAAATAGTGGGAGTGCGAATATTGACGGTCTTTATATAGCTTCTAGTAAAGATGATAAGAATAGTACTAGATACAATAAAGACAATAGTGCATATTCCATAATTAGAGATCGCGGACTATGGCAAATCAAAACCAGGGTTCTGTCTCCTATCGCAATGACTAAAATTTCTGATACGCAATTTAGCATCAGCACATCTCGCTATATAGATGCAGAAAGTCTAAGTGTTGGCCTTGGGGTTGGTAGTACTGCGGCGGGAGTTATTTCTGGTAATCCTGTTATTTCTGCTATCTCATACAAATATCCTACTCAAGCTCGCGCTATGGAAAGCGCTACATCAATTACCGCAGAGATCACCGTAACGGGTGGACAGATTGTTACCAGCGGTTCTGTAATATTTGGATATTTTGTTAATACAACAAATAATAGTAATAGTATCACACTACCAAATCTCTTTACTGCTTCAGATATATATATTGGTCAAAAAATTATTATTAGCGGAGCTACATCTGCTAATACTACAATTACTAATATTAATGATAATACATTAACGCTAAGTAGTAATTGTACTGCCACTGGTAGGTTCCCACTAGAAATTATTTATGCTGAATCCTTTGAAGACAATACCATCTCTCCTGATTTATCTGGTGGTTGGTTAAAAAATAAAAATATTATTCCAGATATTAAACTATTACCATTATTATCTAGTCCAGAAGGAATATCTAAAATTACAGAAGACATCACTGCCAATCCTCGTTTTTGGCATGAGTTGTCTTTAGCTCTGTCGGGCAAGCCTCTAGATGGAACCCCAGTAAATAGTATAGTAACACAACCCAAAGATACTATCTCTGTCAATGGAATAGCGTCTTTTACTGTGGTTGCTGAATTGGCCAATTCTAAATATCAGTGGCAAAAATCCACAGACAATGGAGTGTCTTGGATAGATATAGCTGGGGCCACTAATTCTACACTCGTAGTTAATACTGTTAAGTCAGATAATGGAACACTGTTTAGGGCTAAAGTAGATACTATTCTTACCAGTAGTAGTGCCAAGTTATCTGTTCCATCTACTCTTAGAGTCCAACAAGAACCATCAAATACTAGTGCTATTAATCTACAGGCCGTATTCGGTGTGGTTGCTAGCGGAGTACAGCCGATTACATACCAGTGGCAAAAATCCGATGATAATGGCGTAACATTCTCTAATGTGCCAAACAACAATCTACCTACCCTTACCTTGAGTAATCTTAAAGCTGAAGATGACAATGATCTTTATAAAGTTTCTGTAGCCGATGGAGCCGGAGATTCCTATACATCAGCCGCCTATAAGCTTTCTATTAATCCAGTTTTAAGTATCACATCACATCCAACTACACAAACAGCATCAGAAGAAGAAACAGCTACTTTTAGTGTTTCTGGCACTTGCAATAACGGATTGTTTAAACACCAATGGGAAGTATCTACCAATAATGGCGTATCATATGCGGCCGTTGGAGAACCTTCTTATTCTGGTAATTTAAATTTAAGTGGTCTCAAGATATATGATGATAATAAGCTATATAGAGTTAAGCTTATTTCTGATATAAAGAATAACTTTGTTTATTCTAGTGGTGCTAGATTATTGGTACCTAATAGTCTTACAATAGTTACTCAGCCAGCAAATACTATATCTTCTAGCGGCAATGCAACATTTTCTGTTGGAGCAAACTCATCTCAGCCACCTCTAAGTTACCAGTGGCAGACACAAGCACCACAGTCCAACAATTGGATAGACATAGTTTCTGGTACTGGGTCTACTTTAAATGTAACAGGACTAAGGCTCGTTGACGATAATACTAAATATAGAGTTATATTAACAGATCAAAGAGGTTCTGTATATAGTCAACAGGCTATCGTAGACACGACACCCCAAATTTCTATCACTCAAAATATTGCTGGATATACTAGCAATAATTATAAGCTTAACTTAACCGTTGTGGCATCTGTTTTGACCACAACACTAGAAAATACTTCTGGTAGTTTGGTATATAGTTGGGAAAAAGCAGATCCAGGATCCAATTTATTTGCCCCACTTACTGGTATTCCATCTAATCAAAATTACCTATTAGGAGATCTAAAGGTGGCAGATAGTGGAGTAAAGTATAGAGTAAAATTAAGCCTACCCGGCGCACGAGACCTATACTCTAATACTGCACAAATAGATGTGCCTCCATCAATAACTGTTAATGTCAAAACTCCATTTTTAGCAAAGACCAACTATCCCAATACGGATATTACTTTATCAATTGATGCGACAACTAAAGTTCCACCACTAAACTATCAATGGCAAAAAGCAAGCACCACAAATAATCTTATTAATTATCAATTCCCTAATAATGATCCTTTCTATGATAGAGTAGGACTATTTATGGAAATGAGTGGTGTTTCTGGCACGAGGGCTTTTGTGGATTCGACAGACAAAACATATATAATACCGTATAGAGATGACTCGATATATAACCAATATGCAGATATTAAACTATCAAATTTAGATTTCAAGTCTGCTCCAACTAGTGCTAGATTTAATGATATATACAGTCATCTTAGAGTTTTTGATAGTGGCAATAATTTGTATTTTGGTAACAAGAACTTTACTATAGAATATTGGTACAAGCCAACTGAGTATTCTGAAATGAGTGTGGTATCTCGAAGAAAGGGTAATGTTTGGCCTGTTTATGGTAATGTGGGCTGGACTTTAAGTAGTACTCGTTTTAGAGCTAAAATAGGACAAACCTGGAGAGATGATTGGATTGATGATAATGGAAATTTATCTATTATACCAGTGAACGAATGGACACACGTAGCCTTAACACGCTATAATAATACATATCGTTTATTTAGAAATGGAGCTATGGTTGGCAGCTTCTTCAATAACGAGACTTTGGATGAAACATCTGGCCCTTTAGTAATTGGCACCTCAAGTTCGGTTCAAATTAATAGTACAGAGAATGATTACAGTTTGGTGGGCTTTTTAGATAATCTAAGAATTACTGTTGGATTGGCTAGATATACACAGAACTTTGTTCCAGACACATTAATAGATACAGACTATCAAGTAACCATAACCAATAATAATTTTACTAATATTCCCAACGCAACAGGAACTACGTTAAAATTAGAAGGATTAACAAGCAATAATAATCTAGAACAATATAGGGTTGTTCTAACCGATCCTGTTTCGACTGTTATAGTAGAGAATTAATCACATGACACAAATTTATACATCTAATACTGTTTTAGTCAAAGCAAAAGCGCCTATTGTTAATTTTTCTGAAGGCGACTCCGCGACATTAGTAGCTGATATTAGTATTATATGGATCAACCCAAGCTCGGCACAAAGGTTTTTGACTCATAAATGGCAAGAGTCCAACGACGGAGGAGCAACCTGGAGAGATATTAGCTCAGGGATTGCGGACCATCCACTATCAACAAATAATATAGCTCCAACAAAAACCGTATCTTTGCTCGATAATCAACTTACAGATCTAGAATTATCAGAGTTTAATATTGCCAAAACTAAGCCAATAGTAGCTTCTCTCACCATCGATAACGTACTATTAAGTCAAGATAATTATTTATACAGATGCATAGTGTTGTTATACAACAATGATATTAATACAATTGAGAGTGCTGGTACTAGTGAAAATATTTTCCTCAATATTTCAGAGAAAAAGACAGGTCATTTATTACCTAATTTTGATATTCCTTGGGATCCTATGAATCCTCGTGGCGTAATTAAAGCTGGAAATCTTAAGTTTGATCAAAACACTAAGATAGAGTTATTTAAGCTTAGTAGAGAAGCTTGTGGTTCTCAGTGGAGAATTATAGAGGTAGGCTATGGAACTCAGTATATCAACGGCAATATCACTAATGGTATGCCAGTAGGCTTACCCAAAACTTATGGCCCCAACGATCAAACATATCCAGGCTATATGGAATTACAGTTTTATTGTAATAATAGTTGGGTCACGCAGGAATCTTGGATATCTTTAGTGGGTAATGATGAACACGTATTTGAAAAATACGGTCTTGTATCGCCAGTAACCGTGTCTATCAACGGAGAAGCTTTAGTTAGTCAAACATCTTTAGGTACAAAAGATAATCCTTTAGTTATTAAACCAACACCCGGCGCAACAGGAGGTTCGTCTCTAGATGTTACGGGTGTTTCAGATAATAGCACCGTATCTGTATCATGGAATGGAACAGCCCTAGGGTATAGTAACACATTAGGTATCCAACAAGCTGGAACACAAACCATAACCGTACCATCATCCTTCGTTCTGCCTGTACAAGTTACTATTACAGGAGGATGTGATGATGACTTGGTAGTTAATGGTCAGGTTATTAATCAGAATAATTTAGCTGATAGTGTTAATTATACTTTTACTTGTGAGACCAGAACATTTACTGTAAGTGTTTACAATGCTATGGCTGGCGGTACTGCTTATGACTATAATATTTCTTTTGCTGGAACTCAAAGCGCTAATAGTGCTGTTTCCGCTATTAGGTCTGACACTACTAATATTTTAACAATATCACAAGCTTCAGAAACTAAAAATGTAAGTGTTAATAGCAATAATAATAATTGGACCGAGGCTGGCATTAATGTACAAGAAGGATCTAGACTGTTTATATCTGCTACTGGCAGCATACAGTGGTCTACTAATAATTTTAGCAGTCCTTCTGGTGTTGGTTCTGGTAATGCTGTTTTATATAGCGGCATTCCCCAATCAGCTTTAGTTGGAAGAATAGGAACAACTGGAACGCCATTTTATATAGGAGATTACTATAATAGCTTTGCTAATGGTAGTGGTCCTCTATTCTTGTCTGTCAATGATAGTAATAAGAATGATAATTCTGGATCATATGCGTCTATCATAAAATATGCAACACCAGATCCTTTGGGCATTAAAGTTACAACATTGAATTCTGAGCCTTATGATTCTACCATTCAAGACCTAGATTTTTCCAAGGTGAGCTTATTATTAAAATCCGATAATGACTCATTAAATGATGTTTCGGCCAAGCCAAAATCTTTTACTAGTACCAACGTTAGTTTTAGTAGTCAGATAAATACTTTTGGTGGTTATTCTGCATACTATGGAGACAGTGGATATTCTGTAGCTAATTCCGATAGTTCTCTAGGATTCTCTGGTGATTTTACTATTGAAGGATGGTTTTATTTCTCTAAGAATAATGTTGGATACCAGGGTTTAGTTTCCACATATAGAACCGGAGACATTAGTGGATGGATATTGGTTTTAGAGAGTAATAACACTTTAAGATTTTACGCTACTAATGCTAATATTACTTGGTATTGGCCCCTATCTATATCTTCTAATTATACTCCGCCAACAGAGAAATGGACATATATTGTTGTACAAAGACTTGGTTCCTCTGTGAAGATGTTTGCTGATGGAGTAGAAGTTGGATCAACTTCTAATAATCTGGATATAACAAGCGGCTCCAAGATAGAAGTAGGCGGTTATCAATACTTTCCGGGTGGACGTAGATCATTACAAGGATATGTTGACGAAGTTAGAATTACTAAAGGATTGGCCAGATATCCACAGAACAACCCGCCAGTACCAAACAAACCCTTTCCGAAACGATCATATAGTGCTACACAAATAATAGATATTTCTGGTAGTCAGAAATCAGCCACTCCAGTATACGATAGTAACGGAAATTTTCTTTACTATGAATTTAACTCCAAGAATAGTTACATAGGTCCGTACAACGAGCCTGGACAGCTTAGTTTGGTTTATGGGTATGTTTCTGGCTCTCCGCTAGTCGCACAGACACCGGGAGAAGGATATTTCCAAGCTTTTGACGGCAGTAATAGATATTTCAGAAAACTTGGGATTTATGATTTAGATTGCTGTTATATGGGTAGCTATAGGCCAGATGACGGATATTATATACTATCTAGAAGATCGGATGGTCAGTATGTAGTATCAGAAAGCGTTAGATGGTATGCTGCTAATGGATATGCTGTTGGAACCATAGTGCCATATCCTCCTCAAATTAATCAAGTAGGAGATAATGGACATCCTAATAATAGCGCATCATGGAGATCGTGGAGCTGGGATAATTCATGTTGCAATGGAACAGGAGACAAGAACTATTTTGAGCTTACAGATGAAGTATTGACACCATTAACCCCAACACCCACCGTTACTCCAACAAGTATAACACCAACACCCACGCCCACAGTAACATCAACGGTAACAGCAACACCAACCATTACTCCGTCTGTTACCACTTCATCTTTACCTCCTGCTTTTGATACTTTATATAGTGATGTTGTATTATTGATGAATATGTCTGGAACTAATAATAGTAAGAATATTATTGATTCGTCATTATTGAACAATACTATTGTTGCTACTGGTAATGCTGCTATTTCTACCTCTCAAAGCAGATTCGGAGGATCAAGTCTGTTAGTTCCAGAAGCAACATCTAGTCGCAATGCAATATATTTGTCAGCTTCTAATAATTTTAATTTTGGTTCTGGTAATTTTTCTGTAGAATTTTGGCTTAGACAGAACAGCACTCCGCAATCTGGTTCTCGCGTGTTTCAAACTAGCGAAAACAACGATACTACTTCTGGTGTGGATATTTATTATCCAACCAATAGTAATTCTTTATTAGCAAAACTATCAGATAATAGTAACAATACTGTGGTATTATCTATGGGGGCCACAGATACATCAGTGTGGAATCATTATGCTCTAGTAAGAAATAACCACAATATCATTACATATAGAAATGGTGTTCAGGTAGCCTCGCAATATGCTGTGATGAATTTATCAAACTCTTCTGGTAATGTGGTTATCGGAGGCAATGCTACAACCGGTCCAAATAGATCAATTAATGCTTACATCGATGACATGAGAGTTACTAAGGCGTCAAGATATACTAGTAATTTTACTAGTCCGGTATTTCAGTTAGTTAATGCAGGACCGCCAGTCACTCCATCAAATACTGCAACTCCAACCAATACGCCCACAGTCACAGCCACACCAACATTAACACCAACTAGTGGATTGGTTGCATCTCCGACCCCCACTCCATCTAGTACAACTATTGGAGACCCATTATGGAATAGTGTTGCTCTATTGATGCCACTTGATGGTGCTCAAGATTCTTCAGTTATTACAGATATATCCAATAGTCCAGCAGTTTTTACTAATACCAGTAATAATATTTTATTGAAAACAAATATAGTTAAATATGGATCTGCTAGTGCTTATATCGCAGGTAATGGAAACGCTATAGCTACATCTTCTAAATTCATAATTGGAACAAATAATTTCACTCTAGAATTATGGGCCTATAGCTCTATCGCTAATAATGCAGGCAAAGGCATTATTCATTTAAGAAATGCTAATAATACATATGCTGGTATCGGTATTGGAGTAACTTCCTATGGTAAGTGGGGATGTTATGCTAAGGGTGCGGAACAGGTTCCAGTCAGTGGTACGCCAACACAAAATTTATGGACCCATTTAGCTATTAATAGAAATAATAATATCCTAAAATTCTTTATAAACGGAGTAGAAGCTTTAAGCACAACCGACAATACCAACTATACTATGAACACTCTATATTTTGGTAATTGGTACAGCAATGCTTATGGCTTTACTGGATACGTAGACGATGTAAGATTAACTATAGGCTCAGACAGATACGGTATTACAGCACCATTCGTTCCACCGTCGGCACCCCATCCAACATTATAATTTATATATTATAGGAAATAATTTATATGAGTACATTAATAGCAAACAGTAGTCAGCCATATTTGTACAACGACAACAATGTATCTCGTATGTTATATTGTTATGCTGATCATTCTATAGACTTAAATTATGGTGGCTCAATATATACTATCAGACCATGGAAAATTAAATTATTAGATTTAAGTAACAATAACAACACCAGCGTTCTAGTACCCACAGTGTCTTATGACGAGCAATATGGTAGAGTTGCCCTAGAGTGTAATCCTCATATAGTTATAAGCAATTCTACCATTAAATTATATTATACTGTTGGCTTTATGAAAAGTGATGATAGTCCCATAGTTTATTATTTATGCTCTATGACAGCAGATAGTTTATCATTAACTAATTTAACAGACTTTACTGTTGTACAAAAAACATTTAGCGGCACATTTCTTACAGACAGTGAATTATTATTTGTAGATAAAATTTATGGTAAAGATACTCTAGTTCGCAAAACTATAGGATCTACTAATGGTAGTCTAGTGCCGGTTGATACTATGTCTTTAGAAGAAATATTAAGAGTAACTAGAACATTCGATACTAATCAAATAATTATTACTGGTAAAACATCACAAAAAACATATGTGTCATATTTATTAAATAATGATCTTAGCATAGATAAAAAAATTAATAACTCTTATGGTATGGATATTTATAAGTGTAGTATATTAAATAACGTATTGGCCTATACTGTGCGTAACGAGTCCTATAATAAGGAAGATGTAGAGAGTAGGAGTATAGTAGTTGAAAATATTGTTAATTAAGCTTGTGGTGTATTCTATAGTGATTACTATATTATAGGAGATAAATTATATGGCCAATCCGGATTTAAAAGTTACTTTTCCAGATGGAAATATTAAGCGCTTAGAAAACAGCCAATGTGCCTGTCCGAATATGCTCAGTGTGGTAGTTAATAACATGGTTGTTGGTAAAAAATATACTGTTTTTATTAATAACTTAAATAATACTCCCGTTAGAACATTTCCTAGTAGTTATAGTTTCGTTGCTGAAAGCGCCAATAAGACACTAGCTTTTTATTATCAGTTTAGTTAATATTGGTGCCGAGGATTATAATTTTATAGGACATCAATACAATGCCATATGCCCTGAATACTAATACTGGTTCCGACGCTGTAGAATTTTCAGCTCAAACAACAACAAACAAACCAGTATCAATTTTATTCAATGGTTCTGGCATTCATACCATCTCTGGTCCAGTACCTCTAGTTGATATTTCTAAAACATATAATAGAACTAGTACTGGAGAACTAGAGAGTATTCTTAATACTATTACTCTAACTGGTAAAATTATTAGACCAGATATCTCTCCTCCTCCTACTAGTGGTATCAAAACTGTTATTACTGCCAT
>Ga0315904_10002483_pt1 | contig 28487 bp, 18 predicted proteins | sample LakEriMetagenome_6_FD_203529 | JGI IMG/M metagenome (GOLD analysis project Ga0315904, IMG submission 203529) | Freshwater fungal communities from buoy surface, Lake Erie, Ohio, United States - Buoy 12 MA120 | ecosystem: Environmental > Aquatic > Freshwater > Lake | place: USA: Lake Erie, Ohio...
GCTCCGCGGGATAGAGAAGGTCACGAAGCGATACCTGATTGCGGCGATGTCACACAACATCGGGCGGATGATGCGTGAACTGTTCGGAATGGGAACTCCCCGAGGCCTCGGAAGGGCGGCGGAGGCGTTTTTGCGCCTCTTTCAGGCCCTCCAGATTGCCCAAATTGGTGGCTGGGCGATATGGGACGCTCTGACAGCTCCGGAGTCGAAGCGGGGCTGGTTTGGCTTTGCGGCGACTCAACGCGGCGAGTTGGCCGCCGCGTAAATCGAGAATCTCCAAAACAGCGATTCTTCAACGGGCTGTTAGTGTGCGCTGGCCCTGTAGTCAGACCCCGCCGGCTACCTGGAACTGGTGCCCCTAGTCCCAAAACTGGGGGTTACTTGTTTCCTTAAGTCGCCGACTGACACCCAAGACCAATCGAACCAACTGACGTTATCGGAAAGCCGCCGAAGGGATAGTTTGGCGTCTGGCACAGTGTTCAGGAACGGGAACCCGGCTCGAAGGCGCAAAACTCAGGCCCATCGCTCTCGCCGTCAGTTGGCGATTGGGGGCGGTCGATTGGATGACTCCGTCGTGGGACGAGCAGCTTGGCAACCAAACCGGTCCAACCAGTCTGGTGCGCGGCTCCCAAGCCCCGGCCTGTGTCTCCATGAAAGTACTCATGAAACAGCAGGTGATCGCGGAAGTGAGGGTCGTGCTGTAGCTTCGAGTATTCGCCGAACGCCGGGCGCCGCCCTTGTTTGTCTCTCAGGAACAATCCAGTCAATCGCCGTGCTAGTTCATCAGCGACTTGAGAAATCGTCATCATCGTTCCCGAACCGGTCGGGCACTCAATCAGAAAGTCTTCTCCGTAGTAGTGGTGAAATTTTTGTAGCGACTCAATCAATAGGTAGTTGACCGGCATCCAGATGGGACCACGCCAGTTGGAGTTTCCACCGAATAGCCCAGAGTCCGATTCACCGGGCACATAGGCGACCGTCATCCGGTTCCCCTCGCAGTCAAACGTATACGGGTGGCGTTCGTGGTGTTTTGAAAGTGAGCGGACACCGTAATCCGAGAGGAACTCGCTTTCATCGAGCATCCGACGCAGCAATCGCTTCATGCGGCTGCCTCTTAACAGGGACAACAATCGACGCTCACCTCGACCGGGTTCATTCCAGCGCGATACAAGGTGAGAGAGGTCGGGGCGGTTCGACAAAAACCAGCGGAGCCGTCGATGAAAGTCTGGGAGTTTATAAAGAATTTCCGGTTCGAGGGTTTCGACGGCGAAAAGCGGAATCAGCCCCACCATCGAACGCACACGCAGCATGATCGACTGTCCGTGTGGGAGTTGCAATGCGTCGTAATAGAACTCGTCACTCGGATCCCACAGACCACCCGTTGCCTGGCCACCCAGGTTGGTCATCGCCTGTGCGATATGCAGGAAATGCTCGAAGAATTTGGTGGCGACGTCCTCGTAGACCCGGTTCGACAGCGCCAATTCGAGTGCGATGCGCATCAGGTTGAGGCAGTACATAGCCATCCAGCTGGTTCCATCCGCCTGATTGATGAAGCCTCCGGTAGGAAGTGGATCGCTGCGATTAAAGACACCGATATTGTCGAGGCCGAGAAATCCGCCCTGAAAAATGTTTCGGCCGGTGGCGTCTTTACGGTTGACCCACCATGTGAAGTTCAGCATCAGCTTGTGGAAAATCCGCTCAAGAAAATCAATATCTCCCCGATCTCCACGTTGTTTTCGGTCGATCTGGAAGACTCGCCACGCCGCCCATGCATGGACTGGTGGGTTCACGTCCCCCAAGTTCCATTCATACGCCGGAAGTTGCCCGTTGGGATGCATGTACCATTCTCGGGTTAATAGCAACAATTGTTGTTTGGCAAAGCCCGGATCGATCAGCGCCAGCGGTAGCGCGTGAAAAGCCAGATCCCAGGCGGCGTACCAGGGATATTCCCATTTGTCAGGCATTGAGATCACCTCGGCGTTTTCGAGGTGTGTCCAGTCACTGTTTCGTCCTGAATGTCGCTGGTCTGGGGGGCGAGGCTGGAGCGCGTCGCCCGCTAGCCAATCGGAGACGTCGTAGTGATAAAATTGTTTGCTCCAGAGCATCCCAGACAAGGCCTGTCGATGAACTCGCCTGGCGTCGTGATCATCGATTTCAGCTTCGAGTCTTCCGTAAAACTCGTCAGCTTCCCGCTGACGCCGCAGATGCAAGTCGTCGAAGCCGAGGAAAGGGCTGGCAACCTCAACGTTCGACAGTCGCAGTTTCACCACGTAGGTGCCCCCCGAAGGGATAACTTTCTGGTACCAGCCCGCCATTCTAGTTCCCTCGCCCGCGGGGTTAATGGCCGAGGCGTCACCAAGCACCACCCGTCGATTGATCCCGTCCTTGTAGAACAATCCGGGTGTGGCGGAAGTGTCATAGAGCAGCGGTAGATTGGTATCGTTTTCGCAGAACAACAGTTGGTCAGGCGAATCGAGGTACAGGCTATAGACACCCAGGGTGGTGTGCTCAATTCGGACGCTGCCGTCCGACAAGGTGTGCAGTCGGGGACGCTGCTTTCCGTGATTCCACGACCAGACGTTCCTGAACCAGGCGTATGGCAAAACGTGTATGGGAGCTGACTCGGGGCCACGATTGATGACCTCGATCTTCCACAGGATGTCTTGTGGTCCAACTTTCGAGTACTCGACAAAGACATCGAAGTACCGATCATGGTCGAACAGGCCGGTGTCAAGGAGTTCAAATTCTGGGTGTTGTCTGGAACGACGGCGACTTTCCTCACGAATCTGCGCGTATGGAAAGGCCCCTTGTGGATACTTGTAGAGCATTCTCAAAAACGAATTGGTAGGAGTAGCGTCGAGGTAGTAGTAGAGCTCTTTCACATCTTCGCCACGGTTTCCTTCGCTATTCGCGAGACCGAACAATCGCTCTTTGAGAAACGGATCTCGCCCATTCCAGAGAGCCACTGACAGGCAGAGCTGACAAGCATCGTCGCAGAACCCGGCGATTCCATCTTCGCCCCAGCGGTAAGCGCGCGAGATGGCCATGTCGTGGGGAAAATCTTCCCATGCCGCTCCATCGGGACTGTAGTCCTCCCTCACCGTTCCCCACTGTCGTTCCGACAGGTAGGGGCCCCATTGTCGCCAACGCTCGGTGCGGGCATCTGCCTGTCGAAGTCTCAGCTCTTCCTGTGTGGGGGGCAAAACGGATTCGGCCATGAGAAGTAGGGTCTGTGGGAATGTTCAGGAATCTGCGTTGGGGGTGTCGGCTACGCCGTGCGGTAGTTCGTTGTTTCGCATCGAGATGCCAATCGGGTAGCCAAGGCGGCTGCGAGGGGGTGATCCGCGATGGGCTCGGAAGATTGGCTGCTATCTACAGGTAGAACCTCCGGCCAGCGTTTACCGGAGAGTCGGTAACGTAATCAATTGGACTCCATGCGATTTGAAGTTGGACTGCATCGATGGGACCGAGGGCCTAACGGGACGATTGTGACGAGTTGTGAGGGGCTGAAACAACCAGCGGCTGCACTGGCAGGTTTTGGTTGTTGTCGCGAGGCAGGCCCACAAGGGGGTTGATCGATATCAATATCTCTCTCTTGGCTGGCACCTCAACTTTCTGGATGACCAATCGTCTCGGCTGTGTGGAGACAGGATGCTTGAGGAGTGCGGAACCTTGGCATAATGATCGGTCGCTTCAATCACATCATGGTTTCAAGAATCTCGCAGATGCGGGTTGTGGTGTTGTGAGGAAATGACAGGGCGTCCCGGGGCTAGTCAATGGGCTTGGGGCTAGTGCGACTTCTCCCAGTCCCAGCCGGGGCGAAGCCTCCCGCCAGATGCAGACCTTGCAACCCCCGTGCCAAACGCTATGATCGCGTCTCAAATCGCCCGTCTGCCGAGGTGGTGGAGCGGGTCTTGGAGTGCGCCGGTTGAGATTGGGCCGCGTGATTTCGGGGCGGTCCATTGCCGGAGTTGGTTTCTAAGTGAGGAGAGTTCACTGTGGGTACCACGCTGACCCAGCCGGTTGACATTCGCGACCTGATGAGTGGAACGGCACCTCTGACGGCCGACGACGTAAGGGCTTTGGAGCAGGCTGTGGTCAATGGTCAGGTGAGTGAACTGCGACAAGCAGCGTACGCCGTGGCGAATGAGCTGGAAGAAGGATCTCGCTCCAAAGCTAAGGAATTCCGCGCCGGTCTCGCTTTTTACCTGCTGGGGCAGTCACGAGTGGCCGAACCGATGCTCTCCCGCTGTCAGGGGGACGGTATCGCCGACTTCTATCGCGGTCAGGCACTGCTAGGGCTCGGTCGCTACTCTGAGGCTGTTGAGGCGTTTGCGGCTTCGGGAAAGCATGGCTACGACAAAGTCCAGGCCATACTGCTTCAGGCTGGAGCAACGCGTGCGGGTGGCGATCTCTCAAAGGCTGAGGAATTGCTTAAGACCGCTGCTTCTCAGGGAGGAGCCACAAAGGCTGAATATTCGTATCAAATGGGTTGTCTGATGGCCGATCGTGGAGACACTTATGGAGCGGTCGAGTATTTTACCAGAGCAATTGACATGAACCCTGGACATCAGCGGGCGCTGTTCTGGCTGGCCCAACTGAATGCTCAGCGCGGGAATGACGAAGACGCAGTGAAACTGTACGAGCGAGCGCTTGCGAAACCACCGCTCCATCTTTCGGCTCTGCTCAATCTCGGACTGTTGTACGAAGATGCGGAGAATTATCCAGCCGCCGCATTCTGCTTCCGGCGGGCCTTGGAGGTCGACCCAACGCATAGCCGGGCTCGGCTGTATCTGAAAGACATCGAGTCCACCACGAATTTGCCATTCGACGAAGACTCGCTTCGGCAGCAGCAGCGTCAAAAACAGATGTTGCAGACGGCAGTGAGTGATTTTGAAATGTCGGTTCGGGCCCGCAACTGTCTCCAGAAAATGGGGGTGCAAACGCTCGAGGATCTGGTCCGGCTGACCGAACAGGATCTGCTGTCAGGCAAGAACTTTGGGGAAACGTCGCTGCGGGAAATCAAGGAGATGCTCGACGCCAAGGGGCTAAAGTTGGGCCAGTTGGCGAGCAAAGAAAAACCCCGCGATTTCGGAATCCAGGAGTCGCTTTCGCCTCAGCAACAGACGATGGTCAGTCGTCCGGTGGCCGAACTGAATCTCTCGGTTCGAGCTCGAAAGTGCATGACCAGACTTGGGATCGTGACCTTGGGGGACCTAATTGCCAGGACGCCCGACGAATTGCTCGAGAGCAAGAACTTTGGTGTGACCTCGCTGAACGAGGTGCGCAGCAAATTGAACGACATTGGACTGCGCCTGCGTAACGATTAATGGCGCTGCAATCGCTTGGCCAATTGAATCCGATTTGGGCGTTGGGCTGACTTTTGAAGCGGCAGGTCTGGTCAGTCAATTGAACGGGGATTCACCAACTCCTTTCTGGCTAGTGTACCAATTGGTGCACTGGTAGGTCGGACAGCCTATTCAAGGATTGGGGGATGCTGATCTTGCGCCGGGTGGCGTGGTCGGTGGTGTCTCTTATGGGCTGTCTGCTATTGCTTTGGGCAATTCCGCGGCTTTTGATGCGTTCGCGTCCCCAGACAACCTCGCACGACAAATTTCGCGAAGATCTCTCGGAGCGTCCCACCCTCAGTTTGCGAAGTGGCTTGGCCCCGGTGGAACCTCAGATTCGCGTCGGATTGAAAGAGTCTCCCGTCGCCGCGTTCAACCTGTCTGTCAGTGGCCCGTTCCAGGTCCGTGATTTGACCACAGGAAGAGTGCTTTGGGAGGGAAAGTTGCTCCACTCTTGCCGAGTCCTTGCCGGCGATGGAGGAATTGAGTTCGGAGGTCGGCGGTTTGGAACGGGGGCTGTCGAGGTCATCGCGACAACTCCTCCGGCGATTTGGGTTGATCAGGCGCTATATCGCGGAGTTGTTAGGATATCTCGCGCGGCTGGTAGCCGAGTTTTACCGGTCAATGTGCTCCCGCTTGAGCAGTACCTTGCGAGCGTCGTTGATAGCGAGATGCCTGCGGCATTCCCCGAGGAAGCCCGGCGGGCTCAGGCGATTGTCGCACGGACCTATGCGCTGTATCATCAGGCGCAGGCAAACGCCGGAGGAGCGGTTGATTTGTATGCTTCGACGCGCAGCCAGAAGTATCGCGGGTTTCAGTACCGGGATGATAAGGGCCGGTTACTCGCGGGAGAGAGTGCCTCCAGTCGTGCGACCGTCGATGCGACCCGCGGGGTGATCGGGACACATCGTGGCGATCTGTTCTGCACTTACTATTGTGCGGTCTGTGGTGGCTGTACGGTTAACGGCCAAACAGTGTTCGCCGACGCGGCCCCTCCGCTCCAGAGTGTGCCTTGCGATCACTGCCACGAAGCCCGCCTCTATCGCTGGCAGATTCGTGTTTCGCGCAAGGAAGCTGAGGAACTGTTTCGTAAGGCGGCGCGAAAAAAGGGGAAAACGCTCGGAACACTCCGAACGATTCAATTAGTCAGAGAAAAGGTGGGGGACTATCGACTGAGTGACGAGCGGGGGGAGATCGAACTGACTGGGGCCGAGATCCGACAGGCGTTTTTCAATAAGGGGCTTTCAAGTCCGCGATTCACGATAAGCGAACAGGGCACCGAACTCCTCTTCGAAGGTCAGGGACATGGCCATGGTGTGGGATTGTGCCAGTGGGGGGCACGTGGGCTGGCTCAGCAGGGTTGGAGCGCTCGACGCATCTTTTCCTATTATTACCCCGGGGCGAAACTCGCTAATGCAGGCTATCACTGAGCGACTCCCAACCCGGCACTGTCGGTCAAGCCACAGTCCGCGTTTGTGCCGACTCGTAATAGATCTCGACGCCGCCCGCAGGGGAGTCGCCCATTATCAAGGCTATCTGACAGCGACCACTTTACCGGTGAGTGCACTCTTCACTTCAAGATGGCACAATTTCAGGGCATCGCGGGCCAATTCACCTGAAAGCAGTGGTGGAGCCTCATTATTGACCAGCCCAGCAACTGCGGTCTGCAATTCGGCGGTGAAAGCAGCGCACCATTCGGTGCCGGCCTTGAGTGTTGGTTGCGTTGCCTTACCGTCATTCGTCACGAGCGTAAGGGGACGATTCATCACCGGTTGCCCGCCGAGCGTGTTAAAGTCGTATAAGAGTGTCGCTTTTTCGAGGTAGATTTCGAAGCCATGAGCAAATGCGAGTCCTTTTGCCGCAACACCTCCCGACGTACAGCTGACTGCCAGTCCCGTGTCTTTGTAGAGGTACTGGGTCTCCAGATGCTGTCCCCAGCCATTCTCGACGATTCCCCGGGTGTGGACCGCTTGGGGAACCCCGCACAAGTGGCTTATGAAATGGGTGTCGTGGATGTGCAGGTCCACGCCAGGACCGCCCGTTTTTGCCAGATCCGCCATATCTGATGACCAGTCGGGAGTGCAAATCACTCGCCTGAAGTGTGCCGCCCGCAGCTTGCCGAATCTGCCGGACCGCACCGTCTCTACCACGTACTTGAACTCGGGGAAAAAGGGGAGTACGTGGGCGACCAGCAACATCCGCCGAACCTTGGCGGCGGCGGCAACCATGCGGTCAGCCGCCTTGAGGTCAACGGCAATCGGCTTCTCAACCAGCACATGTTTGCCCGCCTTGAGGGCCTCGCAGACGACCTGTTCATGCTGATCATTTGGGAGGCAGACATCCACCAGATCGATCTGAGGATCGGCAATCAACTCGCGATGATCAGCGTAGGGGGTGACCTTTAGCTTCTTCAGGTCGATCCGCTCCCCTCGGGGGCCAAAATTTCCCTGGATGCTAGTCCAGTCGCCCGCCAGTTTTTTGGGGTCGCGAGTTGCGAACGCTGCAACTCTGGCCCCCTTCAGGCGGCGTGCTGCTTCAAAGTGGGTCATTCCCATGAAGCCCAGCCCAATGATTCCAATTCGCAACATCGCCGTGGCCTTCCTGATGAAGTTCGCAGGATCCCCAAGGTTCGAGCACCCTTACACTTGCAGCGTATCGCGTCGTCTCGGAAGATGCCACCGCGACGCCCGGTGGCGGAGGACTCGCACTCGATCGTTCACAATCAACGCCATTTTGATTCAGCGGCGTCGAGGCGTCGGAGATTCGGTTAACGCTGATCTTGCAGGCCATGCCAATGGCTCTCGGGTCGGATAGCTACCGAATCGCGGAATCACGGCGACTTCTCGCACAGCACTCCGACCCCTACCATAATGTCTGGAGAACAAGCTCTACCTTGATGAAATCGTGCATCAGGCCCGGGAGTTAAAATTCCCCGCAGCCTCGGCGTGGCGCCGATGGTCTGTAGGACTCAGGTAGGTTGCTTGGCGCATCGAATGCTGCGCGACCTAGTTGCAGTAAGGCTGCGTGATCTTGGAGTGGATCGTTCTTGAGGTCGGTTCAGTTGGGACTACCCATTCTAGGGATTTCTTCCGCCAGCTTTTATTGCCGATGAAGCTGAACTCTGCGGGCAATCGTCGATGACGTGTTGCAACGATTGCAGCCTTCGACTGTTCCGGCCAGGCCAAGAAGTTTAGGGTGGTCGGATCATCCACAGCCAGGTGCCGCGTTGGGAATTCAACCTTGATGGCAGATCAGTCTCAGTCCTCAATCCTCCCCCCGGGGTTTCTGTTCCGATACACGCTCGCAGTACAGCCGGCCCCCAACGTGCCCGGCTCGGGAGCCAATCGTGTGCCACTCGGTCTGGAGCATCGGCTACCCTCTCTCTCCGAGATCACGGGAGAACCCAGCTGGATGGCACTCTCGGCTGGCTGGAATCAGTCTGGTTTAGGTTTTGTCGCCGAGGTCCAGAGGCCTCCGGAGAAGTTTCGCGCTCGACTGACCAATCCCCCGTTGCATTTCTCGTTTCAGTGGCGGCTGATGTTCGACCTGCGCGACACACGAAACATTCATCGTGCCAATCGCTTCTGCCTTCACTTCGCGCTCCAGGTCGCTCGAGGCAGTAACTGGGAGGGTAGGGAGCTCCGCCAACTGTGGATTGACCGCGCCCGAGAGCCAGCTCCCCCAGTCGAGTTGCCGCTGATTCATCACGGGATTCAGGAAGCGGCCGAGGGTTATCGAGTGGAACTCTGGTTCCCCAGTCAGACATTGCCCGGCTTCGATCCGTCCGAACACCGACGGATCGGGTTCAATCACGACTTCGAGGATGAGCGGTGCGGGCGGCAGTCGCTTTGCCTGAATCCTGGCTTTCCGACCATCTATGACCCCAGCTTGTGGCAGTCTCTGGAATTGCAGGGAGATGCAGGAGGAGGTTCTGCTCCTGGAGCCACTCCTCGATCTAGGGAACCGAGTCGGACCCGCGATGATTCCTTCGGTGCTACGAGTTAGCTGATCCGGAACTCGCTGATATCAGGCAGTGTTTCGTCATCGCCTGATTCGACCTTGGTTGGTTGGTCAAGGTCTGTGGTCGCGGTTGGCTCAGCGGGTTTCATGACTGTCAACGCGGTATCTAGCGGGTTCAGGCCGTTTACGGTCGCTGTGTGCCGGGTCTCTGGTTCGCCAAGTAACACCGGGAGCTGAGGCGGCCTCGTGACTGCTTGATGCAGACGACGGCCGCTCAAGCCCTCTGGGGGATGGCTCGAGCTCGGTCGCTCGATGGGCTGAGCCAACAAATCTGGCGCGGGGTTTAGCAGAGCGGTCGCCCATGCCAACCAATCCTCGTCGGGAGGGGCGTAGGGACGGAATTTGTCCAGACTGCCCCTCAGGTCCGAATAGAAGAGAGCACGATTCGGCCCCAGACGAGCCGCTGCCGGGCTGTCGCATAAATTGCTCGAGTCTCCCGCCGAGATCGCGAACAACACGCGTGATTCGAACTCCCGCAGGAGCGATCGTCCGACCCAGCGTTCGAGGTTGCCCGGGGTGTCGCACCACACCGCCAAGTGCAGCCCCAAGGCCGGTCCATCTTTAAGGAGGGCTGCGAACTGCCTGGCCGGCGAGAGTTCGGAGGCACGGTCGCCCCCAAATCCGTAGTCATCTTCGCCCTTTCGCAAGTCACGGAATTGGGCCAGATCCTCGACGATGATGACCCACGCCGGGCCGATCTGCTCAGTCGTCGCCGATCGTTGTTGTAATTCGGCGTGAAGTCGGCCCAGCAGGTCGATCGTCTGGGCTGGACTGGAAAGCTTCAGTTGTCTGGTGAAGCGCGAGGCGAGATCGCGCCATGACACGAGGGGCGACCTTGTGCGGGGAGCGATCTCTCCTCCAGTCGCCACGGATGGATCATTCGACAGCACCGAGACCCGCGCGCCAGGTATGGCCAGGCAGGCGAGTGCCAGATTGGCCAACACGCCGCGTGCAGGAGCGGGCGAGGGGCCCACCAGGAGCAAATTCGCCCCGGATCGCCGCTCGAGCGTGATTGCCGTCGAGCCCGCGAGAGCAATTGATTCTCCCATCCAGAAGGTCAGTGCCATGGTAGATCCCGCAACCTGCGAACTGCGCGTCCTGGTCTCTTGGGCGAGGCCAGCTGTATCTCCGGCATCCTGGTCTGGGTTCCGGGCCGCCTCGACTCGAGAGTGGCTGCCACGAGCACCTGCCTTCTGCAGCAGTTCGATCAGGTCAGGGTTCGTGCGGGGGTCGGAGGGCTTGTTTCCCTCAAAAACCACAGGTTCCGGATAGGTTCGGCCCGAGCGGACGGCCAGTTGCTCAATGACTGACAGCTGATGATCCCGTTCGTCATCATTGAGCCAGGCGATTTGAAATGGAGAATTTCCATCAGGCATGCCGTTGGCATCGTTGTAGATTGCCTCGCCCGGGCGAGTCAGCAGTCGCGCAGCACTGTTGGTCTCCGACAGGATGAGGTGGGCGTCTGCCTCGCTGCACTGCAGCGCGATCCGGATCGCCATCTGTCCGAGCGTCGTTCGGGGCAGGGTGTAGGCTCCACCAAGACTCTGGGACCCGAGCAAGACGTGAATGCCGAACGCCCGACCCTGCCTCACAAGACGATCCAGCAGCAATGCCGCCTGCTGGCTCTGCCGGTCGTCCTCGACAAAGAATTCCTGGAACTCATCGACGACCAGCATTACGCGTGGCAGTTGATGTTGGGGGAGGGCCGCGCGGCAGCCTGCCAGATCCTGCGCACCGACCGAGCGGAACAGGTCACCCCTCTCGCGAAGCACGGCGTCCAGTCGTTCGAGCACACTCACCCCAAACTCCCGGTCACTCTCGATGGCTATCGTTCGGGCGTGCGGCAGGCGGTGGGTGGCGTAAGTCTTGAATTCGACCCCTTTCTTGAAGTCCACAAGGTAGAATTGGATCTGGTCGGGCGAGTATCGGAGCGCGAGATTGGTCACCACGACATGCAGCAGGGTCGATTTACCCGAGCCAGTTTTGCCCGCCACGAGCACATGTTGCGAAGTCCCTCGGCCCAGCTGAAGTGTCTGAATTCGGGTCGCTCCTGCGCGACCGAGAGGAACGGACAGTCCCTTGCTGCTGTCCTCCCGCCACAGCTGGTCGACGGCAGGCGCAACGCGGTGGAACGACACCTCGACTCGTCTCAAGTCCTTTGCCCAAGATCCCAATCGGCGCACCAAGGAAACCAGCTTTGGCGGAGTGGGAGGAAGTTCGGGCAAAAGTTCCAGTTCCAGGGTCTCGCCGGAACTATGGGTCGGGGTATGCACGAACCGCCCGTCACGGTAGGTCAGAACCAGCGACTGTTGCTCAATTTCGTCGAGGGGAAAGCCGATCTGGCAAGGCAGTGCAGTATCGCAGGCAAGCAGGGTGGCAACCCCGCACCGGCCCCCCTTGGCCACAATGCTTCGTAACCGTTGGAGACTGTCCTCCGTGAAGCTGGATGGAAAACCGGCAATGACCAGTAGTCGATAGGGCTCGGCCACTTCACCCGCCTGCCGGTTGTACTCGACGATACTGTCGAATTCGTTTCGCAGATATTTCTGAAAGATCGTCTCCATGTGGGCGGTCAGTTTCGATAGCTGCTCCTCGATCTGTTGAGGCTCGGTCCAGATCCTGTGCGTGATCAGCAATTCGTCAAAATCGGCCAGATTCATGAATGCCGCGAAATTCTCCCCCAGGCCCAACGGGTCGCAGATAGTGAGTCGAACCGTTCCAGCTGGCAATTGCGTCAGCCACCGCAGTATCGCCGTTTGCAGGAGAGCAATCGCCGCATTCAGGCCCGGTCCCGCTCCCCGCAGGAGCAGTGTCGAACGGTGTGGATACGACCATTCGGCAGGCCACTCCCACTCGGGGGGGACGCTGAGTGCCGTCGCCAGCGATGCCTGTGAGACCGACTCCGCAGCCATAAGGATGGTATCGATCAGCGGTGCGGTCTCGCTGTGCGATCGGGGCGGCAATGGGCGAAAGCGACCGATGCGAAACTCTCCCTCAGTGGGCTCGGCAGGGGGCTGCCATCCCGCCGTTTGCACCTCGGACCAGGTGGGCGAGAGCTGGGCCGACCGACGCTCCAATTTCGAAATCAGGCTGATGATCTCGTCCATTGCTGCCCGCCACCTGGAGTTGGTCCGTTCCTCGACCATATCACGAGCCCGTTGTCGCGCAGCTTGCTCGGCCCGCGACTGGTGCGTCAGTCGATTCGACTGGAGTTGCAGTTCGGAATCGAGGCGGGCCTGCTGCTTGCTGAATCGCGACTCCAGTTCGCGAATCGACTGCTGGAAATCCCGGGTCGCGCGCTCGTGGGTCTTCGCCACTTGGGCCCTAAGAGACTGTGTCTGTTGGTGGAACGATTGCTGGAGCGCATGGCTGGATGCTGCATAATCGCCCTGCAGCCTGGCATTGTGTCGAGCCTGGCGTTCCTGAAGCACTTGCAACTCGCGGGCCGCTTCAGTTTCGGCCTGCTGCAACTCGACATTCGAGATTCTTTGCCATCGGGAGAATGCCGCTCGGCCATCGGCCAAAGCCTGTTGGGCGGTTTCCAGTGGTCCCGCGGTGACCTGACCTGCCGAAATGTAAAGCGCAAACCAGCTGAGCAGTGTAAAGGCCAGTCCAATTCCAACGCAGATCAACAGCCAGGTCTGTTGATCTGGCAGTGGGCTCATGAACCACTGGGGCTCAATGATGCCCCAAGTGACTGACGCAGACCCCAGCCACAGCACCAGCGAAATCCATAAGGGGTTCCATCCCACCAGCGCTCGTGGAAGGATCAGCCGCTCGACCTCCGCCGACGATTGGCGAAACAACTCAAACTGCCCCTGGGCGGCTGCGGCGAGTTCCTCACGTGTTGTGGGAATCCGACCGGGAGTGGGGAGCTCCTCCAACAGGCCTCGGCGGCGTTCAATCGTCGCCTGAAGTCGCTGGTAATCGAGGCTCGATTCCTCCGCCAGGCGGGTAATCTGGTCACTCGACTGCTGAATCTGTGCTCGCAGCCGGTCGCATTGCATCCGTGGTCCGTGCTCCCCGTCGGCGTCCGTGATGGAGGTGGACAACCACAGCTGATCATGCAGTTTCGTGTCAATCACAGCCAACTGGCGGCCGAGTTCGGCTTGCATTTCCGCCAGTCGGTCCGAGAGGCCCTGTGCCAGCTCCTGACTGCTCCGCTCTGACTCCGCGGTGAGCGCCTCCCGCTCTTGTTGCACGTCGCGTGTCAGCTGGGCGATCGCTTGTGAGTGCTCGGCCCGGAGACGCTCAAGGGCCTGAGCGTGTTCCGAACGGTTCAATTCGGTCTCGGCGGGTGGCAGGGCCGCAAGTTCCAACTCGTCGGCATCACGGGTGGTGACCGCCGAGAGCATTCGCCTTGCCAGATCGGCACTCAGGGGAGCAGCTGGAGTCGAGGGATTGTTCATGGCGAAGAAGCGTTGGTCAGGTTGTCGAAGTGCGCCACGGGAGTGGGCTGCCTCAGCCGCGAATGGGCCCAGGGAGTCGGTGACCGGATGACGAGTCGACTTTGAGGATGTCAGGTGGCGCTGGAGATGAGCGCACAATGAGATTTACGGGTTCTGTAGGTCGGCATTGTGAAATCCTGACGCACTTTTAGTGCGGCAGGCCGGCGGAATCGTTGTTTCGAGCCAGCCTGGACCGGGTTTACCACGGTTCACAGTCTCTGCGGACCGCGCGGAACAGGTCGGAAAGCCGCTGGATCGCGGTGGCAGTCTGTCCAATCTCGATCGCCAGAGGCTGCAGGAAATCCCGCTCAAAGGCGCGGGCGTTCTCGTCACGCCACGATTCGCGGGTCTCTCCCCAAGCCACGTGCAGCTTGTCGAGCGCGTCCCGCAGCGGTCCGACACTGGTGGGGGCATCAAGTGGGCGCATCATTCGGCTCCGTTTCTGAGGGTGGGCGGTTCGCAGAAGTCGGCCAAGGAACATCAGGAGCTTCAGCCGGAGGCTTATGTCGCAGGACGCGGGAAGATTTTTGGGCATGAGAGGGCGTGCCGGTATCGGTGTCCAGAGACTGACCGACTTCGTCCTCGAAGGCCGGGGACTCGACTGGCGTGACTGGCCGCGTGAGCGATGCGGCCGGGTTGCCAGTTGAGCTCGGTTTGGTGACCTCTTGAGCGCTGGCACGCGGGGCTGCGGGAGCTTGGGCTTCGAAGTAGCGTTCGAGGGCTTGAACCGTATTGTCCAGCCGGGCCAGTGCCTTGGGGATCCCCTGCTCCAGGAGTTCCCGCAGGGGGGCCACGCGTCCGCAATATTCGTCGACCTCTTCATGAGCCAGTCGGGCCCAGCGACGAACCGACTCGCGTTTCTCTTCGGCCTGTACGAGTCGGTGCTTGCTTCGTTGCAACTGTTCCTTTTCTTCGATGCAGCTGGGGGTGTAGTCACGAGACTTTTTCATCATCGCGGTTTCAAGTGCCGAGCGTGACCGGCTGATCAATTCGTGGCACCGCAAGACCTCCATCCGCCAATAAGTGGGGGCCTCCCCCTCCAGCCACTGCAGCAGACGCTGCGATTGCTGATCCAGACCCAACAGAATCCCGAGACCTTCCTCTTGAAACTTCACCAGTGCCTGGCGAAATCGGAGCAGGTCCTCGACCGAAATCACGTGGGCGTTTGGCATGGCGGAATGGGAAGTGCGTGGGTAGGAACGTGCGAGTCAGAGGGCCAGTGGAAGCCGTTGGCTCAGGTTGGGCTCAGTCCCGTGAGCGTTAGAGAAGAAACGAGAATTTGTCGCGGCTGATTCCACTGTCTCGACCGGTCATCCCCGATCAGCGCTGCTGCAGATACTCGTCAATCCGATCGGCCTTGCGGAGTAGAAACGGGATGTATTGGTTGTTGGCTTCAACGAACCGGGAAAGTCCCACAAGGTTCTGCTGGAATTCTTCAGTGAAACGCTGGTTCTCCTGATCGCGCCACGTCGTCGAGAGCATTTCGACCTGGGTCGCCACGGCCGCCATCTGTTCGGCCAGCGACGTGTTGAATTTTCGCAGCCCCAGTGCGAATCGCCGCAGTTCCGCTGGATCGACGATTGCTGCTGACATGCCCCTACACCCCTTGACTGAACTGTGCTCACGGACGCTCCCCCAGTGGGGACCTAACCACAGTAACGTGGAGCGGCAGTGACACTCCACCGTCCGGACGGCGGAAGATTGACTCCATTCGGATATCTGCCTCCATGTCGAGATCTAAGGATGGCAGCTGTCGCCTCAACCGACTTCGGGCCGAGTGGCGTAGTCTGGCCGGCCAAGCCAAGTCAGAATCGGGTCGATCCTTTCGGACGTCGATTCCGTGGAGTCAATTAAGGGGCAGAGGCCCAGCCCTCGTTTCAGACTTTGTCCAACCTTGCCGTCAGCCGTCTTTCGGACCCTTCCGCCCCGACCGTCATCCACCGTTTCGGCGACGCTGGCAGACTGCTGGAATCTTGTCCAACCTGGCAATCTGCGATTCCAGCGGGATTGGAACTCGCCGGGCTTGATTGCTGACAGGTCGACGGCTTCGCGGCTGCTGATGTCTTGAACTCACGATTCCCCGTCAGTTCAAGGGAAGTCCGCAACTGCGCAGCACGGTCTCCTGCACGGCCAGATCGTGGGTCGAACTGAATTGCGCAGGGCTTTCGCCCCGGATGACGCGCGCGATGTCGGCCGCGTCGTCCACATAGCGTGAATACTTGGGGAGATCGATGGTTTGAACACCAGTCCCGTACTTACCAATTGGCTTGGTGAGAGCCAGCCGGACCCGTGGATCGTCCAGTGGTTCAATCTGCAGCGTCCCCTGGGTGCCGCAGACCACCAGGTGGCGGCGGGCGAAACCCTCCACTTCCTGCGCCGAAGATTTCACTGTGGCCAATGCATGGGGATACCTCAGGACCGACAGCATGTTGTCGAGCAGCTGATCTTGCCCGGTGACCACTTGCTGGTTGAACGGAGTGACTTCGACAGGTTGCCCGAGGATCCCCACAACGAGATCAGTCACATGGCACGCCAGTTCAAAAAAAATCCCCCCCCGGTACTTTGCCAATTGGCGGCGGGTGGCCTGGTCAACCACCTTGCTCATCACCGCGTGAACTTCAAACACGTCACCCAACCAGCCCTGTTGCAAAAACTCCCGCAGCAGAACCACTCCTGGGTTGTAGCGATACATGTATCCCATCTGGACCAACAGTTTTTGGCGGTCGGCTTTGGCCATGATTCGCCGATACTGCGGCAGCGACTCCCCCGCAGGCTTGTCGAGGTGGACGTGTTTGCCTGCATTCACGCATGCCTCGGCAGCGTCGAGCAAATCTCGGACCTCGGTCTCAACCAGCACGAGTTCCAGGCCGGGCAGGTTCAGCAGTTGCTCTTGCGACAGCCAGGGAAGATCGCTGTAGGTGGGGTCCTGCTGGGCCGCCGCTCGGGCAGCGGGATCGGGTTCGCAAACCCCCAACACTTCGAACTCGGGAGATTTTCGGAAGACCGACAGCTTCGAGGCATGGGCGTGTCGGGTCCCCAGTTGAGCGGTGCGGATGGGCTGCCGCACCGCTCCGGCGAACGCTCCCGGAAAGGTCGCCGCCCAAGCTGGGCCGACAACAGCCGATGCGGTTACGGCCGATGTGAGAAACCGACGACGATTGGCCATGCGCGTCTCCGGTCGAACTGAGGCGCGGCCAGCATTCACTGGTCATCGCCGCAGCAGATTGTGGGCGTAACCACTCAGAACCGCGATCATTGACTGCTGCTCGAGCGACTGCGCAGTGCGAATCGAACGTTGCTGAAACTTGAAAAGTCGGGCTGGAAAACTGCGCTGCCGAGCGACTTCGCTCCGCCTCAATTGCGGATGCCTCGGGCCAGTCGACGAAAGTGGACTACGTCACCTGCAGCCGCCGTGCATGGTGCACAGGGGTTGCGGTGCAGTTTTCGCCCTGGCTGCCGACCACTCAGCCCAGGATCTTCCGACGCAAATCAGTCAGTAGTTGCACGGCGACCCCGATGTCGGCTTTCTGTTGCACCCGATCGTGTGCAATTTCCCGTTCGATCGTCAGTGGTCCGGTATAGCCAATCTCAAGCAGCGTGCGGAGGTAGGTTTCCATGCCCACGTCGCCTGTACCCAGCGCCACCTCACGACCCCACTCGCGGCCTCGAACCCCCTCCGCCGCCCAGGTCGCGTCCTTGCAGTGAACACTGCGAACATACTTTCCCACCTTCCGCAGGGCTTCGATGGGGTTGCCGGTCCCATACAGAATCATGTTGGCGGGATCGAAATTGATGAACAGGTTGGGGCGGGCCACGTCGTGAATGAATTCCAGCAGGTGGTCGGCAGTCTCCTGTCCCGTCTCGAGATGCATTTTCTGGCCATTACCGGCCGCATGATCAAGCAGATCGCGGGTGCAGTTGACCAAGTCCCGATAGTCTGCCCCGTTCCGATCGACGGGGACAAAGCCGATGTGCATTCCGACGGTGTCGCAGCCCAGCAGCTTGGTGAAGTCCGAGATTTCTGTCATCTCGGCCAATCGGGCCGCGCGGGTTTCCCGGGGAACCAATCCCACCGTCCGGGCGGTGGTCGCGATGTCGGCGTAGCTCTCGCCCTCAAAGCCCCCAAACACGCAAGTGATGGTGATGCCGGCCGCCGCACATCGCTTAAGAAACGCGTCAGCCGAGCGGGCATTCCGCGTCTGGGCGTGGGGCGAATGAATCTGAACGGTGGGGATTCCCAGCTCCTGGGCCACATCGAGGTGGACTCCCAAGCCCGCATCCACCGAGGTGAAAACTCCAATCGCCCAAGGTTGCATGAGGATTTCCCGCAGACAGAAGTGAGGCCAAGAAGGAAGTCGGTTAATCAGCGGCGATCCAGATCCGCCCAACGCCTTCGCGATGATATGTTCGAAGACGCGAAGGCTGCAACCAGTCCCACCAACCGGAGTCACCCATGTTGGCCCTGCGGAACATTCTCGTGCCGGTCGATTTCAGCCCTCCCTGCGGACGGGCCACTGAATACGCCCGCCAACTGGCGCAGCAGTTTCACGCCCGGTTGCACCTGTTGCACGTGATTGAAGATCCCGTCGTCTATCTGCCCATGTATGAAAGCTATCCGGTCCCTTCCCGCGCTCAATTCGAGGAGTTCGCCAAGACGCGACTCGACGGATGGATCGCGACCCCGCTGCTGCAGGGGGTCGAGTTGCATACCGCCTTTCGTCATGGGGCGCCCGCCCTGGAAATTGCCGCTTACGCCGATGAAATCCGCGCCGATCTGCTGGTCATGGGAACGCATGGGCGCGGGTTGGCCTCGCGCTGGTTCCTGGGGAGTGTCGCCGAGCGGGTGGTGCGAACCGCCCGCGTTCCGGTCCTCTCCGTGCACTCCGGCGATCGCCCCTGGGCCGAGGCCGAGAGTTCAGCCACTGAACCGACTGCCGGAGGTGCGACGCTCGGTCATTCGGGCGATCCCGCGTCAACCATCGCGCCTCGGCCGACGGTGACCGAGCGACCCGGCAGGCGACCCGTGGGAACAACCTGATCCTGCGTCTGGCCCAAAAGTCGTGCGCGATCATGACACCGGGCCTCGCTGGCAGATTGCCCGGCATCTGACTCCAGCAAAACGGGGTTGCCCACTGTCTTGACGCAGGTGCCCACGCCCCTCGGGGTCTCCCCATCCCCGCGGCCGGCTCTGCGGAACTCTGACGGCCAGGGTGGTCAGAACGGGTTCGGCCCCGATACCCTGCGGGGGCTCGGGCGATCGACGCTGGTCCGAGACCGACCCGCGGGGCCAGGACCAACTCAACCCGGCCTAGTTCGTTCACCGATCGACCGCGGTTGAGAAATGGCCTGTCGGGATGACCCGCTGTGAGTCAGGCCCGCCGGCTGATAGGCCACAGTTTGTCAGGCGTCGTACCAGGACGACTTGGGGAGTTCGGAATGAGCCGGTTGTTCGCGGGGACACCTTGGGATCGTCCTCCGACCTGTGAGCGTTGCGGAAAGCTTGTCGCGGAATGTCGCTGCCCGCCTCCCGTTCCGTCCGCGCCGAAACCCAGCGGTCAGATTGACGCCAAGGGGCAGCGGGTGACTGTCCGTCGGGAAAAACGCCAGAAGGGCAAAGAAGTCACCGTCGTTCGCGGAATCGACCCTGCCAAGAACGACCTGCCAACCCTGTTGACGCGGCTCAAGTCATCCCTCGGCACCGGTGGCAGTCTCGACGGCACGGACGTGGTTCTCCAGGGAGACCAGATCGAGCGGGTGAAAGCCGCGCTCGAGAAACTGGGCTTCCAGCCGAAGTAGCCAATTCAATCGCACGGCCGAGATCGTCGCCAGTTCCAGCTGCGTTGGTGCTGGGGCTCGGGGCTTGCATCGATCCGGCAAGCTGGTTTTCAGCCCGGTTCCACAAGGGGACGTTGCGGAACGCGCGGGGCGCCGGCTCTCCGTGCGCGGGGCTCGGTTTAGCTGGGCACGACTTGAGCGAATCGACCCGCGATTCGCTGCTTACGACGGACAGGCCGACGGGGCGAGCGGTCAATGCCTCGGACAGCGACTGCGGCGCAACGTCTCGCGATTCCGGGCTCTCAAGACCTGGCCTGTCACTTTCCGGCGGGCGGGGGCCACCGCAGGTGTTTTTCCAGGAAGCGAAAGGTTCCGACGCCGTGGATCTGGTGCGGGCCATCGAAAAACTCCAGCTCGGCACGATCGCTGATTCCGAGTTGATCGTAGAACCGCCGCACTTTACCGAACTCTCCCGCCACCCACTCCGACGGTTGGCCACCGTCACGATGCCCCTCTTCCACCATGAAGGGCCGGGGAGCCATCAGCAGGGCGAGTTCCGCATGACTGGCGAGGTGGGCGGCGTTCCATTCGAAGACCTCGTATTCGCTCGTGAACAGGTAGCTGAAGGTTTCGTCGTGGGCAGCGACGGTGCGGACCCAGTCAGTGAAGTCGCCCGAGCAGATCGAGAGGGCGTACTGGGGGAGGAAGGGGGGAACTCGAACCGCCGTTTTGCCCCCGTAAGAGAGGCCGTAAAATGCGATCCGCTCGGGATCGACCCACGGCACGGACTTGAGCCAATCCAGGGTTTGCCGGTGCTGCTCATTGATCACGCTGAAGAGGCTGAGGCCCAGCGGGTTGAGCATCCGCTGCAAGACCCGAAACGACTGCTCGCCCCGGTACGGGTTCTGCGGGCAGTAAACGAGATAGCCCCGTTGAACCAGTCGTTCCGCGAACGCCTGGTAGTATTTGAAAGCTGCTTCGTCGTGTGAAAACGGATCGGACGCCAGGCCTTCCAGCCCATGTTGGCACACCACCACGGGACGGCGTTCTCCCGGACCGAGCGACTTGGGAATCAAGAGAATCCCCCCCGCGATCACGTCGGGGGCAACCGTCAGCAGCACTTCGTAGGCGACGTGATCCTCCGACGCCCCCAGGCGCCGAGACCGAGGAGCCGGAGGTGTGACCGGCAATTCAAGGCGGCCAATCAGCTCTCGATGAACGCGTTCGCGCAGGGCGACTTGGCGGGTCTGCCACTCGGCAACTGTCGCCGGGGTGGGACGCCACAGGCTGTCGCGAACCTGGTGGCTGGCGACCAGTAACCGCTGCAGGTGATTCTGAAAGCCTGTGAACAGTCGGCGTTGCCGGGCGGCGGGGCCACGTTCAGGAGCCGACGGGGCGTCTGGCGGCGCGACCGGCCAGCCTTCGACAACCTGCTCCCGGGGCAGCGACATTGCCGCCAGAAACGCACCCCGGGCCGCCTCCGATCCGGGCGCCCCGTCACCCGCGGGCCCGCTCACGATCAACGGAGGCAGGGACGCTCCGGGGATCTGCTTCCGCATCTGGCTCGCCCGTTCCCATTCGCCCTCAACCAGGGGCAACGCGGCGGTCCGCAGTTCGCCTGGTGCCGCCGCAGGACGTCGATCCCTCACCGTGCCGCTCCGCCAGTGAGGACCCTGGCAGGCTTCGATGACCACGCTCCGCGGGCTGGCCAGCAACAGCAGTTCCGCGTCCCCAAACTCGGTCAACAGCCGCCAGACATTCCGGTCAATCGGTTCGGTCCAGGTTGCCTCGCGCGGGGCGAAGGAACCACTGGCCAGGGTGCTCCGCACCCGTTCGTCACAGGCCGCGGTCAGCAGAGCCACCCGGGCCCCCTCGCCCCAACCGATGACCCCCAGGGCCGCCGTCTTATTCTCAGTTCCTGCCTCGGTGGCGGCCTCGGCCCCGTCGGGCCTGCGCTGGCCGATCAATCGCTGCAGCAGGTCGAGCGCCGATCGCGTCTGCTGCAGTTCGAATCCGAGCGGATGCCGTCCCACGACAAACGCCTGTCGGTACAGAAACTCGCGATGCGATTGATTCGTGAACCCGACTCGAGGATGGCCCGACAGCTGCACATCCCGGCTGATCAATGCCGGAATGGCAATCGCACAGCCCTGTGCGGCGAGATCCCAAATGAGCCGCGAGTAACCGGACATCTCCACGGGGGTGGGGGTCGCATCCCAGCCCACCAATTGCTCAGGAGTCAGGTCGGCATCGGGCAGGGCGACCACTCCCCCCCTGACTCGGGCCGGCAGCACCAGCAAGCCCTCGGCCCAGACCTGATCGAGCACTGGCCAGCGGACCGAGAAAACTTCGATCTCCCCTACCCGGGTGATGAGGGCTGGGTGCTGCAGCGTCCCTTCGAGGGCGAATTGCGCGGCAACATCGACGGCTGTCACCCGGGGCGTGTCGGCCCCCAGCAGGGCCGCAAGTCGTTGACGCGCCTCGGCGAGTTCCTGCCCGACAGAGCCTGGTGCCGCGAGTCTTTTCCGCCACAGCGACTCGCGGCGGGGGGCCGACTGGGCCAGTTCGCGCAGGCAGAAACGGTTCAGTCCCTCCAGCATCACGCGATCGAGGGGGGCTGGAAGCTCCAGTGGCTCCGTCAGCGGAACCTGCGGGAGGTCCAGATCGGGAAGAGCGGCGGAGCAGGGTGGGGCCAATCCCATCAGTCCCCAGGCCACCAGCAGCGTCCAGGTCCGAAGGAAGCCCCGTCGTTTCTGTCGCCAGCCTGGTGTTGGCGCTCGAATCGATACAGGCAGCATGGTCGCAGCCTCAGGAGCGAGGAATGGAGCCAGTGGCCCCGTCGCAGTCGGAGTTCCCGGGCCGAATCAACCGACAATGATTCCGGCGCAGGAGAACATCCGAATCTTATCGACAAACCGGACGGCTGAGAGGCGTGCCGGGAGCCGGCCGCGGGCGGTTGGGTGGAAAGCACGCGGTTTGGACGTCGTCAGGCGCGGCTGAGGCATCGTGTTAAGCGTGTGGGCAATCGATTGCCCAGGCGGGTCGGGCAGGCTTACAATCCGGCCGCAGCCCCCACCCGTTGCGGGCCGCCTGAAGCGCAGCGGGTGCCTTCAGGGACCTTTCGGTCTGTTCCGCCGCAGGAAAGTTGTCTCGGCTGTCGGTCGGGTGAGTCGCCGAACAGTTCGGTGAATCGACCGGAGCCCCGTGGTCACTTTCGGGTCGTTGCCATGCTCTCCTTTCAGCAGCCGACCGTCCGCCTGTGCCAGGGCCAGAGCCGCCGTGAGTGGCTGCGGGTTGGCGGATTGACCACCCTCGGGCTGGGCCTGCCCCAACTGCTGGCCACCGCAGCAGAGCCTCGACCCGAAGGACTTGGCCCCCAGTTTGGGCGGGCCAAAAATGTGCTCTTTGTATGGCTCCAGGGGGGGCCTCCGCAGCACGAAACCTGGGATCCGAAGCCCGAGGCTCCCGCCGAGATCCGCGGTGAGTTTGGCTCCATTCAGACAAACGTCCCCGGAATTCAGATCGGCGAATTGCTGCCGCGACTGGCGACCCGGGCCGACAAGCTGGCCATCGTCCGCTCCCTCACCACCCACAACGACCTCCACGACGCCAGCGCCTACTGGGTGCTGACCGGTTACCCCTACACGGGGCGTCAATCCCGCGAGATCAGCCCCACCGACTGGCCCTGGCTCGGGTCAGTCATCAAGCGGCTCAAGCCCAGCACCGAACTCCCGGCGTATTCGTCCGTCTGGCTGCCCGATTGGATGCGGCTCAACGACAACGTGACTCCCGCGGGGCAAACAGCCGGCTTCCTCGGGCATGCCTGGGAGCCCGAGCGGCTGGTCTGCGATCCGTCTGCGGCGGGCTTCCAGGTGGAAGGGCTGACCCCGCCGCGAGAGATTCCCGCCGTGCGTCTCTCGGCTCGCCGCAGCCTGTTGTCACAGGTCGAGCAGGTGTTCGGTCAGCTGGATCGGAGCGGGGGAATTGCCGATTACGACCGGCAGTTCCAGCAGGCCTTCGATGTGCTGGGCTCGGGGCGGGCCCGCAAGGCGTTTGATCTCTCGGAAGAGCCCGCCTCGGTGCGGGCCGCATATGGCTCAACCAAGTGGGGACAGTCGCTGCTGCTGGGACGGCGGTTGATCGAGGCGGGAGCGCGGCTGGTTCACGTCAACTGGTGCCGCGAGCCCGGGGACGAGGCGGTCAACAACCCGATGTGGGACACCCACGCCCAGAACGCCGACCGGCTGCAGGATGTGCTGTGCCCCCTGTTTGACGTCACGTTTTCCACGCTGCTCGACGACCTGAGCGAGCGGGGATTGCTGTCGGAAACACTGGTCGTCGCGATTGGCGAGTTCGGCCGGACGCCCAAGATCAATCCCCAGGGGGGGCGGGACCACTGGGGACACGTCTTCAGCTTCGCACTCGCCGGGGCGGGGATCGCCGGGGGACAGGTCCTGGGGAGCAGCGATCGGCAGGGGGGCTATCCCCGTGACGGCCGGATGGAGCCCCAGGAACTGACAGCGACTATTCTGCACCTGCTGGGCATCGGTGCGTCGGCCACCTTTCCCGATGCGTCGGGGCGGCCCATGGCGACGACCCTGGGGCGGCCCCTGGCGTCCCTGCTGGGTGACCGACCGGCAACCGCCGAGCGGGTGGAGCCTGCGGGCAATCTCGGCCTGGTCCCCCCGTTTTCGCAAGATCCCCTGCGGAACACCTCGTTCGAAGACCCCATTCCCCTCGCCGCCCTGGGGGGCACAGCGCGGCTGAAGGGTTGGCGCGCCACTCCCCTGGCCTCGGTGAATCCCGCGGAATTCCACTGGGGCTGTCGGGTGCTGGATGACCCTCGCCAGGCCCGCTCGGGGCGGCACTGTGCCGCCCTCGGGTTTGGCTGGGGGCCCGACGGCGCGGCGCGACCAGGCACCCCGGGAGAGATCTCCCCGGGGGCACGCCTCACGCTCACCCAGGAAATCCGCAATCCGCGGGCGGGCGAGTTCGAGATTGTCGCCTGGATCGCAGCCGGCGGAGACTTCGCAACTTACCGCGATCTGCTGGCCCTCAACTTCACCGCCCGCCTCGTGCTCTTTGGGTACCGCGACCTGGCGAAGAACCCCCTGGCGGGCTATCGCGAGTTCGCGAGTGTCCCCGTCGATCTCGACTTTGATCGGGGCGGGGAGTACCGCGAACTCCGGCTCAAGCGCAAACTGCGCAGCCAGGACGACGGAGCCAACGAGATTGAGATGGGGGTCGGCCTGGCCCTCGAACTGACCAAGTCTTCGCCCGGCACACTCCGGGTTCCCCCGGGGCTCGGCAGCTGGCTCTGCGTCGATGACTTCGAACTGCGGTTTGTGCCCCGGCCACGCAACGACACCGTGCGTGTCTGATGGCATCGTGTTGGCCCGTCCGCGGGGTTTCGCTCCGCGGGCAGGCCAGGAAAACTCTCTCTGCTCTCCTGATGTGGAACCGCGCGACAAGGGCGCGGTGTGTGGGAATGAAACTGGGATTGATCAACTCGGCGTGGGCCCAGGCGGGACGCGATACCGCCTGGGGAATTGCGAAGACCCGTGAACTGGGCTTCGACACCATCGACATCTTCGCCGATCCGCTCGACCTCTCGCCTGCAGAGCGGCGGCTCATTTTGTCCGAATGTGATCGGCATGGGTTGCCAATCGTCTCCCTGGCCTGTGTCGCCGTGGGACTGGTCGACTTCAACCCCAGCGTGCAGCGCTTCAGTGTCGAGCGGGTCAGGGCCTACCTGGAACTGGCCCGGGAGTACCGGGCGAAGAACGTGTTGCTGGTGCTGGGCGAATACATCTGGAACCAGGAAGTCATCCCCCCCGCCGAGCAGTGGGCGACGGCGGTCAGGAACTGCCAGGTCCTGGCCCGCGACGCGGCCGACCTGGGAGTTCAGATCGCGCTCGAACTCGAGCCCTTTCCCCTGTCATTGGTCAACAGTGTCGAGACCATGGTGCGGTTTCTCGACGATGTCGGCCACCCCGCCGTTCAGGCCAACATCGACATCTCGCATCTCTGCCTGTCGCAGGTTCCGGCAACCGAGTTGGCCCGTCTGCGGGGCCGCGCCATCCATGTCCACATCTCCGATTGCGATGGCAAGCGGCATGGCGATCTCCCCCCGGGGCGGGGCGTGGTCGACTTCCTCCCCTACCTGGAAGCGATCAAAGACCTGCAGATCGACGGGGCTGTCTCCATCGAGCTGGAGTACTCGCCCGAGCCCGACCGCATTGAAGAGTGGGTGGCCGAGGCGTATCGCACCACCAACGATCTGCTCCAGCGCGTCGGCCTGAGAACCTGAGAAGAGACCGGCAGATCGGAACTGGACCAACCCCACCCCGGGGGCCGGCACGTTACGTCCGGGTGAGCGTTCTCCGGGCCAGGCCCCTAACGGCTTAAGCCATTAAGACCCGGGCCCCCAGGTCCGGGCCCCCAGGTCCGGGCCCCCAGGCTCCTCCGGCAAGCCCCAATGGTTGTGACGGGCCGCCGCTCCAGACAGTTCCCGCAGACCCACTCTTGGGTCAGTTGGCGCGTGTTGCGCTGCCGACTGTTCAGCTGGGCTGATGGAATCCCGACAGGTAGGGAAGCCGGGCGGCGGTGGCCCTGACCTCGGCGGAGGCATCGACCAACTGCCCCAGGAAATCCCAGTTGCCAGTCGTCAGTGATTGCCGCGGTCCGGGAGGCAGAATCGCGGGCACCGCCAGGGTCTGGCTGCGACCCTGGAGCCGGACTTCGCCCCGCTCCAAGTCGACTTCCAATTGGGCCTGCGGGTCGGCTTCAATCGCCGCCGCGAGCTTCGCCAGATCGTCCCGTTTGCAGCAGACCGGGGGGACCCCGTTCGAGATGCAGTTGCCGAAGAAAATCTCGGCGAAAGATTCCCCCACAACCGCCTTGATGCCCCAGCGGATCAGTGCCTGCGGCGCGTGTTCACGCGACGAGCCGCAGCCAAAATTCCGGCCCGCCACCAGCACCGTGGCACCGGCGAAGCGGGGCTGGTCAAAGGGATGGTTGGCCATCTGGTGGCGATCGTCTTCGAACACGTGCTCACCCAGCCCATCAAAGGTCACGCACCGCAGGTAGCGGGCGGGAATGATGCGGTCGGTATCGATGTCGTCGAGCAGCAGGGGAATCCCACGACCGGCGACGACAGAGATCTTCTGAGGCATGTTGACGAGACTTGTGTAGGGAACGGGAAAGAGGGCCTTGGAACTCAGTCACTTCCAGGTGATCCAGCGGCATGACCTGGACGCCCCGCAGTTCGCGCCGCGGTCCATGTCACCCAGTCGGCTGGCGGTCGCATTTTGTCTCAAGGCCCCCAGGGTGGCCCGGCTGCGACCGATCCCGGATGCGACCGATCCCGGCGGCAGCCCGATTGCGATTCGCGAACCAACGCAGACCGACATTCGTGGCCGATCGAGCCGTTCGATCACCGACCACCCAGCCCGGGGACCAACCTCACAGAAACCAGCCGACCTCAACTCGCTGAAGCAGCCCGCTGCGGGGATTCATCCGCTGCTGACGCGTGACCGTGGCTGACGACGCCGGGAACAGCGTGGACTGTCCCCTGACGAGCGGAAGGGGGCCAGCACACGCTCCCCGCGAAGTTGCAGAAGTTCGGGTCAGTTGGTCGGCCGGCCGAAGCTGAATCCGCCACTTCCCGTCCCACCCCCCTTGAGGGGGCCCTTGTGCTTGGGCTTGAACGGGGCAGCCGAGGCGCTGGGAGCGAGATCTTCGTCCGAGACTTTCTTCGGCCCTTCAGGCCTCGGCGACAACGCCTTCAGCGACAGGGCGATCCGCTTCTTGTTGGGATCGATGGAGAGGACCTTCAGGTCGTACTCCTTGCCCACCTGCATCACATCGGTGACCCGCACCACTCGCTTGTAATCGAGTTCCGAGATGTGAACCATCCCCTCAAGGCCCGGTTCCAGTTCCACAAAGGCACCGAACTCGGTCGCCTTGGTCACCTTGCCCCGCACCGTCGACTCGATCGGGTACTTCTCCATGATGGTCAGCCACGGGCTGGTGCGCAACTGCTTGAGCCCCAGGCTGATCTTCATCTTCTCGCGGTCCAGCTGCAGGACCTGCACTTCAATGTCCTGCCCTTCCGACAGGATGTCACGCGGGTGATTGAGTCGATTCCACGACATCTCGCTCACGTGCAGCAGGCCATCCACACCCCCCAGGTCGACGAAGGCCCCGTAGTCCTTGACCGTCTTCACCTTGCCCTGGACCTTCTGGCCCACAGACAGGTTGTTCCACGCCTGCTCGCGGGTCTCGACGAGGGTCGATTCCAGGAACTGACGCCGGCTGACAATCAGGTTCCGCTTCTGAGGGTTCACCTCCAGCACGACCGCCCGCAGTTTCTGCCCGACGAACTGCTCCAGGTTCGAGCAAAAACCGAGATCGACCTGGGCCGCCGGCATGAAGCCCCGCAGGTTGCTGACGTTGACCTCGAGGCCCCCCTTGTTCGTCTTGGTGACCATGCAGTCGACCACCATGCCGGTCTGCACAGCCTCCCAGTTCCCCTGGGGCTTCGACACCCCGCCGCCCGTCGCCACCCGGCAGCGGATCAAGCCCTCGGCTGCGTCGTACTGCTCGACGATGAGGGCCAGGGTCACCCCGACCGCGGGAACCTTCCCCGACTCGAAGTTCTTGACCGGCACCGCGGCGGACGCCTGACCACTCAAGTCGAGGATCACGCTGTCGCCGTAGACCGAGACCACTTTCCCCGTCAGGCGCGTTCCCGCCGTCACTTCTTCAGGATTGATCGGACCCTGCTGCTTGCCCCCCTTGGCGGGCTTGGCTTCGGTTGCGGGGGCCGCTTCGGCCACAGGCTCGACGCCTCCGGCCGACAGGTCGCTCACCCCTTGCATCGCCGCGGCAATCT
>Ga0315904_10002484_pt1 | contig 28476 bp, 18 predicted proteins | sample LakEriMetagenome_6_FD_203529 | JGI IMG/M metagenome (GOLD analysis project Ga0315904, IMG submission 203529) | Freshwater fungal communities from buoy surface, Lake Erie, Ohio, United States - Buoy 12 MA120 | ecosystem: Environmental > Aquatic > Freshwater > Lake | place: USA: Lake Erie, Ohio...
GCGATCACCAGCGCGACGAACGCCACCCTCACACTGTCGGCGGCAGCCGCGAGTGATGCGGGCACGTACAGCGTCGTAGTGAGCAACAGCGCGGGCTCGGTGACGAGTACCGGCGCAGCGTTGACGGTGAATGCGGCGCCGGTGGCGCCGACGATCACGGTGCAGCCGGCAGCGAGCACGGTGACGGCGGGCCAGGCGGCGAGCTTTAGCGTGACGGCAACGGGCACAGCACCGCTGAGTTACCAGTGGCGGAAGGACGGAGTCGCGATCACCAGCGCGACGAACGCGACCCTCACACTGTCGGCGGCAGCCGCGAGTGATGCGGGCACGTACAGCGTCGTAGTGAGCAACAGCGCGGGCTCGGTGACGAGTACCGGCGCAGCATTGACCGTGTCACCCCCGAAGTCCTCCCGCATTGCTAACGTCTCGATTCGGGCGACGCTCAAACCGCGCCAGACATTGATCGTTGGTCTTACGATGAACGGCGGCTTGAAGCCGGTCTTGATGCGCGCGGTGGGTCCTGGGCTGGGTGTCTTTGGGGTTGATAACGCGATGCCGGATCCCGACCTCGCGCTTTTTCGAGAAAACTCGAGGGTAGTAATCAACGACAACTGGGGCGGAGGTGCCGAACTCGTCGGTGCTGCAGCCTCTGTTGGAGCGTTTCCGCTCGCTGCGACGAGCAAGGATGCCGCGGTCCTGACATCCTTTTCTGGCGGGCATACGCTGCACGTGCAGGGAGTGGATGGGGGTAACGTCTTGGTCGAGGCATACGACGCCGGAACCGGCGATTCACCTCGATTGACCAACGTTTCCGCCCGGAACTATGCCGGCGTGGACGGAGACATCCTTATCGCAGGATTCACCGTTTTTGGGAATGCGCCAAAGCGCGTGTTGATTCGAGCGGTAGGTCCAACCCTCGGTGAGTTGGGGGTTGCGGGAGTGATTGCTGATCCAAAGCTGGAGGTGTTTCAGGCGACAACCCGGGTCGCTGAGAACGACAACTGGGCATCGAACTTGGCACCCGCGTTTGGGTCTGTCGGCGCGTTCCAGCTAACACCTGGTAGTCGGGATGCGGCGGTCGAACTCACCCTAAGCCCCGGCGGTTATACGGTCCACGTCAGTCCCGCTTCCGGGTCTCCTGGCGAAGCCTTGATTGAGATTTACGAGCTCCAGTAACGTGGTGGGTCTATCGCGCTCAGGCGTTGTCGCGCGCCCGGCCAGTCGGACGGGGTCAGGCTAGGGCAGCGGACAAAGCGACCGTCGCTCGGCGCCGCCGCGGCGAAGACGATGCCGGAGCGACGCCATTGCGCCCGCGGCGCAACCGCGTGGAGCCGTCGTCACGCGCCGTTGGCGTAAGCCCCAATCAGTATCCAGGAGAAGCACACGTAAGGATTTTTTGGGGAGATGCGCGCGCGGCCGGTTGCCCGGTAAGGCATCGTCGATCTCATGGAAGGCGGTCGGCATCAGTCGGCCGAGGTCGCACGCGCTGCCTCCACCAACGCCACGGGTGAACGGTGGCGCTGTACCGCCACGGCCTCGCGGAGGCTACGCCGGAGCTTGCGGAGCGGCCTTATCCAAGTCCGCACTGAAAGGTAATGCGCGAGGACGGTGTGGCCAGCGAGCGCCGCCTGTACGCGGGCACAGTTGGTGGGCAGGTGCGGTGGGATGGGGTTCCGCAGTGCGCCGAGGCGGAACACGACGAGGATGTTGCCCCGATCCGGTGAGGTATGGTCGAAGACGACTTCAAGTCCGACCGCCTTACCAAGCGCCCGGAGGGTCGGCAGGTTGAAGTGGTGCAGGTGGGCGAAGTGAAAGCGTCGCCGCGGCGAACCGCAGTCCGCTTCCACGTTGGGGACTTCGATCGCAATCATTCCACCGGGAGCCAACCAGCGCACCAGTTGCGCCAGCGCACCCCGCGGATCGACTAGGTGTTCCGCGACATGAAAAAGAGTGATCGCCTCGAAACTGCCGGGAGCAAAGCGGGCTTGGGTCCAGTCCGCCGTAATCACCGGGAGGCGGAGGGTTTCACGCGCCCAACGTGAATACCCCTCATGCGGCTCGATCCCGATCGCGTCCTTGCCGGAGGCGCGGAGGACATGGACGAATTCGCCGCTGCTCGCGCCGACGTCGAGGATGCGGTGGCGGTGAGCGAGGACCGGGTGGAGGCGGCTGAAGCGATGGTGCGCCACCGCGGCGGCTCGGTAGAGGTGGCGCCGTTTGGGTTGGTGCGCACCTTTGTAGTTCTGCCGGTATTCGTGGGAATAGTACGCGGCGATCGCCTCATCCGAGGGCCGGGGATCGGTCCAGACAAGGCCGCATTCGCGGCAGACCACGGTGCGCAGAGGCTGGCGGTCACGGTCGCGGGTGCACACGACGTATGCGTGGCGCGCGCCGCAAAGATTGCAGGCATGGTGGGGACGAATAGCCACGGGGGCCGTCGTCCAAAGAGAGGAAAGGGACACGGAGGTGATGCATTCGAGGTGAGAGTGCGCGGTGACTCCCAAAATGGGGAGGCTCCGCGGGAATCCAGACGCGGGCTAGGCCGCGTTGTCTCAAATGAGGCGCACTCCAAAAAGAAGATGCGGGGGCAGTGGGAGCCGCATGGGACGAGGCATGGCGCCCTTCGTGCGACGGAGTATCTTCCGACGCCAGACCGCTGGGACCAAGCGTCGTTTTTCGCGCATGAATGGCGAGCGCGGCGGGTGGATAGCGAAGGGTCGAAGGCGGTCCGCGCGGCGGGCGCCGCAATCCGCCCTTGTGGCGAATCGCACCTTCGTGACTGCGGGCATCCGGAGACGCACGGCGGTGGTCTAGGTCGCCCGCCGATCGAGAGCGCGTGCTCGCACGGCACGCGGTCGGTTGCGCGAAGGAGGAGGCGGGAAGGTGATGATCATGCTCGAGTGGCGCCGCTGCGGCGTGGCCGGCGATCGTGACAAAACCGGCCGCGCTGTGGGCGATGGCGTCTACCGTAGCAGAGGGCCCGTGAGACGAGCGTGAAGCGTCCGTTGAACGAACTTCAATTCGACGAACCCTCGACGAAGGGCCCCCCTTTGGAGTCAGCGAACGGAGTGTCGTCGCACCGCACGCAGGCCCGCACTCCTCGCCGCTGTTCGTCTTGAACCGCCGCGTCGCTCCGCCGTGCGCGGGGTTCTGCGTCACCTCGGTGATCCCGAGCTACTTGCCACGCCCCCTCGATCGAAGCCCGCGGCGGGCGTGGGACCGCTGAGTTTCTTCGGGATTTGGGATGGCAACCTCTGCCAGCGGGATCAGGCTCACAGTCTCCCATGAGAATCGTGCAATCAGCGGTTTGTCTCATCATCGGCGTGTTGGGGGCGGCTGCTTTCGGGGCCCCGGGAAGTGCCGTCCGGCTCAACTCACTCGGCTTTCTCCCCGATGGCCCCAAGGTGGCCTCGGTGACGGGGGACGCTTCGGGGTTCGTGGTCCGGGAGACCTCGAGTGGTCGCGACGTGTTCGCGGGCGCGCTGAGTGCGCCGCGTTTTCAAGCGGACGTGAACGAGACCGTGCGCGTTGCGGATTTTTCTGCGTTCACCCTGCCGGGCGAGTACGTGCTGGAGACATCGGAGGGCGCGCGTTCGGAGCCCTTTTCGATTGCGGCGGCCGTGTATCAACCGGCGTTCATCACGGTGACGCGGGGATTCTATTTGTGGCGTTGTGGAACCGCGGTGGCTGGAACGCATCGTGGGCGGCTCTTCGCGCACGCGGCCTGCCACCTCGAGGACGGGTTCCTGGATTACCAAGGCAAACCGGGAGAGCGGCGCGATGGCACCGGCGGATGGCACGATGCCGGTGATTACGGCAAATACACCGTCAACGCCGGCATTACTCTCGGAGTCATGTTCATGGCGTGGGACCACTTTCCGGCGGCGTTGCGCGGGTTGGACCTGGGCCTTCCGCGCACCGCACCCGGCTACCCGGATTTCCTGCAGGAACTCAAATGGGAGACGGATTGGCTGCTCAAAATGCAGTACCCGGATGGATCGGGTCGCGTGGCGCACAAGCTGACGGCGAAGGTGTTCGAGCCTTTTTGTCTACCCGAGGACGATCGGCAGAAGCGCTATTTCACGGACTGGAGCACCGAGGCGGTGGCGAGCTTCGTGGCCATGATGGCGCAGGCGTCCCGCCATTTTGCGCCTTACGATCCGGTGTATGCGGCTCGGCTTCTCGAGGCGGCGCGGGTGAGCTATCGGTTCCTGCGGGACACGCCGCCTCGACGCTTTGAGCAGGGGGAATTCAAGACCGGCGCGTACCAGTCGGACGACGCGGATGACCGACTTTGGGCGGCGGCGGAGTTGTGGGAATCCACCGGTGAGGACGGGTTCCGGAAAGACTTTGAAGCGCACGTTGACGTTGCCGGGGCAACGGTGGAAGCGGACTGGGACTGGCGGGACGTTTCGAATCTGGGTGTTTTCCAGTATGTGCTCTCGAAGCGGGCGGGACGGAATCCGGACGTGGTGGCTCGCCTGCAGCGGTCGATTGTGGCGGTGGCGGATGAGATTGCGGCCCAAGCGGAGCGCGATGTTTACGCCCGCCCCTTGGTCCGGTACTATTGGGGAGCGAACGGCACGGTGGCGCGCCAGGTTGTGAATCTCCAAGTGGCCGACCGGATCGCCCCGAACCCGAAGTACCGTGCGGCGGCGCTGGCGGCGGTGGATCACCTGCTTGGTCGAAACGTGTACGGACGTTCGTACCTCACCGGCGTGGGTCATGATCCCGCCCGCTTTCCGCATGACCGGCGGTCCGGGGCGGACCGTGAGCCCGAGCCGTGGCCCGGTTATCTGGTGGGAGGTGGCCACACCGCAACCGGCTGGATCGATCGCGAGGAGGACTACCGCACCAATGAGATCGCGATCAACTGGCAGGGGGCCTTGGTCTACGCTCTGGCGGGATTTCTGCCGGTGGCGGCACCGCAGTGAAGCGACGTTGGCCAGAGCGGAGTGACCTCAACGCGGGTCCGAGATCAACGCGGACGTAGGGAGTCGAAGGCGGATGGGCGACGCTGGAGGCGGCGCCGTGAAGCGGGGCGACACGGCGCAATGCCTCCCACTGCCTGGCGGTTACCCGCGGCGCCAGCCTGGCGGCACGGCCGCCTTGAAGCACGCGAAGTCGGCCTCCGTCGCGCTCGCATAAGGCGGCAGCAGGCGGAGCGGGAAGGTTGGATCGGTCATGCGATAGAGCATCTTGTCGTACGCTCCATCGATGTGAAACCGGGTCCCTGCTGCCTTGAGGCCGGCGATGATGGCTTTGAAATCCTCAAGGTCCGCGGCGCGTTGCGCGTCTGAACCGGCAACGAAGGCCTTGGCCCGCGCGGGGTGGATTGAGGCCAGGGAAATCAGCAGCCCGAGGTCATGCGTTTTCCGGGCGATGGCGTAACCCATCTCGGTGATGTAGAACCGGAGCCTCGGCTGCAGGCTCATGAGGTCGGCGATCACGGCGGGATCGGTCGTACTGTTCTTGACCGCAATGAGGTTCGGGTGCGCCGCGGCGAGACGGCGGTACTCCACGGACGTGAGCAGCCGCTTGGTCCGCATCAGATTATAGTGATGGAACTGGCAGTCGGGAAAGCGACCGCAAGTCTCCGCGAAGAAGCGGTCGACCTCCTCGTCATTCAGAGCGCCCCACGACGGCAGCGAGAGCTGGAAGAGCCGGAACCCGAGTGCGCGGCAGCGCTCGATGCGCTCGATGATGGTCGGTAGCGACAATGAAATCAAACCGACCATTGGCGTGACCCCGGCCTCGCGGGCGCTCGACCAGAAAGCGCGAGTGATCTGATCGAATTGCGTCTCGGTGACTGCGTAGCCCTCGCCGGCGGTACCGAAGATGTAGAGGTGCGAGGTCAGTTCCCGTGCGAGCGTGTGGACCTGGCGGCGGAAGACATCCTCTTGAAATTCGTAGTGCTCGTTCCAAGGGATGACGGCGGTCGCGAGGATGGCTGGGGCGCTTTCGGAGGGGGAAGACATGGTCGGGGAGGTGCGGGGCAGGGCGGTGCGGGGAGTATCCTGGCTGGACCCGGGCACGCAAGCCGTCGAGTACCCCACGCGTTGAGTGCGCATGCGCGCGTGCGTGGAAGAGTCATGGCGAGCGACCGACCGACTGACCGAGCGCGTGGGGCTGCTTGGCTTCGGGTTGTTGCTCGAGGCGTCTTACGGGATCGGAGGAGATACCGATGTAGCGGCGGCCAGCGCTGTTTCGCAGCACGTATGCAAAATAATCCATCGCTCACCCAAAGAAAAACGCCTCCCGAGCAGAGGGAGGCGTTTTAAATTGGGTGCAGGGGCTGGATTTGAACCAAAGAAGCGGGCTTTCTGCGAGTCATCTTGGTATTGATAGTCAATGTCTTACAGAAATAAATTTTTCGAGGGATCCTCGTTCCGAGTGGCGAGCTATTCGCTAACTATTCGCCGGGTGTTTCCTGCCGGAGGCTAGAACATGATGCGACGGCCGGCTTGCTTTGGGAAATTTAGGACGTGCGAAATATGCGGTCGGCGACGGTGCGCACGCCGTGGCGATTGGCGCAGACCAAGAAGCGCAGCGCAGTGAGGAGCCCGAGTTCGAACAGACTGCTCGGCCATGCGGGACGGATGGCTCGTGTTGTCTCAAACCTGATCGGCGGCGCCGACTTCGCGCGTGCGTTTGACGAAAGCCGACGGGCGTTCGCCGGTCATAGTCTTGAAGAACACGCTGAGATGACTGCCGTCGGCGAGACCGACCATGCGCGCGATCGAGTCGAGGCTTTCGTCGGTCGTGGCGATGAGGTGGCGGATTTTTTCCAGTCGTAGGTTTTTCAGATGATCGTGCGGACTCATGCCGAGGGTGGCGGAAAAATGACGCTCCAGCGCGCGACGCGAGCGCCCGGTCGCGGTGGCGGCTTCCTCGATGCCGAACGAGCGGGCGATGTTCGCGAGCATGAAGTCGGTCGCGCGGTGGATGGTGGCATCGTTGATCGCGCCGCTGTTGGTCGAGCGACCTTCGACGATGCGCACCGGCGGGATTAGCATCGGCTCGGCCGGCGGCGTGCCGCCGCGCATCAGACGCGCGAGCATGCGGCCGGCTTCGAAACCGATGCGGCGGCTGCCCAGCACCACGCTCGTGATCTGGAGGCGCGCGAGCTTCTGGATCAGTTCATCCTGTCCGACGCCCACGACGCTGATGTCGCCCGGCATGTTCAGCCCGCGCCGACTGCACAGTCCGGCGAGCTGGCTAGCGATGCGATCCGTGCCGGCGAGGATGCCGACTGGCTTGGGGAGATTTTCGAGCCAGTTGAACAGAACGCGCTCCACTTTCGGGTCGTAGAGACTGCGCGGGTCCGACGAAGGATGCCAGCAGGTCTGCAACTCTGCGCCGATGCGTGTTGCAGCCTCACGGTAGCCGGCGAGGCGTTGGGTCGCAGAGGCGCGCGATTCGGTGCCGCAAAATCCAAAGTGCCGGTAGCCCTTGCCGAGAAAATAGTCAGCCACCATGCGTCCGACGGCGCGGTTGTCGGTCATCACGCACGGCAGGCGCGGACGGGCTTCGCTGTTGGAGACGTTGACGACCGGCAGCTTCAGGGCGCCGGCGCGGTCGATCTGTTCCGCGGCGGGCTCATTGAGCAGGATGGCGTGGACGTGATAACTGCGCACAAGCTGCGGATCGAGGACGTCCAGATCCGAGAACGGCAGCAGTTCCCAGTGCTTTTGCGTCGCGGCAAATTCCACGAAGCCCTCGAACACCTCGCGCGAGTAGGAGTTGCGCAGGCTGAGTCCGACGGCGATGTTGCGGCGGCGCATGACGCCGAACGGTGAAGACGAGTGGCGCAAATCTACAAGGCAATTCCGCAAAGCCCCATGGCTGGGTCGGAATCGAGCGGCTATGCTGCGAATGGTCTCTTCTCGTCTAACCCCACCCCCGTTCATCATGAGAGTTGTCTCCCCTCGCCGCATCCTCGGCTCGCTGTTCCTGTGGATGTTCCTGTCGAGCGCCGCTTTTGCTCAAACGACCGGCGCCATCTCCGGCCGCATCATCGACGCTTCGCGCAACACGCCGCTTACCGGCGCTGAGATCACGATCGCCGAGACCGGCACCCGCGCCGTGTCCGCGCGCGACGGTTCCTATCAGTTCGCGAATCTCCCCGCCGGCACGTATTCACTCGCGATTTCCTACCTCGGTTATGACAACGTCCAGCAAAGCGTCGCGGTCGTTGCCGGCCAGACGACGCCGGTCGAGACGCGCCTCGGCAGCGAAGTTGTCGTGCTGACCGAGTTCAAAGTCGAAGGCGCCCGCGAAGGCCAGGCGCGCGCGCTCAATCAGCAGAAGGCCGCCGGTAACGTGAAGAACATCATCGCGGCTGACGCGATGGGCAATTTCCCCGACAAGAACGTCGCCGAGTCGCTCCAGCGCGTGCCCGGCATCCACACCGAAGGCCAGCGAGGTGAGGCGCGGTTCATCACCGTGCGCGGCGCGGCGCCGAGCTTGAACTCGATCACGATGGACGGTGTCTCGATCCTCGGCACTGAGCAGGACTTCCGCACGGTTTCGCTCGACGTTTTCCCGTCGGCGCAGCTCTCCGGCATCGAGGTGGTCAAGGCGCTCACGCCTGAACTCGACGGCGACAGCATCGGCGGCGCAATCCTGCTCAAGGGACGCAGCGCGTTCGATGCGGGCCGTCGCGTGGTGACCGCCAACGTGAACACCACCTACAACGACCTCTCGGAGAAGTCCGGCTACCGCGGCGCGTTCTCCTATGGAGACATCTTGGGCGAGAAGAAGGATTGGGGCTTCCAAGTTTCCTACAGTAAGGAGCGGGTCAACGGCCTCGAGCAGAACATCGAAACCAACGATTGGACGCCGACCACCGCGGTCGTGGGCGGCCAGACGCTGACCGGCTTCCTGCCTGTTACGCTGCTCCAGACGCACGTCACCGTGCGCAAGGACCGCGAGTCCCTCAGCGGTTCGCTCGAGAAGAAATTCGACCACGGCCTGCGCCTCTGGACGCGCGCGTTCAGCAACACCTTCAGCGAATTCAATCTCCGCCATGGTTTGCGATACGCGACGGGCGTGACCGCGACCGGCGGCAATCTCGACACGACGCAACCCGTCGTCGTGAACAGCGAGGGCACGTTCACGAATTACACCGCGACGCGCGCCACTACGCGCCGTCAGATCCAGCCGCGCGTGATCGACGACACTTCCGCCGCCATCTCCGCCGGCGCGGTGCTGCAAAAGGCCGATTGGACGCTCGAAGTCACCGGCGCTTACAGCCGGGCCGACAGCGAATTGCTGACGGAGCAGGGCCAGTGGGTCAGCAAGAGCAACACGAACACCGCGCGCATCGATCAAACCGATCCGGATTTCTGGCGCCTCACGCAGCTCAGCGGCGTGCCGTTCTTCGATCCGGCGAGCATGCGCATTAACCAGGTGCTCGTGCGCCGCGACTATCTGTTCAACGACGAGACCAGTTTCAAGGTCGACGGCACGCGCGAATTCCAGCTCGCGGGCCAGCCGCTGAAAGTCGCGGCGGGTTCGAAGTTCCGCTGGAATACGAAGTCGCGGAACAACGACCCCATCCGCTACGACTCGCTCGTCGGTGGCGCGGCGCTCGATTTCAACGACAGCCGTCTCGGCGGCAATGTGGTGGTCGACCAGAATTATCTCCGCGGCCGCTACGACTTCGGTCCGTCGGTCGACGCAGTCGCGATGCGTAATTTCTTCGTCTCGAACGACGCCACGTGGGACACCAACCTCGGCAACTTCGCCGACACGAACGGCATCTTCGTCCCGAATCTCGGCAACACGCTGAACAACTCTCTCGTCAACGACTACAAGATCAAGGAGGACATCACCGCCGGTTACCTCCGCGCCGATTATGCGATCGGCAAGTGGAGCTTCATCGCCGGCGCGCGCTGGGAGCAGACCGACCTCGGCTTCAACGTCATCCGCGTCAACGCCAACCTCCCGAACGCCAATCGCGCGCGCTACATTCCGCTTCAGCGTTCGTCGAGCTACGATAACTGGATGCCGTCGTTCCATGTGAAATACGACTACAGCAAGAGCCTCGTCTTCCGTGCCGCGTGGTCCAACTCCCTCGCGCGTCCGATCGCAGGCGACATGGTGCCGGCATTCAGCGTCGACGGTGCCAACTCGATCATCACGGGCGGCAATCCTGACCTGAATCCGGTCACTTCGAGCAACATCGATCTCTCCGCCGAGTATTATCTGCCGCGCGTCGGTCTCGTTTCGCTCGGCTACTTCTATAAGACGCTCGACGGCCCGATCTACACCGCGAACAGCTCCATCCTGTTCGACGACGGCACCGGCTCGCGCACCTACACCTACGTGACGAAGCTCAACGCCGGCAAGGCGTCGCTCTCCGGCGTCGAACTCAGCTACCAGCAGCAGCTCCGCTTCCTCCCGAGCCCGTTCGACGGCCTTGGCGTCTACGGCAACCTCACGCTCGTCGACTCCGACGTGGACATCCCGCAGCGCCCCGGCGAGGAATTCACGCTCTTCAAGCAGGCCAAGATGGTCGGCAACGTAGCACTCTCGTATCAGAAATATGGCTGGAGCGGCCGTGTCTCCTATTCGATGCGCTCGCAATACCTGAGTGAGCTCGTCGGTGCCGGTCGCGACGTCTATTACGACGACGACAAGCGCCTCGATCTGCAGGTCGGCTATCGCTTCCGCGAGAACTGGACGGTGCAATTCACCGCCAACAACCTCGAGGACTCGCCCGAGCTACAGTATCACGGCGTTCGCTCGCGCCAGCTTTTCTACGGCATGACCGGTCGCAGCTACTCGGTCGGCATCTCGTGGGAGATGTGATCACCCAACGGGGATCGTCATGACGCAGCGCGTCGCGTTTGTCGGCGTCGGTCACCGTGCCACTCGTTTCATCGACGAGCTGGCCGGCAGCCGCGCGGTGGAGCTCGTGGGCTTTTGCGACACGAGCACCACTCGCATGGCCGCACACAACCGTTGGCTGCGCGAGAAACACGGCTGCGACGCCGTGCCGACGTTCGGCGCCGCGCAGTTCGACGACATGATCCGCACCGCTCGGCCGGACAAGCTGGTTGTCGCCACGGTCGACGCGTTGCACCACGACTACATCGTCCGCGCGCTCGAACTCGGCTGCGACATCGTAACGGAAAAACCGATGACGACCGACGAGACGAAATGTCGTCGCATCCTCGAAGCCGCGGCGCGCGCGAACGGCCGGCACATCATCGTCGCGTTTAACTACCGCTGGGCGCCGACGAACGCGAAAGTGAAGGAACTCCTTGCCGCCGGCACGATCGGCACGGTGGAGAGCGTGAATCTCGAGTGGCTGCTCGATACGCGGCACGGCGCGGATTACTTCCGTCGCTGGCACAGCGAAAAGGCGCAGTCGGGCGGCCTGCTCGTGCACAAAGCCACGCACCATTTCGATCTGGTGAACTGGTGGACGGACTCGATTCCGGCCGACGTGTTCGCGACGGGCGGCCTGCATTTCTACGGCGACGCCAACGCGATCGCACGTGGCGAAGCCAGCCGCACCCACTACTCGCGTTACACCGGCGAAGCGGCGGCGCGCGGCGATCCGTTCGCGATCGATCTCGGCGCTAATCAGCACTACCGCGACCTCTACCTCGCGGCCGAGCAGGAGACGGGTTACATCCGCGACCGAAATGTTTTCCGCCCGGGCATCGACATCGAGGACGATCTCAGTGTCATCGTGCGCTATCGCCGCGGCCTGATGCTGACTTACACCCTCAACGCCTTCAGCCCCCGCGAGGGCATGCGCGTCGCGTTCAACGGCGATCGCGGCCGGCTCGAGTATTACCAGTTCGAGAAGACGCACACCGCGAAGGCCGAGAACGACGAAGGTCATCTCGTCGCCGAGCCCGGCGCGAACGGCGCGCGCGCGGAAACCGAAAAGACATTCATCCGCGTCTATCCGCACGGCGGCGCGGCCTACGACGTCGCGGCCAAAGCCGGCCCCGGTGGTCACTGGGGCGGCGATCCGTTGATGGTGCGCCATCTTTTCGGCCCGAACGGCGGGAGCGATTCCCTCGGACGCGTCGCCGGCCATGAACAAGGCGCCGCGTCGATTCTTGTCGGCGTCGCCGCCAATCGATCCCTCGCGACCGGACGCCGCGTTGCGCTTGAAGAACTGCTGCCGCTCAAACCGGCCGCGCAACGCCTCAGCGAACTGACATGACTTCCTCTCAGCGCCGCTTGATGATCGCTTTTCTGCTCGGTGTCTTCGCCGCGACGGCGGCACACGCGGAAGACGGCTACGAACTTTGGCTGCGTTATCGCTTGGAACCCGACGCGACGCTGCGCGGCAATTACCGCTCGCTCGCTACGCGCATCCATGTGCCCGAAGGCTCCGCGGTCCTGAATGCAGTGAAGGACGAACTCGGCCGTGCGCTGCCGGTCATCACCGGCGACCCGATCGCGTGGAGCGATGCAGCTTCCGCGACGCTCGTCGCTGCGCCGAACCTCGCGCCGGCCGACGAACTCGCGTCGCTCGGTCGCGAGGGATTTATCCTCAGCGAACGCCAGGTCGCGGGTCGCTCCGTGTTCGTGATCACCGGCGGCAGCGACGTTGCGGTGCTGCGCGGGGTGTTTGAATTTCTGCGCCGCGTGCAACTCGGCACGCCGCTCACTGCACTTGCGGCCCGCGAGCCGGAGCGCGTCGGCGTGCGCATGGCGAATCACCACGACAATCCGGTGCGCGTGCCCGGTTTTCGTGACGAGTCGATCGAGCGCGGCTACGCGGGCGAGAGTTTCTTCAAATGGGACGAACTGCCCGGCCGCATCGATCCGCGATTGCACGACTGGGCGCGGCTGCTCGCGGCGATGGGCCTGAACGGCGTGTCGGTGAACAACGTCAACACCGCCAAACGCGGCCTCGAAGGCTGGCGCCTGCTCACGACGCCGTATCTGCCGAAACTCGCGGCGATGGCCGGTGTGCTGCGGCCTTACGGTGTGCGACTGTTCATCTCGGTAAATTTCTTCAGCCCGGTGCTGATCGATTGCCTGCCGACCGCCGATCCGGCCGATCCGGCCGTCCAGAAATGGTGGCGCGACAAGGCGGACCAGATCTACGCGGCGATTCCGGATTTCGGCGGCTTCATCGTGAAGGCGGATTCCGAAGGCGAACCAGGCCCTATGAAATACGGCCGCACCCACGCCGACGGCGCGAACATGATCGCAGCGGCGCTCGCGCCGCACGGCGGCAGCGTGCACTGGCGCGCGTTCGTTTACGATCGAGCGCGCGGCGACCGCGTGGTCCAGGCTTACTCGCTCTTCGCGCCGCTCGACGGACAGTTCGCGCCGAACGCGCTGGTGCAGATCAAGAACGGCCCCCTCGATTTCCAGATTCGCGAGCCGGTCTCGTCGCTGCTCGGCCAGATGCCGCGCACCCGCCAGATCGTCGAGTTGCAGGTCACGCAGGAATACACCGGCCAGGACAAGCACGTGTGCTTCCTCGCGCCGATGTGGCAGGAGGTTTTCTCCTTCGATCCCGACGGCGACGGCGCGAAACCGACACTCGGCCAGAGCCTAGCGGGCGCAGCGGGCTTCATGAACACTGGCGACGATCGCAACTGGACCGGTCACCTGTTCGCCCAAGCCAACACCTACGCGTTCGGCCGGCTCGCGTGGAATCCCTCGCTCTCGCCGGAGCAGCTCGCGCGCGAATGGTCGCTGCTCACCTTCGGCCACGATCCCGAGGTCACGCGCGTCGTGACGTTGATACTGCTGGAGTCGCGCCGCGCTTACGAAAATTACACCTCGCCGCTTGGGCTGAATCACATGACGCGTCGCGTCGATCATTTCGTGCCGGACCCGATCTACCGCATGGATCATCACAATCCGACGAAGGACGGCGTCGGTTTCGACCGCACGGCTCGTTCGGGCACGGGTTACGCGGGACAATTCTCCGAGCCCTGGCGCTCGCTCTACGAGAACGTGGAGACGTGTCCCGAGGACCTGTTGCTCTTTTTCCACCACGTGCTGTGGGAGCGGAGAATGCGCAACGGCAGCACGCTGATTCAGGATCTCTATGACCGTTACTACGCGGGCGCGGCGAAGGCGCATGAGTTCGTCCGCCGTTGGGAAACGCTCCGTGGGAAGATTGACGAAGAGCGTTTCACGCACGTGCTCGAGCGCCTCAAGCTTCAGGCGACGCTAGCCGACGGTTGGGTCGGCACGCTCGTGCCGCACTGGATGGAGATTTCCGACACGGACGATGCCCAGGGCCGCACCGTGCCGCAGCCTCATACGCGACGCTACGTCGCACCTTGAGTTCTTCGTCGTTCGCGCCACCTGTCCCTCGTCACCCTCGCCCCTTCCGTCTCATGCAATCGCTCCGCCACATTTCGCGTCCCTTGCTCGCCTTGCTCGGAGGACTCGCGCTTGCGAGCGGCCCGGTCGTCGCCGCCGATCAGCGTCCGAACATCATAATGATCGTGGTCGATGACATGGGCTACTCGGACATCGGCTGTTTCGGTTCCGAGATCGCGACGCCCAATCTCGATGCACTCGCGGAACGCGGCGTGCGTTTCTCGCAGTTCTACACCACGCCGAAGTGCTTCCCGTCGCGCGCGACGTTCCTCACCGGCCTTTATCCGCACCAAGTCGGCATGGGTAGGTCGCCGGGGCATCTGCGCGGCGCACCGACGGTCGCGCAAACGCTCCGCACCGCAGGCTATGCGACGTGGATGGTCGGCAAGTGGCATGGCAAGGACTTGCCGGTGAATCTCGGATTCGAGCGCTCCTTCGGCTTGGTCGACGGACAGGTGAATCATTTCAACCCGGGCAAACAACGGCCGGGCGAGCCGGTGCCTTCGCAGGACAAAGGCATGCGACGCTGGGCGATCGACGGGCAGGAGTTTCGCCCGTGGACGCCGGAAGACCCGAAGTATTACTCGACCGACACGTTCACCGACTGGGCGCTGCGCTATGTGAGCGAGCAGCAGGACAATCGGCCGTTCTTCCTGCACATCGCGTATACCGCGCCGCATTACCCGATCATGGCCTGGCCTGAGGACATCGCGAAGTATCGCGGGAAATACCTCGTGGGTTGGGACAAGATCCGCGCCGGGCGCTTTGAGCGGCAGCGTGCGATGGGTCTCCTGACCGGCGGCATGCAGCACATGTCCCCGCGCAGCTCGATCAAGTTCGCTGACGTTCGCAAACTAGGACCGTGGCTGCCACGCTTTTGGGATGACGACGGCTTCATCCTCCCGTGGGAAAAAGTGCCCGACCACGACAACTGGGACCTGAAGATGGCGGTCTACGCTGCGATGGTCGACCGCGTCGACCAAAACATTGGCCGTCTGATCGCGAAACTGCGCGAACTCGGCAAACTCGACAACACGCTCATCGTCTTCTTCTCCGACAACGGCGCGTCCGCTGGCACTCACCATTACGGTGCAACCACCGCCGATGAACCGACCTCCGGTCCGGGGCCGATGGATTCGTTTCACACCTACGACACGCCGTGGGCCGCCGTCAGCAATACGCCGTTCTGGGGCTACAAGGACACATGCTACGAAGGCGGCAACGCTACGGCGTTCATCGCCTCGTGGCCGGCCGGCGTGAAGTTGCCCGCCAATGCGATCCGTCACGACGTTGCGCACACCATCGATCTCGCTCCGACGTTCTACGAACTCGCCGGCGTTCAGCCGCCGAAGGAGTGGGAAGGACATCCGGCACCCGCGTTGCCTGGCCGATCGTGGCTGCCCGTGTTGCGCGGCGAAGGCGAGATGGGTCCGCGCACGCTGTTCTGGGAATACAACGTCGATGCCGCGGTGCGCGTCGGCGACTGGAAACTGGTTCGCTTCGGCACCAATCCGTGGCAGCTCTTCGACCTCTCCAGCGATCGCGCCGAACAGCATAATCTTGTTCAGGAAAAGCCGGAGGTCGCCCGCGAGTTGGAGGAGAAATGGACGACCTGGTCCAAGCAACTCGGCATCGATAAGCTTCCGCCCAAGAAGCCTATTTCGGAATGAAGCGCTGGCTACTGCTCGGTTCTCTCGTGTTGGCAACGGCGATGCCGCTGCTGCGCGGAGCCGTATATCAAGCCACGGGCATCAAGATTGGCGAAGTCACCGCCGACTCGGCGATTGTCTGGACGCGACTCACCTCAGTGAAAGAACCGCACCGCGACGGATTGAAATTCGTCGAAATGAAACGCCGCGAGGCCGAAGCACGCGAACCCTCCGCGCAAATGCCAGCGGGCGCGACGCTCGCCGAGATGGAGCGCGCGGTGCCCGGCGCCCGTGGCGCGCTGCGCGTAGTCTGGACACCGGCCGGCGGCAAAGATTCTCAGGCGACGCCATGGACCGATGTGAATCCTGCCGCGGACTTCACCACGCAGTTCAAATTGAGCGGGTTGCAGGCCGGGACGACTTACCAGTTGCGCGTCGAATCGCGCGACGCGACGGGCGAAGCCGGCGAAGTGCTCGAGGGCGGCTTTCGCACGCCGCCCGCCGAGGACCAAGCAAGCGGCGTGCGTTTCATCATCACGACCTGTCACGACGACTGGCGGCGCGACGACCGGGAGGACGGTTTTAAGATGTATCGCGCGGCTGCGAAGTGGGCGCCGGAGTTTTTCGTGCACACGGGTGACTTTGTCTACCTGGACAAGCCGATGCCCTTTGCGCTCACGCCGGAATTCGCGCGCTTCAAGTGGAACCGCACCAGCGCTTGGCCGAGCGTGCGGGAATTTTACCGCAACACGTCAGCCTACTTCATCAAGGACGACCACGACATCTCGCACAACGACTCCGCGCCCGGAGACCAGTTTGGCGCGCTGTCGTTTCAGAAGGGCGTGGACATCGTCGATGAGCAGCTCCCGATTCCCGACGCTCCGTCGTATCGCTCGGTGCGCTGGGGGCAGCATCTGGAAGTTTGGCTGCTCGAAAGCCGTGAATACCGCAACGCCCGTAAGCGCGAGGCGGTGAGCGAGCGCACGTTGCTCGGCGAAGAGCAGAAAAAATGGCTCTTCGAATCGCTGAAGAAATCCACCGCGACGTTTCGCCTCGTGATCAGCGGCACGCCGATCGTCGGACCGAACGTCGATTACAAGGGCGGCGACTCAGGCGATTCGCTGGCGGACGAAGTCTTTCACTCGGAAGGTGAGGAAGTGCGTCGCGTGCTCGCGTCGCTGCCGAACACGTTCGTTGTGGCGGGCGATCGGCATTGGCAGTATCACTCGGTGGATCCGAAGACCGGCTTGAACGAGTTCGCGTGCGGCCCGGCGTGTTTTGGGATGGCGCAGGAGTTCGTCGACAAGGTAAAGCGCTCCGCGATGCATCGCTTCCTGCGGATTGACGGCGGATTTTTCAGCGGCGAAATCGCCCGCGCCTCCGACGGCGCCATGCGGCTCGTCGTGCGTCATCACGACGTGAATGGTAGTATCGTCTACGAACACGCGTTCGACGCGGCGCTGGCCCGCGCGTCCGCCCGCTGATGCGCTGGGTCCCGCTCAAGGCGATCTTCGGAGCCGCGTCCGCCTTTACGGGGTTGGCGGCCCTTTTCCTCTTGTGCGGCTGGCTCGTGCGGCCGGATCTCGCTGCGCCCGTGCCGCAGCGCACGCCGGAGGAGATCGCGGAGATCACCGTGCGTCGCGACGTCGGTCTGCAAAAAGACCAGTTGCCGAGCCTCGTGCAGGAAGTGGATTACCGTGCAGCCGCGACTGCCTCGTGGCGTCCGCGCGGCGAGGCGCCGCTGCTGGCGGAGCTGGTGCGCGAGGGAAAACTCGAACCGGTGGCGCAGCGCGTCGGGCCTGAGCCCGTGGTGCTGCGCGGCGCGGAAGGAGCCGGGAACTACGGCGGCGATTGGTATCGCCTGGCGAATTCGATCGAGGATCTGCGCACCATTTATTGGCGGCTCTCTTATCCGAATCTCGTGCGCTGGTCGCCGCAGGGACGTCCGCTGGTGCCGCACATCGCCAAAGCGTGGGAAAGTTCCGCCGATGCACGAGAGTGGACCTTCACGTTGCGCGAAGGTATGCGCTGGTCGGACGGCGCGCCGTTCACCGCGAACGACTTGGTCTTTTGGTATGAGCACGAGGTGAAGTATTTCAAGGCGGCGCCGCGCGTCCTGCGCGCGAGCGGCGGCATGGGCCGCGTGGAGAAGGTCGATCGCCTGCGGGTGAAGTTCGTCTTCGATCAACCGAACCCGCTCTTCGCCGAACGCGTGGCGAGTGTGAGCGGCGACCCGCAGCTTTACGCGGATTACTGCACGCCGGCGCATTACCTCCGGCGTTTCCATCCGGAGATCGGCGACAAGGCGGCGATCGCCGAGGCGATGCGTTCGCTCGGACTATCGAGCCCGCTCGCGGTTTATCGGCGGCTGAAACATCACCTGAATCCGGCGCATCCACGACTGTGGCCGTGGGTTTACCGCACCTACTCGCCGAACGCGCCGCACGTCTTTGTGCGCAATCCCTACTATTTCGCGGTCGATGCGGAAGGCCGGCAGTTGCCGTATCTCGACCGGCTCGTGTTGGACATCCGGCCGTCGAACCTGATCGGCCTCGCGGCGGCCACCGGCCAGCCGAACATGCAGGAACGCCATATTCGCTACGAGGACCACGTGCTGCTGATGAGCGAGGCAGCGCGCAACGGTTACTCTGTTTACCACTGGCAGCCTGCGACGCGCTCGACGTTCACGATTTTTCCGAATCTCAACCGCCGCATCGACCCGGCGCAGCCCGACACGCAGCGCAAGCACGAGCTCCTGAATGACGACCGCTTCCGCCACGCGCTCTCGCTGGCCATCGATCGCCGCGCGATCATCGACGCTGAGTTCAACGGGCAGACCGAGCCCGCCCAGCTCGATCCCGGTCCCGACTCGTCCTTCCACAACGAGCGACTGATGCACGCGTTCGTTGAGCACGACCCGGCGCGCGCGAATGCGTTGCTCGATGCGATCGGCCTCACGCGACGCGACGCGGAGGGCTACCGCACGTTCGCCGACGGTTCACGGATGACGTGGTTCATGCACCTGACCGACATGACCGCGAACGGACCGGCGCAGTTCATCGTGGATGACTGGGGGCGAGTCGGTGTGCGCTGCATCGCTCGGATTAAGGCGCGCAAGCTCTTCGAGTCGGAAATGAACGCCTACGAGCACGACTTCACCGTCTACACCGGCGAGAGCGAATTTTACCCGCTGATCGAACCGCGCAATTTTCTGCCGACGTATCGCTGGTCGTCCTTCGCGCCGGGTTACGGCATCTGGTTCCAGAACGGCGGACTTTACGGCAATCCCGCCGCGAAGCGTGGCAACTCCATCGAGCCGCCAAAAGGCCATCCGCTGCGGCGCAGCATGGAGCTCTACGACGAGATCCTCCGCACCACGAACGAGGGCGACCGTCTCTCACTGTTCAAACAGATCACCGACATCGGCGCGGCGCACCTCTGGCACATCAGCCTCAGCACGCCGCCGCCGCAGCTCGTCGTCGTGAGCGACGGTTTGCGCAACGTGCCGCACAAGGCGCTCGTCGGAGCGAATCTCCAATCGCCGGGCAACACCGGCATGGAACTCTATTTCTGGGAGAAGCCGACGACTGCGCCGGAAGTGGCGGCGCATTTGCGGCACGCCATGACGCACGTCGATCCGATGCCCGGCGCGCCGCTCGAGGAAGATACTCCGACGGCAACGCCGCGCTCGACTGGCGTCTTGCTGCGTGCGCTCGTGTGGGGCGCGCTAGCGCTGGTGCTCGTGGCAATCGCGGTGCGACACCCGTTCATCGCCCGCCGGATGCTGCTGATGATCCCCACGCTCGGCGTCGTGTCCGTGCTGGTGTTCATCATCGTGCAGTTGCCGCCGGGCGATTTCGTCGAAACGAAAATCATGGAACTCGAACTCGCCGGCGGCGGCGCGTCGGAGCAGCAGATCGCGGATTTGCGCCGCGACTTCCGTTTGGATCAGCCGCTGCCGCTGCGTTACCTGCAATGGGTCGGGCTGAAATGGTTCGTGACTTTCAATCCGGCGGACACCGGGCTGCTGCAAGGCGACCTCGGTCTCTCGATGGAGCACAACAAGCCGGTGAACGAGGTCGTCGGCGATCGCATCGTGCTCACGGTGGTGGTGTCGCTCGCGACGATTGTCTTCACTTGGCTTGTGGCGCTGCCGGTCGGCATCTACTCGGCGGTGCGGCAATATTCGGCGGGTGATTACGCGCTCACGTTGCTCGGGTTTCTCGGCATGTCGGTGCCGCCGTTTTTATTGGCGGTCGTGCTGATGTGGGTCGCGAACCGCTGGTTTGGGCTGTCAGTGTCGGGTTTGTTTTCGCCGGAGTTCGCGACAATGCCGGGCTGGACGTGGCCGAAGGTCGTGGACCTGTTCAAGCATCTCTGGATTCCGGTGCTCGTCCTCGGCGTCGGCGGCACCGCGAGCATGATCCGCGTGATGCGCGCCAACCTGCTCGATGAGCTTCGCAAACCTTACGTGACGACTGCACGCGCGAAGGGCGTGCGGCCGATGAAGCTGCTGTTGAAATACCCGGTGCGGCTCGCGTTGAATCCGTTCGTGTCGGGACTCGGCAGCTTGTTTCCGCATCTCGTATCGGGCGGAGCGATCGTCGCCTTGGTGCTCAGTTTGCCGATGGTCGGCCCGGTTATGCTCGATGCGGTGCTGGTGGAGGACGTCTATCTCGCGGGCTCGATGCTGATGGTGCTCAGCTTGCTGGGCGTGTGCGGCACGCTGGTGAGCGATCTGCTGCTGCTCTGGCTAGACCCGCGCATCCGCATGGAAGGGAGCGGCGCATGAGCACGGCTCCCGCGATGTCGCCGCCCGTGCGGGCGAGCACGACCGAGGATATTCCGCTCGGCGCCGAAACGCAGTGGATGCTGATCCGGCGGCGCTTTCAGAAACACCGCCTTGCGGTCGCCGCGCTCTTCGTGCTCGGTGTGATGTATTTCGTCGCGGCGTTCGCGGAGTTTTTCGCGCCGTATTCCCCCACGTGGCGCGACCTCGCTGGCGCGCACAGTCCGCCGCAGTTGCCACGTTTTTCCTTCGAACACGGACTGCATGCCTATGCGCTGCAACGGCACGTCGACCCCGTCACGTTGCGCAAAACCTATCGCGAGGACCGCACGCGCGTCGTGCCGCTCGGATTTTTCGTCAAGGGCGAGCCGACTCGGCTCGCGGGCGTGATCCCGTGGGAACGACGCTTGATCGGCATCGACCAGATCCGCGTGACGCGCAATGCGTCCGAACCGGAGCTGACATTCTACCTGCTCGGTGCCGATCGCTACGGGCAGGACATTTTCAGCCGTTTGCTTTTTGGCGCACGCGTCAGTCTCTCGGTCGGCATGGTGGCGATCGTGGTGACGTTTCTCCTCGGTATCAGCGTGGGCGGTCTGTCCGGCTATGTGGGCGGGCGGGTGGACAACGTCATCCAGCGCGTCATCGAAGTCGTGAACTCGTTTCCGAATCTGCCGCTTTGGCTGGCGCTCGGCGCGATTATGCCGCCGGCGTGGTCGCCGCTGACAACGTATTTTGCGATTACCGTTGTGCTAAGCCTGTTGAATTGGACCAGCCTCGCTCGCGTGGTGCGCGGCAAGATTCTCGCGTTGCGCGAGGAGGATTACGCCGTGGCCGCGCGCCTGCTCGGCGCTTCGCACGGGCGCATTCTGTTCCGCCACCTGCTGCCCGGATTCACCAGCCACATCGTAGTCGTGCTGACGCTCAGCGTGCCGACGATGATCCTCGGTGAAACGGCGCTGAGTTTCCTCGGGCTTGGTCTGCGTCCGCCGATCGTGAGCTGGGGCGTGTTGTTGCAGGACTGCCTCAGCGTGCAAAACGTCGCGAACTATCCCTGGCTGCTCATGCCCATCGTGCCGATCGTGGTCACGGTGCTCTCCTTCAACTTCCTCGGCGACGGCCTCCGCGATGCCGCCGACCCTTACAGCTCGCGTTAACATGTCCGACGCCGTCCTCGATGTGCGCGACCTGCGCACCCATTTTTTCACCGACGAAGGCAAGGCGCTGCCCGCGGTCGACGGCGTGAGCTTCTCCATCTCGCGCGGACGCACGATGGCGCTCGTCGGCGAATCCGGCTGCGGTAAAAGCGTGACGAGCTACTCGATCCTCCGACTCGTGCAAAAGCCGGGACGCATCGTGGGCGGACAGATTTTGCTGCAACCGCGCAGCGCGCCGCTGGTCGACCTCGCCGCGTTGCGCGAAGGTGACGAGCGGCTCTACGACATCCGCGGCGGCAAGGTGAGCATGATCTTTCAGGAGCCGATGACGGCATTGTCGCCCGTCCACACGGTTGGCGACCAGATCGTGGAAGCGATCTTGCTGCATCAAGAAATGGACGAAGCCGCCGCACGCCGCACTGGCGTGGAGATGCTGCGCAAGGTCGGCATCGCGAATCCCGAGCGGCGATTCGACCAGTATCCGCACGAGATGTCGGGCGGCATGCGGCAGCGCGTCGTGATCGCAATGGCGCTCGTGTGCCGGCCTGAGTTGCTCATCGCCGACGAGCCGACCACCGCGCTCGACGTCACCATCCAGGCGCAGATCCTCGCGCTGATCCGCTCGCTGCAGCAGGAGATCGGCTGCGCGGTGTTGCTCATCACGCACGACCTCGGCGTCGTCGCGCAGGTGGCGGACGACGTGGCGGTGATGTATCTCGGCCGCATCGTGGAGCAGGGGAGTGTGCGGCAAATTCTCCGCGACCCGCGTCATCCTTACACCCGGGGTCTGTTGCGCTCGTTGCCGTCGTTGAACGTCGGCGCGAGGCGGCTCGCGTCGATTCCGGGCACGGTGCCTTCGCTCGGCGCGATTCCGCCGGGCTGTCCGTTTCACCCGCGCTGCGAGTTCGCGCAAGCCGGCCGCTGCGACGTTGGTTCGGCGCCAGCAGTCGTCGAGATCGCGCCGGGACATCGCTCGGCTTGCCTGCGCGCGCAGGAACTGCCGCCGTGGAACGAAGGGAAGACGTTATGAACACGGCGACTTCTCCCACCAGCGGCTCCGCCCGCGCCGCGAATCTGCCCGACGATGTGGTGTTGTCGGTGCGTGGACTGACGAAGCTGTTTCCGATTCAGAGTCGCGGCTTCGTGCGGCGGACTGTCGGGACGATCCGCGCGGTCGACGATGTGAAGTTCGACCTGCGCCGCGGCGAGACGTTGGGCTTGGTCGGCGAATCGGGCTCCGGCAAGACGACCGCGGCGCGCGCGATTCTCCGGGCGCTGCGGCCGACTTCAGGCGAGGTGTTGTTCCGCGCGAACCGAGGCGTCGTCGATCTCGCGAGTTTGCTCGAAAGCGAACTCAAGCCGCTGCGTCGCGAGATGCAGATGATTTTTCAGGACCCGTATTCGTCGCTGAATCCGCGGATGACGGTCGGCCAGATCGTGGGCGAGCCGCTGGTGATTCATGGCCTTGCGAAGGGCAGCACACTCGATGATCGGGTGGCGGAGATTTTGCGCAAAGTCGGTCTGAGGCCCGAACACCGCGAGCGTTACCCTCATGCGTTCTCCGGTGGACAACGACAGCGCATTGGGATCGCTCGCGCGCTGATCATGCGTCCGGCGTTCATTGTCGCGGATGAATCGGTTTCGGCGCTCGATGTGTCGGTGCAGGCGCAGGTGCTTAATCTGCTCAAGGACCTGCAGGAGGAGTTTGGCCTCACCTACCTGTTCGTGTCGCACAACCTCGATGTCGTGCGCCATTTTTGCGATCGCCTGGCGGTGATGTATGCGGGACGGCTTGTGGAGGAGGGGCCGGTGCAGCAGCTTTTCGATGATCCACTGCATCCGTATACGAAGGCTCTGCTGGCCGCGGTGCCTTCGCCTGATCCGGATCGGCGAATGAAATTTACCATCGCGGGCGAGATTCCTGATCTATCGAATCTCCCTGCTGGATGCGCCTTTCATCCGCGTTGCCCGGACTGCTTCGCGCGATGCCGCGAGCATCGCCCAGAGCTTGAGAAACGGGGCGATTTCAAGTCGCGATCCGCGGCGTGCTTCAGGTAGAGATTTGTCGGCCGGAGTCTTTCGTACGCTGGACCGCGCTTTAATGGGTTTAGGTGTGGCTCCTAAGCATTCGCCGTCAGGGCCAGTTCCGGAAAATAGGCAAAACGCGGAATTCAGTGAGTAGCCCTCGCGCTCGGCAGCTAGACGGATCGGGCCCGTGAGCTCGGCTCGCGGAAGTGACGGCGTGGTGAAATTCACCACACGCCATGCGGCAGCCAAACCAGTTGCGCTGGGATGCCCAAGGTAGTCTCGAGGAAGGACGGTCGGCATCAACTTCCCCCGTCGCCTATGGTGTGGTTGTGAACTGAGCGAGTCTTCGTTGTGCGCGCGTTGAGGAATTTCTCCTACGCCTCCTTGAAGGTCAGCTCGCAAGGCTTCGGAGGGGGATTCCGCAAAATCGCGATCACGGCGTCGCGGAGCGTTAGTCCAGTTCCGCACCGGATCTGGAAGCAGCCCTAGGTGTGAACTTTCAGGAGGTTGTCCCTCTGGTGCGAAGCTGAGAGAGATGGGTTGGAAACACTAACATCCAACTCAGGAGGCACCAGAAGGACATGCATAAGAGAGCACGGACGACTCTCTGGAGTCGAGAGGACATCGTGCGCTTGGTTTTGACGGACAAGCAGACGCTGAAGGCGGCAGCTGCCGCCTTCAGCGTCTGTCCGAAGACCGTGCGCAAATGGGTGAGGCGATACCAGCAGGAGGGAAACGAAGGGTTGCGGGACCGATCGTCCCGGCCCAAGCACAGTCCCAAACGTGTAGCCGCACCCAAGCGCCAGGAGGTCTGGCGGTGGCGTGAGGAAGGTCTGACCTATGCCGAGATCAGCGAGCGCGTCGGCTTGTCCGAGGCCACGCTCAGCCGGATCCTGCGGGGGAAACGGCCGGGACCACCACCACCACCGGTGGTGCGCTACGAGCGGGAGCACCCCGGGGAACTGCTCCACTTCGACACCAAGAAGCTCGGTCGCATCGAGGCGGTGGGCCATCGCATCACCGGTGACCGCCGCGACCATGTGCGTGGCGCGGGCTGGGAGTTTTTGCACGTTTGCATCGACGACCACTCCCGCTTTAGCCACGCCGCCATACGTCCGGACGAGCGCAAGCATACCGCCACCGCGTTCCTCCAGCAGGTCGTCGCCCACTACCGGGCCCTGGGCATCATCGTGCAACGGGTCATGACCGACAACGGTAGTTGCTACCGTTCCGCGGCCTTCCGCAAGGCCTGCAGCCGCCTCGGCATCAAGCACCTCTTCACCCAGCCCTACACGCCCAAGACCAACGGCAAAGCCGAACGCCTGATCAAGACCACCCTGCGGGAATGGGCCTATGTCCGACCTTACCGCCACTCAGCTGAACGCACCGCCGTCCTGACCTCCTGGCTGCAACGATATAACTGGCACCGACCTCATCGCTCTTTACAACGCAAACCACCCGTCTCCCGCCTCAACCTAGGGGACAACGTCCTGACGACTCACACCTAGGTGTTCTCCAGTTCGGCCTTCGTGAGTCGAGTAATCTTCGGGCGTAGCGCGGCCGCGGCACTAATTCGCTCCATCTCCAACTGGTCGCGCAGCGCCTCAGCGTCTTCTTTGCTCTCCCGGTAGTGAATCCGCTGATTGCCATTGATCGTTCCCGAGACCCGATGGGTGAGCGTCCCCGTCCTTGTCTGGACGGGCGTCATCACCACCGGTTTGGAACGGACTGCCACATTCGCACTGTAGCACTCAGCCCCTGAAACCCTGAAAATCTCAGGCTGCGGTGAATAGATGTGGTCTTCGCTGGAGGGGATTGGGGCGTTCTTGGGCCCCGCTTCCGAGGCCGCAACCACCTGAGCAGTGGGGGCTTGCGGCGTTTCGGAAATTGGGTGCAGGGGCTGGATTTGAACCAGCGATCCCGCGTACGCGGGATTATGAGGCGAAGTCACGCAGCAGGGTCGCGAGACCCGCACCGCCTTTTTGGCGTTTGAGCAGATTTTCGAGACGGCGGGCGGCGCTGAGCGAGAGGGCGCGGCTCGTCCATTCAAGGGTCCAGGGTTGGTGTTTCGCGGTCCAGGAGGATTCGCCCCGATTATGTTGCTCGAGGCGTCTTACGGGATCGAAGGAGATACCGATATAGCGGCGGCCAGCGCTGTTTCGCAGCACGTATGCAAAATAATCCATCGCTCACCTAAAGAAAAACGCCTCCCGAGCAGAGGGAGGCGTTTTAAATTGGGTGCAGGGGCTGGATTTGAACCAGCGATCCCGCGTACGCGGGATTATGAGCCGGATTCGTGGAGCGGGACCGCGAGAGCCGCGCCTCCCGAGCAGAGGGAGGCGTTTTAAATTGGGTGCAGGGGCTGGATTTGAACCAGCGACCTTCAGGTTATGAGCCTGACGAGCTACCAGGCTGCTCCACCCTGCAACAAAGGGAGGGCTGACGTTGCGCGCGGCGCGATGGGTGTCAATGGCCTTTTCGGAATTCTCCCGAATTCTCGCTTGCCAGGGTGGGGCGGCTGCTCTGTTTTGGACGACTCCGCCCATCTCGGGTGGAGGCCAACTCAACCACAACCCATACCACTCGATCGCAAGGCGGCCATTCCGGCCGACCTGTGTTCAAGGTTAGGAACATAGATCAACTGCCATGAGCCTCAGTATCAACGTCAAGGATCTCCTCGATGCCGGCGTCCATTTTGGACACCAGACCAAGCGCTGGAATCCGCGCTCCAAGCCCTACGTCTTCGATCACCGCCAGGGGATCACGATCATCGATCTCGGCAAGACGTTCACCGCCCTCGAGAAGGCGGTCGCGTTCCTCGAGGAAACCGTCGCCAACGGAGGCAATGTCCTCCTCGTCGGCACCAAGCGCCAGGCCCAGGACATCGTCCGTGAGGCCGCCGGTGCCACCAACATGCCGTACTGCGTCGACCGCTGGCTGGGCGGCACGCTGACCAATTACGAGACGGTCAAGAAGTCCATCGCCAAGTACAAGAAGTACCAGCAGATGGATACCGCCGGCGAGCTGGGCAAGTTCTCCCGCAAGGAGGAATCCGCCATCCGCCGCGAAATGGCCCGCATGCAGCGTAACTTTGCTGGCATCGTCGACATGGGCGACCTCCCGAGCGCGATGTTCGTCGTCGACGTTTCTCACGAGGCCATCGCCGTCGCCGAGGCGGACCGCTGCGGCATTCCGGCCGTCGCCTTGGTCGATACCAATTCCGACCCGACCACCGTCAAGTTCCCGATCCCGGGCAACGATGATGCCGTGAAGTCGATTCGCATCATCGTCGATACCGTCGTCGCCGCCATCCAGTCCGGCCTCGCCCAGCGTGACTCGCGTCGCCAGGCGCGTGGCACCGCCGACCTGAAGGCCGCCACGGCTGCCGTTGCTGCGGCGACCGGCGCCACCGCCGAAGCGGCTGCTCCGGCTGCTGAGGTCGATCTCTCTTCCCTGCCGGGCGCGCTCGTCGCGACCGTCGAGGGCGAAGGCGACGCCGCCACGGCTGCCGCCGCCGCCAAGAAGAAGGCCCCGGCCCGCAAGAAGATCGCGGCGCCGAAGAGCGAGTAAGTCCAACGCACTGCCTGCCCGGTGCGCCCCGCGCCGGCCGTCGCCCTCCCGCGACGCGCTGCCGAGGTGCCCCCTCCGGCGGGCCGTGCATCCCGTAACCATTCCCTGAATTATCGCCATGAGCACTCCCATTACCGCCCAGATGGTCAATGACCTCCGCGCCCAGACCGGCGCGGGTCTGATGGACTGCAAGCGCGCGCTCGTCGAGACGAACGGCAACACCGAGGAAGCGATCACGCTGCTCCGTAAGAAGGGCGCCGCCTCCGCCGCCAAGAAGGCCGATCGCCTCGCCAAGGAAGGCCTCGTCGAGAGCTACATCCACCTCGGTGGAAAGGTCGGCGTGATGATCGAGGTCAACTGCGAGACCGACTTCGTCGCCCGCAACGATGAATTCCGTTCCTTCGTGAAGGACCTCTGCCTGCACATCGCCGCCGCCAGCCCGTTGTACGTGACGCGCGATCAGGTTCCCGAGGCCGACCTCGCCTCCGAGCGCGATATCGCCGCGGCTCAGGTCGCCGGCAAGCCGCCCGCGGCCGTCCAGAAGATCGTCGAAGGCAAGCTCGAGAAGTTCTACTCGACGGTGGTCCTCCTCGACCAGCCGTTCGTCAAGATCCCCGAGAAGACGGTGAAGGAGCTGATCACGGAGAAGATCGCCAAGACCGGCGAGAACATCCAGATCCGCCGCTTCGTCCGCTTCCAACTCGGCGGCTAAGCCAGCAGCAAAAACGGTTTCAACGAAAGACGCTTCCCCAATCACGGGGGGCGTCTTTTTTTGTGCCCGCGCGTGGCGCATGGGCGTGCCGCAGCGGATGGAAGAAGGGCGCAGGCGGTGTGGCGATGACCACGGTGCCGGCGATGTCGAGCACGTCGCTCTCGCGCCGCGCCGCCGACAAAACCATGAGATCGTGAGTCGGCATGCTTGAGGTGGTGCGCGGCCGCCGTAGGCTCAAGCTCGGTCGTA
>Ga0315904_10002489_pt1 | contig 28455 bp, 20 predicted proteins | sample LakEriMetagenome_6_FD_203529 | JGI IMG/M metagenome (GOLD analysis project Ga0315904, IMG submission 203529) | Freshwater fungal communities from buoy surface, Lake Erie, Ohio, United States - Buoy 12 MA120 | ecosystem: Environmental > Aquatic > Freshwater > Lake | place: USA: Lake Erie, Ohio...
TCGCCATCGTTCCAAACCATGGAGATGCCGGACCAGGTTTTACCGCCATCAGAGGAACGCTTTACCACCAGATCTATATCGCCTGCATCGCCGCATCCTGTTTTACGGGCTTCTGCAAATGCGAGCAGCGTGCCTTTATTCGTAGTGACGATGGCTGGAATCCGGTAGCACAAATATCCATCTTCTCCGCTTTTGAACAGGTGACTGATATCCTGGGAAAAGCATGCAAACCCGGTACTGAGCCCAACGAGAATGAACAACAATTTCTTAACCATAAAAACTCATTTATGCGTTACTGTTTGAATCTTTGCGACCCCTATAAATTGCCTGCCGGGGGGCATCAACGGCACCTGCTCAACGATCAGGAATGGCCGCCACAAAGACCTTATTGGTGCGCACCGCTGGTCTCACCTCACCGCCAGGGATCAACATTTTGCCATCCCAAATAACGAGCGGAGTTGTCACCGGTGCGTAGACGCGTGCATGCGGATCGTTAGCCGCATTGCTCTTTATCTCAGCAGGAAATTTTCCAGCCAATACCCACCTGTCTGTTTTGGTATCATAGGATAACACCTCAGACCTGAATCCAGGATGGTTGTCCTTCAACGCCATGGTCCTCGTAGCCAGATGGCCATCGTCTCCACCAACCAACACTAAGCTGGATCCAACATTAAAGGCCGGAGAAGGAGCGGCTGCCAATGTGTAGGGCAGATCTGCGATCTGTTTCCATGCCTTACCCGGTTCATACACCCAACAGTCTTTGAGGTAGGTTCGTTTTACTGAACTGTCTTCCGACCTGGACAAATGAACGCCGCCAAACATATAGATCTTCCCATTGAATGAACCTGCTGTGGCAAGCATCCTTGTTTGCCCTGGCAAGGGTTCAAGGATATGCCATTTCCCGCCTGCTGTATGTAAGTCTAAACTAAAAAAAGCGCTTTCGGTAATACCTGCCGGCGTTTGGATACCTCCCATAACGTATAGCACATCGTTTGCTATGACTGCGGACGCATTAATGAGCGCCGCGGGCATAAAAGGCAAAGAATCTATGTGTATCCTGCCATTCGAATATGTTATGGAAAAAACATCTGCATAATGATGTTGCGCATCTCCGCCACCGGCACATATGACTGCATCCTTGTAACTGAGCGACACGCCATAGCCCATCGGCCTGGGAAGTTTACCGGATTCTTTCCATTCCCCATCCGGCTTATCCAGCACGAATACCCTGTCATACCAGGTTTTTGTCCCCCCCGACCAGGGTCTTTTACCAACAGGGAAATTAGCTCCACCGGCAACGATCAGGCCACCGCCCGAGACTCCGGCATAGGATCCTGCAAACCCGTCGGGATCAGGGATAGGAGCAAGCTGCCTCCAAATAAAATCATTATCTGGCATGTCCTGGCATCGAACAAAGAATATGAACAGCATGAAAAACAGGGCAGACTGTTTTCTGTACATCGTTATGCAAATAGGTTATCCACTTCCTTACCCTTAGATGCCACTTTATCGAAAAACGAGATCGCATTCAAATCATCATACAACTGTTGATATGATTTCTCCGATAAGTTAACCAGCGGCAGCCTTGAAGGGCCCATATCCCAGCCCAGCATTTTCATGATCGCTTTTTGCGCAGGGATCGGGGGGTGTTTGACCATCCTGCGTATCACCTCTACCATAAATGCATGGTTCTCCCGGGCCTCATCCATCTTGCCCTCATGAAATAATTTCATGGTTCGCAGATAGACCGGCGCAGCAAATGTGTAGGTGCTTCCAATAGCTGCCTGGGCACCAACAGACAAAGCCGGCAGCAAAAGCTCGTCGAATCCATAAAGGATCTGGAAGCGGCCTTCATTATAATTCAAGCAAGACTGATACTCGTTCAATGTGGTGGCGGTGTACTTTATTCCGGCCAGATTTGGGATCCGTGTTTCAGATATGCGGAGGAATTCGATCATGTCCATGCCCACGCCTGTGAGGAGCGGGATGTGGTAATAGTAAAAGGGGGTAGCAGGACAAGCCCCTGCGATCTCAGCCATACAATCTGCGAGATTCTCCACAGATATCGGCTTGAAGTAAAATGCAGCCACTGCGGAAACTGCATCTGCGCCGATCTCTGATGCATGGGCGGCAAGGCGCCTGGCATCTGAGATGTTGCTATGACCAACGTGAACGATGATCCTGATCTTTTTATCTGCAGCAGACACAAAAGCCTGCGCCACTTTCATCCTTTCTTCGATCGACATATTCGGTCCTTCGCCATTGCTCCCGCAAACGAAAATACCCGTAAGGCCATCCGCGATCAGTTTCTGCACCACTTCCGGGATCATCTCATAATTCACGGAACAGTCTGGGAAAAACGGGGTGAAACTTGCAGATACCAGTCCTTCTAATTTCATCATAGAACACAATTTAAGGTATATACATGATCAGATGCATATCGGGAAATCGGTCGACACCAAAAAAAACGGCGATCCGAAGATCGCCGCAACCAAACGAGACTTTATACTGAAAACGATTGCTATCTGTACACCCGCACATAATCAATTTCATAGATCGCACTGGTGAATGCCGGATCAACCGGACCACCGAATCCGCCACCCATAGCCAGGTTCAGCAGGATAAAGAAATCTTTGTTGAAAGGTATGTTAGACCTGTTGGCCATGGAATGATAAAGCTTATCGTCCACATAGAATTGAATTGAAGTTGCTGACCACTCCACCTTGTACACATGAAACTCGGTTATTGCATTGGTGATCAAAGTGGTATTCGCTACCGGGTTCCCCCCGGAATTACCCGGAAAATGAAGTGCGGCACTGATCCTGTTAGGATCAGATCCCTTGTGCTCCATGATGTCGATCTCCCCGCATGCAGGCCAGCCAACAGTGGAGATATCGGCGCCCAACATCCAGAACGCCGGCCATGTCCCTGCACCTGCAGGTAGTTTCGCTCGCATTTCAACCCTGCCATATTTAAACTCATATTTCCCTTTCGTCAACAGGCGCGCCGATGTATAGGCGCTGCCTAAGAAATTCTCCTTGATGGCCTTTATCTTCAATGTGCCGTTATCCACATAAGAGTTGGCGAGCCGGTTGGTATAATACTGTAACTCATTGTTTCCCCAACCGTTTGCACCTGTACCAATATCGTATCCCCACTTGGCAGGATTGGGCGCCCCGGTTCCGTCAAACTCATCGGACCAGGCCAGTGTTGGCGTGGTGGCCGAAACAGTTACCGATATGGGCTTTACGGCAGAGGCGCTTAGCCCCGCAGCATTTCTTGCAGTCACTTTCACATTGTACGTCAGCGTCCCGGGAGTAGTGTACTTATAACTGGTAACACCATTGGGGACAATTTTGGAATCCCCGTTTCCAAACTCATAAGTGTATGTGGTGGCATTGTTTGCGGTCACCGTAAAATCAACATTCCCGGATCCGTCACTACTGATCACCGCATTGATCACAATATTTGAGGGCGCAACACTTGTAGCGCCTTCCTCCTTTTTACACGACGCACACACGTGAAAAGATAATACCGCCACAAGGGTCAATAAATAATATCGCATGGATTAGGGTTTAACTTTAAATTTCTGATACCAGGAGTTTCCGTCTGCACCAATGGTCCTCAGGTGCATCTGCGTTGCTGTTAAAGAAAGTATCTCATACATCGCACTTCCGATCCCCACGCACACGAGTCCATTACCAGGAACCGAAAACTGTATCCTTGTTGAGATAGCCGGTGTACTTGCGGAACTGGCATCCATAAAACTGCAACTCTTCACGCCTTTAGTGCTCAGCGGATACTGCCCTTCGCCACCTGTTTGTCCGTAATAGGACACAGCAGCCCCAAGGATAAAAGTGGCCCCTTTGTTATCCAGGTCCATGGTGATCTGGTTGTTTGCCGTTTTGGCAAACGTGATCTCATCATCATAAAAACCGTCCGAGGCCCTTGAATCTGGCGGAGCCGAATACCAGATCGGCGCGAACTGGTCCGCAGGTCCAACGCCAAAATGACCGTCAACGTCTTTATCGATCATCCAGACTTTAGACGTACCGCCTGTTAAATTTGAAATAATGGCCGCCGGTATTTCGAATGCAACAAAGACCTTGATCTTCTTACTCAAGTTCGAAATCACTCCCCCGGTTCCAATGGCACTTACGGTGATCACGTACTCGTTCACACCGGGTGAGGCATACTTATACTGGATGATGCCAGAAGGCACCAACTGCACTCTGCCATCGCCAAAATCGATCTTATAGGTAATGGCCTTTGAAGCGGCGGCAGTAATGTTCACCGTACCAGTACCATTCCCATTGGGATTTGCGGCATCTACACCTGCAATGGCGGTGACCAGGGTCAGGTTCTCTGGCGCAGCGATCTCACCAAAGCTATACTCCTGTTTCTCGCAGGAAAACAATCCCACGATGAGCGTCAGGAAGATGAGTTTTCCGATCGTCATATACTTATTCATACACAGTTAGTTGATTGTTATGTCATCAAAATAATAAGTGAAGTTTCCACTGCCATCGCCCGGGGTTCCAAGATCGAAGATCAGGACCATGCGCTGGTAAGTGTTTGCGGTGTTTATGGCAGAGAGGTCAAAACTCAATTCTTCCCAGGCATTAGCCGTGGTTGTAACGGCTTCCTTCTCAAAATTGATACTGCCATTGGCCAGGTTCTCCACTTTGAACAGAAGCTTAGTGCCCACTTTTGGTGCATAGACTTTAACCTTGACGATCTTACTACCTGAAAAATCAATAGGTTCGGCCAGTTCGATAAAGCTTCCTCCCCAAGGTTGACCCCCTGGCCCTTTAACGGTTTTACCTACTTTATTGCTTGTATTGATGCCGGTCTTAAATGGATTATCCACCCGTGATGTGTTGCCACCGTCAAAATCGAAGAACGGATACGTCAGCGTGGAGCTTTCAAAATTCATCGGGATCACCAACCGCTCCTCTTTTGTGGTCTGCAGAATATCATCGAAGTAGAATGTAAAATTTGAAGAGCCATCGCCTACCGTACCCAGTTCAAAGATCAGTACGATCTTCTGGTAAGTGTGGGCCATGTTAATGGCTGTATAGTCAAAGCTGAGCTCTTCCCACTCACCAGCCTTTGTAGTCACCGCTTCTTTCTCAAAGGCCTTGCTGCCATCGGTCATATTCTCCACTTTCAATAAAACTTTGGCACCTGCCCGCGGTGACCAAACCTTCATCTTCATCATCTTCCTGGTTGAGAAGTCGATCGGGTTCGCAAGTGCAATTAAACTACCGCCCCAAACCTGGCCTGCGCTCTTCACCATTTTTGCCACCTTGCTGCTGCTATTGATGCCGGTAGCAGAGGGATTATCAATAATGGTGGTATTACCCCCGTCAAAATTGGTGAAGTTATAATTCAGAGAAGTGGACTGGAACGTCAGTGGCAGTGCCAATTCCTCTATCGTTGAGGTTTGCCTCAGGTCATCAAAATAGAACGTGAAATTGGAGCTGCCATCACCCTGTGTGCCCAGATCAAAAATCAATACCACATTATGATATGCGTTGGCGGTATTGATGGTCCGGTAGTCGAACGTAAGGTCTTCCCACTGGTTAGCCACCGTGGTAGCTACTTCCTTTTCAAAATTGATACTGCCATCACTTGAATTCTCCACTTTCAGCAACACTTTGGCGCCTACCCTTGGTGACCACACTTTCATCCGCATCACTTTATTCACGGAGAAATCGATAGGGCTGGTTAACTTGATCAGACTTCCTCCCCAGACCTGGCCGGCGCTCTTGATCATTCTTCCAACATTGGCTGAGGTATTGATGGTGCCTGATTTCGGATTTGGAATGACGGTTGAATTACCCCCGTCAAAATTGATGAAGTCGTAGGTCTGGCCCAGGGTCTCAAAGTCAAGCGGCAACACCAGGGGCACCTGGATAGTGATCTTTTTAGTGACCGTTGTTGTTTGAACACCACCACTCAATGCCACTAACCTGATGGTATACTCACCAGACCTGGGATACAAATGGCTTACTGTTTCACCTTCCAGGAAAGATACCGGAACCTCGTTGGGATTATCGCCCCAATAGATCCTGAAAAGTGTCTCATAGAGGGCTTTTGCCGAAGCATTGATTTTGAAACCGCTGGATGGATCCACAGATGTGATGAGTTCCACGTTCTCTGGCGCCCGGAACGACACGGTCAGTTTCTGAACCGCTTCTGTCGTTTTACCGTTGATGCCAACACCAACAACGCGAACATCATAAGATCCTTCCGCATACTTGACCTGAATACTTCCTCCAGGCATAACTTTCACAGGCGTAGCGGCACCAGTGCCGGAGAACACATTGTAATAGGCGATCCCGTCCCCATTTGGATAGATGGTGACCAGACCGGTATTGTCCTGCGTAATATTGAACATGGCCGACAGTTTCTCTGGGGCCTTGGCATCCTGGGCAAAGGCTGTGTCTGTATACTCAACCTTTTTACATCCCGAAACCAATAGTAACAGGAGCAGGGTGATGTTAAATATGGTAGTCTTTTTCATTCTCTGATTTTTTATTGTTGCGTATCAATAACCGGGGTTTTGTGTCAGGCCGGAGATATCCACTTCCTGTTGCGGGATCGGGAACACTTCATTCTTTCCCGCTACAAAGCCGGGGATCTTTACTGCCGCCTGTCCTATTCTGACAAGGTCAAAGAACCGGTCGCCCTCCATGGCCAGCTCCAGTCTTCTTTCATCCCATATTGCCTGCCTTAATGCAGTTCCTGTAGCTGTTATATTGTGCAAATTATCTCCGAACGCGCGCTGGCGAACACGGTTGAGATATGCCTGTGCCTTGGCATCATTAGGAGATGCAGCACGGTTATTGGCTTCCGCCGCCATCAACAATACATCGGCGTAACGGATCGTCCGGTAATTGTTCAGGTAGTTCAACTCTACCTGGCCAGAGGTTTCGCCTTTTCTTGGCTGATACTTCTGGTTATAAAGACCGGTATTCTTATAGGGAGCAACCAGGTAGGTGATATTCATCGACGGGTTAGCATTCTTATAAGCCTCTATATCCAGGATCGTCACTGCTTTCCTTTTATCGTCTGCGGCAAATGCAGATTCCAGGTTTTTAGTGGGCAGGTTAATGCTCCAGCCCTGACCATAAGGACTGCTGCCGGTTATATTACGGATGCCGCACATTTGTACAGCCAGGTTACCCTGACCCCTGCCCGGATTTGACCAGTCGTAGAAAGGACTGATGTTGGAATACTGTATTTCGAATACAGACTCAATTCCGTTCTCGCCCGACTGAAGGAAAATATTACCGAAATTGGCAACCAGGCCAAATGGTCCGTTCACCACATTCTCCAGCATGGCAGCAGCGGCATCAAATTTTCCCTGGTACAAGAGTACCTTACCCATAAGGGCCTGGGCAGCAAAACGGGTGACCCTGCCTTTCTGTGCATTCACCGGTGGCAACACCTTGATCGCTTCCGTGAGGTCTGCTTCTATTTGCTTATACACCTCGGCTTTGGGTGAACGCTGGAATTGCCTTGAATCCGAAGCCGACAGTCTCTTGTCTGCAAAAAGAGGCACATCGCCGAACATACGCACCAGTTCAAAGTAATAGTAGGCCCTCAGGAAATAAACCTGGCCGTATAAAGCATCTTTACCTGTAAAGTCCAGTTTGGCCTTGTTCTCGTGCAGGTAATTAGCCCTGTTGATGCCTTCATAACATGCCCTCCAGGCTTCTGTCAGGTAAGAATTATTTGTGGTCAGCTGATAATCATCGATCTGCTGCAGTCCCAGAACATCGGTAGCATTCTCTCCGCCGGAAACTGAATTATCGGAAGCCACATCGCCAATAACAGGATTCGCATACAACCACTGCAGGGGTGAATAGGTACCTATGACCATCTTGTTATAGTCATCTGCCGTTTTCAGATAATCGTCTGCAGTGATCTGGTAGTCTTCGCTGGGTGTATAGTCTACGAACTTCTCGCAGCCGGAACCCACAGCCAGTGCAAAAGCAATAATGATGTATGATAATTTTTTCATTGTCGTGAATTTTTCTGATTAGAATTTTAGATCCAGGCCGATGGCATAACTCCTTGCCTGCGGATAGGTACCACGGTCAATGCCCGTATCAAAAATGCCTCCGGAGATCTCCGGATCGAAACCAGTATATTCAGTAAAGGTGAACAGGTTCCTTGCCTGCACATACACGCGAAGCCGGGAAAGCTTCAGGTTGCGCAGCACTTCGGGCGAAAACGTATAACCCAGCTGAAGATTCTTGATCTTCAGAAACGATCCGTCTTCCACATACCGGTCAGAAGGGCGTGTATTGTTGTTGCCGTCCACGAAAGAATACCTTGGCGTGTTGGCATCATTTGTTGTGCCCTCGCCGGTCCACCGTCCCAATACACTCCTGAACTTATTGGTCATGGCCAGGTTCCTTTCATAGGCCCTATATACTTCATTACCCACGGATGCGTAGAGGAATGAGGTGAAATCAAAACCCTTGTACTCCAGGGTCAAACCCCAGCCCATGGTAAAATCAGGGAAGGGATTACCGATATTGGTCCGGTCGTCACCATCGATCTTTCCATCTCCGTTCACATCCACATAGCGTATATCACCGGGTTGTGCGCCAGGTTGCGAAGGATGTTTAGTGACATCAGATTGATTTTGGAAGAGCCCGTCCGTTTTAAAACCGAAGAAATAACCAGGCGCATATCCTTTCTCAAACCTGGTTACGGGATTAGACGGAATTCCATAGTATCCGCCAAGGATCAGTCCGTTGTTTGTTTCGGTGACGAGGTTCTTACCTGTGGTGAACGTTACATTAGTAGTGATCCTGAGATTCTTTCCGATCATGTCCGTATAACCCAGGTTCATATCAAATCCACTGGTTTGCGTGGTCCCGATATTTGCCGTTGGTAGAGCTGCTGTTCCCAGGTATAGGGAGAGGGTTGGTGTAAACAACAAACCGCTGATATCTTTGCGGTAATAGTCCGCCGTGAAGTTGAACTTGTTTTTCAGGAACCTGATATCGAATCCGATATTATACTGCGTCTGCTCTTCCCACCTCAGATCATCATTCTTGAAGGATGCAATGGTAGCGCCAATCGACGTTGGCTCTGTGCCGAATGTATAACCGGCGTTCTGGCCGAGACCATAGGAGTACAGCAACGTAGAGATGCGCTGGTACTGCGGACTCACATTCTCATTTCCCGTGACACCGTAACTACCCCTGACCTTCAGGTAATCGATAAAGCCGACCTTGAAAAAATCTTCCTGGCTCACTACCCAACCCAGTGAACCGGAGAAGAAGTTGGCGAACTTGTTGTTATCGCCAAAGGCATAGGAACCGTCTCGCCTCAATGTGGCAGACACCAGGTATTTATTCTTATAATCGTAATCCACACGACCGAAATAAGAGATGTTCCGGCGTTCATACTGGAAAGAACCCACATCAAGGCCGTTGGTAGTGGCTATCCCGGTCGCGGATGAGATATCTGCAAAAGTCCAGGAATTGAAAGGCACATCCTGACGGGATCCGTTCATGGAGTTACCCGTCACCCGGGCCATGGAAAATCCGGCGACGGTCTGGAAATTATGATCCCCAACACTGAAGTCGTAGTTCGCAAAATTTTCAAAGGTGTAGTTGAAGTAGTTCGTCTTATACTCATACACATTGTTGTGGGATCCCGGTCTTGCCGTGCCATCTGCATTGAGGGTGGAATTGATATGGCCGGAACCGTAGAATGACAATGGTGTGAAGTTCTTCCCGGTTACATCCGTATTGGTGTAACCAAAGCGGGAAGTCACGCGCAGTTTATCCCAAATATTGTACTGCAATTCCAGTTTGCCATAAAGCTTGCTGGTATTGCTCTTGTTATAGGTATCTTCCAGTTGGGTAAGTGGGTTGATGATCTCTGACTGGATCAGGTTGCTGGTACTGTATCTCCCATACACATTTGGATCCGGGTTGAAGATCGGAGCGGTAGGGTCAAAATTCAGCGCATTCGATACTACTGAATTGATCGCATTCTCAGAAACGCCCGCGCCTTTGATATTAGCGTATGTGGTGTTAACAATGAATTTCAATTTACTGGTGAGATCGAAGGTGAGGTTCGCGGTAGCGTTGATCCTGTCGAAGTACGATTTTTCACCACCCCCCACGATACCGTCCTGTCCCAGGAAACCACCGGAAAGGAAGTAAGAGACGTTATTGGAACCGCCCCTGGCAGCAATCGTATGGGACTGCATTGGCGCTTTCTTAAAGATCTGATCCTGCCAGTTGGTGCCCACGCCCAAACCGGAGATATCGGGGAAAATCAGTTGGCCCCCGGAGGTCACGCTGCCTTCGTTAAGGATAGCGGCATACTCGGTGGCATTGAGGACGCCAACGGTATTCTGCACTTCCTGGATGGCATAGTTGCCGTTGTATGTAAATTCTGTCTTCTGGTTCTTCCTGCCGGACTTGGTAGTGACCAGAATGACACCGTTACCGCCCTTGACGCCATAGATCGCCGTAGTAGCGGCATCTTTCAATACATTGATGGACTCAATATCTGCCGGGTTGATGGAATTCAGGTCATCCAGCGTTTGAATACTTCCGTCTACCACCACCACGGGGTCAGTACCCGTGTAAGAAGGAATACCACGGATCAACACGGTAGGTTTAGCACCGGGTGACCCGGGGGTGATCACGGTGGCTCCGGAAGCCCGGCCCTGGATGGCTTCTTCTGCCCGAACCGGTTTTAGCTTCTCGATCTCAGCAGCTTTGACGGTAGAAACGGCGCCGGAAACCTTGGTAACACGCTGAACGCCATAACCAACTACCACCACCTCTTCAAGTTTTGCCTCTGCATTCTGAAGCGATACATTGAGCGGGCCGTCCGTGATGGGATACTCCCGGGCCTCGAAACCAACGGATGATACCACAATGAACTTTGCCGTGGCGGGTACGGTAAAGCTGAACATACCCATCTCGTCGGTAGACGTGGCCCTTGATGTACCCTTAACAAGTATAGTTGCTTTAGAAACGGGGGAACCGTTGGGGTCCAGAACTTTACCCGAAACAGTTTTGTCTTGCGCCCAGGAGGAGATCCCAAGCAGCAATAAAAGAGATAGAAGAATGAACTTCTTCATTTCCTTTTTCATATGCAAGTCATTTGGTTGAGTTATAAATCTGAAAAATTCAGAGGGCTAAAATTAAGCAGATTGCCCCCCACTGGGCAAAAATGTAGTACAACACGACTACATCAACTTTAATTAACTAATTGATTTTCAATAAATAAAAACTACATCATCACTACATCAGAATTTGCTACTTTCGATTTAGCAAATCGGAAAATTCGATATATTGTAGCTGCCTGCCCACCCCAGGCAGTTATAAAAACAACCCAAAACATAACAGATGGGTATGAAGCTGACACTCCTTTTTATGCTCCTGACGGTTTCCGTTTGTGCCCAGAACACCATCGGGATACCCCTCATTGTCAACTATAGTAAGAACGATTTTAGGGCGGGAACGCAAACCTGGGACATTGACCAGGACAATAGGGGCAGGATGTATTTTGCCAATAATGAAGGGCTGGTCACCTTTGATGGCACGTTCTGGAAAGTTCACCCCCTACCCAACAAAACCATTGTAAGGTCACTGGCCATTGCCGGGAACGGCAGGATCTATGTGGGTGGCCAGGGTGAATTGGGCTATTTTTTCCCCGATCAAAAAGGCCATCTCATTTACGAATCGCTGATCCCCCTGTTGCCTGCTAAACAAAAAGTCTTTGCGGATATCTGGGACATAGAGATCCTCGGGGAGTCGGTTTTCTTCAGGGCCTCTGACCGAATGATCATGGAACTGAAAAACAACAACTTTTCTCTATACCCGCCTGTCAGCGACTGGTTATTCATGAAGAATGTGGGCGGTAAACTGTTTGGACAGGACCGTCTTAATGGCCTCTATACATTTACAAAGAACAACTGGATACCCTTCCGGAACAACCGGTTATTGAACGGCTCGGTTGTCTCCGGCATGGTCCCTGCCGGGAATGATACCGTGATGCTGTTTACGTACGACAAAAAAGTACTTGCCTTAGCCCATGATTCCCTGGTCCAGGTTCGCAATTTTCTGCTCCCGGCATCATCATTCAACTTTTTCAGGGTATCGGATATGGGGAGGAGCAAATTTGTGGCAGGTACGGTGGACCAGGGATGCCTGATCATTGATCACCATGGCCAACTGATCCAGAAGATTGCAAGAACAGAGGGACTCCAGAACAATAACGTCCTCAGCGTTTTCATTGATAAAGACCAAAATCTTTGGGCAGGATTGAATAACGGGATCAGCTTTATCGCCTATAACTCAGCCTTTAAATACATCACGCCCAATAAAAACAATGAAGTTTCGGGATTCTCCGCCCGCATCCATCGCAACCAACTCTATATCGGTTCCTCTGACGGCACTTACGCTGTTTCGCTTCCCACTGGTATCAGCGACCTCAGTTTTGCAAAGGGTGACTTCAGCATGGTTGCCGGAAGCTATGGCCAGGTATGGCGGCTGGACGAAGTGAACCAGAACCTGCTCATGGCCCATAACACAGGCTGCTACACCATATCCAACAACAAAGCCAAACAGATAAGCACGGATCCGGGTTGGCTTTTCTTACCCACCAGACCTGTGACACCCGCCAGCACCATCCTTACGGGAACTTACACTGGCTTGAAAAAAATTGAATACAAAAACGGACAATTCAGGGATCTTGGGAACTTAAAAGGGATCTATGAGTCGTTGCGGTTTCTCACCATTGACAATGATGAAACGATCTGGGCCTCTCACCCATACAGGGGGATCTACCGGATTGAGCTGAATGAAGACAGTTCGGCGTTCTCAACCACCCTGTTCACGGATAAGGACGGCCTTCCCTCGTCCCTCGATAACCATGTATTCAAAATAAAGAACCGGGTAGTGTTTGGAACAAGCCGCGGCGTATACGAATACCAGAAAGAGAAAAACAAATTCATACCATCCGGCTTCCTGACACCGATCATCGGCAATACTGACATCAGGTACATGAACGAAGATGAAGAAGGGAATATATGGTTCTGCAGTGGCAAGAAACTGGGGGTGATTGATTTCACAGTGACAGGGAATGAAAAGCCCAGGGTGATTTATTTCTCCGAGATCAATGGGCAGATCCTTTCTGGCTTTGAAAACGTCTATCCGTATAACCGGGAGAATATTTTCATATCATCGGAAAAAGGGATCATCCTGCTCAATTATGAAAAATATACATCGAATAAACAGAATCTTTCCTCTATCCTTGGGATAGTCAGGGCTACTGGTGGCGGAGACAGCATCATTCATGGAGGCTACTCCGATTGGGGGAAAAAGGCAGCCAACCTAAATCTACCCAGCAAATTCAATTCCTATCATTTCGAATTCAGCTCACCCGCCTTCGGTCTTCAAAAAAACATAGAGTACAGCTTTAGGCTGGATGGGTACGACAGGAAATGGAGCAACTGGACCAATAAGGCCGAGAAAGAATATACCAATCTGTCATTTGGCAAATATACTTTCCGTGTTAAGGCCAGGGACAACCTGGGTAACGAATCAACGGAAACAATTTATTCCTTCTCCATCATGGCACCCTGGTACAGGACATCCTGGGCATATGTTGCTTATTTGCTATTGAGCGCAGGCATGGTATACGCCTTCGTTATTGTACAGCGAAATAAAATGTTGCGACAGAGAATGATGTATGAAGAAAAGGAGCGACAAATGAGCATTGAGTACCAGCTGGCCATGGAGAAAAATGAAAAAGAGATCATCAAGCTGAAAAATGAAAAGCTGGAGGGTGAGATACTATTGAAAACGAAAGAACTGGCAGATACCTCCATGCACCTGGTAGAACGAAGTGATGCGCTGCTGAAAGTAAAAGAGGAATTGCAGAAGCTATATAAAAAATCCGACGAAAATCACGATATCAAAAAAACACTCGTGCTGCTCGGAGATATTGAAAAGAACGATGCCAGCTGGGAAAAATTCGCCGTTCACTTCGACGAGATCAACAACAACTTCCTGAAGAACCTGAAATTGAAATACGCCAAGCTCACCAACTCGGACCTCAAACTCTGCGCCTACCTGCAGCTGAATCTTTCTTCCAAGGAGATCGCGCAACTGATGAACATTTCCGTTCGGGGTGTTGAGATCAGCAGGTACCGTTTGAGAAAAAAACTGGGGCTACCCTCCGAACAGTCGATCTCCGACTTTCTCTCCAACGAAGTTTAAGTAAGCACTAAGGATTGACTTACAAATAAAAAAAGGGAAAAGGGCTGACCCTTTTCCCTTCCAACACCAACAGTGGGTTCTAGTCGATCACCAGGTGTTGCACAGTGGTTTTGCCCATCTGCTGGCCATTCTTGAATACAGCCGCCTTGATGGTAGCGGTCCTTCGCACATCAAATGGCTTGGTATACAGAAGACTTGCCGTTCCGGGATCCCGACCGTCAATGGTGTAGTAGATCTGGGGCGCATGGACATCGGTTGCAAAACTCACTGTGGCCTTGCTTAGCGTTTCGTCGATGATCACAGACTGCCTTACATTATATACGCTCCGCGCATAGTTTAGACCCTGCATATCATAACGCTGATACTGAGCGTCCATACGTTGTTGAAAATCGCCCCAGTTCTTCTGGGCGGGAGCCGTCCAGGCTACTTCAGAAAGCGCCGCTAAACGGGGCATCAACATGTACTCCGCCTTCTCGGGCGACTCCACATACTCTGTCCATAAATTGGCTTGAACACCCTTAACGTGTTTGGCTTCTTCCGCAGTTAAGGCAGCAGGCAGGGGGTTGTAAGAATAAACCCGCTCCAGCGTCAGGTATCCCCCTATCGCCAGCGGCTCCAGCGAAGGTTTACCCTGGTAGTGGTCAATATACATGTGGGAATTGGGCGTCATGATCACATCATGTCCCTGTTTGGCTGCCTCGATACCCCCCGCTTCACCTCTCCAACTCATCACCATCGCGTTGGGAGCAAGTCCGCCTTCCAGGATCTCATCCCAGCCAATCAGGATACGGCCCTTACCATTGATATATTTCTCTATACGCTGGATGAAATAGCTCTGCAGTTCATGCTCGTCTTTGAGGTTATTGGCCTTCATACGAGCCTGGCAACGGGGACATCTTTTCCAGTTCGCCTTGGGACATTCGTCACCGCCGATGTGAAAATATTTCGATGGGAAAAGGGCAACTACTTCATCGATCACGTCCTGCAATACGGTAAACACACTGTCGTTCCCCGCACAAAACACATCATTATGGACACCCCAGGTTTCCTGTACATGTTTACCCTTGACCTGACTGCTCACCAGCGAGGGATGTTTACCTAAATCGGTAGGCTCATTGGGGAAACAACTTAATGAAGGCATAGCCGCGATCGCTGCCGAAGCATGCCCCGGCATTTCAATCTCCGGAACAACGGTGATATAGCGTTTTGCCGCATATTGTACAATGTCTTTCACCTCGTTCTGGGTGTAGAAACCGCCATACCTGGTATTATCGTTCCCGGTACCCGGATGGTGACCGATGATGGTTCCATTACGCCAGGCACCTTTTTGGGTAAGTTCGGGGTGCTTTTTGATCTCAATTCTCCAACCCTGGTCTTCTGTCAGGTGCCAGTGCAGGTAATTCATCTTATGTAAGGCGAGGAAGTCGATATACTTCTTCACAAAACTCACGGGGAAAAAATGCCTTCCTACGTCAAGCATCACGCCGCGGTACTGGAAGCGCGGCGCATCTTTCACGCTCACCACAGGTACAGCGGGTGATCCCAACCTGACCGGTGGCAGTAACTGCAACAGGGTTTGCATGCCATAAAACACACCGCTTTCATCCGCGCCAGTGATCTTTATGCCATCTGCTTTCACATCCAGGGTATATGATCCAGGGGTGCTTCCGGCAACCACAGACAGGGAAATATTCTTGCCTTTAACCGGCTTCTTGCTGGATTTCAATGAAACGCCATAAAGCTCCCGGATATAGCTGCTCAAAAAATCTGCTGTAGGTTGCAGAAGATCGGTTCCCGTCACCACCACCGTTTGCGGAACGATCACAAAAGAGTCTTTCGAAGAAGAAAGGACCATTTCCTGCGGCTTGGGAATAATGCTGACCTGCGAATAGGCATTCAGCGATAAGCCGATCAATAATAACAGGGAGAACCTGAGCTTCAGAGCATACTTCATGACATGATTTTTGTTGGAGGACGGGAAATTAAGCCAAAAAACATGTAATTCCTGTTCAATCGTTTGAATAAGGATATAAAGATGAAGGCTTTCTTTCGAAAGCCCTCTATGGCTATAATGATGTCATATCTGCCTTACTTAAATCAGCCAATTGTTCTATGGCTTAGGCAACAACACCCTGTCGATCACATGTATGATCCCATTGGTGGCGATGATGTTTATTTCGCCAGGCTTAGTACTGATATTAGATGGCCTTTTCACCATGCCGGTCACGTTACCACTGCCGGTGATCTGCGGACCATTGGTGAGGGTAATGGTTGTTTTACCACCCAGGAACATAGTTGGCATCATATTGTTCCTCAGGTCAATGGAGAACACGGGTGTAGCGATGACATGGTAACCCAGGATCCCTGTCAGTGCATCAGGCGTAAATCCGTCAAGAGATGTAACGCCCTCTGCTGCAAATCCATTGTTGGTTGGCGCAAAAACCGTGAATGCGCCTGGTCCGCTCAACAAAGCAACAACATCGGTGGATCCCGTGCTTGCCTTCATTGCGGCAGCAACCAGGGTAGAAAACCTTGGGTCGCTGGCTGCGATCTCAACAATATTCCTGGTGGGCGGCATCAACACCTGGTTGATCACATGCACAATACCGTTGGATGCTTTCACATCAGCAATGGTCACCTGGGCCAGGTTTACAAAAACACCGGCAGATGATTTGCGAACATAAATATTCTTACCATTCAGCGTTGGCACTCCGGCAGCTGCGGGAACTGACGCAGCTGGTATCTTTCCTGCCACTACGTGGTACAACAGGATGGATGCAAGCGCATCTTTCGGAAGCTGAGTAACAGCAGCTACGGATAATCCCGCAGCCCTGAACGCTTCGTCCGTTGGCGCGAACAGTGTGTAATCCGCATCGAGTTTCATCAGTGTGCTCATGAGGCCGGTGCGGGCAAGGGCTACGGTAAGTATGGAGAACCTGGCCTTGCTCCTCGCAAAAGCAAGAGGGTTGGAAGGTCCATCATTTCTCATGTTGGCATTATTGCCTGCAGTATTTGATCTCTCCTGAATTGAGGTTTGCAAGAGCCTGCCGATGGATTCGGTCTGCTCCTGGGCAGCTGGGGGTTGAACTTCTTTTTGGCAGCCAATTAACAATAAGAGAAACATTGGCAAAGCGATGAAGAAAGACGTTGAGACCCGTTTCATAAATCGAATTTTGGTATCAATAGGTATAACATCGCCCCCGTATTTTTGTTTAATATTTAATGATTATTTATTAAACACAATGGGTTCAGGAGATCCTCACCAATCCACGATACCGTTCGGGAACGTCGCAAATAGAAAGCCACTGAAGCCTTGCAGGCATTGTAGACGGTAGTCCCCCAAATTCAGAAAGGACTGAATTTTCTAACGGCTTCTTCGATACCAGCCTTCATGAAAGGCAGTTGGGGCAGGGACAACATGATCTTCCATTCCTCTGGAAGCATTGTTTCATTATCGAGGAATTTGAGAATCCTTTCCGTTGGGTTGTTCCTGAACAGGTCTGAAAAAATGGAGTCGCCGGCCAGCGTCCGGTGTGTAAGAATATTCAACAATACACTGTCGTACCAGTCAAACCTTGAATACCCGTAATCCCCGCCAAACGGACTGCCGGTTCTGGCCAGTGACTGTACGATATTGGCAGTGTCTTTTTGGATGAATCGGAATGTATAGCCCGACGAACCCTTGGTTCGGCCACCTGCCGTTCCGATATTCAGCACCAACCCATCCGTTCTCTTGAATCGATGGTTGGTCATGGGGATGATCCCAAATTCTTCTTCCTTTACCTCCCAATGCTGCAACCCCATCGTGTTGCTGATATGGTCGGCAAGGCCTTTTTTATAGTCCTCTTCCTTCAGTAGATCGGGGGTGAATAAGGTATATTCGATCAATGCCTCATGTGGCGTGTAGGGCATGACGTAAACGAAAGTAGTCCCACGGCTTTGATCAGGCCTGAAGTCCATTAAAGTGGCCTGGTCAACCTGGAAAGAAGGAGATTCTGTACGGACGATCCAACCCTTGAAATGCTGCAATAAATAATATTCTCCCCTGGCCCTCGGTTCCGAGAAAAGGATGCTGTTGAACAGGTAACTGGAACTGTAGGTGGCACCTCCGGCTTTGCAAAAAGCTTTCCCCCCGGCATTACCAACTTCCTCCACTTCGTCGTACAATACCTCAAAAGCAGGATCTTCCCTGATCTTCTCAAGGCAGTAGCTAAAGAAATCAATACCCCGGATCATCTTGTAGGAATAAGGGGCCAGATCGAGTAATCCTGAAAATTTCCGGCTGTGGAACCATGCCTGTTCCCATTTCCGGAACACGATACTCTCGAAAGGACCGGGAGAGGTTTCCCAATAACTCCAGGTGCGATCGTTCCGGTTCTTTCGCTCGCGGTCTACCAGCAGGATCTTCTTCCCCCTGGTCAAGCCGGCCTCCGACAATTGAACGGCAAGGCTGAGCCCCGCACATCCCATCCCCGCAATAATATAATCGTAAGAAGAAGCGATCATGGTTCCGGTGCGTATTCCACTTTTTTACCGGCCATTAGCTTTTTGTCGCGCCTGACCTTCTCCCAGTATTTCTGGTGTACATAGAGCATCCCGAAACTTTCACCCTCTTCTTTGTTCAGGTGTTTATGATGCATCTTGTGCGCCCAGCGGATGGCCCGCACGTAGGTGCTCTTACTCCTGGAGAACCATTTGAAGCGCTGGTGGATGATCACATCATGTACCAGGAAGTAGGCGAAACCGTATGCCATGATGCCAAAACCAATGGCCTGGAGCCACCAGATATGGTCCTTCGTGCCAAACGCGATACAGAGCATGCTGGGGATCGCGAAGATCACAAAGAAGGCATCGTTTTTTTCAAAAAATCCGGGTTCAACCTGGTGGTGGTCACGGTGGAGATACCAAAGGAATCCATGCATCACCCATTTGTGGGTAGCCCAGGTCACCGCTTCCATAATGAGGAATGTAGCGATCAATACCAGAATGAAATACAACCAGGTCATAGGAGAAAATTCAATGTGAACAAAGGTAATGGCTTTTTCAACAAGCATACCCCTCTTGTTGAATCATGGCCCGTTTACCTGCAGTAAACACTTAAAAACCTAAATTAGTTGGATGCTGATCTCCCATCTTTTGCTTACGCTTGCCTGGTGCAGCTACGGTTTGCTTCATAGCCTGTTGGCCATGCCAACGGTAAAATCAAGATTCCGCCAGCTTTTGGGGGGAAACCACAAATACTACCGCCTGGTGTATAGTCTCCTTGCCCTGACCCTGCTCATACTGCTCATAGGCTGGCAACTCTCCATCCCCTCCCTGCAGATGTGGAGATCAACTCCCTATACCCGCATACCTGCGGCGATACTTACCCTTGCAGGATGCTCCGGTATGCTCATCTGCCTGAAAAACTACTTTGTATCACGTGAGGGACTCTACGACCTGTTCTTCGAGGGCAAAAAACCCGAACTCCGGAAAAACGGATTGCACCGCCTCGTCCGTCACCCGCTTTACCTCTGCACCTTCATCTTCCTCATTGGCCTCCTCCTGGCATTCCCCTCCCTCTCATTCGCCATTGCTACGGCGGTCATCATCGCATATACCGTCCTGGCCATACCCCTCGAAGAAAAGAAACTGATCGACCTGTACGGCGACGAATATTTGCAGTATAAACAGGAAGTGCCGCGGCTGTTGCCCTACGGGCATTGACTAATTGGCTAATTTGCTAATTGACTCATTCTTTATTCGGGAAGTCTGCAACTTATCGAACTGCCCGAACTATCAGAATGAGCCAATGAGCCAATGAGCTAATTCGCCAATTCTTTATGATTTTCCTCATTCTTTTTTACAGCTCTTTTTCATTGCTTTATACCATAAACTTTTCAAATGGACATCAGGCAGTTTTATATCGCAATGGGCAAGCTACTCTACGCCATTGCCGATGCCGATAGTGTGATCACCCGGCAGGAAAGGAACGAATTGTATAAGCTCATTTCCACCCGGCTCACCCACAGGGAACTTCATACGGATGAATTTGGAACCAACGACGCGTGGTATACGGTGTTTGAATTTGAAGCCGCCGAAGAAGCGGGCCTCACCGCCAACGAGGCGTTTAACGAATTCGCAGAATACATACAGGAACATTGGGCCATGATGGACGACGACTTAAGAAACATTTGCATGTTGCTGGCCGACCGGCTTGCAGAATCTTACCACCATACCAATGCCCGGGAAAAAGACATGATCCGGCGGCTGCGGGACCTGTTATACACCATACATCCCTTACATTCAGTAAAAATTTAGCTATGCTCAAAATCATTGTTGCTTTTGATGGCCTCCATTTTTCCGAAGGCGCCATGCGCATGGCTACCTGGCTCCAGGGACGCATGCCTGTAATGATCACCGGTGTGTTCATCAGCCCGGTGGACTACCGTGAACTTCTGGGCTATAGCGGTATGGGTATGGGAGCCCCCGTGTTCACCATGCCGGTAAATGACGACGACAAAATGGTGGAGTCCACCATGGCCAAATTCCGAAACTATTGCGAGGAGCACCAGATTGAATACGTTACCCATAAAGACACCAACCTGTTCGCCCTGGCAGAACTGATCCGTGAAACCCGCTTCGCAGATTGCCTGATCATCAGCTCAGAACTGTTCTACGAAAACATCGACAAAGAACAGCCCAATGAATACCTGAAACGTACACTCCACGAATCCGAGTGTCCCGTACTCCTAGTACCGGAAAACTTCCTGGAACCCAGGTCCGTGATCCTCAGCTACGATGGAAAGGCATCCTCCGTTTTTGCCATCAAACAATTCGCTTACCTCTTCCCCGAATGCTGTAACATGGGCGCCATGCTCTTTCACGCCGAAGGAAACGATCTTCCCGAAAAAGAGCGGATCCACGAACTGGCAGCTCGGCACTATGATCCCCTCAGTATCGAACATCTGAATCATGAAGATGCAAGGGAACTGAAAAACTGGCTTACGCAGAATCATCATGCCATTCTCGTCACAGGGGCCTTTGGCAGAAGCGAAGTCTCTTCCCTGTTCAAAAAAAGCTACGTGACCGATATTATCAGGGCCCATAAGATCCCTGTGTTTGTGGCACACAAATAGAATTGGCTAATTGGCTGATTAGCTCATTGGCTCATTCTTTATGCGAGAAGATTAAGGCTCGTTGAGCTGCCTTTACATGGAAAATCAGCCAATGAGTAAATGAGCAAATAAGATAATTGTACGATGATCGGAAAACTGAACGAAACTGAAATCGAAGCCCTGCTTGAACGAAATGCGATGGGCAGGCTGGGATGCACCAACGGCGACTCCGTTTATGTGGTCCCCATCAGCTATATCTACCATAACAACCAGATACTGGCGCATTCCACGGAAGGAAAAAAAATCGAGTTCATGAGAAGCCATCCCAAGGTTTGCTTTGAAGTGGATGAAGTTGAAAACTACGGCAACTGGAAGAGCGTGATCGTATGGGGCAATTTTGAAGAAGTGGTAGATGAGCTGGAGAAGCAGGAGCATATGCAATTGATGGTTGAAAAAATGATGAAACTGAAAGTATCTGAAACAGCGAGTCCGCCACACGCTTTCGCAGAACGGCCCAGGCCGCACCAACCCGGTTATGTTCAAGTTGTAATCTGGCGCATTGCCATTAACAAAAAATCCGGTAGGTTTGAAAAGAACATTTGACGTATGATTTCAGAAAATGGCAAACTTCAGTCGGTCCCTGTAAAAGAAATAGGCAAGATCAATCCCAAAGCAGAAATCAACTTCCTCGAAGGTCCCCGCTCTCGCTGGGCGGAATTCAAGTTTACCGTGAAAGTGATGATCGAATTCATCAAAGGCTTTCGCGCCCTTCATTTTGTAGGCCCTTGTGTTACCGTATTCGGGTCGGCCCGGTTTAAGGAAGACCATCCCTACTACGAAATGGCCAGGCATCTCTCTGCGGAGATCGCGAAGCTTGGGTTCACCATCCTGACTGGCGGAGGACCTGGTATCATGGAAGCTGCCAACCGTGGAGCCAAAGATGTTGGCGGCCGCTCCGTCGGCTGCAATATCAAACTGCCTATGGAGCAACACCATAATCCTTACCTCGATGAATATGTCAACTTCAACTATTTTTTCGTCAGGAAAACCCTCCTCGTAAAGTACTCCTATGCATTTGTGATCATGCCGGGTGGTTTTGGCACACTGGATGAGATGTTTGAAGCCATGACGCTGATCCAGACCGGAAAGATCAAAGACTTCCCCGTCATCATTTTCTCAAAGGACTTCCATAGCGAGCTGATACAGCACATCAACCTGATGCTCGCCAACAAGACCATCTCAGAAGAGGATCTTGAGCTTTTCCTGGTCACTGATTCCGTGGACGAAGCCGTTGACCTCATTAAAAAATGCATCACCAGGTTCGGGCTGTCGCACAAAAAGGCTAACCCGCTGAGTCAATTGGCTAATTAGCTAATTGGCTAATTGGCTAATTCTCATCTTTTTGGCAGTTCGCTTGAAGGCAGGCATTCCGAATCAGGAATGAGCCAATGAGTTAATTAGCCAATTAGCCAATTTATCCCGGCCCTGATCATTCTTTCACCTGATGAAAGTCATTGGCGCGGGCAGGAATTCCCTCCATCTTTGTATCTCGGGAAAATATCAATTTAATTTTATGGATTACCGGATACTGGAACTATTCATCAAAGAGAACGACGCCTGGGACGATATGATCAGGCGGCAGAAAGTGGAGCTCCCTATACTGGATGCATTGGTGACCAATATAGTGGCGGATAAAGGGCTGAAGGAAGACAGTAACCGGGTGTTCATACACCTGAAGCATGAAATGCAGGAACAACAACGGTCTATGGAAGAACTGACCATGGAGCTCGAAAAGCAACAGCTTTTTCTGTCGTCTGAGCGCAGGCGGAAAAACCAGGACCCGTATTCGATCGACACTTTCAACAGCCAGAATATACTCAGGAATCGCATCAGGGACGTGGAGAAGAACTTCGTGGAACTCAAGTGCAACTACCTAAACTACGTAGCTACCATCTGATGCAGCATTCCTGTTACCACTGCGGAGAAACCTGCGACCAGTCGATCAGCATCGAAGAGAAATCCTTTTGCTGTGAGGGCTGCAAGCAGGTATTCCTGTTATTGAACGAAAACGGCCTGTGCAATTATTATGAGCTCGACAAAAAACCGGGCATAAAGGCAAAAGGCCGGTTTGCAGATAACCGTTTCGGGTACCTCGACAATGAAGACGTTATCCTTAAACTGCTCCGATTCCGGGACAAAACCCAGGCCCACGTTCAGTTCTACCTGCCCACCATGCATTGCGCAAGTTGCATATGGCTGCTCGAAAACCTGGCCCGGATCAATCCCGCCATCATCTCATCAAAAACCAATTTTCAACGTAAAGAGATCTTCATTGCATATGATGAATCAAAGATCTCGCTCCGCCAGGTTGTAGAACTGCTTGCGTTTACAGGCTATGAGCCCTATATCACCCTGAACGACGGAGAGAAGAAAAAAGACAAGAAAGTCAATCGCGCCCATATCTTCAAGATCGGCATTGCCGGATTCTGTTTCTCCAACATCATGATGCTGAGTTTCCCGGAATACTTTTCATCGGGCAACCACCTCGGCATGGAACAACTCAGGCATGTGTTCACCTACCTGAGCCTGGCACTTTCATTACCCGTGCTTTTTTACTGCGCATCGGAATTCTTTATATCCGGATACAAGGGCCTTCGGCAGGGCTGGCTCAATATTGACGCCCCCATCGCCCTCGCCATCCTGATCACTTTTGGGCGTAGCGTTTATGAGATCCTCACAGACAGCGGACCCGGCTACCTGGATTCTATGAGCGGGATCGTATTCTTCATGCTCATAGGAAGATGGTTTCAAAACCGGACCTACGATGCTTTTTCGTTCGACAGGGACTATCGATCCTATTTTCCGCTCGGTGTAACCCTGCTGAGGGACAGCGAGGGAAAAAGCCTCCCGGGTTCGAACCGCAACTTCACGCTCATTGAAAAAAACATTCCTGTTTCCGACCTCAGGAAAGGCGATCTCATCCTGGTGAGGAATGAAGAAATGATACCGGCCGATGGTATCCTGAAAGAGGGCAATGCCAGCATCGACTACAGTTTTGTATCGGGCGAAAACACACCCGTTGACAAGCGAAAAGGCGAGCTGATCTACGCCGGAGGCAGACAAATGGGCACCTCGATCCAAATGGAAGTGGTCACCCCGGTTTCGCAGAGTTATATCACGCAACTCTGGAACAACGACGTTTTCCATAACAAAAAAAATAAGGAACAGTCATTCATCCACCCTTGGAGCAGGTACTTCACCTATGCGCTGTTCAGCATTGCGGTGATATCCGGCATATACTGGTGGAACAACGATCCCGCAAAGATCTGGCCCGCCGTCACCGCCATCCTGATCGTGGCCTGCCCCTGCAGCCTGCTGCTCTCTGCCACGTTCACCTTCGGGAACATGCTGGGCATTTTTGGCCGGAAGAAACTGTACCTCAAGAACTCCAGCGTGATCGAAGCGCTCGGGAAGATCAATACCATCGTGCTCGATAAAACAGGCACCATCACCCATCACCACGCCTCCCTCGTGTCTTTTGAAGGCGACATCCTCAATGAGCAGGAAAAAAGCTGGATCAAGTCGGTCACCAGCCATTCTGCCCACCCATTGAGCAAGATCATAGCAACATCCCTCACCAACAACATCCTCGAAACTGAACAAGCTGCCCCCTCCGGCAGATCAACAAGAACCCACCGCTTCGCCCTCGCCGGATACAGGGAAGTGACCGGTAAGGGTGTTGAAGCCATGGTCAATGACCGCAGGGTTAGGATCGGCTCATACGAATATGTCAGCGATGGCCATCAGGGCAACCACCTTCCTACCCCGGCGAGATCGGGCGTACACGTAAGTTTCGGGGACCAGATCCGCGGTCGGTTCCTGGTCAGCAACGACTACCGCCAGGGTCTAGGCGAAATGGTTGAAGGCCTTAAAAAAGAGCACTACGAGGTCCATATCCTCAGCGGCGACAACGACCAGGAACTGGACAACCTGAGAGATATCTTCGGGGATGACACCACCATCCTTTTCCGCCAGAATCCGCAGAATAAACTGGATTATATCAAAAAACTGCAGGAACAGGGCAAGAAAGTGCTGATGCTGGGAGATGGCCTCAACGATGCCGGGGCGCTCAAGCAAGCCGATGCCGGCATAGCGGTAACCGACTCCACTAACCTGTTCTCCCCTGCAAGCGACGGTATACTCGACGGGTCCATGGTCCACAAACTGGACGGCCTGCTCAATCTGGCCCGAAAAAGCAAGACCATCGTCACCGCCAGCTTTATCCTCTCCATCTTGTACAATATCGTGGGTCTCAGCTTCGCGACCCAAGCGCTGCTTTCACCCATGATCGCCGCCATTCTTATGCCCGCAAGTTCCATTTCCATCGTCATTTTCGTTTCCCTCTACTCGCGCATCGCCGCGAGAACAATTGACTAATTGGCTCATTGGCTCATTAACTAATTGGCTCATTGACTCATGCTTTAGCATTTAAAAATCAACGTTCCTCCGCGGAGAAGAATGAGCCAATGAGTCAATTAGCCAATTAGCCAATGACAATGCGATGACGATGAGGCGATCAAGTGTCCACATGACTAACGTCATGTGGACACTTGATCGCCCTCATCGTCATCGAATTGTCATGCTACTACTTTTGACCCGCAAACTTTATCGATTGTGAGTGTTCTTATCGTACTGATATTCTTCAGCATCCTTGTTGCGGGCGGATTTCTTACCGCCTTCCTCTGGTCAGTGAAATCCGGCCAGTACGACGACGATTATACCCCATCGGTCAGAATGCTTTTTGACGATCCACCTTCTTCAGAAAATACATCTTCATCCATCAAACAAAACGGTAATAATGCAAGTTGAGAAGTTTTATTACGACAACAAGATCGTTCGGAATTTTGCTTATGCAACGATCATCTGGGGCGCTGTCGGTATGCTGATCGGCGTATGGGTCGCCCTCCTTATGGTGTTCCCATCATGGAATGTAAGCAACATCACAGTGGGCAGCGAAAGCCTCGGCCTGAGTTTTGGCCGATTACGCCCGCTCCATACCAATGCGGTCATCTTCGCTTTCGTGGGCAATGGCATCTTCATGGGAGTCTATTACTCCCTGCAAAGACTGCTGAAAACCAGGATGGCCAGTGACCTGCTCAGCAAGATCCACTTCTGGGGCTGGCAGCTCATCATTGTAGCCGCCGCGGTCACCCTCCCCCTGGGTATCACCACCAGCAAGGAATACGCGGAGCTGGAATGGCCCATTGACCTGGCCATCACCCTGATCTGGGTGGTCTTTGGCTGGAACATGTTCTGGACCATCATGAAGCGTCGCGAGCGTCACCTCTATGTTGCCATCTGGTTCTACATTGCCACCTTTGTTACCGTTGCTGTACTTCATATTGTGAACTCTCTCGCCATCCCGGTGTCGGCTTTCAAAAGCTACTCCATCTACGCCGGTGTGCAGGATGCCCTGGTGCAGTGGTGGTATGGTCACAACGCGGTAGCCTTCTTCCTGACCACACCTTACCTCGGCTTGATGTATTATTTCATGCCCAAGGCGGCAAACAGGCCCGTTTATTCCTACAGGCTTTCCATTATCCACTTCTGGGCGCTGATCTTCCTCTATATCTGGGCTGGTCCTCACCATTTGTTATATACCGCACTTCCTAACTGGGCCCAAACCCTGGGTATCATTTTCAGCTTCACCCTGATCTTCCCAAGCTGGGGCGGCATGATCAACGGTCTGCTTACGCTCCGTGGAGCATGGGATAAAGTCAGGGAAGATGTGATCCTGAAATTCATGGTGGTTGCTGTTACCGCTTATGGTATGTCAACCTTCGAAGGTCCCATGCTTTCACTGAAGAATGTAAACGCCATCAGCCACTTCACGGACTGGACCATTGCACACGTACATGTAGGCGGTCTGGGCTGGAACGGTATGCTCACCTTTGGTATACTCTACTGGCTGATCCCGCGCATATTCAGAACGGAACTCTATTCAAAAAAACTGGCCAACATCCATTTCTGGATCGGAACGCTGGGCATCATCTTCTACGCAGTTCCCATGTACTGGGCGGGTTTCAAACAGAGCCTGATGTGGAAAGAGTTTACCGAAGCGGGCCAGCTCAAATACCAGTTCCTGGAAACCGTGACCCAACTCCAACCCTTCTTCGCGCTTCGTGCAGTGGGCGGAACCCTGTTCTTCATCGGTTCACTGATCATGGTGTATAACCTGTTCGCCACTGCGAAAAAAGGAAACCTGCTGGCTGATGAAGCCGCCGAAGCGCCAGCACTCGAAGGGGCATACCACCAGCATGCCGGCGAACACTGGCACAGGCAGATCGAAAGAAAGCCCATACCATTCCTGGTACTTACACTGATCGTGATCCTGATCGGCGGTATCGTTGAAATGGTACCCACCTTCATGATCAAGTCCAACATCCCCACCATCAGCAGCGTAAAACCATATACGCCTCTTGAATTACAGGGACGCGATATCTATCTCAGGGAAGGATGCTATACCTGCCACTCACAAATGGTGAGGCCGTTCAGATCGGAAACCGCGCGTTACGGAGAATACTCCAAAGCGGGTGAGTTTGTGTACGACCATCCGTTCCAGTGGGGATCCAAACGTTCAGGACCGGATCTGGCTCGGGAAGGCACCGGTAACAACAAGAAAACAGATTCATGGCACTACAATCACTTTGATGATCCGCAGGCTGTATCAACCGGAACTATCATGCCTTCGTACTCGTTCATGCTGGACCGCGACCTCGATACGGCGTCAACAGCAGGCAAGATCAGGGCGATGCAGAAACTGGGCGTGCCTTATCCTGAAGGATATGATCTCCAGGCCAATGGTGAGCTGAGCGCGCAGGCCAGGGAGATCGCTGCCAACCTGAAAAAAGATGGTATTGAAACAGCGCCGCATAAAGAAGTGATCGCCGTGATCGCTTACATGCAAAGGCTGGGCAAGGACATCTCACAATCACAAACTGCTCAAAAATAATATATGCTGAAGTTTATCAGGAACCATGCAGACAAGATCGAAAACATCGACATCTTCCCCCTGATCGGGC
>Ga0315904_10002492_pt1 | contig 28439 bp, 25 predicted proteins | sample LakEriMetagenome_6_FD_203529 | JGI IMG/M metagenome (GOLD analysis project Ga0315904, IMG submission 203529) | Freshwater fungal communities from buoy surface, Lake Erie, Ohio, United States - Buoy 12 MA120 | ecosystem: Environmental > Aquatic > Freshwater > Lake | place: USA: Lake Erie, Ohio...
GTTTGGAATTTGTGCTTTGATATTCATTTTCTAGTGATTTACTAATTCAAAGATTACAAATTTAGCACAATAAGTTAAAGAGAAGTACGTTTTTTATTTGATATTTTTACTAGATCCTTTTTTGAGTTTATTTATTTAATTCAATGACCGATGAAGCTCAGTAAAAAACCATATTTTTGACAAAAAATAAAATCTACCATTGAGTTTGTAAAAACAATTGACCTTGAGAAAAACGCTTATACTTTCAATCTTTTTCATTTATACAATCGCTAGCAGCCAGACCGTTAGAAAATATTCTAATGAATTCATGAACATTGGTGTGGATGCAGCGGCTTTAGGTATGGCTAATGCTGTTACTTCGAGCACTAATGACGTTAATTCTACCTATTGGAATCCAGCGGGATTGATTCATCTTGAAGACAAGCAGGTTTCGCTCATGCATGCCAGTTACTTTGCTAATATTGCGCAATATGATTTTGCTGCTTATGCTTCCTCAATTGACGGGGAAAGTGCTTGGGGAATATCTATGATTCGTTTTGGTGTTGATGATATTCTAAATACAACGGAGTTAATTGATAGTCAAGGGAATATTGATTACAACAGAATCAGTAAATTTTCTACTGCCGATTATGGTTTTACATTTTCATATGCTCGAAAATTAAAATTAGAGGGGTTTCAATATGGTGTTAATGCAAAAATCATCCGAAGAATCATTGGAAAATTTGCTAATTCCTGGGGTTTTGGAATTGATGCTGGGGTTCAATTTGAAAAAAACAGTTGGAAGTTCGGATTAATGCTTCGTGATATTACTACTACATATAACGTATGGAGTATTGACGAAAAAGAGTATGCCAAAATTCAGAATGCTGTAGAAGGGCAAAATGAGGATTTACCAGAAAGCACCGAGATTACTTTACCCAAAGCGCAGTTAGGAATGTCAAAGAAATTTGAATTTCACAATGACACAAGCCTTCTTGCATCAGCAAATTTAAACATGGAGTTTTATAAAACCAATGCTATCATTCCAAGCGATTTTGTAAGTATCTCTCCAGCCATAGGATTTGAATATGGTTATACGGATTTGGTTTTTCTTAGAACTGGTTTTGGAAATTTTCAAAATACTGTTCAACTTGATGATACCAGAAAATTGAGTTTTCAGCCTAATGTTGGCTTAGGATTTAAATATAAAGGGATTCAAATTGACTATGCATTGACAGATATTGGTAATCAAAGTGCAGCATTATATTCAAATGTATTTTCCATAAAAGTTGATTTAGGAATTTTTAGATAAAAATTGGAATGAAACAAAAACTACTTTTGGTATTAATACTTTTTTTTTCTTGGAAAAATTATTCCCAACTCACACCCATAACTTCAGACACTCAAGTAAGCATCTTAACCGTAGGAGTAGCCAACGAATCCCATTCATTATATGGACATACGGCATTGCGTATTCATGATGCATCAAATGGTTTTGACTATATTTATAATTATGGAATGTTCGATTTTAGAACTGAAAATTTCATTCTAAAATTTGTAAAAGGAGATTTACAATATTATGCAGCGGCTTATTCGTATGATGATTTCGAGTACAATTACAGAGTGGAAAACAGATCAATTTATGAACAGATTTTAAGCCTTTCGCTCGAAGAAAAACAACTTTTATTTGAAAAACTGAATGCTTCTCTCAATCCAGAAACTAAATTTTACACTTACAAATTTATTGATAGAAACTGTACCACAAAAGTGATTGACATACTCAATCAAGTACTTGAAAAACAGCCTATTCAGAAAAAAAATATCACAGATGCGACATACCGTGAAGTTTTATTTCCGTATGCTAAAAATCATTTTTTTCAAAAATTAGGGATCAATATTATTTTTGGAACCAAAGTAGATGAACAAGAAACTAAAATTTTCCTTCCTTTTGATTTGTATGAGAATCTAAAAACCATTTCCTACAAAAACAAACCTTTGGTTCAAGAATCAAAAACACTGTTTGAAGCTACAGCTGTGGATTATAGCCCTCCAATTTGGGATACTATCTATTCTCTTATTGGGATTTTATTGATTGTTATTATTTTTAATACTAAAACTACTCGATATATTTATTTTGGTAGTATTTGTAGTATTGGGCTTCTGTTTTCATTAATTGGTTTATACTCTTTTCACAAGGAAATATTATGGAATTACAATATTTTCCTTTTCAATCCACTTTATCTATTCCTTATTTATTTTACAATAAAAAACAATTCAGAATGGATGAAAAAAACAGCCTATCTATGCTTGTTCTCATTATTTATATATATTTTATATATGCTTAATAAAGTTCATTTGTTTATTGTATTACCAATTGTGATAACCAACGCAATAGTACTTCTTAGATTGATTGTAAAAAAAGAAAAATTACTGTCCTCGGTAAAATAGGACTGTACTTATTGTTTTGAAGATGATGTTAATGTCCAGGAAAATACTTCTGTGTTTGATGTAGTACAAATCGTATTGCAATTTTATTAAACTATCATTAATAGTTTCTCCATAAGAGTAATTTACTTGCGCCCATCCTGTTAATCCCGGCTTTATAACATGTCTGGTTTCATAAAAAGGCATTACTTCAGCGATTTCTTTAACAAATACAGGACGTTCAGGTCGAGGCCCTATTACCCCCATATCTCCCTTCAAAATATTGATAAATTGTGGAAACTCATCGATTCTGGTTTTTCTTAAAAATTTACCAAATGCTGTAACCCTGGAATCATTGATAGCTGCAAAAACAGCTCCATTGGATTCTGCATTTGTTTTCATGGTTCTAAATTTCAATATCTTGAATATTTTTCCGTTTTTACCAACGCGCTCTTGAGTATAAAACAGCTTCCCTTTATTTCCGATGAGATTTCCAATCAAAATAAAAGGACTTAAAAGAACACCTAAACTTACACCTAATAAAGAAATTATTACCTCTATTATCCTAACAACCAATAAATAGAGTTGATTTTGATTGCTCCTACTGAATGGGAAATACCTGTAAAAATCTCGAGCTACATATTGAACTGGAATTCGCTGTGTAATATTTTCATAAACCTGAGTATATTCTCGAATAACAAAACCACTTTCAAGTAAATGAATGAGTTGATTGTATAAATTCACAGTAATTCCATCCGTTTTTTGAGAAGCAATTACCACCTCTGAAACAGAGTTTTTTGTTACAAAATCCTCTAGTTTATTGATATCAATATTTTCTACAAAATGATTCTTGCTTTTTTCAATGGTGTCATTAATACTATCCGAATTAATGTACCCCATCACTTTATAATGAGGATCAACACTCTCTAAACCCAAAACCAACTCTTCTAATTGATCTTTATCGCAAATCAATATTACTTTTTTGCTAAATCGATTTGAAGCTAAAAATCTAACATAGAACATTCTCCAAAAAAATAATGCCAGAAAAATTGCTATGTAAAAAAAGACTATTTGTAACCTATTAGAAGGTAAAACCGGAGTATAAACTGGAGTCAGTAAGTATATTAAAACCGTTGTAGAAGAGGTTAAAACTATACTTTTTATTATTTGAAATTGATTACTTGCTACTTGCAAATTATACATTTCAAAAACGGTTCCAAACATGATAATGTAAAACCCTAAAACAATAGTCCAATAATAATTTGAGGCTGAAATATTGAAATAATTAAACTTAAAAATAATGCCAACAAGATATAAGGCCATTAATACTAATACCACATCAAAAATTCTTAAGAGAATCTTTCTTTCAGAAATTTCAAAGTGTATTTTTTTGTTGACAACCATTTTTAAACTTAATCATATTTTGGAAAGCGCAATTTAGTGAAATTAAAAATGCTTTTATTCTAAACAAGAATTTTTAACCACTTATTTTTTACTATATCCCAATCAAATTGCTGCACCAAATTCAATGCATTCATGACTAACTTTTCTTTTAAATCCTCATCCGAAATTAATTCTCTTATACTTGCAACCATTCCATCAACATCATTGTCATCAACTAACAAAGCCGTTTCTCTATCCTTCAACAAATAAGGTATACCACCAACATTGGTTGATATTACCGGTAATCCGAGAGCAATTGCCTCAATTACACTGATAGGAGTATTATCATAATGAGTAGTATTTAAAAAAACATCATATTGTTCAGAAAGTTTTACCCATTTACTTTTAGATAATTTTCCGGTGAACACAACATCCAGTTTCATTTTTTTTGCCATCTGTTTCAATTTCCTCTTATTACTGTCTTTGTCTGGTCCGACCATACATAGCTTAGCATCTGGAAACTCTTTTTTTATTTTGAAAAATACTTTCAAAGCCATTTCTGGATTATAAATATCACTTAAAGATCTTACCCAAAGCAATTTAGGTATGCATTTTTTCCTACTCTTAAATGAATAATTTTGGATTTCTATGGTATTTGGAATACATATAAGACGGGCATAACCTCTATCTTTAAATGCTTCTAAAAGATAATCAGAGGGCGCAATATTAATATAAGCATATTTAAATATCATCCTACTTAAAATAGGGCTTTTTTCCAATCGATTCGGCAAATCTCCCCCGTGAAGTTTTGGAATATATTTTAAAGAAAACAGCCTACACAATTGACTGACAATAAATGCATACCAAAAATTATAGGTGCTGTATGTATCAATTAAAACATACTCCACTTTATTTCTGTACTGTATGGTTCGTAGAATCATCTCTGAGAGTCTGAGCATCTTATTCTTCATTGAAGAAGCATAAAATACTTCATAGCCTTCCTTTTCTAATAGCAATCCTAAGGTTTCAATAGAAGTAACCGTTGCATTGTGACCCGAAAGTTTATTACCTATGTATAGCAGGCTCTTTTTCATTGATTACTACTACTTTTAAAAGTGATAATGCATATACAAATGCAGGTGCTGCAATTCGCATGGCTGCATGATTAATAGTTAATATCCAAAAAACTATAAAACTTAACAAGTAAATATTATGATTGTTATCCAAATATAAAAATAATGGCGTTGCAAAAAGAATGATTAACCCCAAAACACCTAATGCACCATGTTCGGCAACCATTCTCGTGATTTCATCATGCGAAGCCACAAATTCCCCTATTCGTTGTTGTCTTATCTCTGCTGTTTTACCAACTCCAACTCCAAAAAAAGGATTCTTGAGAAACGTTTCAATCTCTTCTTTGGCTAGTTCTGCTCTTCCTGTAAACCGATCTTCTTTTTCTCTTCCTCTGGCATCTTGATTAGCATACCTTTTTTCTATCAATCCTCCTGTCTGATTAGAACTATAAATCCAAGTGGCTACCAAGATTACTGAAATAGCTATCATTAAATAGTTCATTTTTACTTTTGCTCTAGAATTAATTTTAAAATAGGTAACCAAAATTAAAATTATAAGCATGAAGAAACCTGTCATCATTCCTCCTCGTGAAAAAGTCACCAATCCTCTGTAAGTAATATTAAAAGCTATAATTAAGTTGATGATAAATAGCAACTTGGAGTTTGAAAAGTATATCAATCTTGAAATAAACACAAACATTCCTAAGCCTAGTATCGTAGCAACTTGATTTGGACCAAACCCTCCCGAAGTTTCATAATTAGAACCTGTACCTGTAATTACATCTCTAACACTAGGGGTAAATAAAATAAGATATACCAAGTTTGCTATAATAGGCAACCCTATGAGTAGAAGAATTTCATTAAGCTGTTTAAAAGTAACTCGCCTAGTGTAACAATATAACGAAGTAATCCCAAGACAAAAAGGCCCAGATGCATTGAATGAAATTTTATTTTGTAAATCTGTAGTATATTTTAATGAATATGTTGCTATAAAAATTCCTGGTAACAATAGTAAAAGAAAAATCCAATAGGCAGCAGCGTGTTTTGATACACCTTTGTAATACATTCCCATTAACATAAAGATAATTACGCCATATTTTGAGAATTCATAGTTGATGTTACCACCTGTCATCCTTAGTAGAACCTCACTTCCTACAATGTAAGCGGAAGAATATAATACCTCATTGTTTCTGTTTTGCGAATTAATCACATAATAAATTCCTCCTATAAGAATTGTATATCCATAAAATTTTGGGAAGAACGGAATATAATACAAGCCAAAACCTATGGCTATATGAAGACCAATTAAAAATAAGTATTTTTTATCAGATTCGTTCATTCTATAATTCTTTTATCCATTTTAAATACTCCCGAATAATAGCCTTTTCAGAGTTATTCGCAATAATTGTTTTATGCAAAGAATTTCCAAATTCATTTCTTAAATCCAAATTTTCAATTAAGGCAACGAGTGACTTATAAAATTGCTCATCATTATCCGATGGTACAACATAACCATTCTTCCCATTATCAATAATCATTGGAATTTCACCAACTTGTGTAACAACAACTGGTTTTTTATTCAACCCGTATTCTAACAATGCCACTGGCAAACCTTCAGATTTTGATGTTAATATAGCAATCTCAGATTGATTAATAATCGATGAAACGTCATTTCGAGTACCATATAAAAAAACCTTTTCTCCCAATTGATTTGATAAAATAAATGCTTTTAACTTGTCTGAATACTCATCTTCAAAATCTTTTCCTACCAAATGAAAAGTCCAGTCAGGATGAGTCTTTGATAATTTTTCAGCCACTCGAATCAGTAAAAAATGATTCTTCTGCTCTCTTAAATTGGCCAAACACAATATTCTTTTTCCTTCTACCCCCTTTAATACGGTCTCAAAAGGAATTGCCTTTTGTTGATTGGTAAAATTAGGAAGATAAATCACATGTTTACAATTTAGTTCTTTTATCGCCCAATTTTTAAGCTGATAATTCACTACGATAATGCCTTTAAAGAAAAAGGAAGCCACTTTTAATGGAATCCATTTTTGTGAACTCAAAAATTCACTTAATCCATTGTGATCATGCCAGATAATTTGTACTCTTGGGTAAACCAATTTAACTAAAAAAGCCAAAAAATAAGAACTGCTGTGCGGCTGAAGGAACTGTACTTTGTTAATTTTACAATATTCTTTTAATTTAAAAACAGCCTTCCAATCCATCGTAGCTTTCTTATTTAAAAAAAGGTAATCCACCCCTTTTTCAATCTTGTTTTTTAAATCGCCTTCTTTTCTAGTGGCCACTACAGCTGAAAAATTGATTTCCTTTGATAATGCATTAGCATAATTAATTGCCATTTGTTCTGCTCCGCCAACATCTAAAGAATCTATAATCTGTACTATCCTCATGACTGTAATAATGCTCTAATCTCATTTTCAAACAAATCTAGGGTATATTTTCTAGACCAAAGAATACTTTCTTGAACTTTAGAATCATATTCAGTCGGATTCCCTATAATACCTTTAATCATTTCGACATCTGAATCCAAATCCATTTTTAAGAGTAACCCTCTTTTTCCGTAATCTAGCATATTTCCAACACATGAAACTTGTGTTGCAATAGGTAAACATCCCCAAAACATTGCCTCTGCAACGACCTTGGGCCAACCTTCGCTTTGTGATGGTAAAAGTAGAAAATGACTTTTTTTGTATGCCTCTCGAACAACACTTTCTAATTGATTTCCATGGTATTTGACAATGGCATGTAATTGCTGTGTATTGCAATACTCCAGTAATGCTTCTCTTTCAATTCCGTCACCAAAAATCTGAAGTGAAACAGCATATCCTAATCGCGATAAACGTTCCACCAACTGAATTGCATACCTTGGTCTTTTTCCTGGAGAAAGCGTTCCAACAAACAAAAAATGAATCGTATCATTTAATATCCTTGGGTTGATTATAACTTTATCTTCTTCTCTATACGTTGCAGTAAAAAACGACTTTATATTCTTAGAACTATTAGCCCATTCCCCATAAACTAAAGTCTTTATATTTTTAGTTAAAGTTGTATTGCTAAGTATCCATCTTTGAATTTTGTAACTGAGTGGCTGAACAGATTTTGGATCCCAATTCCCAGCATATTTGGCAGTTTTCGCTTTTTTAGGAAATACTATCTGAATACAACATCCTAACAAACCTATATTTCCAGGACAGCGTAAATGAATATGGTCAGCATCTCTCATTGCTTTAAATAGAGTCCAAGAAACTTTTGGCGTAGTAACGATCGACATGAAAATAGATTTTAAACTCAATAAATTCATTTTAGGAATGGATATGAATTTAATGTTTTTATGCTCATAGCTGAGCTGAATTGCTGTCCTTTTTTTTAACTCCGCTGGAGCAACTATAATTACTTCATCTACATATTTTAGCCAAACGTTCATTTCCCTAACATAGGGAGCATAGGCAAAATAAGAGTTGTCCTCAATATAATGTTCTACATGAGTGATGATTACAAATCTCATTCTATAATCTTTAAAAAATCATTACAATAATTTAAAATACTGAATTTCTCTAAAAAGGTATTCCTTGCATTAAGACTCATCAGCTCCACTTTATCAAAATTTGATTCCACTCTTTTGAATAATTCAATTATATCCTCTACGGTAGCATTAAATTTAAAACAATCTTTACCATCTTCTAAGTACGCTGTTAATCCTGTCGTATTTGAAATAAGTAAAGGCGTTTGATTCATAAGAGACTCCAGTCCAACAGTGGGAAGATTATCATACTTTGACGGTATAATTGTAAAATGGCTTTTGTTCAAATAATCATCAATTTGATGGTATGCTAATGGTCCCAAAAAACGTATTGATGGATTATCTTCTATTACTTTTTCTATTTCATCAGATTGTTTCCCTGAACCCGCAATATTTAAAACAATTTTCGAAATCGGATTATCATTTTTATATATTTCAAAAGCCTTTACAAGGTCAATCACCCCTTTTGAAGGGTCTAGTCTGCCTAAATAGGATATACTAATCGAGCCTGTGGTGCTATTAATTTTTTTCTCAAATCTATCTATCATCGGATTTAGAAGTACTATACCCTTTTCTGATGAGAAAAAATGCGCTAAATCTTTTTTTGCTAGTTTCGAAGGACAAATTATTGTATCACAAAAAAATCTGTAAAAAAATTTCTTTCTATGGAAAAGTAGTTTTTGTTTTAAAGTAACTTTTTTGAGGTCTGCAATAATTTGATCCGATAACGTGTGATAATATTCTATAGATTTGACCTTACCCAAAGAAAACACCTTCGAAAGTAAAATTGTTATATTACTACCAACGAAATGCCCAATTACAATTTGTGGTTTATACTGAAAATAAATTCTTGAAAACCATACAAAATCACGAATCGATGTTGGTCTCTTCTCTGTTGACCATGAATACAAAATAATCTCCCCCGAATTCATTTTGAGAATTTTCTTCTCCGAAAAATAGGGTATATGCGAAATAAATACCACTCGATGACCACGATTAGCGAGATAGTGGGCAAAATGATAGCTCATAGCGGCAAATGAAACCTCACTGTAGTTATGTGCAATTACAATTGTTTTCATTTACTGATTTAGTTATAATCTATTTTTTGAGGCTACAAAATAAAGTGTAGTTCCGTGAAATCTTTTGAAAATGACTTTGATGCAATCAAGATAAAAAGAACTGCTCGACAACTGCAAATAAGGGAATTTCTTTACCATCACCTGGCAATTCTTGAATTGATTCCGTTCAAAAATATTCTTAATATTCTCAGGTGTAAAAAAATTCAGGTGTACGGGGGGTGCATCTTGAAATAATTGGTCTTTATGTCTATTGGGGTAATTATAAATTTTGTTGTAATTCGGCGTTGATAGTATAATTTTACCATTTACATTGAGTTTTTTATTGGCCAACTCCAGAAATAATTTCAAATCCTGCAAATGTTCTATTACTTCCCAAAGCATTATTACATCAAAAGTTCCTTCTATTTTTTCGATGGCAGCAAAGTCTCCATGAATCGTATTGAGATTAATCATTCGAGATTTTTCGAAGGCCTCTTTGTCAAGTTCCACTCCAGTATAGCTAATTTTATCATTTTTAGATCGAATATAATATCCTATCAAACCTACTCCACTTCCAATTTCTAAAACCGATTTGCAGTTTTTGGCAAGAACTATTCTTTTCAAAAGTCGCGACCTATTAAAGCCTACTTTCACAGATTTTCCGCTTACAATTTTATCAAACTCGTCTTTCGAATGCCTTTGATAATGGGTTTTTTCGTTATTATAAAGCGCATCGTATACTTCAATAAACTCTTGTTGAGTAAATGTTTTTAAACAAAAAATCAATTTACAATTGGTACACTCCCCTAAATTATATTTTTCATTTATCCTGATGACTTTGCCATCACAAACCTTACAACAACTGTATTCTTGCATTTGTATCGATTAACTATTGTACTATTTTTAATTAAAAATTCTATTTTGGTTTATGAAAAAACAAACTAAACCAACCGACTGTTCTTCCTATAGCTTCTGTCAAGGATTCTTTTCTTTTAGTAGTGGTAAATATATTGATAAATCGTATTAACGTCAAAAGTAAAGTTATGGAATGCCATTTTACCCTTGCCTTGAAACTTGGTCTTGGATTTTTCACTCTCCAAACATACCAACCATTTCTGACCACCATTTTACCATATCTATACTGATTCGGTCTTCCAGAAGGATCATGATAATGAGACAATTGAGCATTGGTATTAATATATAACTTGCCTGTCTTTGAAAGTCTTAATGTAAAATCGGCATCCTCATACAAACCGTACCCTTTGAAATAGGTAGAAAACTGAAACGTTTTAAAAACTGATTTCCTAAAAGAAGAAACACCACCCATTAATTGCTCTACTTCATAAATCTTCCCCGATGGCGGAATAAATCCAATACTTCTTCCGTGAGAAAATTCAGGTAGAAAGCCCGGTTTTACATTACTATCCAAACCAAGTCGTTTCCTAAGAATAAATCGGCTGCCATCTGCTTTCTTCCATCCATCATAATAGAACTCATGAATTTTTGGCTCATAATCCTTTGCTTCTTTTTCCCATTTTTCTTCGTTTATGATGTATCCTCCTACTCCTAGTGCTTCGGGAAATTGAACATAGGTAGCTAAAATTTGTTCAAAATAATTGTGCTCTAGAATAGTATCATCGTCTAAAAAACAAACTATTTCAGCATCCGTAGCTAGGCGTTCGATACCGAAATTTCGCTGTCGAGTTAAACCTCTATCACTTGAAGAAACAACAAAATAGTATAGATTTTTAAATACATTTTGCTTTACAACAATCTCTGTATCATCATTCTCTGAACCGTCAATAATTATAATCTCATTAGGATATAGCGTTTGTTCTTGTACCGATTGCAACAATTTCAGCAAGGGTTTAGGTCTATTGTAGGTGCAAATAATGAGTGAAAACTTCATAATTTATTAATTCGTTCTTCTGCCTATTTCCATTAATTTTTTTGCATAAAACAAGGACTTGTTAAACTGCAATTGCCTGATCGGAATTTTTAAAAGCCTGAGAAGCAATAAAGCCTTTGAGCCTTTGAGTAAAAAAAGGACAAAATATTTGTGACGGTATTCTTTTAGTAGCTTAGGTCCAAAATGTTTGTAATAAAAATACGTCACAGTTGGGCTAGGAACGGGTCTAATGAATTTTACTGGCGTGTCTAACTCCCATGGCTGTGCTTTTCTCTTCTTTCCCAAAATTTTTGCCTGATTTCCCCAAAATCTATAGCCTCCAACAGGGGGTTTTAAATGCAAACTATTTGAAAATGGATTTTGCAATACAACAACACCCATCTTAGTTAAGGACAAACCAAAATCATTATCTTCTCCGTATCCACCGTCATAATTGACATCATTCCCAATTAATTTATCGACAAACTCCTTTTTAACACAATTATTGGCATTATTAAAAAACTGAGCGGCACCCACCACAAACCTGCCATTTCCAAGTGCATCTAATTTCTTTTGCAAATCCGTAAGATCTTGATGTTGGTGGTCCGCACGAATGTCTAAACCATTGCATGCATCAGCATTGTATGTTTGTAAAAATCGAAGATGATTTTCGATATAATTTGGTGCAAGCCTTAAATCATCATCGCCAAAAACTATATATTCGCCAGAGCAATATTCGATAGCTTCATTTCTTGCTCTGCAACTTCCTTTTGATTGTTGCCATTTTACAATTAATTCAAATGGATATTTTTTAGGGTCATACAAAGATGCCTCTCTCCTATTTTCAGGTGTTGCGTCTACAACTACTACCTGTGTAGGCAAATACGATTGATTTGCTAAATCGCCCAGCAACTGCACTGTAAAATCCTGTCGCATCATGGTAGGGATAATATAACTAACAGATGGCTTTCCCTTTATCAACTGTAGTTCTTTGTGTCTAATTATAGGCTTATTGGATTTTATTTTGAAATTTTTCTTTGCATATAAAAAGGCAACCCATTCCTTAAATTTCCAAAACCCTTTACGATATAACATAAAGATAGCATGATCTACTTTGAAGTTTTTAATAAAAAAAGTATATCTATCTTTTGCAGTTATTTGGACAATTTCCTTCTTATTGTCGTTAAAAAGATTTTTTACATATAGTGGAACAGCTCCTGAAAAACGCAAGGCATTAAATCCAAAATCTAAAGCTTGCATGTATCTATTGTCATATTCATTATCAAAACCATTTAAGGTCTCCCAAACGGATTTTCGAACAGCAAATTGATTTGGATTTATTCTCCAGCTTACACTCTCCTCTAAATTTTCAAAATCTTGGACGTACCAGAAAATAGTTTGATAAACGACTTCGGGAAATACATTCATGAATCCTTGTTCAAAAGAACTATGCCAAATATCTCCATAACCTAAAGATAATTCTTCTAGTTTTTGAAAATCAGGATTCCCATTGTAAAGAATTATCTCACCTGTTTTTGTGAAAAACTCTTTCAAAATTATGCTACTCATACCCTTTTTTAATTATCAAAACTCATTTGTTTTATACCTTAGGATGACTCTTTCATAAAATTCGACATTTTTTTTGGCAACAACACTTATGCTAAATTCTCGTTCCACTTTTTTTCTTGCTTCTGCTCCAAATTGAGCTCTTAATTTTTCATTTTGAAGCAAATCCTGAATCTTAGATGCATACTCTTCATGTCTATTTGGATGCACTAAAAAACCATTAACAGAATCTTCAATTACTTCGCTTGCCCAACCAATACTTGAGGCAACAATTGCTTTTTGCATTGTCATTGCTTCAATCCAAGAAACTGGTAATGCCTCTGCAAATGTAGGAAAAACACAGACGGATGCTTTTGCAATATGATTCTTAATTTCATCGTAAGGAACGCTTCCAAGATAGTTTACATTCTTTAAAGCATCAACATCAAAAAGGGGTTGCATCATTGTCCATGTAGAGGAATTTCCTGATTGTATATCCGATGCATCACGACCAATCAAAATCAATTGGACATCAGTATTTTTTTTATACAATTCATTAAAAATAAACGGCAATTCGAATGCCCCTTTTTTTCGAATTAGTGTTCCAAAATACAAAACTGTATTTTCTTCAAACTCTATATTATTGTTATTAAAGTCATCTAAATCAACACTGTTGGGGATAATAGTAAATTCTTTATTCAATGAAAATAATTCTTTTGTAAGAGTCGCAGTATATTGACTTACTGATATTAAGGCATCCGCTTTCTGTAAAGCTTTTTTTTCATTAAATCGATTTAAAAACTTCACCGACCTCTTATCTAAATGACAAAAATAAGTATCAGACCCATGTAATCTAATACTAATTGGACATAAAGTACGGATGTGTGAAGTTATTCCTGTCCAATCTGGCGCTTCAATAATATCAATTTTATTTTCATCTATCAATCTATTAATGAGTTTTTGGATTTTATTTTGTGTTAAAAATCTCGAAAACCCTTTCAATTTTATATTCTTTACTTTGTAAAAAGTCACTCCATTCTCTTTAAACACCTCATCTTCTTTCTGACCATAAACCAACACAGATACTTCATGTCCAGATTGGATTAATCCTTTGGCTAAATTAAAAATACTTGTACCAAGTCCACCAGAGGGTCCAGTCTTTACATGAGGAAATTCAGGTGTTAGAAACGCAATTTTCATTGGTCAAGTTGAATTAAAAGTTTTCTAAAGAGATACACATAAATCACATAAGACAAACCTGTAGCTAAAGACGCACCTTCAATACCAAATATAGGAATAAAGGCTATGTTTAAAACTAGATTAGCTACAAAGAAAACAAAAAATGTAACCGATTGCTGATTGGGTTTCCCAATTTGACCAAAGGTCAACATTAACGGAATAAATCCCGATGCTAATGCTAAAAAAAATGTCAAAATAATCAACGAAAATGTACCTGCTTTATACATTAAAATTTGGGAAATGAAATTGGTTGCGCCCAAATACATTATAACAACCAAAAACAGAAAAGGCACCAATATTCTATAACACAGTATTGCCTTTTGTTTTATGAAGTTCACAAAGGTATCTCTTTGGTTCATGAAATGTATTGTAATATCTGGATTTAAAAACGTTCTTAAAACCGATGATACATTCAAAAATAAATCAGAAATCATTGAAATAATGGTATATATTCCTACCTTTTCTGGACTTACATAAATTCCTAGCATTAGGACATCAACCTTTGTACTGGCTTCAAAAAAAATAGTCCCCCAAAGAGCCTTCATGCCAAATGTTAAATCTCTTTTTAAATATTTGAGATAAAATCTTTCCTTGGATTTTAAAAATTCTATTACTGTTTTGGATAAATAAAACAAGTAAATCAATAGTTCAGGAATAACTAATTGATACCTTAAATACTCCTTAAAATTAATTTTATTGAGAATGATTAAAGAAATAAAGACCAAAAGCACAAAGGATTTAAATAGGTAAAGTTTTCCAATCAATGAAAAGTTTTTTGACGCATTTAACTCAGATAGTAATACCTTATTAATAGCAATTAAGATAACCGATACAATTAAATAAATTTTAAAATCATCAAGACTGAAATTACTGTATATTTTGATAATGAACGGAAAAAGGAAATAAAAAATTAAGCCAAAAACTGTTGACACTAAGGTGACATTTATTTTGGAACTTACTGTGCAATAGGATTCGTTCGATGAAGAACTTATTGCGATGGATTTGTAATATAAAGATGAAAAATGTAAGCCAGATCCGAAGAGTTGTGACAATATAAATTGTAAACTTATAGCTATTCCTAATACGCCTATTTGTGACTGCGAAAAATATAATGACGGAACTGCGATTACAGCTAAATAGGCCAAACCTTGGGCAAAATAACCAAGAGTTAGCATATTAAAACTAGTATTTTTTAATGGTAACATTAGTATTTTTTAACAAGCATGATTAACCACGGAAAAGGTTTAAAAACTTTAATAACCCTACCGTAAGGCTTAACCATTTTGGCTAATTTTTTTTCATTATAATGATTGATATGCCCCGGAGTATTACCAAAATCTTTGAGATATTGAAACCTTGCCATATTCGCAATCCTCCAAATAGGTTCATTAGGAACAGAAATAACGACATATTTTGAACTCACCCTGAAGAGCTCTTTAACTGCCGTTTCAGGAAACTCCAAATGCTCCAAAACTTCCAATAAAAAAATCAAGTCAAAAGCAGCATTCTCCCGTTTTAAATCATAAACGGTCTCTTGAGTAACTCGAAATGGATAATTTAAGGTTTCTATTTTATCAACAAATCTTCTATCGTATTCTGAAGCTTCAAAATGAGCTTCAAAATCAAAATTTGATAACATCTTATGAATTTTTAATGAAGATTCTGCAGCGCCACAACCCACTTCAAGTAATTTAAATTTTGGCTTAACAAAATCTTCAACTATAGAATTGATTTTGTTATAAAAATTAGCATACAATTTTTGACTAATTGGATTAGTGGAAGCATATTCCAATCTATAAAACTCCCAAAAATCATCAATCGACATTTCTTCAAAACCAACAAATTTTTTATCCATAAAGATTCTTTTTATTGTTTATAATCTGTATAGCTTTTTTCCAGTCCGTGTTTATAGTATTGCAATACCATTGAATGGAATTCCATCTAGGACTATTTTCGGAGTTAACTTTTGCTAAGGCCTCGGCTCTAGAAATTCTACCTTCCCTGATTTCATTACTTCTAAAAGTATCGTATTCGCTAAAACCAGCATTAATATAGTAAATGTAATTATAAAAGGCCGCCGTACCATCTCCTATTCTCCAGGTGGAGTTTGTCTCAGGATCCGTTTCCCAATGGTATTGATTAATCAACGTATCTATGATCTCTTTTTCATCCCATTCTATATAGTGAAACAAGTTGAGATAGGGATGCTTTATATAATAAAATGACAGAAAAGCGCCAAAACTATCTAGCAAAGAAGAATTGATATACGAAGGATTTAGTAAGTACTGTTTGAAGTAAAACAACATCATTTTTAACTTGTCAAAGGCAGAAATTGAAAATGACTTTTCTTTGTGTTTCAAATTTGGCTTAATCCCACAAAATCCATATTTGAAAAAAGTAGACTCTAATAAATTTTCTCCGAAAAAGATAAAATCCAATCCTTTTTCGTCCATTATTTTATTGGCATGATAAAAATAGTGTTTGTCTCCAGCCATAAATAGTGGAATGGTTCCTAGATTTGGACTCTTTAGCCAGGCTTCTACATTGAGTTTAATATTTTTCCTTTTTTTTCTAATGTCTGCTGATATCAAAATGTGCTCAACGCTCAATTTTGCACACATTCTCGATTGGTTCCTTCGCGCTAAATCGGTTAACATACCCCAATCGTAGGAGAAAGCAACCGCCTCAACACCTAGTTTTTGTGATACATAATAAAGTGCGTAACAACTGTCTCTTCCTCCGCTTAAACCAATGAGCACTTTGGGCATTCTGCCATGAGTAGCTTGAAAGTCATTTATTAACTTTTTAAGTGCCACTTCACCTTTGGTATCATATTTTTTATAATTGGAACAATAATTACAAACCCCATTAGAATCAAATTCAATGAATGGAAAGGAACTTGGTAAAATACATTTTGTACATCTTTTCAGTTCATTTATCCTTTTTTTTTGACCATCGAAATAGGTTAAAAATGATTCGGGTACTTTTTCAAAATCGGTTTCAAGTGATTTATTTTCATGTACTTGTTTTTCATCAGTATCAACGACTTCTTTTATATCAAATTTAGTAGTTGCATCACTATCTAATACTTTCAAATCGGTTATGATTTCAAATTTTATAAAATCAAAATAAAGAGATGAATTGACCAGTTGCTGTATCGAATTCACATCAACAGAAAGTCCAATACTTTTGATGGCTTTACTTAAAAAAATAGATTCGGAAGCGAAAAGAAAAAGTTGCGTCTTTGCATCAAAAACATAATATAAAGAGCCATTATTTGATGCAATTGTCATAAAAGTTTTTTGAACATCAAGTAAAGCTATATTAGCAATTCCTTCAATTTCATTAAAAACTTTTCTAATGGACTCACTATACGATTGCTTGTTTTGAAGAGCATTATTTACAATGGTAGGAATTAATTCTGTGTCTAAATCGGTCTTTTTTATAGTGTTTGGATATTTCTTCCATAAATCATCGGTATTTACAATAATCCCGTTGTGTATTACAATTTTCCCATCAGCAACAATGGGTTGATTGTTATAATTGTGTTGTTCGTATCCGTTAGTCACTAGTCTTGAATGACCAATTCCTAGGAAAAATTCAGTATTAACTAACTCCTTTTTAATGTCTTTGTACACCTTAGTCTGAAGTAATTCTTTCCCAGAGAATGGTATCTTATTGACCAATAGTGCCTTTTGGTTCTGCCCTAAAATAGCAAAACCAGAAGCTTCTTTACCTCTTTTATCGGACTCAATGAGTAAGGTTTCGAAAATGGCATTAGGCTTATTTTCTTTATGCTTGGAGATGACTCCAAATATTCCACACATATTATATTTTTTTGAAAATATAGAGTCTATTAATATTCATCATGAAACCTTCGTCTTGACTCAATTCGAATTTTTGCTGGCTGAATAGGTCAACTATCTGAGGCTTTGTTAATCCATATACTTCACCTTCTTTCATGCCTCTTTCAGATTGATCTACATCCCAAGGCTTCCTTAAAAAATGCCAAATGGTTGAAATAATGGGTGGTATCATGGTAATAATCATTTTCCCGTCTGGCTTTAAAAGTCTATAACATTCTTTTATAACTTCTTCTCTATTAGGAATATGATTTAATGCCGCAATAATTGTGATGGTATCAAAACTATTATCTTCAAAAGGCAAATGAGCCGTATTTTCGACAACAATATCTACATTATCCCATTTAAAAACGTCTACTCCAATGCCTTTGCCGTAGGCTTTTTTCAATTGATTCATCCCACATCCAATATCGAGTAATTCTCCTTGAATATGAGGCAAAACTTTATTAATTCTGGTCGATTCTAATTTTTTTCCTAAAGAATCATTCATTTGACTTGTTTTAATTATTTATACAATCTGTCATTATCCTGAATATCCATCCACATTGCAAATAGAAAACTTTGAATAGAACTTATTCCCAAAAATGTAAATGCAAATAATGTCTCAAAAGATAGGTTCTTACCTTCGATCAAAGCCATTATTACTCTATACAAATAAGGCATCCAAATTATTCCAAGCAAAAAAGAAAAATGATATAAAATAAACAACGGATGAAAATCTCTAAATAAATACTTGAACCATAGTCTTTTGAAAAATGATTTCATGAGTAATAAAGATACCGTTGGAATCACTTTAAAAATTTTCATTTTAGATTTTTCTCCAATATCATAAACTGGTTTAATCTCTACCTCTCTCAACGTACAAAATGCGATATTCAATTTGACCAGCATATCGTTTGGATAACCATATTTCTTATATATATCATACAATCGTATGGCATTCAAAGCCTTGTTTGAAATAGCAGTATATCCTGTTTGCGTATCGGAGACATGCCAATATCCGCTGGCCAACTTAGTTAATATAGACAGTATAGAATTTCCAAAAAATCTAACTTTTGGGATGACAAGCAATGCGCTTCGATGGATTAATCTATTTCCTTTTACATAGTCTATGTTTTCAAAAATTATTGGCTCACACAAACTTAACAGCTCGTCTGGATCCATTTGGCCATCACCATCCATAGTTGCAACACAATCTATCCCGTGATCTTTTGCCCACTTGTAGCCCGTTGCAATTCCTGCTCCTTTACCAGCATTTACAATATGAGAAATCAATACTATCCTATCAGTATTACTGTTATTATAAATTTCGTGGGGCGTAAAATATGCCATTTCTTTTCGTTGCAATTCTTGTACTACCATATTAGCCCTGTTATGGCTGTTGGGTTTAATTTTATCTAAAACAGTATTTATCTCTATGCCTTTATTGAAAGTTTTTGCTATAAAATCCTTAATGTTTTTTGAAGTATTATCGGTTGATTTATCATCAATAACTATAATTCTATCGACAAAATCAGGCATAGTCTCTAAAACCTGAATTATTTGTAATTCTTCATTAAAGCATGGAACAATAACTGCAATCGTCTTATTATTTATCATACAATTATAATTTGCTTACTATTAAATAATCCAATCGTAACTCGTTAATTACGTATATTATAGCTAGCAATAGGGATATCTTTTCAAAATAATTATCTTTAATTTTCAAATAATCAAAACAAAAATAAAATCCTAGCCAATATCCGGGCAAAAGTACTAACCAATATCTGCTAAAACCCGTACCGGCAAAAACCAAGCCCAACATGATTAAAATTATTGTTATAAATATTAATCTGTACTCTTTTACTTTCCATTTTGAAATGTATCCAAAACAAAAAGCAAGTATTAATATTATACTGACTATCCAATTTCGCAAACCTGTTACAGGAAGAAAAAGTGATATAAATGCTGGAATTCCATTGATTCTGTTTACCTCATCATGTTTAACTATTCCTAATCCTGCCTTGATGTTATAAAAAATGTCGTTTTGCTTAAATCTTGTAAAATAGCTTTGCTCAATATCTGTTACTCTCTCCACAAAATAGACATACTTGAACCAAATAATTAAGGGTAAAATACAAATAAAAGAATAAATCAACACCTTATAAACGCTTTTGTAGTCTCTTTTTTTAAATGATTTTATTAAAAAATCCGAAATAAAATATCCAACTATAAAAAAGCAAACGCCATATAAATATCTGGTAATCACAAGTATCGAAAACGGAACTAGGAAATAAAAAACCTGCTTTGACGACTTAATTTCATCAATAATGTAGAACATAAAAATCCAAAAAAAACAGAATAAAATTGCTTCAGGATAAACAGCTGAAGTCCAAGTAACAAAAACATTATTAACTGCCGTAAGCATTATAATTATCAATGAAATGTTTGGAGAAACATTTATTTTTTTAAGAAAAAGATAAGCAAATCGCAATCCTATTACCATCAATAGGAGATTAAAGAACTTAACTGCTGCAAACCCTATAAATGGGGATGCCTTCGAATAAAATAATACAATTAAAAAAGGAAGTGTTGGTGTAAATGTTGACGGTATTCCTTCCAAGGAATATTCTCCTTTTTCAATAATACTTTTAGCTATTGCTGCATACTGAAGCTCATCCGAAACCAGAGGAAAAAACAAATTTCTAAGAGAAGATAGCAATGAAATGAGAAATAATGTATAAATCAGGTATTTTGTATGGTTAAAAAACTTCATGTATTTACATTTAACATATGTTTTTCAAATCTAATAAAATATAACTACTTAAAAAGTGAAATGGTAGCTTAAAAACAAACTATTTGCTAGTTATCTAAGTTGTGAACAAAGTAAGCTGATAAATCTTTATCAATTTGAATTGATTTTGGACTTAAAACTGTTGAATTATCTGGCACATCCTCCGTAACCACAGCATTAGCTCCAATGGTTACATGATTACCAACTATAACATTACCAAAAATGCAAGAGCCTGGTCCTAAAAATACATGATGACCAATTGTTGGAGCTCCTTTCTTTTCACCATAATTACTAAGTCCAAGAGTTATTCCTTGTGATAAATTGCAATTATCCCCTATTTCAACATCTCCATGAACAACAACACCTCCAAAATGACCGATATAAATTCCCTTACCCATCTTTGTTCTATAAGAAATATCCAAACCATATTTGACTTTTAAACGTCTTAACCACAGGAAAAAGAAATAAAATAGCAATCTGTTTGTCCTCCTATAGTACTGAGTCAATCGGAAAATGGTCATGTACTTTAAACCTGGAATAGGCTGAATCACGAAAATGGTTAATAAATTTCTTAATGATATTGACCTAAAATTATGTCGCTTGAAGTCCGATAAAATTAACTCTCTTAACATATACTATGCTTTTATAATCTTTTCAATAGCATTCCAAATTCTCTCAGAGGCTAATTCTGCTGGATGAAGATTAATTTTTTCAAACCATTTTTGAGCATTTCTAACAACTTTTTCCGAATCATTATTGCTAAGCATTTTTTCTATTGTCTTTGAAATTTGATGCGGATTATTTATCCAAAAAACGGCATCCTTTGATGGCATTGACCGAAAATGAATAAAATTATATATTTTTTTTACAGACCAATCCGGAAAAGCCTTATTTGGAATGTCGTAGTTTATGAAACCACACGGTTTTTTGTGTGCAACATAATCAAAAACCATTGACGAACCAAGATTTATAACCAATTCTGTGTGAAATATAGTATTTATTTGAAGTACCAAATCTTCTTTTGTAGGTATAATAGTATTCCATTCCTCTCCTATTTTTTCCCATTTTGGTTGTATTGGAACAATGATATCTTTATTTTTCTCTAAAATAGTGTCATATCGACTGGAATAATCGACTGGACACCTACGAAAAATTATTCCTAAATTATATCCTTTATTATTTAAAAAACGAACTGCATCGGCAACATCTGATAAATATTGAGGATCATTTGGTGAAGTAGTGATATCATCTCCTGAAAAACAGATGTATTTTTTATTCCAATCTAATCCATGAAGATTAAAAAAAGTCTCTTTTGATTCAAGCCAACTCTTATTGAAATGCGTTTCAAACTGTGTGGTTCCAGTGATACTAATTTGATTTTCATCAACATATGGATAATAATACAAAAGCTCATCTTTCATATGCTGACTCCAAACGAAATAAAAATCTGTTTCAAGCACTTTAGTCCCTTTGGGCAAGTTATCCCAAGAAAATATGAAAGTAGTAGTAGGAATTCCAAGATCCTGAGCTGCTAAAATTGGTGCAACAGCCAAAGTAATTCTCTGATTGGTACAAAAAATCAAGTCAGGCTTATGTTGTTTTAAGGTTTCTAAACTATCAAAATATAATTTGGTTTTACGTTCTTCTGTAGCTATTCTTTTTCTAATTCGCACTAATCCCCTTTGTGAATTATTCCAAAAAAAAATCCAATTCACATAAAGGTTTTTTAAAATAGATTTGAGGTTTCTATTGGTGAGTTGGAAACGATAAGTCTTATAAACAGTATCTTTTGATTTAGAGCAGTTCTGAGACAACTCAATTTTTACCTGTGCTTTTTTCAAAAAATCGGTAATGGGGTGAAGTCTAGCCTTTTGAATTTTAATTTCTTTGAAACCACTTTCAGTCAACTCAAAAGGGGTACTATTCCAAAAAGTAATATCAAATCCTCTTTCAATTCCAATTTCATAAAAATCGGTGTAAGCAAAATTACGAAGGCCAATACCATCAGGAAGTAAAATAAATATTTTCTTATTTTTCATTAATCTTTTGAATATTTATTCCTCAAATATCTTTCTTTTTGTTAGTACTAAAAAATTAAATTGATCTGCTAGGGAAATATTTATCGCGATACGCTAGAAAATATTTTTCAACTTTATAAGTCATTACAAATCCAAAAATTGTTGAAAATACGAAAGTTAAAAGAAAAGACAAATAGTGATTTTTTAACTCTAAAAACCCTACAACATAAATAACAAAGGAATGAATTATATAGATTGAATAGGAACAAAATCCAATTTTAGAAACATAATTAACAAGTGTAGTAGAAAAAATAGCATTCATTTTTTTATTAATTGTTTTATCAACTAGAAAATAAATTAACAAAATCCCAAAAGCGATATAGAGCATTGAGAAACCAAAAGTCTTAACAAAAAAGGATGGGACAGGTTCTATAAATGGAGTAAAAGAAAGAAAGAGACATGATAGCGCTAGTAAATATTTCTGATATTTAAGAAACAATAAATTTAGTTTTTCATTTTTAAAATAATACCAATAGGATATTAAAACACCTGCCAAGAGGGAATCTATTCTCAGATGCGTCATTGTCATATTTTTGACATCATGCCCAGGAAATAAAACATTAGAAATGATACGAAGTAAGAAAACTATCAATAACATTGAGAGTACTATTTTCTCAAGGATTGAGAATCTTTTATTTTCATCACTATTAGTAATCCATTCCCTCTTTTTACTGGTAATATACCATATTAGTAGTGCAAGACCAAAATAAAAATGCTCTTCTACTGCAAGAGACCAACTAGCTGCATAAGTATACCCCCATCCTAAAGCATAATTCTGAATAAAAAAAACTTCAAAAAGAACTTTTTTCAATTCCAATTTATGTAATAGAATTTTTGGCAACATATACCCTATGTATGTTAAATAAAAAATAGGATAAATTTTAAATCCTCTTCTAATCAAAAACAATCTAGGATTTACTTGACCATATCTCAGATACTCTTTGAATAATAATCCAGACACCAAAAACCCACTCAGTACAAAGAATAAATCTACTCCTATCCAGCCCATGGTTTTTAAAAAAGGAAATAGCAGTTGATGTCTAGCAATAACTAAAATAATTGCTATTCCTCTTAAAAAGTCTAACTCCCTTAGTCTGTTGCTTTGTTGCATATTATTTATGTATCCAATTTTGATTAACACCAATAGTTAATTCACCGGAGTTAAATAATGAAAACCCAGAATTTTTCAGAATTTTGCAAATAGCTTCCCGACAATCAAATTCATCATGAATTTCTATGGCAATGCATTTTGTGATGGCTAAAAAAGAAATATCAGAGGCGGGATTAGTAAACACCTCTTTTTCAGAGCCTTCTATATCCATTTTTAAAATATCGATAGAATCCCAGTTGAATTTTTCTACTAAATATGGTATTGAAAATGCCTTCAAATCTGTTTCGTTTTCCGCCTCAACAACCCTATACGACCAATCATAATGCCCTCTAAAATCACTAATGATATTTAAATTGGTATTCTTACTCCAAACACCAGCTCTAATTTTATGAGTATTGGCAATTGAATTAGCATCCAAGTTAAAAGTTAAAACATCAAGATTAGATACATTGGGCTCGATACAGATAAATTCAGCATCAGCAAAAAATCTAGAAAAATATAAAGTAGTTAAACCAATATTACTTCCTGCATCTATGATTCTTAAAGATTGATTGGTTTTGAAATTGGCTTTAAAATTATCGACAACGGATTTATATTCTAAATCACCAAAAACTTGAGCAAAAACATCTAAATCACTTGAGGGTCTTTTTCGAGTTTTAATTGTAGCTTTCCATTTAGGATAATAGGCTATAAAGTAGTTTTCTGTTTGTTCTTTAAAAAATCCTTGCAGTTTAATAAGATGATAATAATAATCGTTTATCAATCTCTCATTTGTTGTAGTTTTGAGTTTAAAAATCCTCTTAAATAAGTACTTAATTACTATAATCCTATTTGAAAAATCCAGCCTATATAAATGTATTATTTTTTGCATCTTCTTTATTTAAACAACAATACCGTGTTTATCCATTGCCAAACATGAAAACTGCTTTGATTATCTCCTTTAAAAAATACATCCATTTCTGTTTGCAACTGTTTTTTTTCAAACCAATTATTGGCTTTCAATAGTTCCATTTCAGAGATTACCCAATCTTTTAAATCATTTGATAACCATTCTCTTTGAGGAGTTTGCAAAGGTCTTTTTGGAGCCAAAACTAGATCCTTTTGTAAAAAATGCTCTGCTATTTTTCGTAACATCCATTTTTGAACACCATTCTTTATTTTCAAACTTTGAGGTCTGCTAAAAACGTATTCAACTAATTCATAATCTAAGAACGGTTCACGCAATTCTGTGCTGTTAAGCATTGAAACTCTATCATTAAAACGAAGTGCTCGGGGGATTTTGGTATAAAATAAATCGCGAAATTGTAGGTTTAACAAATCTTCCTGAAAGGGTTTAGGATAAACTGTTTTTTGATATTCTTTTGCAAAATCAACAGCTAAAACATTATCCCTGAAAGGGGATTTCGATATGCCTTGAATAGTGTTTTGAGAATTATTTGTATAATAATCATAACCCGCCCAAACTTCGTCTGAACCTTGTCCGTCAAGCAAAACTTTTATCCCTTTTTGACTGGCTTTTTCAAAAACTTTAGAATAAGCGATTGTAGGTATTCCCCCATAAGGTTCCGATTGATTTTGAGCAATTTTCAAAGCTAATTCGGGTACTTCATTGTAATTTAACTCACACACATTGAGTGGATAAGGCTTTTTATCGAGCATGGATTTTACCCAATAGAGTTCATCATACCTCTCATCATTTGTAATGAATGTAAATGTTTCTATTGTTGCTTTATTCCTATTTTGCTGATCAATTAATGCTAAAAGTATGCTAGAATCAAGACCTCCACTCAGATTGAAACCAATAGGAACATCAGCTCTGAATCTCAAATTGATAGCTTTTACTAATAATTGAGTAATATACTCTTCTTCATTTTCTTCAAAATGATTTTGCAATTCGGCTATTCTTTCATCAAAATGATACCATTTTTTTATTTGTAAAGAATTGTTTTTTAAAGTTAAAAAATGTCCTCCTTGTAATTGCTGTATACCCATCCAAAAAGTTTCTTCAGGCATTCCATAACTTCCTTCTTCAAAGTAATTTAGCCAAACTTTATCATTTGGAATTTTAGGAATTCCCGCAGCCCATAAAGAATTTATCTCTGAAGCAAAAATAAAATTGGTGTTATCAAAAGAATAATAAAAAGGCTTCACTCCAAAACGATCTCTAACAGCAAATAATGATTGTTCTCTTTTATTCCAAATAGCAAAAGAAAACATGCCATTTAATTTATTCAAGCAATGTTCTCCCCATTCGATAAAGGTATTTAGTAATACTTCGGTATCGGATTGGGTTCTAAATGTATACTTCGATTGAAGTTCTTTTCTTAACTCTAAATAATTGTAAATCTCTCCGTTAAAGACTAAAATGTAATTCCCACAATCACTACTAAAGGGCTGATTCGCATTACTAGACAAATCAATTATGCTTAGTCTGTTATGCCCTAGGGTAATCTTATTTTCTTCATGATAACAATCGACAAAGTCAGGTCCGCGATGTTTTTGCGTTTCCAGCATTTGCAAAATACTTCCCTTATTTGCTTTGTAACCTATGATTCCGGCAATTCCACACATTTAAAGTTTCATTAGCGTAAGTAATTTTTCTGCTTTTTCCCAGTCTTCCATTGTATCTATATTGACATGAAACTGCGAATTATTTTCGATATAAGCTATGGATTCTCCATATAAGCTTCCGTTTTTTATAACCTGAGTCTTAGTGATATAAACTGCGCCGTCTCGATAAAAAGCTTTTGGCAATTCTTGTCTTCTGGTAATTATATTTTTTTCACCTGTAGCAATTTGTAACAAACCATTTTCATTTTCTTCGAATGCCCAATGCGGATTGAATTCATGAGGTATTGGCAAAACACTCACTAAAGAGTCTGATTTAGAAGCAATAAATTTTTCAATTGCTTTATCAATAAAACCTCTTGGTCTGAATGGGCTTGTAGGTTGCAATAAACAAACGGCATCAAAAAAAATGTTTTGAAATTCAAAAAATGAGATTGCATGTTGCACTACTTCGATAGAAGTTGAAGTATCTTTTGCAAACTCTGCAGGACGAATAAATGGAGGCTTACAACCTACTATTTCTGCCTCAATGGCTATTTCTTGATCATCAGTAGAAACAACAATTTCAGTTAAAAGCTTCGATTCTTTTGCTGAATTTATTGTATACTCCATCAATGGTAATTTACCTAAAAGTTTGATATTTTTTTTAGGAATACTTTTTGAGCCAACGCGAGCTGGAATTAGTCCAAGAATTTTCATTAATAGGTAATGGTTTTATGAAATTGTAACGGCAGTTCTTTTAATAATTTAGCAATCTCCTTGCCTGCAAAACCGTCTCCATAAATATTTGATTTAGTGCGCTCCTCTTTATTTAAAAGATTTTTTAGAGCATTCTCTATTTCTATTTCATCATACGAAACATCAATCACATTTTGACCTCTATCTCTTCGATTTTGACGGGAACCGATATTGATTACTGGTACTCCTAAATAGGCACACTCTCTTATCCCAACACTTGAATTACCCACTAGGCAATTACTATGCTGCAATAATTCCAAAAAATCAATGCCTTCCATATTTTTAAAAAAATGAACATTGGGCAATTGATGTTGTTCTCTAAAAGCTCTAATACCTGTAGAAGTTCCATCGGCACCAGCATCAACATTGGGCCAAAACCACAGTGTTGGTAAATTTATTTTCTGAATCGTTCTTAAAGTTACTTCTATTTGTTTTCTAGAATCTTGATACTCATTGGTCACTGGATGCTGCATCACCACAATATAACCTTTGCTTAAATTAGGTTTTGAACCTACTCCACCGTATTTTTCATAAGGATTAAAAGTCAATTCTTTATTGTTAAGTAGTTCTTTTGCAATATCTATTGATGGACATCCTGTATTAAAAACCATATCTGGGTTTTCGCCTAATTGTATCACTCTTTTTTTGGCGCTTTCTGAGGCTACAAAATGATAATCTGACAATTTGGTGATAGCATGCCTTACCTTTTCATCAATATTTCCTGTTACCTCTCCTCCCTGTATATGAGCCAAAGGAATATTCATGTAAGATGCCGCAATTGCTGTTGCCATTGTTTCAAATCTATCAGCTACGGTAACTACAATATCTGGTTTTAGATTGTCAAAAACAGTTGATAATTCTAATATTCCTATTCCAGTAGTCTTAGCAGCGGCAGTAAGATTCTCCCCTTCTAAAACATTAAAAACTTTAGCAGCTATTTCAAAACCATCTTTTTCGATATAATTTACTGCACTACCATATCTATCAAGCAGAGCGGAAGCCGCAACAATGAGCTGCAATTCCAATTCATTATGACTCTGAATTGCCGTTAAAACTGTTTTAACTCTACTATATGATGGTCTTGCCGTAACAACAACAGCTATTTTTCGCTTTGCATTCATTCTAAATCCTCTTCGTTCAAAAAATCCCACTGTAACTTATCGGCATTCAATGTT
>Ga0315904_10002499_pt1 | contig 28409 bp, 36 predicted proteins | sample LakEriMetagenome_6_FD_203529 | JGI IMG/M metagenome (GOLD analysis project Ga0315904, IMG submission 203529) | Freshwater fungal communities from buoy surface, Lake Erie, Ohio, United States - Buoy 12 MA120 | ecosystem: Environmental > Aquatic > Freshwater > Lake | place: USA: Lake Erie, Ohio...
CCCCGCGGCCTGGGTAGAGCGGGCGCTCGCTGAGGGTCCGTTTCGCGCGGTCCGGCACCCGGGGAACCACACCTACGTCTGGCCGGTGGACGGCCGGCGGGACACGACCCGGGGCCTCGCGGCACCGTGCCCGCGGCCGAAGTCGGTGGACTGAGCCAGTGCCCCGAGGGGCCGATCCCCTCGGAGCGCGGAGCGTCATGCCGTCGACCTTGTAGCCGGTGGACGGCTCAGGTGCTGCTACACCGCGCCGAGGAGGACCCACCACATGGCCACCCCGCTCGCTCACGCCGACCTCCGCGCTCGCCTCTCCGGCGAGGTTGCGCTCTCTGCGCTGACCGCCGGCCGGGCCGTCGTCTCTCTCCGGTCGCAGCGGACCGGGGAGTTCCGCACCTACCGCGTCGCCAAGTTCGAGACGTCGCCCCACTTCTCCGTCGAGTTTCGCAGCGGTGGGTCGCTGGAGATCTCCGGCGTTCGGATGCCCCGGCTGGACGGGTGGACGCGGATCGGCGTCCTCTACGTTCAGGACGGGATCCCTCACCGTTTCGTGCCGAACCTCAAGACGCACGTCGACAGCGACACCGTGAACGGCTTCCGCTGGATGGTGAACCAGCTCGTCTCGAAGACCTGGAGCGACGAGAAGGCCGAGATCTGGCACGAGGGGCAGTGCTGCAAGTGCGGCCGGCGCCTGACCGATCCTGAGTCGATCCGGCTGGCCCTGGGGCCGATCTGTCGGGGCCGGTAGGCGCTACACGGCCGGGGAAGGAGATCCCCGATGCGAATCGACTTAAACTCATCTGACCTGCGTTTCCTCTCGCGTCACGCCGACCGCCTCGCCGGCCTACCGATCTCCGTCGGCAACCGACGCGACGACTCCGGGGCGTGGCTGGGGACCTTCCGGCACGCGCGGGTGTACTTGGCCGGCAAGCCCGTCCGCCTCGACGGGCCGGGTGACGGATGCACCTGCGTCGAGATCCGTGGCAACGCGGCTGGTCCCGTGGAGGCCGAGCAGCTCGCGGAGGCCGTCGCCCTGTGGCCCCTCGCCGTCGCCGCCGTCGCCCGTCACATCGAAGGCATGGACCCCGCGGCCTGGTCGTGCGAGCGCATCGACGTGCCCACCGCGATCCTCGGCGGCCCCGAGGGCTGGGAGGGGCTGAGGGACTTCGGCGCGGACCCGACACCCACCGAGTGGGACCTCATCACCCACGCGGCAGAGCTTGCCTGGGTTGCGGCGCTCCGCTGACAGGAGCCGGCCCGGCCTGTCACTTCACCTCGCCGGAGAGGGTGAAGGCCGGAGTTCGTGCGAGCCCCGCGCGTCCGTCCTGTCAGGACCGCGCCGTGCCTGTCGGTTGAGGCTCGGCACCCCTCCCGGCGAGGTCTGATCGCCAGCGGCTACAGGCCGGCCGAGAGGGCACGATGCTCTGCGAAGCCTGCGGCACGTCGGCCGCTACGAAGACCTGGACGGACAGGCAGTACCGCGTCCCGGAGTCGCATCGGCTCTGCGCGACCTGCCATGACCTCGTCAGCGAGGAGAGGAGATCCAAGATGGGAGCCAACAAGAGAACACCCGAGAACGCGAAGATCGCCAACGCGATCCTTCAAGCTCTGTTCCGACAGGATGGACAGACCGTTCAGCAGGTTCGAGACGAGATCAACGCCGAATCGGACGAGTACCAGACGGTGAACGGCGTCCTGACGTCTCTCCAGAAACGAGAGGAGATCACCAGGGTCAACGGCCGATACTTCCTGACACCGTTTGGTCGCAAGCAGGTCGCGCCTCCGGGTCCGGTGAAGCCGGCCGTTATCGCGCCGTTAGCGGCCCCCGCGCCTGCCCGTAACGTCGAGGTAACGCTGTCGAAGGACAACGTGGTCACCTACCCGCTGTCGGTGCTCACCGACCTCGTGGCGCAGGACGACGCGGCCGTGCTCCGTGGCGCGGAGGAATCGATCGCCGCGCTCCGTGCCATCGAGGCCGCGTTGCCGGTCCCCGGTGATCGGGTGTCGGGCCTGTCGGCGGCGGCCATCGCCGATCGAGCGGTGGCCGCGCTGCACAGCATCCACGACCTGCGACGCACCGAGCGGCTGTACTACGACGACCGCGCCGCGAAGGAGCGGGCGGAGGCCGAGCGGGACAAGGCGGTCGCCGACCTTGACCGCGTGAACAACGAGACGCTGACCGCGTATGAGACGCTGGAGGACGAGCACCGCGCCGAGAAGGCAGCGCACTTCGACGCCAAGGCCGAGATCGCCAGCCTCCGCGAGCAGTTGAACGCGGCCAACGCGGCGCTCGCCTTCTACCGCGCTGAGCCGCCCAAGCCGTCCGACGCTGACGGCCACTACTGGACCGAGCAGGGCGGCCGACACGTCCTGTCGGTGCTCCGGCCGGTCGACCTAGCGACGGTTCACTCGATGCCGGGATCCGACCGGTTCGGCTGGGAACTGAACTCGAACGAGGAACACGGCTTCTCCGCGACCCTAGAACGCGCGCAGGCTCACGCCGAACTTGCGGCCGGGGTCGCCTGCGTTGCCTGCGCTGCCGGCCGACTGGCCGGAGGTGCGGAATGATCCTCGAAGACTTCATGCGAGATTCCGAGGCGATGGGCGCGATCCAAACGCTCCGCGCGACGGGTCGCCGGCTCGGCATCTCACCCCAAGAACTCACGCGGTTCGTGGGTGACCTCATCGATCCGGCCGTGCTTGCCCAGAAGCAGCGGGATGCCGAACTCGCCCGGGCAACCTCGCGGATGCTTGAGCTTCGGGCGCAGCAAGAACGGGCCGATTGGGGCGTTCCCGATCCCGACCCGTTCCTGACGCGGAGGCTCGGCCGATGAATGCCGCCGTCCGATGGCTCGCGGCCCGCCAAGCCGCAGCCGAGGCGCGCGAGCGCGTCGTAGAGGCGCCGGCTGACGGCCCGCAGCTGACCCTTGCGGGCGCGAGCCTGGAGGCTGAGGCGGCCCGTTTGGCGGCGCAGGAGAGGGCCGCTCAGGCGGCGGTGGACAGGGACCCGGCCGGGCGGTGGCCGCTCGGCGGGGGCTGGTCGGTGGTGAGGATGGAGGTGCGGCATGGGTGAGACGGGTTGCTACCGGTGCACCGGGCAAGAGCGGTTCGAGGGCGCCATTTGTGACGGCTGCGGGTCGGTCGCCGACGGGTACGGCGGGTTTGATGAGCCAGGGACGAGGCTGTCGGTCGGCGAGCCGAGGTGGCTCGTCTGGACGTGCGATGGGTACGACCCGTGGAACGATCTTGGCGATGCGCTCAACCGATTTGATGCCGCCGTCGATGAGATGGATTCCGGTTCGGAACCTCCCGCGCTCTGGGTCGCGTACCCGCTGATGCTCCACGCGCTCCACCCCGACGTCGACGAGGGCGCCGTTGCGGTGTCTCAGTCGGTGGTGGAGTACGCCGATCCGTTCGCCGCCCTCACCGCCGAGCGCGACGATGCGCTGGCCCGGGTCGCCATGCTGGAGGCCGCGAGGAGCGCCGATCGGGCGATGCTGTGTCGCATCCTCGGCGTCGAGTCCGACGCGTCGATCTCGGTGCTTCTGGAGCAGGTCGAGACGCTGCTTGGCTGGCGCGTCGAGCGAGGCGAGCCATGAGCCGGCGGGCGGTCCCGACGCGGCCGGGCTGGTGGTGGGTCGGAACCTTCGATGGAGACAGGGTCTTTGACCTGAGCGTCGTTGAGGTGTGCCGCTTCGACGGCGGGCTGCGCGCACGATTCAACGGAGACTGGTTCGAGTTCGAGCAAGTTACCAGAGCTTGGCACGGCACAAGAGACTGGATCGAGCCCGTCGCCAATCCTGAGACGCTCGCCGCCCTCCGCGCCGAGGTCGCGAGCCTTCAGGCCAGGATCTCCGACTTCGAGAAGTACACCGAGATCATGTGCCCCGACTGCGGCGCGCCGACCGATGGCCTGCCCGACGGGTGGCCGGCCTCCTGACGCTGTTTCGTTCCGCGGCCCGCCGGCACCACAAGCGCGAGAGCCGGCCGCCTTGTGGTGGCGGAACGAGACAGCCGGCCGCGCGGCTACACCTCGCCGGGAGGGCCGATGCTGGTCAAGATCGGCGCGATGCTGCGCGTCTACGGCGCGTCCGCTCGGATGCGGACCGAGATCGAGAGTTGGTGGATCCCCGACGCGACCGCTCACGCCGTCCAGCGTCGGGCGATCCGACGCGGCGCGCGCGACAGCGGAGACGTCCCCAAGCACATCCTGGCCGTCTCGGACGGTGACGCGCTCGTCCTCCACCGCGGCCTGACCTCCAGGCTGATGCAGGTCGTTGACCACCTCGGCGAGACGGTGCGCTGGGTGCCGGAGGTGTTCGAGCATCCCGAGCCGGTCATCCTGCCGCCGTCCCTGCGACAGCCCCGGCCGTACCAGACCGACGCGATCGGCCGGATGCTCACCCGGAAGCAGGGGCTGATCGTTCTGCCGTGTGGCGGCGGGAAGACCTTCACCGGCGCGCTCGCGATGGCGAAGATCGGCCAACCGGCCCTCGTCACCGCGCCCACGTCCGACATCGCCGACCAATGGCGCGCGGCCGTCGAAGCCGTCGGGCTGACGGTCGTCCCCTGGCGGCGGGACGCGCCTCCTCTCCCCGGCGAGGTGGCCGTCTCCGTCGAGGACAGCGTGAAGCCGACCGATCCCGCTCTCCAGCGCGTCGGGGTGCTCGTCGTCGACGAGGCGCATCGGGCGGCCGCCGCGACCATGCGGGCGATCGTCTCTGCCTGCCCCGCTCGGTTCCGCTGGGGTCTGACGGCCACGCCAGAGCGCGCGGACGGCTGGGGGCCGCTGCTGCCGGTGCTGTTCGGCGGCATTCTGATCCAGGTGACGCCGGCCGAGCTTGTTGCTCAGGGCTTCGTCATGGCCCCGAAGATCGCGGCCGTCTCTACCGGCTGGGCGCCGATCCCCGAGCGACACCGGATCTGGACCGTCACCTGCCCGGGGTGCAAGGCGACAAGAGAGATCGTCGGGGCCGAGCTCGTCCAGGGCTGGACCTGCCCGGGCACCCGGAAGCGCGGGAAGTGCGGCCGCGTGTTCACCGAGGCCGACCGGCTCGATCCCAAGAGCGCACGCCCCGGAGAGTGGTCGTGGTCGGCCGTGGTGTCGGGCGTCGCCGACGACGAGAACCGCAACCAGCTGATCCGGCTTCTGGCCGATCGGCTCGCCAACGCCGGCCGGCGCGTCCTGGTGCTCGTCCCGCGCGTCGACCTCGCCAAGCGGCTCGCAAGGCAGATCGGGCAGGCCGGCGTCAAGGCTGAGTCGGTGACCGGCGACGCGTCGTCCGCGGCCCGCGCGGAGCCTCTGGACCGCCTGCGCTCTGGTGAGACGAGGGTGATCATCGCCACGCAACTCGCCGACGAGGGGCTCGACGTGCCGGAGATCGACGCGGTGATCAGCGCCTCGCCGGGGAAGGCCGGCGGGAAGGCCGTCCAGCGGGCGGGCCGGGCGACGCGGGCGGTGGACGGGAAGCCGTCTCCGATCATCCTCGATCTGGTCGATGCCGGCGACCTGATGGGCCGACACTGGGGAGCCAGGCGGGCGGCCTACGTCGACGCGTGGGGGCCGTCGTGCCTGGTGTCGGCGTCGCCGCTGTCGGTGGCCGACGTCCTCAAGCTGGTCGGCGGCGCCTGAGTGTCGGCCGCTACACCTCGGCCGGAGGTGTGGCATGGCCCGCCAGAAACGAAACCTCGAGGTCCGGGCGCACCGGTACGAGGGAGAGGTGATCCCAGGGCTGCCGGCCAACGGTCGGGCGGTCGTGGTCAGCAACAGTGAGCTGTCCACCCTGGAGTGTCCGCACAAGTGGTGGTTGTCCCGCGCCAACGGCCTCCGGCCAGAGCGGACGGCGATGGTGTTGTCCTGGGGGACCGGCCTGCACGCGGTCGTTGAGGACATCAACCGGTTCGCGATGTACCACGACGGCCACGACTACCCGACGCAGGCGCTCGACACCTGCTGGCGGTGCGTGGGGACGGGTAGCGTCTCGGAGATCGTCGACCCACTCGGCAACATCGCGCCTCGGCAGGAAACCTGCCCGCTGTGCAGCGGGGTCGGCTGGGGCGCGCTGCGTCGGGTCACCGAGGGCTGGCTGGCCGGCCTGGAGTCGGAGAACCCGTCGCACACCCGCGACGACGTCGACGACATGACCCTGCGTCTCCAGCGGGCGGTGCACGGCTACCTCGTGCGCTGGAACGGGCGGCCCGTGGACACGATGCGGGTGGTGGCCGTTGAGCGGCCTTTCGCGCGGGCCATCGTCGACCCCGCGACCGGCCGGCCCTACCGTCCGTCCATCGACGTCGCCCCGACGGATGACGGGTGGGCGCTCGCCTCAACCCTCCCCGGCGTGGTCCATCAGGACGTGCAGCGCGTCCGCTGGCCGTGGTTCGCGCTGATCAAGCCGGACGCCGTCCTGGTCGAGCGGCGCGGGGGCGCGCTCTGGACCATCGACACGAAGTCGGCGGCCGACACCGGAAAGTTCGCCAAGCGGTTCGCGCTCGATCCGCAGCTCCCGCTCTACAGCTGGGTGCTGTCGGCGCACCTGTCGGCGCTCGGAGCCAGCCGGATCGGCGGGGTCGCCTACGACGTGGTGAGCTCCGCGCTCCAACGCGATCCCGACGAACTGAAGCCGGAGATCCCGGCCGTCGCTGACATGAAGGCGATGGCGGCCGAGCGCGGGATCGACGTCAAGGGGCTGTTGAAGGACGATCTCGTTCGCGTCCTGGGGATCAACCCTAAACCGAAGCTATCCCTGAAGCGGGCGATCACCCCGACGTGGCGCTTCCGGGCGGCGATGGAGCGCCTCGGGATCTCCGGCATGGAGTACGAGGACCACCTGATGGACTTGGAGGCGACGGTAGACCGTCGGCTCTATCGCCGCGACTGGCACGTCTACTCGGACGAATCGATGGACCGGGTGAAGGCCGAGACGTTCGCCCGGTGTCGGCGGTCCTACGAGATGCACAAGCGGGCGGTGTTGGTCCAGCAGGGCAACGCCGACCTGCACGTCGAGTTCCCGCGGACGCCGGTCTGCCTGTCGCCGGGCAAGTCGTGCGCGCTCGAGGCGGCCTGCACGATGGGTCAGGACGCGCCGGGGTTCCGCCGGGTGCCGGTGCTGGTGTGGCGCGAGACGGCTCCGGCCGTGTCGGCGGCTACAGCGGATCACGCTGACGACGTCGCCGACGATGGCGACGGGCTTGGCTGGTAGGAGACACGCCGATGAGCACCGAAGGAACCGAGAATCCGACCACCGCGACCGCGACCGCCGAACCGCAGAAGTCGGCGGGTGCCGTCCGTCGACGCCCCGCGACCGGAGCGACGACCGCGACGACGACCACGCCGGCGGGTGACGTCGAGAAGACCGACGCGCCGAAGGCCGACGCGACGAAGACCGACGCACCGAAGACGGAAACCTCGCCGGGAGAGACGCCCGCCGACGAGCCGACCGCCGACACCGAAGCGGAGGATGACGACCTGTTCGCGGCCTTCGGCGCCCGGTCGGTGGCCGGTGGCGGCATCGACCGCACGAAGATCCGGCGCAAGCTGTTGATCCACGGCGAGAGCGGGGCCGGTAAGAGCCACCTGCTCGCGACCTGCGACGCGCGGCCGCTGATCATCAGCCTGGAGCCTCAGGGCGTGGATACGCTGGCGGCGGCCAACCCCCGGGCGTTGATCGTCGACTGCGTGAAGCTGTCCAAGGAGGACGGCGCGATGCAGGCGAAGATCAAGGCGAAGGGACAGCCGGTCACCCCGCTCGCGATCCTCCGGCACATGCTGGGCGAGCTCGTGAGCAACGCCCCGGCCTGGCACAAGAAGGGCGTGACCAGGGTCGGCTTCGATTCGCTCCACATCATCCAGCAGATGTTCGCCGCGGAGATCGTCTCCGAGACGAACAAGAGCCGGAAGGCGGACGGCAAGGAGAGCCTGGACCAGCTCGCCAAGGACGGCTGGGGCGTCCTCGGCACGAAGATGCAGAACTTCTGCGACACGCTCCGCGCGCTCGACTTCGACGTGCTCGTGGTGGCGATCTCCAAGCAGAAGGAGACGGGGCCGAAGTACGCCGGCCTCCAGGGCGCGTTCTCCGACCAGGTCAACGGGTACTTCAACGCGGTCGGGTACATCTACAAGCAGCAGATCCCCGGAAAGACGCTGGACGAGGTCGAGCGCCTCGTGTGCTGGGACGCCGACAGCGAGAAGCTGGTGGTCAAGAGCCACGGCGGCCTGAAGGGGATCACGTCTCCGGACGCGGCCGAGTGGTTCACCGCCATGAGCACCGACGCCGAGATGGTCCTGAAGAACGCCCGGCTCCCGAAAGAGCTTCGCCGCAAGCCTGTCGCGGGCGCCTGAGCGGCTACAGTCTCCCCGCCGGGGCGGATGCGCCTCCTCCCCGGCCTAACCGATGGCGCGAAACACCGAAGAAACCGAGGGCGACATGTCATTCATCGTGAATGCGGGTGAGCGTAAGAAGGAAGCCGAGGCGCATGGCTTCGACGTCGAGACGGGCGAGACGACCCGCAAGGTCATGGACAACCTGCGGGCCAACTACACGGTGGCCGTCGTGGGTCTGAGCCGGCGGACGTCAGCCAAGGGCACCAACATGCTCGGGATCCGGTTCGTCTGCGTTGACGCGCGGGATCGCGTGTCGGGCGACGTGCTCAAGGACCAGATCGGGCGCGTCCTCGATCGCGAGTACGCGATCACGGAGTCGGCGATCGGGTTCCTGTCCGATCTCATCGTCGCCTGCGGGTACGATGGGAACTACGACCCGATGGACAACGAGCGGCTCAACGACATCTTCGCCGGCGCGCCGAGCGGCCTCGTGCGGTTCCGGCTCAAGGAGCGGGAGTACACGAAGAAGGACGGGTCGAAGGGGAAGGCGTTCGAGCCGTCCACCTACTTCAAGTTTCCGACCGGCGTCGACACCCCGGACGGGGCCGACGAGTTGATCAACGTCGCGATCGACGACTTCAACAAGTACCTCGAAAACCTGGAGAAGAACCCGCGCCGGTCGGCTGGCGGTGGCGGCGCTTCGGGCGGTGGTGGTGGCTCGGTCGACGACAACTCGGACCTTCCCTTTTAGTTCACGTCTGGCTTGGGGCGACCTGATGCGAGTCCTCGGGATCGATCCCGGCCATGATGGGGCCGCCGCGCTGCTCGATGCAGCCGGCGGCCTCTCTGCGTTGTGGTCCTGGCGCCGCGTGCAGCGGAACGGCCTCACCGCGTACACGCTCGTGTGCGTGGCGCTGGTCGATGGGGAGTGGCGGACGTCCACCTGGACGGTGCCGACCCTGGGGCGCGTCGGGGCGAAGCTCGGCGAGTGGATGCCGGCCGAGGCGACGGTGATCGCGCACGAACTGCCCTTCGTCGGGAAGTCGGTATCGGCGGCGCTGTCGGTCGCGTTCTCCTCCGGCGAGGTGATCGGTCCCATCCGCGCGCTCGCCAGCTTCCGCGAGGTCGAGGGCGTGAAGCCCACCGAGTGGCGGTCGGCGCTGGGCGTCGCAGGCGGCAAGCGGGCCGACGCGAAGGCGCAGGCCGAGGTCATCGCCTGGACGGTCCCCGGCCTCTCCGACGCGCTCGCCGTGCTGGCCCAGGCCGGCGGCTACACGGCGGACGAACCGCACGCGGCCGAAGCGGCTGGCGTCGCGCGGTGGAGGTGGCTGTGGCTCGGAAAAGAGCGACCGCGTCCGAAGCGGACATCGAAGCGGTCTACAACGACTGGCGCCGTCGCCAGAAGGTCCCGGCCCTCTGTCGGCTCTCCGAAGAGCGGAAGAGGAAGATCGGGCAGGCCATCGGCTCTCGGGGACGGGTCGACCTCGTCGTGATGTTCGAGTGGGTGTGGTCGTCCGACGACGAGGGCGCCCGGTTCCTGCGAGGCGATCATCCCCGGTCCCGTCCCGAGGGCTGGCTTGATCTCGACAACCTGCTGGTCGCCAGCAAGCTCGACGCGCGCTGCGAGGCGGCGGCGCTCTGGTTCAGCCGAGAGCGGATCGCGCCGCTCCTGTCGGGCGGCTTCGACGCGGCCTGCGCAGCGCTGTCGTGGCCGGCCGACGACCTGATGCCGCTGTGGAGCCTTGCCGCGGCGAGCGAGCCCGCAGAGCGGTCCCTGGCCGACGTCGTGGCGCGGCTCCGCGGCGCTCCGTTGAGCGGCATGGCGATCCGCCGGCGGCCCGTCGCGGGTGGTGAGGCTTGAACTGGATCGACGTGTTCAAGCGAGACAACTCGGCCGCCTCTGTCGCCGACCGGATCGGGATGTCCGGCCGGATGGGCGGGTCGTACACGCCGTGCCCCGCCTGTCGGGCGGACAAGCGGAGCGAAGGAGATCGCCGTGGGCCGGTCGGGCTGACGGGAGATCGGCGCGCCTGGACGTGCCACCGGTGCGGCGCCAAGGGTGACGGCCTGGACATGCTCGCCTACAACCGGCTCGGTCGGGGCTGTTCGGGCCTGTCGTCCTCCGATTGGGACGCGCTGCGGGAAGCGGCCGTCGGCTTCGGGCTCCTGGAGGTCGACGCGGCCGCTCCCGACCGCAAGCCGGCGCACAATGTTCAGAGCGTAGGGTCGGCCATCCAGAGCATGATGGGCGGAGGTCGAAGGAAGATCGCGATGGGCGGCACCGCCAAGGCGGACCCCGCGACCTCGCCGGAGGAGGACGCCCCACCGTCCGGCGGGATGTTCGGCTGGGGTGAGGACGTCGCCGAGCGGTGCGAGCGCGCTCTGTGGGCGGACACCCCAGAGGCCGGCATCGCCCGCGACTACCTGATGAAGGTCAGGAAGCTGGCGGAGGCGTCGATCCGCGCCTTCGGGCTCGGCCTGTACGTCGACGCCGACGGCCGGCCGGTCACCAACGCGCAGGGGCACGACGGCCGGCCCTGGCTGACGATCCCGTTGGTCGACGACCACGAGCGGTGCGTGAACGTCCGATACCGGACGATCCCGGTGGTGGGGACGTGCGCGCACTGCTCCGACCCGCTCGGCTGCAAGAAGTGCAAGTCGTACCGAGTGACCAAGGGCCGGCCGCTCCCGCTGTTCGGCGTCGACAAGCTGCCGAACGACCTCGGCACCTGGATCATGATCACCGAGGGCGAACTGGACGTGGTGGCGCTCCACTCCTACGGCTTCACGGCCGGCGTCGTCTCCGGCTCGGCCGGGGCCGGCACCTGGGACGACAAGTGGCTGGACGCCCTGGAACCCTACGCCGGCTTCGTCGGGATGTACGACGCGGACGACGCGGGAGAGAAGGGCTGGACGAGCCTCGTGGAGAAGCTCGGCCGGTACCGGTGCGCGCGCGCCGAGCTCCCCGAGAAGGACGCCAACGCCTGCCTCGTCGCGGACGTGAGCCGGCGGGTGATGGACCGGGTGATCGACGGGGCGAAGTCCAGCGTCGGCGTCGATTTGATGAAGGCCACCGAGTACGTCGACGAGCTGGAGATGCTGATCTCCAACCCGTCGAAGGTCCGCGGCCTCAGCACCGGGTCTCAGCTGCTCGACTCGGCTTGGGGCGGCGTCCGGCCGGGCGTGATCGTCGTGTCCGGCGAGAGCGGCCAGGGGAAGACGACGTGGGCGACCTGGCTGCTGGACACCCTCTCCCGGCGAGGTGTCCCGACCCTGCTGACCAGCTTCGAGCAGAGGCCGATCGGCACCGTCCAGAAGCTGTTGAGGCTCGAGCTCGGACGCAAGCACCCCGACAAGTGCGCCGCGCTCCAAGGCGACTTCACCAAGCTCACCCCGGACGAGCGCCGGGAGATGATCGAGAAGATCGGCGAGCGGCCGCTCTACATCCTCAACCACTACGGGCACCTGACGCCGACGCAGACCATCGAGTCGCTGAGGTACGCGGCCCGGCGGTACGGCGTCCGGGTGGCGATGGTCGACCATCTCGGCTTCCTCGTCGACCCCGACGCGCAGGACGAGCGGCGCGCCACCGACGCGGTGATCCGGGCCATGACCCTCACCGCCAAGGAGCTCGACATCACGATCTTCCTCATCGCCCACCCGAGCAACATCCCGCGGGAGACGGTCCACGGGAAGCCCCGGCGGATCACCGCCCGCGACCTGAAGGGCTCGTCGGCCATCCGACAGGACGCCGACGACGTGATCATCATCGAAGCTCTCCCGCTGGAGAAGGAGAGCAAGGCCAACGCGCGGACGTGGCCGGCGACGGCCGTCCACTTCGATAAGGTCCGCTCTGAGTTCGGTACGTCAGGTGCAACCGTCGTCATGGCGTTTGACCCGGCGGCCACCCTGTACGCTGACTCCTGGGACGATACGCCGAGCGGACAGGACGGCAAGTTGTCTCCCCACTACACCAAGAATCCTGTCTGATCCCGAGGTGAACCCATGAGTATCCCTGACTTCCGCGCCCTCGACGGTTCGACCGCCGACGGCAAGATCCAGAGCGTCGCCTTCAAATCGGACGGCGGCACCGAAGAGACGTTGCTTTACACCGTGAAGATGGTGTTCCCGATCACCACGCCGGCCGACGCCGCCCGCCTCGCGCCCATCCTCCCCGGCGCGGTCCAGATCTTCGACCGCGTCCAGATGGCCAGCGAAGACGACGTGGAGAAGTTCGCGCAGGCCGTCCGCACGCCGAGCCTCAACGCCTGCCGGGTCGCGCTGACCACCACCAACGGCGCGGACGAGATCATCGCGGGCGCCGCGCAGATCAAGTCGATCTCGCTCCGTGCCTCCCGCAAGGAGGTCGCGGCCGTCGTTGACGTCGAGTGGGGCGGCCAGACGGCTCAACGCGCGGCCGATCTCGCTCGCAACCACCGGAAGGTGGTGTCGTTCAGCTTCGGGATGGCGCAGGGCGTCCTCCCGTTCCCGCGCGCCGTTGCCGAGGACCACGAGCAGGTGGCCTACGACATCGGCGACGTCGTGTGCGCGAAGGCGACGTTCGGAGAGTTCTGGGGCCGGCTGGTCGACAGCGTCGGCACCGACGGCAAGGTGACCGACATCATCGTCGAGGACCTCGACGGCCGGTCCTTCGAGGTGAAGCCCTTCGACCTCGTCAGCGCGATGCCGGTCCAGCCGGCCGACAAGGCGCCGACGTCGGCGGGCATCAAGGCCTACATCAAGCAGTGCCGCTCTCACGACATCACGCCTTCGTGGAAGTGGCTGGTGCTCGGCCTCGCGGACGCGAACGAGTCCCCCGAGCAGGACGGGGCCGGCAACGCGGTAGAGCAGATCACCGACGCGGTCGTGCAGGCCGCCATCGCGCTGCAGCTCGAGGAGAGCGCCGGCGAGGCCGAGACGGGCACCGACGGTTGATCCTCGCCGGCGGCTACACCCTCGCCTGAGGAGGTAGCCGCCATGGGCGACCAAGAGATCCCGTATACGGACCCCGACGATCCGGGCTTCGACCCTGAGGCCCTGCCGGCCGGTCCGCGTCCGACCAGCGAGGCGACGCAGCCCGGCCTGTTCGGCACCGCGCCGGAGGAGGAAGACGACGAGCAGCCGACGCCGCCGGCGGACATCGTCCCGGGCAGCCTGGCCGCGCTGGCCTACGACATCGACGGCCAGTCCATCTACGCGCTGACGGAGATGTTCTACGGCCCGACGGGTCCGATCGCTCAGGCCGGCTGGGAGGTCCGGGACAGCCAGCGGGTCATGAGCCTGGAGGTCGCCCGCCGCGCCGACGCCGGCCTCGAGGCGTTCCGTACCGGCGACCAGCCCAGCCAGCGTGAGTGGTCCATCGTCGAGGCGCCGTGCGGCGTCGGCAAGGGGCTGGCGTACCTGGTCCCCGGGCTGCTGGCGTCGGTGCGGGCCGAGGCCCTGCGTCCGCTCCAGCCGACGCTCCCGAACGGTCGGAAGCCGCCGGCCCCGAAGCTCATCGTGTCGACGGCGGGGATCGCGCTCCAAGCGCAGCTGATCCGCAAGGACATCCCGAACCTGGGCGCGATGCTCGGGTTCGTCGTCCGGTCGGCGATGATGAAGTCGGTCAGCAACTACCTGTGCAAGAAGAACATGATGGCGCTGGGCGGCGAGGTCGCAAACCGTGACGTCGCGTCGTTGGTCCACTGGTCGATGGACGAGAACTGCACCGGCGACAAGGAAGATCTGACCTTCGAGGTTTCTCCGGCCGCCTGGGCGCAGGTGTCGACCACCTCGGACTCGTGCGCCGGCCCGAAGTGCTCGCTGTTCAAGCAGTGTCACTGGGCGCTGGCGAAGCGCGGGGCGGACATCGCGCACGTCGTGGTGGCGAACCACCACTACCTCGCGCTCGCGTCGATGGGGCCGGCCCACACGCTGGCGGTGGACGAGGCCCACAAGTTCGAGGAGGCGTTGCGGAAGGCGGCCGAGCTTCGGATCGGCCCTGGCGTCGCGCGGTTCTGGATGAAGTCGACCCACCTCGATCAGCTGCTCGACGAGCCCGGCGTGGGGCAGTCCATCGCCGACGCGGTGATCCGGCTGCTGACGACCAGCGCGCGGGCCGCCCGGATGGACGAGCGGACGCGCGACGCCAAGGTGATCCCCGACATCTCCGACGCGATGCAGGCCGACGTCCGCCGCTTCCACATCCTGAACGCGCGGATCAACGTGGCCGCCCGTGGCGCCGGCCTGCTCGCGAAGATGAACGGTCGGTTCTACGCGCCCAAGAGCGGCGGGCAGGAGATGGACCGGATCGCGAGGGGCGTGAACGCGTACCTGAACCTGTCGGAGAAGTTCGCGGCCCTCGCCAACCACGTCGGGGATGAGAGCTTCGGGGAGATCTGGGCTTGGTTCTGCGAGCCGGCCCCATTCGACCCGAAGCGCCGGGACTACGAGCTGCCCGACGTCGTGGGCGCGCCGGCCGACGTGGCGGCGAAGTGCCTGGCCCTCGGCGACAACTACCCGCAGGCGGTGATCACCTCCGCGACCCTGCCGGACTTCGACGGGCTGAGGCCGATGCTCGGCTTCACGACCTCGGCGCCGCCGAAGGCCGAACTCCGGTTGCCGTCGCCCTACCCGCTGCACGAACTCGGCGCGCTGGCCGTCCCGCTGATGCCGGATCCGAAGGACCCCGAGTGGCCGTCGGCCGCCGTCGAGCGCGTCGTGGACCTGGTCGCGGCCTCCGGTGGCGGGGCGCTGGTGCTGGCGACCAGCAACGTGCAGAAGAAGGCCTACGCCCGTGCGCTCCGCGAGCGTCTCCCGAACCTGACCGTCCGAGAGCAGGGCGACGCCGGCCGGACCGAGCTGCTTCGGTGGTTTGCGTCCGACGTGGACGGCGTGCTGGTCGGGAGCCGGTCGTTCTTCGAGGGCGTTGACGTCCAGGGGCAGGCGTGCCGGCTGGTCATCATCGACAAGATCCCGTTCGGTGGAGTCGGCGATCCCGTCGAGGAAGCCGTCGGCGCGTGGATCGTGGAGCAGATGGGCGGCAAGGACAGCGCCTACATGCTCAGGACGGTCCCTCAGGCCGCGATGGCGCTGGCGCAGGGTGCCGGCCGGCTGATCCGATGCGCGACCGACCGGGGCGTGGTGGCGCTCCTCGACACGCGGATCCTCAACAACGGCGGCGCCTGGGGCAAGCTCCGGGCCGCCCTCCCGCCGTTCCCGGTGGTGCGCACCGCCGCCGCCGTCCGCCGGGCGCTGGCGGGCTCGCTGCTGCCGGAGGACGTGACCACGCTGGACCAGTCCACGCCGGCCGGCCGGTTGGCGACACCCACGACCGGGATGGCGATCCGTCGCCGGCCGGTCAAGCCCTCCTGAGGAGTGACGACGATGGAACGCTGTACGACGATGGTGCTCGACGCGCGGGACATGGAACGCGCGGTGGACGATCCGAAGCTCAACCGGCTGATCCGCGACGGGTGGACGGTGATCTCTTCGGTGACCGTCGACATCGGGACCGAAGACCGGCCCCGGCCGAGCCTGCTGCTGGTGTTGGCCCCGCCGGTGCCCCGCGGCCTGGGCTCGCTGGAGACGGGATGGGGCCGTGTGCTGGCCGCGGGGATCTGGCTGGGCGGTGTCGGCGTGTTCACGCACGCGCTCGTGGCTCTCGTCGGGCTGCTGGCGCGCTGAGGTCCCTCCGGCGAGGTGCCCGTGTTCGCGCGGCTACACCTCGCCGAGGAGGGTGCTCATGGAACGAGCCTCTGTGCTGGTGCGGTTCGAGGTGGACGTGGACGACGACGGAAAGATCGTCTCAGGCCGAGCGCGGGTGACCGGCCCCGGCCATTCGCTTCGTGACGACGCGTGGATCTCGGTGGGTCGCGACCACATCCGGCAACAGGCGATCCACGAACTTGCCGAAGACGTGTTCTCCGACCTCGGCGCCGACCTGTGGACCGGCCTCGCCGCCTCCTACTCGCTCGCCGAGTACGCCGACGCCGCGAGCCGGACGGCCGTCTACCCGAAGGTCGCGCTCCAGGGCGGCCAGCCGACGGGGCTGATCTACTCCGCGATGGGGCTGGCCGGTGAGGCCGGCGAGGTCGCCGAGCAGGTCAAGAAGTTCATGCGGGACGACGGCGGCACGCTGCGAGAGGAGCGCCGTCAGAAGCTGATCCACGAACTCGGTGACGTCCTCTGGTACGTCGCGGCCGTCGCCTACGACCTCGGTGTCAGCCTGGACGAGGTGGCCGAGGCGAACATCGCGAAGCTGGCGAGCCGTCAGGAGCGCGGGGTGCTCGGCGGGTCGGGAGACGACCGGTGAAGCCGACACACGCGCTCAGCATCATGCAGCCGTGGGCGGGTGCCATCGTCCACGGCCCGAAGCGGATCGAGAACCGGACGTGGCGGCCCTTCCAGTTGAAGGACGGCCCGTTCGCGATCTGGATCCACGCCAGCGCGAAGCCGGACCGCGCCTCTCTCGACCGTCCGACGCCCGCCCTCCATAGCTGGGGAGTGTGGAGCGATGCCGTCCGCTTCTCCTCGCCGGCATGGGGCCTGACCTGCGGGGCGATCATCGGCGCAGCGGTCGTCTACAGCGTCCGCGACCGCGTGGACGACCTGCCCGAAGGTCAGGAGGAATGGTGGGCCGGCCCGCTTGCCTGGGTGCTCTGCGACAGAGTGGCGCTCCGAGAGCCCGTCCGCGCGTCCGGCCGGCTGTCCCTGTGGCGGCCGACGCCGGAGGTCCAGGCGGCGTGCATCGAGCGCCTGCCGGACGGGTGGGGCCGGTAGTTGGTCGGGTCCGTTGAGCGTTGAGGAGGTGGCCGTGAAGCGGGTCTGCATCGACTACTGGCTGTGGGAGCGGATCAGCGTTCGCACGTTGAGCCTCCCGACCGGCCTCTACGTCGGATCGCTCTGGTCGAACGGCGACACGAAGGCGCCGAGGCTTTCGATCATCCTCCCGGGCGACAAGGAGGGCACGGTCAATATCGTGAGCGCGCCGGTGACGTGGAGCGACGCCCACCGCTGGCTGTTCCCGCGCGGGTGGCGAGAGGCGATCCGCGCCTACGACGAGCGGTGGAAGTTCCCGAAGCCCGGCAACGTCCATCGGCTGATCCTCACCGGCAAGCCGGCGTTCCGTCGCGGGGTGCGGTGATGGCCGACGAGGGCGGGAACCCGTTCGCCGGCCTGGGTCGGGAGGCGCGAGCGCGGATGATCTTCCAGCTGCTCGACGCCGAACTGGACAGCGCCCGCCGCGCGGCGATGCGAGCCAAGGTCAACGGGATCGGGTTCCCGAGTTACGTCGCGGCCGGCAAGCACATCGTCCGCGCCCACAAGGCGGTGGCCGAGGCGGTGACCGGCTCGATCGCGCTCGAAGCGAACCCGGCCGCCACCTTCCAGGAACACCTCGCCGGGGAGAGGGCGCTGCACGAGGCTGTCGGCCAGCTCCAGGCCGCTCGTGCGTTCGAGCAGAAGGTGGACGGGATGACGTTCGGCGGTCCCTCACCGGCCACGACGACCACGACGACGCCGACACGCCGGCCAGAGCCCGACGCGCGACCCCGACCGACCAGCGGGACGGCTGTGCGTCGGCGGCCGGCTGGAGACGCCAAGCCGGCCGCTCCCGGGCTGTTCGACAAGCCCTGACCGGGCCGGCGGCTACACGGCTGCCGGAGGTTCCCTTGCGTCTGCTGCTTGAACTCCTGCCGGACATCAACCGGGCGGTGGCGTCCCTGTGCGTCAACGTCGGTGTGGTCGTCCTCGTGCACGCCGTGGCCGTCCTGTTCCCGCTGTCCCCGGGCGAGCGGTGGGCGGCGGTAGCCGTCTTCCTCTCCGGCGTGGTGGTCGCCGTTCACCCGGCCTGGACGCGTCGAGGTGGAGCGTGAGGCACCTGCTCGCCGCGCTCGCGGTCGGCTCTCTGGCCGCGTCGATCCCTGAGAGCGTCGCACCCGTCCCGGTGAAGCCGTCGGCCGGCGTGAAGCTCCAGACGTCGACGCCGACACAAAGCCGGCTGGAGGGCAACGGCGGCCGACGCTCTCTCCCGGGCAGGAAGTATCGGCGGTTCGGGTCGCCACCTCCACCGCCGAACCGTCCCGACCCGTGCCCGGACGATGCCGAGGGCCGGGAACTGTGGGAGCGACGGCAAGCGAAGAAGAAGCGGCAGGCCGACGCGCTGCTTCGGTCGCAGGGCGTGAAGCCGTGAAGCGTGACGCCGACCTTCGCCGCGCCGCCCTCGAAGTGTCGGCCGCGTCGGTGACGCTGGGCTGTCGGCTCGCGGTGGCCGGCAACCTCCCGCTCGCCTACGCCGTCCTCGCCATCGGCACCGGGGCGCTGTCGCTGCCCGTGATGCAGCCGGCTACGACGCGTCTCCGTCGACGTGGAGGCTCCGGTGGCCGCTCCTGACAACGGCCGGCTGGGCGAACTGATCGAGAAGTTTCGTCAGCGCGGCATGGACAACGGCCCGGACGCCGAAGACTGCTTCGACGTCGTCGACCTGCTGAGCGAACTCCGCGAGCGTCGCGGCCAACGCGAGCCGGCCGAGCCCGGGCTGTTCCCTCCGCGCTGAGGCGCGCAGCTACATCCGCCACGACGGCCGCCACGACAGCGCGGCCCGTGGAGGGTGTGATGCGCATCGCTTTCTGGATGTGTCAGGGCGGAGGCTGCGAGGAAGTAGAGTCGGCGGTGGACGTGTGCGACGGCGGGCAGATCGCCGACCCACTCTCCGTTGCCTTGGAGAAGGCATGGTCGACAGCTTCGACCCGTGAAGACGAACTGACCGGCATCTTTCAGGCGTTCGGCTCCCGCCACGCTGGGAGCCAGGGACGGTTCCAGGCGCTGGCCGCCGACCTCTGGTACCTGTTCGGCGACGAAGCGCGGTCGGAGAAGGTGCGGGTCGGCGACTTCGGGCCGCTGGCAACGGGTGTCGGTGACCTGGAGTCCAAGATCCGGCTCGCCGCTCAGGAAGGCCGGGCGTTGGCGAAGGTAATCACCACGTCCAACGAGCAGTCGGATGCCCTTGCGCACACCTTCGCGTCGGTGGCGAAGACGATGCAGGCCTTCGGTGACGCGCTGGCCGGAAGCGGCCTGGATGAAGTCGCGGAGGGGCCGCCGGACGGGCTGATCGAGGACTACGTCGGCGAAGCGACCGCTGCGATCGATCGCGGTCGCGCGTTCGGATTCTGGTACACGAACCACCGCGGGGTGAGGGCGTGGCGCTGGGTGCTCCCGCAAGGGTTCTGGACGGGCACGAACGAGTTCTATCCAGACGTCTCGCGAGGCCTGTTCTTCGACGCCTTCGACCTCGACCGCAACGCTTCGCGTACCTTCCTCGCTGACCGTATCGAAGGACCGTTCGTCACCGCCGAGCCCGACAGCCTCCCGGCCGGCCCCGACGTCGACGAGCAGGAGAAGATCCAGGCTCTACAACGCGATGGGCACTCGCATAGCTGTGCCGTTCGGCAGGTCGCGGTCGGTGAGTCGGCGGTCATCTGTGAGCAGTGCGTCGGCCGTCGGCCGGCCTACGAAGACACCCTAGACCGAGTCCTCTATGGGGTGCTCAGCAGCGAAGACCGCAAGAACATGGCCGATGCAATCTCATTCGGAGGACGGCCGGTCGTTGACCCTGGGCACATGGATCTCTCCGTTCAGGGAGAGCCTATGTCCAAGTTGCAAAAGGAGATCGTCACCCACATGGAAGAGGTGATGCGCGCCACCTACGACGCGCCGTCCGAGTTGATGGGCGGACCGGTCAGCCCGACGGCCACGCTGCCCGGTGAGACCTCGGCCGCCATCGGGCCGACGCGCCGTCTGTCGGTCCTGGAGGACGGCACATGGTGTGCGTTCGTCGTGGCCGACGGGGCGCACATCCCGCACACTCGGACCGTCGGTGACACGCCGGTGAGCGCCATCCTCGGCAAGTTCGAGTCAGGCTCCGAGCCGGCCGACACAGAGGCGCCCGGGTTCGTGCCCGACGGCGGGCTGGTCGGTGACGGCTGGGAGGAGTCCACGCCGATCGAAGTCGGCCAGGTCTGGATCGCCAAGGACCCCGACGCGCTCGGTCAGCGGTGGTCGAAGGTCGTGGTGCGGCAAGGCCCGAACGAGGGCGGGCTGTACGGCGTCGTCCCGCACGACGAACCCGAGTACCTCCCGTCATTCGTGACGGCCGAGAGCCTGCGGGCGTCGATGCGTCGGCAGGTTCCGTTCATCGCTCCCGAGGCGCCTCCGGTGAACATCGTGGGGCCGGCTCCCGGGAGTCTCTGGACCGCAGAGGTGGTGGACGGGTGGAAGCCGGCGACGAGGCCTCCCGCACCCGAGCCGACCGGGCCGTATGCCGAGCACCTCGCCATCCTCGCCGGCACCACCTCCCCCGGCGAGGTCCAGGCTCTGGCCGTCCTCTCCGTCGACCCGTCCGCGGTGCCGGCCGTACCTGTCGCCTCCGACACCGACGCTGACACCGCCACCGACCCGACCGATCCCGGTGGCTGGTGAGCATCATCGACGCCATCGTCTACCTGCTGAGGAACCCGGTCGTCGGCCTCCACGTCGACGTCCTCAGGCCTCAGCCGGCCAGCCTCAAGGTGGTCGCCGTTGAGGCCTCCAGCGTCTGCCTCCGCTACGCCGGCCCCAACGCCCCGCCCGGGCTGATGCTCGTGCCGCGGCAGGACGGGAGCGTGTCGACCTTGGAGCCTGAGAGCGGCCGGGTGCAGTCCGGAAACCTGTTCGAGATCGTCCGCGCTCAGCTTCCGTGGCTCGCCGGAGACGTCGGCGAGGGTTGAGCCTCCCGGGTGGTCCCCGGCCCGCTCGTGTCGGTCCGAACGAAAGGATCGGCGCGGCGGGCTTCGCCGTCTCAGGCTCCCCTCCCAAGCCGCTCAGGACACCCCGACGGGCGGACGCCTACTGTTCCGTGTCGGCCCGCCCAACCATCCCAAGCCTGGGCGGGCTATGGGGTGGTCTGTGGGAGGCCGTAGAGCCCGTGATCCACGACATCGACGCATCTCCTGAGCTTGTTCTCGCCCTCCAGCTACGGGAAGGCGAGTCCCTCGCCACCCACGCCATGCTCATGCTGTGGCTGATGGGGCAACCGAAGTTCCGTAAGACCGGCCTCCGCCCTGCCGTCTGTCGGGCGCTCGGTGTCGGTGGGAACGAAACCTTCGCGCGGCACCTGTCGGGTAAGACCAAGAGCGCCCCCGACTGGGAGGCGCGGATCGCCATCGCCGACCGAGAGGGGGACGTCGCCGCCCGTGTCGCCCTGGCGTTCTGGCAAAAGGTCCACGAGAAGACCCTGGGGATGGAGCCGGTCAAGGCCGTCTATCTGCGCGGGTTCCTCCGCTTCGCGTCCCTCGATGCCGAGCTCGCAGCGCTCAGCGATCCCGACAGGCGGCGACTCGCGAAACAGGCGGAAGAGCGCGCTCGTCGCGACAGACGGCGTCGGCTGTCCATCGAGACGAAGATCGAGCAGGTCGACGAGATCGGTGACGCGCTCCTCAAGAAGCTGTCGACCGCGCTCAAAGACGGGACGATCAACCCGCGCTCTGCCGACTTCAAGATGGTCATGGACACCTGGAGCAAGCTCAACGAGACCCTGCGGAAAGAGCAGGCCGACCTCGAAACTCCGCAGGCCGTCCACGTCGACCCGCTCGCGGCCTCCGTCCGGGTATCGCGGGCCGTCCAGAGCGGGGACCGGCGGACCATCCTGGAGGCGATCACCGAGGACATCCAAGAGATCGCCCTGGCCGTCTCGCTCCTCAACGCCCACGAGACGGAGAGCAACATCCGGCCCACGGAGCGCGCGGCCGGCTGAGGCTACACCCCGCCGAGGAGGTGGTCGTGAGCCCCGAGAACGCCGACAGGGTCAAGGCAGCGCAGGACGCCATCGCGCGAGAGGAGGCCGACAACGCGCTGCTTGAACCCGTGCTGTACACGCTGGAGCCGATCTCCATCGACGACGCCGCGCACGAGCTGGCTCGCGCTGAGGGCCGGTTGAAGTCGGCGCTCGTGCGCCTGCGCAACTGCGGGGCCGTCGACCGGAACGTGCGGAACGACGTCGTCCGCGAGGTCAGCCAGGCGCGCACCGAGGCGATGCTGTCGGCCTGGAGGCTCCGGGCGCTGCGGGCTGAGGCCGGCTGACCGTCTTCACCTCGCCGGGAGGGGAGCGGCTACAGCACGGGCCGGAGGTGCCCTTGCCCGATCCCCTCGACTCCCTGTCTCTCCGCGTGGTCCCGCACACGATCCTGTCGCCTGTCCAGGGCTGGACGGTGCTCGGCGGCCAGTACATCGGCGGGCCGGACGACCCGGCCGACCGGCGGATGGTGCTCAGCGCGGCCGAGCTGCGGAGCCTGCTCAAGATGGCCGAGGCGACGCCATCCGGCCGGGTCGTCCTGCACCACGTCGGCCTGAACGTGAAGCTGATGCACCCGAACGACAAGCCAGAGCAGCGGGTGGAGTTCGTGACCCTGACGAGTTCGGGTGCCAAGCCTGAAAAGGTGCTCTGATGGGCTGCCTCGGAGTGTTCGCCGAGGTCGGTTCGTTGGTCGGATTCGGGCTGACGCGCGCGGCCGTCCGCCTGTTCACCCGGCTCGGGTTCGGCGCACGGTGAGCGTCTCCCTCCCGGCGGGGTAACCGGGGCCGAGAGGGCACCCGATGCCGACCTACAGCGTTCCCCTGCACGTCACCGCCAGCGCGATCCGCCGTCGGATCATGATGTCGGCGCCTCCCGGCAACGGCTACGTCATCCAGTCGGACTCTACGGCGGACGAGGGCTATTCCTGGGTCCTGGCCGGTGGTGGCGGCGGGACCACGAACCACGCCGCCCTGAACAACCTCGGCTGGCTGTACTCGGGTCACACCCACACCAGCACGGGGATCGCCGGCTTCAACGGCGTGACCGCGGCCGTCTACGGCTACGGCACGGCCGGCGGCGTGGCGGCCTACAACACGACGGTCGCCAGCTTCGGAGCCCTGACGCCCGTCGACGGAAAGTGGCTCGGGTACAGCAGCGGGGCGCTCACCTGGTCCACGCCGACGGCGGCCGTCGACTGGGTGACCTTCGTCGGGCAGGCGTCGAACCCCGGCGGCGCGTCGACGACATCGACCCTCTACATGAGCGACGGCACCGAGTACGACGCCGGGACGCTGGTCTGGTCGCGGAAGACGGTGTTCCGCGAGGCGATGGCGATCGGTGAGCCGGGCACCGAGCAGGCCGACATCAAGCTGGGCGGGGTCACCTACGCCGCTCCGTTGAAGGTGAACAGCTTCGGGGCGTCGCGGGCCGCCTGCATCCTGCATCAGCACTCGAACACGGTAGAGCCCGATCTCGTGTTCGCGCGAGCTCGCGGGACGACGTCGTCGCATACGATCGTGCAGGACACCGACATCTTCGGCAGGCTCATCTTCTCCGGCTGGCTCGACGGGACGACCGGCTACGCGCGCGGGGCGGAGATCCGCGCTCATGCTGACGGGACCGTCTCCACCACCTCGATCCCGACACGGATCGACTTCGCGACGACCGGCACGGGAGCGACCTCGCCCACCGACCGGTGGTGTATCCTGCCTGGAGGCACGCTCCGGCCGGCGGCTGACGCGACCTACCAGATCGGGAACAACACCTACACCCCGCTGGAAGTCTGGTCGCTCCAGTACACGAACAGGGTGCAGGCGGCGGTTCAGGCTCCGAGCGGTGGGTGGTCGACGTCGTTGGCGGCCTTCTGGACGAAGACCGGTGGACTCCCGCAGCACACGTACAACGGCACTGACCGCCAACTTGCGCTGGCCGGAGCAAACGCCGACATCACGTCCTTGTCGGGGATGTCGGGTCTCGTGTTGAACCCGTCGTCGACGACCGGGATGATCAGCATCGGGAACGTCGTCGCGCTGAGCCTCGACGGCACTGCACCAAAGGCCGGGATCCGGATCTCGAATGAGTTCAACGGGGTCAGCGTCGCCGAGCCGCTCTTGGTTCTCGACCACACGAGCGCGAGCGGCGCGAACCAGTTGATCCGCACACGTTCGCTCGGCACCTCAGGGTCGAAGTCGACGGTGGTGTCCGGCACGAACATCAGCGATGACACATGGTGGGCCTACAACGGCACCAACTACCAGTTGGCTGTCGGGCAAGCCGTGGCCGTCGACGCCGCGCTGTCGGGCGGCACCCCGCCGGGAAGGATCGTCTGGAGCCTCCGGAACAGCAGCGGGACCTACGCGGAGCGGATGCGGCTCAACGGCGCCGCCCTCACGATGTCGGTGCCGCTCGCGTTCAACAACGCCCCGGACGCAGCCAGCACCTTCAACGCGATCAAGCAGACCGGCACCACGACGTCGTCGGGTGTCTTCGAGGCGGCGACCCCGGCCGAACAGAGCTCGACGGCCGTCCTCACCTCCGACGACCACCGGCTGATCTACAGCTACCCGCCCGACAAGTGCGGCTCGCGCACCTCAGCGGCGAACGCGGCAGGATCTGGCACCGGATTCATGGAGGGGATCACCTACTTCGCGACCCCGGCCCGCAACTACATCACCGGCTTCGGGCACATCGACAGCAACACGTCGTCGACGACGGCTGACCGCGGTTGGTACCTGACGCCGAGCACGAACAGCCACCTGACGTTCGCCAAGTTGGTCGGCTCGCGGGTGTCTGCGAAGTTCGCCGTCCCCAGCGACAACCTGCGCGGGTTCGTGGCGTTTGCCGAAACCGGCTCTCCGACGCTGATCCCGGCCAACGCGCCGAACACGTTGGAAGTCATCCGGCTGGGCGTCTACAACAACGTGTTCACCTGGTCGATCTCGGACGGGACGAACGAGACGACCGGATCGCTGACGAACACCGGCCATACGGCCGGCACCGTCTACGAGTACGAGATCATCTGGACGTCGAGCACGAACGTCACGTTTAACATCTACAACGCAGACCGCTCGGCCCTGTTGGAAACGACCACCCGCAACACCGGCATTCCGGCGAGCGGGTCGACGACGCAGTGCTTCATCGGCGTCTTCATTAGGCCGGCGGCGACGACGCCGACCATCTTCTACGGCCTCGGACGTCTACGGATTCCGTGAGGCTTCGACGATCGTCCCGGCCTCGACCCGCCGATCTTCCTGAATGCCGTCGCGCTGGACGGAGAGCACGATCGTCTCGTCCTCCGCGCCCTCGCGCGAGATCCCCACGATTGTCCACCCGTCGATGACGTCGCCCTTCCTCAGGTCGTTGCTGTACATCTTCATCAGCACCTCCGAGGGCAACGTAGCCGCCTCAGACCCAGCCGGCGGCCCGTCTCCCTCCCGGCGAGGTAAGAGCGCCGTGAGGCTCTGAGCCCATGACACCCGACCTCGAACCGCACCTGAAGCAGCACGCGTCCGTCTGCTACGCCCTGCACCGCGAATACCCGATCATCGGCGCTTCGCGGGCCTATCACGCGAACCTTCGCGGCCAGCCGATGAGCTTCGCAGCCCGGCCGTTCCTCGTCCCGCTCTACGCCGTCCTCCCGCGGCTCGAAGAGTTCGACATCTGCAAGGGCGTTCAGACCGGGGTGAGCGAGTTTTTGATCCAGCTCGCGCTCCACGAGGCCGGATGGCAGGACCGGATCGTCGCCTACGTCCTGCCGACCATCGACCAGGCCACCCGCTTCGCCTCCGAGCGCATCGACTCCCTGCTGGAGACGGTCGGAGAGTACAAGCGGAAGACGCCTCGAGGCGGTGAGGAGGGCCGGTCGTTCGGCGCCGCGAGCACGAAGCGGAAGGCGTTCGGCAAGCGCGGGTCGATGCTCTTCCTCGGGTCCAACTCGGCGTCGGAGTTCTCCGAGTTCTCGGCCGACACGATGATCATCGACGAGTCGGACTTGTGCAATCAGGCCAATATCGAGATGGCGCGCGATCGTCTGCTGGCGAGCTCGGCGCCGCGGTACATCCGGATCTCCAACCCGTGGATGGAGGGGAGCGGGATCGACGAGGCTTGGCAGAAGGGGAGCCGAGCCAGGTGGCTGCACCGGTGCGGCCGGTGCGGCGAGCGGCAGGCGTTCAGCTGGACGGAGCACTTCGTCACCCGCCGCGACGACGGCTCGTGGTGGCCGCGCGACGAAGAGCGGATCGGCGGTGGCGGCGACCTCCGGCCGGTGTGCTCCCGCTGCAAGAAGCCGTTCGAGCGGGAAGCGACCGGCGGCCTGTGGATGGCCGAGTACCCGGACCGCCGGCCGACGTTCCAGATGAGCCGGTTGGACATCCTGGCCGAGCGGGCTCGACCTCAGCCGATCCGCGACATGTTCGCCGAATGGATCCGCGCCCAGGGTTCGAGCGTCGCGCTCAAGCGGTTCTTCGTCTCGCTCCTCGGCTGGTCCTATTCGGCTGGCGGCGTCCGGCTGACGCGGGACATGCTCGACGCGGTGTGCGTGGAGCCGCCGACCGATCACCTCAACGAGCAGTACGAGAAGGGCGACATCGTGATCATGGGCGTGGACGTCGGCACGCTGATCAACGTGACGCTCTCCAAGCTCCAGACCACGCCGGAGGGGAAGGTGCGGCGGGCCGGCCGGTGGATCGGCTCGGTGCGCGACTTCGAGCAGCTCGACCACCTCATCCGCAAGTACCGGGTGCGGGTGACGGCCGTCGACGTCGGGCCGGAGACCCGCAAGGTCAAGGAGCTGATCGACCGGTGGCGCGGGATCATGCTGGAGGGCGAGGAGGAGGAGATCGAACCGCAGGTGTGGGCGGTTCGCTTCGGGCCGGCGCAGAAGTTCGTCCACGAGGCCCTGGGGATGACGCTCGACCACACCGACCGGCTGGCCGTGGTGAACCGGACCGAGCTCCTCGACGAGACGTTGGAGGAGTTCGTCAGCAAGAGCCGGACGTTGCCCTGCGATTCCGACCTGACGCTGCACTTCTTCGACCAGATGAAGGCGCCGGTCCGGAAGATCACCGAATCGGGAAAGGCCGAGTGGGACGAGGGGAGCGCACCCGACCACTACCGGCTGGCGGATGCCTACGAGCGGGTCGCGGCGGAGATCTACGCGAACACTGGATCGGGTTCCTTCGACATCTCCTGGTGACGGTGGCTACCTCCTGGCTGGAGGTGCTGATGACCTGGACGATCCCGTTGATGTTGGGTGTGGCACACGCTGAGTTCCCGGCCCGTGAGCCTGTGGTGGCTTCGATCCCACCGATGGCCGCGCCGACCACGCCGCGAGGGCTGGAGGCCGGCCGGGGCGCGCGGCTGACGTGCCGGTGCGGCGCTTCGTTCCCGTTCGCCCGGGCGCCGAAGTACTGCCCGTCCTGCAGCGCGCGTCTCGCGCCGAAGGGCTGACCGGTGGCACCGCTCTTGTGGTCCCTGCTGGTGCTGTCGGGGCTGTCGCCGTCCAGGCCGGCCCCGGCCGACACGTCCGTTCTCCTGGCGCCGTTCCTGGCGGCCCAGCAGGTGCGGTGCTGGGACCGCTGGGGCTGGTGCCGGTCGCCGACGATCCCCGGGGACGTCTGCCCCTGCGTGCGGTCGCTGTGCACGGACGGCGTGAGGATCTGGCGCACGTTCTCCGGCCCGGTCTGCTCTGCGCCCGGACTCCCTCCGGCGAGGTGATCGGCCGGGCGGTCGGGCGGCTACACGCCGGTCGGGCCATGAAGGCCGACCCGAGGTGAGCCATGAAGATCGTCCGCACCCCGCCCTTCCTCCTGCTCCTGCTGCTGTACCTCGCCGGTGAGGCCGGCTGTGGCGCTCCGGCCGACCTCGACACCACCGACACCGACGTGTCCGACCTCGACACGAGCGCTGACGCGATCGTCAGCCGGTGGATCGGCGACGACGCCGACGACGCCGGCGCCCGTGTGCGGCCGCTCGACCAGAAGCAGCCGACCCGCGATCCCGGCGTCCGCGACGACGCCGACGGCGTTCTCGCCGACACGCTCATCCCGTGCATTCGGGAGGGCGGATTCATGAAGCGGTGCCCGAAGGGCGAGTCCTGCGTGTACGACCGCGCGGAGGACGGCACGAAGGGTGCCGCCTACTGCGTGGACAAGAACCGGGAGCCGACCGGCAACGTGCCCACCGTCCGCGCCGTCCGCGTGCGTCGGTGAGCGGGACGCCCTACTTCCAGGTGATCATCGCCGACCCGCCTTGGATCTACGGCGACAAGCTCCCGAAGGTCCGCGG